>QMCE01771346.1_pt1 | contig 10088 bp, 10 predicted proteins | sample 1821851 | NCBI WGS metagenome assembly QMCE01 (sample SAMN09453174, study PRJNA476694) | Termite gut metagenome, whole genome shotgun sequencing project. | isolation source: worker | host: Odontotermes sp. | place: South Africa:Pretoria | collected 2016-01-28 | reverse complement strand
TCAGGCGGCCGTTTTTTTTCTTTTTGTCGTTCGTAAGGGCATTCATAAAGGCTGCCGCATCCTGCCCAGGGTAGGGGGAACGGATTTCATAGCCGAAGGATGTAAGGGTTTCAATAATATGATCATGTAGATTTTTATCCGTTATTCCTAACGCAAGCCCTAATTCAGCGGAGCGGGCAAGGCCCCAGGCAACGGCTTCTCCGTGAGTAAGGCTTCCCAGTCCCAAAGAAGATTCCAGGGCATGTCCGAATGTGTGCCCCAGGTTAAGAAGCGCTCTTTGCGTGCCTTTTTCCTGCGGATCGGATTCCACAATGCGGCATTTTATCTCCACGGATGCCGCAATCAATCTTGCCAGGAGTTCCGGCTTTTCCCGAATCCCGTCAGGATTGACGCTTTCCCGGTTTTGCCGAAGATCACGCAGTATATTTCTGTCCCCGATAACAAATGTTTTGATAAGTTCCGCCATCCCGGATTTCCATTCCTTTAAAGGCAGCGTGACAAGGGTTTCCAGGGGCATAAAAATATGTTCCGCCGGATAAAAAGTTCCAACAAGGTTTTTTATCCCGAAAAGATCAAATCCGGTTTTTCCGCCCGCGGCGGCGTCAACCATTCCCAAAAGGCTCGTGGAAACAAGGGAAACCCTGGTTCCCCTCATATAAACCGACGCGGCGAACGCGGCGATATCCGTTACGACCCCGCCTCCGACACCGATAAAAAGACTATCCCGTCCCAATCCGCAGTCTTTAGCTTTTTTCAGGATGCTTTCTACGGAAGCCCAGGTTTTAAACCTTCTCCCGCGGGAAGAACGGCTATAGGAAGGTTCTTCCCGCCGCATATTTTTTCCGCTATGTAAAGCGTATGCTCGTCACAAATAAGGAGGATTTTTCGAGAATCGTCTCCATCTTCGCCTGTAATATGTCCCAGAGATGGAATATTTCCGGAAATGTCTATCCGGCTGTTGACGCCGGGAAAGCTAAAACAAAAAGAATGGTAAAGAATATGTTCGTCCATGTGTATAACATACCACTTGTTCGATGTTTTAACAACATATTCGGCTTATTTATGCATGATAGGTTCCTCTGTGATGATATTTTTTGATTTGGGAAAAAATTGTTACACAGAGGAAGAATTTTTACACAGAGGAAGAAATTTTGCCGCTGCACAGAGGTACACAGAGGAAAGAATATCCACATATACTTACACAGAGGAGCAGTATCAGCAGACGCAATACACGGTATTATTCCGGAACCAGTAATTACTGTTGTAACCTTAAACCCTCGAAAATGGTTTCTACGGCAAATGGGATTGTTTCAGGATGCTGTCTGCATTTGAGGACAAACCTGGTTTTCCGGTAAAAAATCATGATTCCTATGTGTTGAAAAGTGTATTATATTCCGGTATAGTGTTTTGAGAGGAGTTTTATGACCATACGCAAGACAGGAACATGGTTCTTTTTACTGATGTTTGTTTTCAGCTTGACTTTTCTAAGCGCCCAGGAAGAAAGCCCCGGTGAAAATGAAGAAGACGGTCCGGCTATTGAATCCGATTGGTCCATATTCGATGCCCCTTCATACGAAAGCGGGGATCAGATGTTCGGTGTCGGTCTTGGACTGGTGTTTCCGGTTCTTTTTAGCGGCGGAAATGGTGAAAAAATAGAACATAATCTTAGTCTGGGAGGGACTTTGCTGTTATCGTTTGATTATTTTTTACTTCCCAGTCTGTCTGTCGGTATAGAAGCCAACGGCAGTTTTAATGCGTCCATCGGCGAGAATATGCTTTTCATGGGGCTTTTCGGCCTGAGAGTAACCTATCAATTTGTTTTTCATCCCATCGAAATTCCGATAACGGTCGCCGTAGGTTTGGCTCCTCAAGGGTACTTGGATCAAAATTATTTGGGATTATACGTAAAGCCGTCATTGGGCGTTTTTTGGCGTTTTAATGCCGACTGGTCTTTTGGGATTCATGGAAATTGGTGGTGGCTGCCGGAATGGACGGAAGACGCGTCGAAAACTGTTAACGGTAATTTTGTAACCTTGAGCATTGCGGCACGATATCATTTTTAAAGAGAGTACGAATGAAAAGCATATTTTTACCTGATTTTATGAAAAACAAGACATTACCGGCAGTTTTATTGATTGTGATAATGATATTGACGGTTTTTTCCTGTAAGCAAAGTTCCATTTTTTTCAATATTTCTACTGAAAATCCGCCGAATAAGCCGAAAATTCCCGGAGCTCCTTCAAAAATTGTGGCTATAACAGGAACATCTGCTCATACAGATTTAAATAACAGGCTGTATCTTGCAAGAAAAAGTGTCTATTCCTACAATGAAAGCACAGGCTGGATAAGGATGCCTCGTCAACCGTCTTCCAGCGGCGCAAAAGGAGACATCGTTGATATTGCGGCTGCTGAAACCGCGTTATTTGTCCAGACTATCGATCCTTATGAGCTATGGAAAACCGAAGACGGCGAGAATTGGACTCAAATTCCTAACAGTGTACGCGCGTCTTATCCTACTTTGCAGGGAATTTATGCCGTGAATGATCAGCTGTTTGCGTCGGGAGCAGTCCGGGATGAGTATGGCAGGGAAAATTATGTCCTCTTATGGTACGATAAAGACGGTACCGGCGAATTGGTACCCTTGAAAGGAAATATGGGCGGTGAAGGCCGGCTTACCGGGGCTGTTCATGCCGGTAATTATTATTATCTTGCAATGCTGAATGGAATATATGCCTTGGATGACAGTTCCGTTGCGGAAGGAGTCCTGGAATCGGCGGCATACCTTCCCGGATCAGAAAATAAAGGCATAGTGGGGCTTATTACCGATATTCCTGAGACTAGTCTTCTTGCGGTATGCAACAGTTCCGATAGAGACAGAATCCTCATTGCCGAAGCTAGCGGAAATTCCAGCTCTTTTGCGGAGAAATATAATTCCGATGTCCGTTTCAACAGGGCTTTATCTATAGCAAAAGTTAACGAAAAATATATACTGATGGTAGGCCATGCACCCAGAAGCGGTGATTACAATTACGGTTACAGAGAAATTGTTCTGGAAGATGACGGAACTTTTCCCGATTCCATTGGCAGGTTAAATGTTCCGGGAAGCTTTTCAAATTCTTCTATAACGTATAACGACAAATCCGAAGCCGAATATCAATCATCTTTGGGAAGAGAAGTAGTAACATCAATCATTCAAACTCCATCGGATGTTGATGGGGAAAAAATACTTTTTGCGTCTACCTTCAATAAAGGCCTTTGGTCGTACCGGAACGGCGAATGGAATGCGGAAGAATAAAACGCCGTCAGGTGCGGCATCGGATGATTTATTTTCTTCACCCGAAAAAAAGCGCGCCGACGGGCCGCTTGCCGACCGGATGCGGCCTCAAACGCTCGATGATATTGTCGGTCAGGATCACATTGTAGGACAAGGCCGCCTCTTGAGGCGCGCCATTCAGGCCGATAGGCTTTCATCCGTTATTTTTTACGGGCCGCCCGGCACAGGGAAAACCAGCCTTGCGCGCGTTATTGCCAACACAACGCTCGGTTGTTTTGAAAGCCTTAACGCGGTGCTTGCGGGCATTAAAGATATTCGGGAAGCCATTGACCGCGCCGATGAGAGGCAGAGGCTTTACGGAAAGCGGACCATCCTTTTTGTTGATGAAGTTCACCGCTGGAATAAAGCCCAGCAGGACGCGCTTCTCCCTTGGGTTGAAAACGGTACGGTCATTCTTGTGGGCGCCACCACGGAAAATCCTTTTTTTGAAGTGAACCGCGCCCTCGTAAGCCGGAGCCGTATTTTTCAATTAAAATCCCTTACATCCGATGATCTGAAACGCGCGGCATTAAAAGCCCTTGCGGACAAAGATAGAGGCTACGGCAAATGGAAAGTTGCCTTTGAAGACGGAGCGCTCGAACATCTTGTGGAAGTTGCAAGCGGTGACGCGCGGAGCCTTTTAAACGCCCTGGAACTTGCGGTAGAAACAAGCCCCGAATCATGGCCGCCCGCGGAGGGAGCGGAAATCTTCGTTTCCTTTGAGGCCGCGGAAGAAAGCATACAACGGCGGGCCGTGCTGTATGACCGTGACGGCGATTATCATTTTGATACGATCAGCGCATTCATCAAAAGCATCAGAGGCAGCGACCCCGACGCGGCGCTGTATTGGCTTTCGGAAAAGGTCCGCGCCCGCGGAGACCTTCATTTTCCGCAGAATGATCATCCTTGCAAGTGAGGATGTGGGCTTGGCGGATCCCAAGGCTTTATCGGTGGTTATTTCCTGCGCCGAATCTTTTGACAGAATCGGCTTTCCCGAAGGGAACTTTCCCCTCTCGCACGCGGCTTTGTATCTTGCCACGGCTCCTAAATCCAATTCCGCGCTTGCGTTTTTTGACGCCCTCAGCGAAGTGGACCGCGAAGACGCGGAAGTGCCGAACCATCTGAAAGACGGAAGCCGCGACAAAGAAGGATTCGGCCACGGTGAGGGCTATGTGTATCCCCATGCCTACCGCGATCATTGGGCGGCTCAGCAGTATCTGCCGTCCAGCCTGAAAGGGAAAACCTTTTATACCCCTTCAATCATAGGATACGAAGGCAGTATCCGGGATGATGTTTTGCGGAAACGGGAACTCCAGGCGGCTATCGTGCTTGGTGAAGCTGATGACGGCGAATTCCTTTCATGGTCGGCGGCATCCAAGGGACGCGAAGGCTGGTTCAAGCGGCTTGAATCAGGCAGAAGCGCGTTGCTTCTTTCCGACAGGGAAACGCTTCTTGGTCAATTCAATCTTGCGCGCCACGACCGCGTTCTTATTCCTCACGCAAACGACGGGCTTTTACTCTGGGAATGCCTTCGCCGCTGCCCGGAAGGTCTTGTCGCGGGACTTGCGGACACAGAGCAGGCTGTATCGGCCCTTAAAACCTACGCTTCCCTGATGGATGAAGTTGAACAGCCGCAATTTGCTGTTCTCGCGCCTGAAATTCTCCCTTTGCCCGAACAGTGCGATGAATGGTTTTCCACCCCGAAATTCGATTACATTATTGCGAGAGAACCCTGGAAAAAAGGATTCGGGGAAAAAGGGGCCGTTGAAGTATTCCGCGAATACGCCGGCCGGGCAAAAAATCTTTCGGATCATATCGCGCTGCTTCAAACGTCTCCGCGCATGGGAGAAAGGATTTCCCGCATTTTAAGCGAAGAATGCGGCGCGGAAAAAGAACTTGTGAAAGTGTTGGAACAAGAAGAAGACGCCTTTTTCAATCAGCAAAGCGATGAAACGCAAAAATCCCGCTGGACATGGGAAGCCGCCGATCTTGAAAAAGCCTTTAGCGGCGCGGGATTTTCTGTCGCGCTCTCGGTAATCGATCAAAAGGAAGAACGGCTTATCACGGAAAGAGATACGAATCTTTGGTTCAACAAAGAAAAATCAAGCTGGGGGGCCTTTATGTCCGGCCGCCTCAAAGAAGATGATTTTAACGCGATTCACGAATTGCTTAAAACCCGCGCGTCTCAAGGGCCGATCTGGTGGAAGTGGAAATCGATTCTGCTCAAAGCGGACGCGTAAGGTTAGAATGTTCGCCAAAACACGGATTTATTTTCCGACAATATCTCCATTATTTTGTTGACTATTGAATCCATAAGCAAGGAAGTCTATCGGGCTATTGTTCTTAATACAAATTGTAATTCGTCTTCGGGCGCTTCGTTTCCTTCAAGCATTATTAGTTTACCTGTTATGTCTTTTATCCATTCCAATTCACTTTTTTTACTTCTCATCTCCATTCCGCCAACTTCATATTTTTTTGCCCATTCTACAAATTCTTTATGGATTTGATGCATATCATTTCCGGGATTTATTCTGTCTCCGTATCTTTGCTTTTCCCGCGCAAGCAAACGCTGTATTCTAATATCCTGTTCCGCATATTTGTATATTACTATATCCAATAAATTTTTTATTGAATCACCCCATTTTAAAACGGAACCGCTTAACACCAAAGAATCATTATTTTTAAATATTTCTTGTAACATTTCTATTCGTTCATGTAATTCTCTTTTTTGAGTAAACGGCGGATCGGTTTTTATCCAGAAAATATCATCGGAATCGTACCAAGGTATTTTATACTCTTTTGCTATTAATTTCCCCAAAGTTGTTGTTCCGGAACATGATGGTCCCAATAAATGTATTTTCATTCTATTCCCATAAATAAAAAATACAATAACAGCTCCATGAAATTGCTTAACCGAACTTTTTCTTCAAAGCCTCATTCACCAAGGGCGGGACCATAGATGACACGTCTCCGCCGAAAGAAGCAAGTTCTTTAATCGATGAAGACCTCACGACAAAATATTCAGGATCGGTTGCCATGAACAGGGTTTCAATGTTTGCGTCCTGTGCCTTGTTCATCATGGAAACTTCAAACTCATAAGAAAAGTCTCCCATTCCGCGGACCCCGCGCACGATAAGCCTTATATCGCGCTTCTTGATAAAATCGACAATCAGCGATTCGCATACGGCAACAGATACATTATTCCAAGGCTTAATCAATTCCTCCACCATGGCAATCCGTTCTTCCGCGGGGAAAAGATATTTCTTTTGACGGTTTTCTGCAATCACGATGACCAATTCATCAAAAATTGATGCCGCCCTCTCGATAATGTTAAGATGTCCGAATGTTACAGGATCAAAGGATCCGGGAAACGCCGCCTTTTGCATACTTACACCATAAACTGAAAACATTTTTTTGTAAATCGAAACAACGCGAAACTTTGGGAAGTATTTTTCCTTTTTTCAATTGAATAACTCAAAAACAATAGGTAAATGTGATTCCCGCGTCCCACACTTGATATTCCGCTCCCGCCAAGGATATGCTAATAAGATGATTACCGGTATTATTATAAGCGTAAGCATCCCCCTTTGAATTGTCTATGTAACGGTATGACGTTTTCAGATTCAGTTTTATATTCCGGGTAAATGAAAATGTAAGGCTTAAGGCGGGTTCAAGCATATAACCTTGGGAAACCTCATCATAAAACCGAATCCCTAATCCCCCATAATTTTCTCTTTGATAATGATTATCTTTGGCATACACCAAAATCAAAGGGCTGAACAAAAAACGTCCCTCAACAGTAAATCTTTCCAAAAAAGAATACTGTACGGACATGCCAAAAGAACCGATTATCCAATCTTGGGAATATCCGACTACAGAACCATAAGAAGGTGTTTTCGGCAGAGATTCATCCCACACATTTGCATTATTGTCTTTGGCGTACTGGGTATATCCGTCTTGCGCGGTCCATTGGTAGTGCATGTAATGGAAGCCCAAAAGCGGCGTAACAACGATCCCCGTAGAAAAAACGGGAATGGAAAATCCCAAAGACGCGTCAAATAACAAGGCGGAATTGGTAATATTGTCATGTTTGGAAAAATGGGTAAGTTCTCCGAATATCAGATCCCAATCCCTATCTTCTATGAAACCGGTGTTTGCCGGAATCCCGGTTTTTATCCCCAGTTCGGCATAAAATCCCGGTTTTGACGCGGGATCTCGCCGTGAAAATTCCACAGAGGAACCCCAGTAAAAAAGAGGTTTCATATCCCAGCGAAGTTCGCTGAGCAGAGCTGAACTCGTCCGGTACACAAGTTCAAAGGAAGTTCCGTAAAGCATACCTGCCGAAGCGTTTATGCTGAATTGATAATCGGAATCTTTTTCTGATTGTTCGTTATCCGTTTCGCCGAACAATACGGATGTTGAAAAGCATATAAGCAGCGTGATAAAAAAGCGTTTTAGCAAGAGCGTCTTTTTCATGTGTTTTATGTCCTCTTTACCGATTTCAATAATGAGTCAAGGCTGATTTCAGTCCAAACCGGTCTTCCGTGCGGGCAGCGGGGGTCACTCAGGTTGAGGGCTTCTTCCGCGAGGGAAAGCGCCGCGTCAGCGTCAAGGTAATCGCCGTCTTTAATTGCCGCGTGACAGGCGAGCGTTGCGGCCCAGCGGCGCGCCATATCTTCGTGAGCGCTGCGCAGACCAAGGTTTTTTGATCGTTCATTTTCCATGCGGCAGGCAGCGCTTCGATCTGCCAGGTATGGCGCCCGCTTTTTGCAATAACAAGCCCCAGCGCCGCAAAATCCGCAAGATGGTTTTCAAGAAAGGCGTCATCTTCATCGCTTTCGGTTTCAAAGGGGATGGGGGCAAGCAGTTCCTGTTTTTGAATCGGTCCTTCCATAAAGCGGTTGAATAAAATCCTTTCGTGAGCGGCATGTTGATCGATAAGATAGAGCGTTTCATCTTTTTCTACAACGATGAAAAGATCGAAGACCCTGCCGCGGTATTTCACAGACGAACTTTGATATGAAGCCGTTTCCGCGACGTACTCCGCCTGATGCGGTACAACTTTCCGCGGCGGCTCGATAAATTCACCTTCTTTTTTCAAAAAGGCTTCCATGAGGGAACGTCTGTCAATCTCATCATAAAACGGAGATTTTCTTTCCTCTGTGTAATATGATGAAGCGCCGTGCCGTGATTTGGAAGCATCGTTTTTCGATTCAGAAAAATTAAACTCAAAAGTCCGCGCGCCGGAAGGCTTCCTCTGTGCAAGAGTAATTCCCAGATGATGCATAAAGTTCTTCAAACTGCTTGTGATAAGATGATGAATCGCGCCGCCGTCCTTAAAGCGCGCTTCCCGCTTTGCCGGATGAATATTAAAATCCGCAAGACTAGGATCGATCTCAAGATACACCGCGCCCACGGGATGAGTTCCGTTCGGGAACCAGCCTTCAACGCCGTATTCCAAGGCCTGAATGAACGCAAACGCGTCTATCCTTCTGCCGTTAGCGATGATAAACTGCTGCCTTCGATCCCGGCGCGAAAGTTCCGGTCCTCCAATTACAATATTAATAGAAAAACCTTCTCCCGCGGCCTGTATTTCATGCAAAAAAGATAATTCGTTTTGTTCAAGAATAGCCGTTCCGAAACGTTCTTTTAGAGAGGATGCGGCTGGCAAAAACAATTTCAGTTTGCCGTCTTGAATAAAGCGAAATGTAATTTCAGGATAGGCAAGTGCTTTGTCAATAAGCGCCTGTTTGCAGAGGTTCGCCTCCGTGCCGTCCCGCTTTAAAAAGCGTTTCCTGGCCGGAATCGCGTCGAAAAGACCGGAAGCCCTAACCGTGCTTCCCCTTGTATGATGAGCCGCTGTGATGTCCGCGTCAAGTTTTCCGGGGAATATCTCCAGTTTAAAGGCTTCCCGCCCGTCTTGACTCGTGATGATCTCCAAATGAGATACGGCCGCCGCCGCGGACAAGGCTTCTCCTCGGAAACCCAGGCTTAGGGCATGGTTTAAATCTTCTACTGTGCGGATTTTGCTTGTGGCGTGAGTCTGCCAGCAGAGGGCTAAATCATCACGGGACATGCCGCATCCGTCGTCGGTAAGGGAGAGCAATTTCGCGCCGCCGCCTTCAATCTCAAGGGAAATGTTTTTCGCGCCCGCGTCGATAGCGTTATCGATAAATTCCCTTGCAAGAGCCGCGGGCCGGTCAACAACTTCCCCCGCCGCGATTTTCCGCGCTTCACTTGGGGAAAGAATTTCAATGCGATTGAAAACCATCGTTTTTCTCCGGCTGCTTAAATCTTTTTCAAAAGATTTTCCCAAAACTAACCGAGTTGAGGGAAAATCTCAATCGTCAAACAAAGATAATTCGGGCTTTTCATCGGCTTTTGCGCCTGGATCATTCATGAGTATTTCGATGCGGCTTTCCGTTTTTTCCAGTTCCTTTTCCAAAGACCGGGCGAGCTTAATGCCTTCTTCAAAGGCTTTGAGGGCTTCATCAAGGGGAATATCGCTTTGCCGAATTTTTCCTCCCAGATCTTCTAAGCGTTCAAGTCTTTCTTCAAAATTTTTCATCGATTACCTCTATAATAACCGCATGAGCGGTCATGCAAATCGAAGTCACCGCAAGCAGTGACACTGTCTTCATCCTCTTTATATATCAGTATATTTCGGAAAATACAATAGAAAAGAAGTTTTATTTGATGTAGCTGTAACTAATTTGGCAAAAGCTCACTTAGAAGCTAAAAAAGCTTGGGAAGTTGGCGCAAGCGAAGCTGAAAT
>QMCE01770243.1_pt2 | contig 10089 bp, 14 predicted proteins | sample 1821851 | NCBI WGS metagenome assembly QMCE01 (sample SAMN09453174, study PRJNA476694) | Termite gut metagenome, whole genome shotgun sequencing project. | isolation source: worker | host: Odontotermes sp. | place: South Africa:Pretoria | collected 2016-01-28 | reverse complement strand
GGTTTAAGAGGCTTATGCGGTATTAGCACCTATTTCTAAGTGTTATCCCCCGGCAAAGGGCAGGTTGCCCACGCGTTACTCACCCGTCCGCCACTATGCCAAGCGCTTCCGGAACCGGTAAACCGTTCCCTTCCGCCACCGTTCGACTTGCATGTGTTAGGCACGCCGCCAGCGTTCATCCTGAGCCAGGATCAAACTCTCATATAAAGTTTCCTGCTTAGGACCAGTTCTGGTCTTTTCTTGTTGCTTCGTTTCGTTCTTTACTGTGTTCTGGTTCGTTCTGTCCTGAAACTCCGGCCCGGTCCCCCGGCCTGCTTTTACAGCCCGGCTCCCTAGCCTGGATATTTTGAACTTCACTTTTTTCTGAATCATTCGTTTTGAATTTTTCAGGGTTGCATTACTATTTATTTGTCAAGGTGCTGTTGTCTTGTCATAGACCTCGTCTCGCCAATATTTACCTGTCTCGTGAGACGCAACTCTAACATGATATCATGGCTCTAATATGAAGTCAAGGCTTTTTTAAATTTTCATTCGTAATTTCATTCATCTCTTATTATATCTACTTTTATGTCTGCTTTTTACAACTTAATTATGAATAAAATTTAAAGAATGAAAAACCGCATTAGATGTAGCCACGCGGTGGAATTTAATTATACATTGCTTAATTACTTTTGTCAATAATCAAACATAAAAAATATAAGAAAATTTAAAATTATTTTTTGATAATCTACATTAGATAAAAATTTATAAACTAAATCAGGAAAATAATTGCTAGATCAATAACATAAAGAGCGTATATAGCAAAGCGCACTGCCTATGGCAATGCGCTTAAAGTTATCCGGCAGATACCGGAAACGGAGAAAGAGGGATTTGAACCCTCGCGCCGCGCAAACGACCTACACCCTTAGCAGGGGCGCCTCTTCAGCCTCTTGAGTATTTCTCCTTACTGAATCTTTCTATTATTTACTTATTTAATGATGCCTAATTCTAGGTGACGCAAAAGTAATTATACATAAGGAAATTTTGTTTGTCAATGCTTTATCTTAATGTTTGCGGTCTGCGACCCTTATATATTGATATAAGTTTTCTTTTTAACTCAATTTAATTTCGGCATCTGTACAATCGCTTCTTCTATCTGCCTTTTAACCATTGCTGCTATTTCAATCGTTTTCAAATCTTTATAATCTTCATAATATAAAGGTGTCAGATACATTAATTTAACCGTCACCGGTTTGATGGATTTTTCATCTAATGGTTTATAAGAATCCAGCAGGGCGCAAGGAACGATAGGACATCTTGCCTTTGTCGCACTTTTAAAACTCCCCCCTTTAAACTCCGCAACAGTATTTTTCACTTTACTTCTTGTCCCCTCCGGAAAAATGACAAAGTTCTTTCCGTTACGGACATCATCCGCCACTTTATTGATGACTCCCATGGACTGCTTCATATCTTCACGATCCATAGCATAAGATCCAAGTGCTGCTATTACCTGTTTTAACAGGATAACATTACTTGCTTCCTTTTTAGCTAAAAAAGCAAAAGGCCGGGGACAGGCGGCCAGAAATATAAGGATATCAAACAGGCCCTGATGATTGGGAAACATAATGAAGCCATCTTCTTTCGGCAGGTTTTCCATACCGTAGGTTTTTATCGTGACCCGGCCGGCATCGCTGGCTCTACGTGTCGCATTCTTAATAAAAGCAAACGCTTCCAAATGCTGGGGAGGTTCTTCCTTGCCATAGTTTCTTATCCGTATAAAGTAATAGGGTACCACATAAAACAGCCTTAATACCATCAATGTTATCCTCATATCGGCACTTCACTCCTTACCTTCATATAAGTCATTACCTTTCGAATCAACTGCCACGATTACAGGGAAATCTTTTACTACCAGCCTCCGGATGGCTTCTGGTCCTAAATCATGATATGCGGCAACTTCCGATTGCATAATCGCTTTGGACAACAATGCACCCGCACCTCCGACAGCGGCAAAGTAAACCGCCTCGTTTCTGACAATGGCTTCCTTTACTTCCCGGGAACGCCTGCCCTTGCCGATCATTGCTATCATTCCAAGATCCAGCAAAGCCGGCGTATATTTGTCCATCCTTCCGGCGGGTCGGACCGGCCGAACCGATTGGCCGCCCCTCGCGGGCCGGAGACGAACCCATATAGTAAAATGTAATACCTTCTATCCTTACCGGCAGTTCTTTTCCACCCTGACAGGCTTCATACATCCTTTGATGGGCCGCATCCCTAGCGGTATACAATATACCTGTTATCAAGATTCTGTCACCTGCCCGTAGCTGTTTTATCTCTGCTTTATCAAAAGGTGCCGTTAACCGTTTTTCCATTTAAAGTAACCCTTTTCCGATTATATGGTGCGTGTACAATGCCGGTTTGCATGGCAGCATATATTAACTGCTACTGGAAGCCCGGCAATATGAGTCGGGAAGGTTTCAATATTAACCGCCAGTGCCGTAACGCTCCCGCCAAAGCCGGCCGGACCGACACCTGATAGATTGATTCTTCCCAATAGCTCCTCTTCCATTTCCCTTATGTGAGAAATTCCGGAATACTGATTTATAGGACGTGTCAATGCTTTTTTGGCCAATATAGCACATTTCTCAAAATTGCCGCCAATCCCGACTCCGACTGTCATCGGCGGACAGGCGTTGGCGCCTGCTTCCTTTACTGCTGTGAGAATGGCCTTGATAATCCCATCCCTTCCATCAGAAGGTTTCAACATAAATAACCTGCTCATATTTTCACTGCCAAAACCCTTGGGCAGCACGGTTATATTAACTTTTTCGCCGGGAACAACGCTATAATGAATAATAGCAGGGGTATTGTCGCCGGTATTTGCTCGTAGCAAAGGATCAGCTACGACGGAAGCTCTCAAATAGCCCTCAGCATAGCCTTGACGGACTCCAGACTGAATCGCCTCTTCAATATAGCCACCTTCAAAACGGACTTCCTGACCTACCTCAATAAAAATCACGGCCATCCCGGTATCCTGACAGATCGGTATCATATCCTCCCCGGCAATCCGCAGATTGTCAAGCAACTGTCCCAGTACTTCCTTACCCAGAATAGACTGTTCCGACTTAAACGCCTCAGCCAATCCTTCTTCCATATCTGACGGCAGAAAATGATTGGCTTCAATACACATCTCTTTAATATTATTGGTAACTTCTTTACTTTCTATGATACGCATACAAACCTTCCGGCACTATGACTTTGGTCGATCCTTTTATAGAGCCAGTTCCTTAGCAATCATTTCCCTGATTTCTTCCAATTCTTCCTGGGTAACGGATCCTACCTGCCAGCTCAATATTTTTTCTCCGTTCTCATAGCGGGGTATCAAATGCATATGATAGTGAAATACCGTCTGCCCGGCAGCATATCCATTATTCTGCACTAAGTTAAAGCCGTCACATTTAAGTGCTGTTTTCATGCTTGCCGTTATTTTCTTTGCCAGCTTAATGCTTTCTGCCGCAATTTCCTCCGGTAATTCCCACAAATCGGCATAATGTCCTTTTGGCAGGATCAAGGCATGCCCTCTGCTGGCTGGGCCTAGATCAAGGATAATACGAAATCTGTCGTCTTCATATAACGTTTTTGACGGAATCTCGCCAGCGGCAATCTTGCAGAAAATACATTCCTGAGACATATCCGCTCCCTTTACCCATGGCGGCGGTCCTTGCGCGCCGCGACACCATTGGTCAAGATACCGGCAAAAAAGGAAAATGGCAAGTATGTCTTTGAAAACTCCTCTTCCGCAAACGATTGCGCAACTCTTGAGCGAGTATTGTTTTGCTTTAAATAAAGAAAATATTAACTATTTATCCCGTAAATTACCGGCAAAAACCGGGGATTGTCACTTTACAACCCTATTCACGGATCGTATAGTATCAAGAAGTGCCCGGAGGCGGCCCATACATAAATTTCCTGTGAGGATCCACCCGTGTTGGAATATTTTTATTCCCGGTTCAAACCGCGTGAAGAAAGGATGGAGCAAATGACTCCTACGCTCCCCGGCGCCGGCAATAGACTGCAGGTATCCCGGGCTGAGGATGCCGTGCTCATCCAGGTCATCGGACTGGGAAACATGTTCCTTGCCCCCACGCTTCAGGCTCTGGTGGAAAAAAGCAACGTAAGCGACATCACGGTGGACACATTGATCGACGCCGGTTTGATATCTAAAAACGACCTTGTAAAAATTTTGGGTAACGGTACGCTTTCGGCTACCGTAAACGTAACAGCGCATGCTTTTTCCAAATCAGCCGTTGCCGCCATTGAAGCGAACAAAGGTAAAGCGACCAAACTCTAAGCTATGAAAAAACTGATTACAACCATACAACACATCTTCAAAATCGAAGAACTGCGCACAAGGATCGGGTACACCATCCTTTTGCTGTTGGTTTATCGCTTGGGAAGTTTCGTGGTGATGCCGGGTATCGACCCCCTGCAACTGGAAAACCTGCAATCACAATCGTCCGAAGGGCTGTTGGGATTGCTCAACCTGTTTTCCGGCGGTGCATTTGGTAATGCTTCCATCTTTGCACTGGGTATCATGCCTTACATTTCGGCCTCTATCGTTATCCAGTTGCTGGGTATGATGATCCCTTACTTCCAACGCCTGCAGCGCGAAGGAGAAAGCGGACGCCGCAAAATGAACCAGCTGACACGCTACCTGACCATCCTGATTTTGGCTTTGCAGGGACCTGCCTACATGGCTAACCTCCACGCCCAAATTCCTGAAACGGCATTTATGTTGAACGGCTTCGGCTATAATATATTTGCTACCATTATCCTCATTGCAGGCACCATGTTTGTAATGTGGCTCGGTGAACGCATCACCGATCGCGGTATAGGCAACGGTATTTCCCTAATCATCACCGTAGGTATTTTGGCACGCCTGCCCTTCGCATTCATTGCCGAGGCCGGCTCCCGCTTCGGCGAAACCACCGGCGGCCTGTTGATGTTTGTAGTGGAAATCGTGGTCTTATTCTTTGTGTTTGTGGCTACCATTGCCTTGGTGCAGGGAACACGCAAAATTCCCGTACAATACGCCAAACGTATTATCGGTAATAAACAATACGGCGGCGTGCGCCAATACATTCCTTTGAAAATTAATGCAGCCGGTGTAATGCCTATCATCTTCGCCCAGGCCTTGATGTTCATTCCCCTCTTGTTGTCGGGATTTGATACGGAGGCCACCAGCGCCATTGCTATAGCATTCAACGACTACACAGGCTTCTGGTATAACTTCACCTTCGGTTTGATGGTGGTGTTATTTACCTATTTCTATACCGCAGTGACAGTGAATCCTACGATGATGGCCGAAGAAATGAAGAAAAACGGCGGATTTATCCCCGGCGTAAAACCCGGTAAGAAAACCGCTGAATACCTCGATTCGGTAATGTCGCGTATTACATTGCCCGGCTCTTTGTTCCTGGCCTTGGTGGCTATTTTGCCCGCCTTCGCCATGATGTTGGGTATTAACAATCAGTTTGCACAATTCTACGGCGGCACCTCGCTCCTCATTATGGTGGGGGTAGTGCTCGACACCTTGCAGCAAATTGAAAGTCATTTGTTGAACCGCCACTACGACGGCTTGATGAAAACCGGCCGCCTGAAAGGACGAAATGGATAGTACGCAGTCGCTGGCAGGTAGTGTTCGCAGCTAATTACTGCTACTGCCTACTGGCAACTGCCAACTGTATACTAATTATGCTCTTTGGTAAAATGATAGTTCTGAGAAACGCTGAGGAAATAGCGATCTTAAAGGAAAATGCCCTTTTGGTATCGAAGACTTTGGCGGAAATCGGAAAGCGGATTAAACCCGGGATTACCACCCTTGAATTGGACAAGGTAGCCGAAACATTTATCCGCGATCACGGTGCGGAACCGGCCTTTCTGGGCTACAACAAATTTCCCAACTCGCTTTGCGTGTCGGTGAATGATGTGGTGGTGCACGGTATTCCTTCGGGCTACCAACTGAAAGAAGGCGACATTGTGTCGGTCGACTGCGGCACGCGCTACAAAGGCTACTACGGCGATTCGGCCTACACCTTTGCAGTGGGCGAAATAAGTCCCGCCGCCCGCCGCCTGATGACGGTCACGAAAGACGCGCTCTTCAAAGGAATAGCGCAGGCCGTTGACGGAAACCGTATAGGCGATGTTTCTTTCGCTGTGCAGCAGCACGCCGAACAACACGGCTACAGTGTAGTGCGCGAAATGGTAGGCCACGGCCTCGGACGCCGGATGCACGAAGCTCCCGAAGTGCCGAATTTCGGCCGCAGGGGACATGGAAAGCAGTTGAAAGAAGGCATGGTGATTTGCATTGAGCCGATGATTAATGAAGGAACTAAAAATGTGTATCTCGACAACGATGAATGGACGCTCCATACCGGGGACAACAAACTCAGCGCGCATTACGAGCTCACGGTTTGTGTGCGGAAAGGACAACCTGAAATCCTGTCAACTTTTGATTATATAGAACAATTGTAATTTGTAAACTTGTTAACTGTAAACTAAACTAAATTAAATGTCTAAACAGACGGCCATAGAAAAAGACGGCACCATCATCGAAGCCTTATCCAACGCGATGTTCCGCGTTGAGCTCGACAATGGCCACGTGATCATTGCCCACATTTCAGGGAAAATGCGCATGCACTACATCCGCATCCTGCCCGGCGACAAGGTGCGCGTGGAAATGTCGCCTTATGACCTCACCAAAGGCCGCATATCTTTTAGGCACAAATAATAGATGTAAAGACGCAATACTTTGCGTCTCGTAGAAAAAAGAAAATAAAAAAAAGAATATATGAAAGTAAAAGCTTCCATTAAGAAACGCAGCGAGGACTGCAAAATCGTAAAACGCAAAGGCCGTTTGTATGTGATATGCAAAAAAACGCCTAAATTCAAAATGCGTCAAGGTTAATCCCTTGTCAATTTTTAAATCTTTAAATTTTTAAATCTTTAAATTAAGAATATGGCACGTATAGCCGGAGTTGATTTACCCAAAAACAAACGCGGAGAGATAGGTTTGACCTACATCTACGGCATTGGCCGCAGCACGGCGCAAAATATCCTCACGCAAGCCGGTATTGATTATAATACCAAAGTAAAAGATTGGAATGACGAACAAGTAACCGCCATTCGCAGCCTCATCCAGCAGGGTGGGTATAAAATTGAAGGCGAGTTGCGTTCAATGGTGCAGTTGAACATCAAACGTTTGATGGACATCGGTTGTTACCGTGGTATCCGTCACCGTCTCGGATTGCCCGTGCGCGGACAAACAACGAAGAACAACGCCCGTACCCGCAAAGGGAAGAAGAAAACAGTAGCAAATAAGAAAAAAGCAACTAAATAGTAAGTGACATGGCAAAAAAGCCCACAACAACCAAGAAAAAAGTAGTGAAAGTTGACGCTAACGGACAAGCGCACGTACACTCTACATTCAACAATGTTATTGTAACCATGGCCAACAGCGAAGGCCAGGTAATCAGTTGGTCGTCGGCCGGCAAAATGGGATTCCGCGGTTCTAAAAAGAACACCCCTTATGCTGCGCAAACAGCCGCTGCCGACTGTGCAAAAGTAGCTTTCGATTTAGGCTTACGTAAAGTAAAAGCATACGTTAAAGGCCCGGGCGCCGGTCGCGAATCGGCTATCCGCACCATTAACACTGCCGGTATCGAAGTTACCGAAATTATTGATGTTACTCCTTTGCCGCACAACGGCTGCCGTCCCAAAGGACGCCGCAGAGTGTAAAACAATTTAAAGATTTAAATTGTTAAACTCGAAGGTTAAAGCATATAACGCTTAATAATTAAACCCCGGCGGCAACGGGTAAAATTCGGCAAAAATTAAATGGCAAGATATACTGGGCCTACAACGAAGATCGCCCGTAAATTCGGTGAGCCTATTTATGGTCCCGACAAGAACTATGACCGTAAAGCCTATCCTCCGGGACAGCACGGCTTGGCAAAAAAACGTAAGAAAGTATCGGAGTACGGTACCCAATTACAGGAAAAACAAAAAGTAAAATATACCTACGGTGTGCTGGAACGCCAGTTCAGAAACCTTTTCCAAAAAGCCTCACGCATGAAAGGCCGTAAGGGTGAGAACCTTCTTTTCCTGCTCGAAAGCCGCTTGGATAACGTCGTTTACCGCTTAGGCATTGCGCCCACCCGCCCGCCAGTTGGTGACACACCGTCACATTGTGCTGAACGGTAAAGTATGCAACATTCCATCAAGCACCGTTAAACCCGGCGATTTGGTAGGCGTGCGTGAACGCTCACAAGCGCTTGAAGTAATTCAGGACAACGTGGCCGGCCGTGCAAGCAGTAAGTATCCGTGGTTGGAATGGGATGCCGCTACACTTACAGGTAAATTTGTGAGTTTGCCCGAACGTACCGAAATTCCCGAAAACATCAACGAACAGTTGATTGTGGAATTGTACTCGAAATAGTCCCAGTAACAATCCTTTTATACAAACGATTATGGCAATATTAGCGTTTCAGAAACCAGATAAAGTTATATTACTCGAAGCCAACGATACGTTCGGCCGCTTTGAGTTCCGCCCCCTCGAGCCGGGTTACGGCATCACCGTGGGCAATGCCCTCCGCCGTATCCTCCTTTCGTCGCTTGAAGGCTACGCCATTACTACCGTGAAAATTGCCGGCGTAGACCACGAATTTGCCACGATTCCCGGAGTGATCGAAAATGTAGTGGAAATTATATTGAACCTTAAACAAGTGCGCTTCAAAAAAATGGTGGATGAGGTAGACAGCGAAACTGTTTCCATCACCATTACGGGACAGGACCACTTCAAGGCCGGCGATATTTCCAAACAACTCTCGTCGTTCAAAGTGTTGAACCCCGACCTGCTCATTTGCCGGAAAGAACCGTCTGTGAAATTGCAGATTGAGCTTACCATTGGCAAGGGCCGCGGTTATGTTTCGGCCGAAGAAAATAAGCCCGAAACAGCGCCTTTCGGCGTAATTCCCATAGACAGTATCCATACACCCATTAAAAACGTAAAATATGCCGTTGAAAACTGGCGTGTGGAACAAAAAACCGACTACGAAAAACTCTCGTTGGAAATTACTACCGATGGGTCCATTCATCCGAAAGACGCCCTGCGTGAAGCAGCAAAAATCCTGATTTATCACTTCATGCTCTTCTCCGACGATAAGATTACTTTCGACGCGCCCGAAGAGTCAAACAGCGATGAATTTGATGAAGAAACACTGCGTATGCGTCAGTTGCTGAAAACGCGCCTGTCCGATATGGAACTTTCGGTGCGCGCCCTCAACTGCCTCAAAACAGCCGATGTGGAAACCCTCGGCGAACTGGTGCGCTTCCAACGCAGCGACCTGTTGAAGTTCCGTAACTTCGGACGTAAGTCGCTCACCGAATTGGATGCCCTGCTCGAACGCCTCAAACTGGGCTTCGGGATGGACATCTCTAAGTATAAACTCGACAAAGAATAATTAAGCGATGAGACACAATAAGAAATTTAATCACTTGGGGAGAAAAACCGGTCACCGCAAAGCAATGTTGTCCAACATGGCCGCTTCTCTCATCCTGCATAAACGCATTGAAACTACCGAAGCGAAGGCTAAAGCGTTGCGCGTATACGTGGAGCCGTTGATCACCAAATCAAAAGACGACACCACGCACTCACGCCGTACGGTATTCGCTTACCTGAAAAGTAAAGAAGCCGTGTCGGAACTGTTCCGCGAAGTGGCGCCGAAAGTGCTTAACCGCCCCGGCGGCTACACCCGTATCCTGAAACTCGGCTTCCGTGCCGGCGATGCTGCCGACATGGCCATGATCGAGTTGGTCGACTTCAATGATGTTGCTGCCGGCAATGCTAAGGCTGCCGCCAAGAAAACAACCCGCCGCGGCCGTGCGAAAAAAGAAACTGCTCCCGCTGTGGAGGGCGCAGAAGTAGACGTTACTGACACGACTGAAGAAAAGCCGAAGAAAGCCGCTGCTAAACCGGCCGCTAAGAAACCGGCTGTGGCTAAAGCCGCGGTTAAAAAAGCGCCTGCTGCCAAACCGGCAAAAGCTGCTGCC
>QMCE01769710.1_pt1 | contig 10089 bp, 8 predicted proteins | sample 1821851 | NCBI WGS metagenome assembly QMCE01 (sample SAMN09453174, study PRJNA476694) | Termite gut metagenome, whole genome shotgun sequencing project. | isolation source: worker | host: Odontotermes sp. | place: South Africa:Pretoria | collected 2016-01-28 | reverse complement strand
AATATTATAGTATATATAGCGTATACGTATATATAGAGAAGTTGGACGAAAAAAAACTGGTTTTTGGTAGTAGGTTTTCTCGTCCTGAAGAAAGGAGGATTCGGTGAACTTTTTTACTATAGCTGAGGTTCCTGGGAGAAAGAAGGGAGATATAAATATTGCTCCTAATTTCCTTCCTACCCCAGCTGACGATTTTATGATACGCGGACGTTCGTTCTATGCTATATGGGATCAAGAGGCTAACAAGTGGAGTACGAATGAGGCAGATGTGATTCGGATCGTTGATAACGCTTTGCGAGAATACTTACAGAAAGTCAAAGCGCGTCAAACCGATTCTGAAGTTAAGTATCATGTTCAATACATGAATAGTTCTTTGAACCCAACGTGGAAGAACTATAAAGCTTATCTTCAATCGATGTTCGATACCTTTCATCAGTTAGATACATCGCTCACTTTTCTTAGCGATAGGGTTAAGAAGTCTGACTACTCCTCTAAGAGACTCCCGTATGATATTCGAGAAGGCAGTATCGAGAATTATGACAAGTTGATCGGTACCCTATATGAACCTGAAGAGCGTCAGAAGTTAGAGTGGGCCATAGGCTCTATAGTTTGTGGAGACAGTAAGAGCTTGCAAAAGTTTATCGTTCTTCACGGAGAACCTGGCAGTGGTAAGTCTACGTTTATGAACATCGTTGAGAAATTGTTCGAAGGTTATGTGTCCGTCTTCGATGCCAAAGCGTTGGGGTCAAATAACCATCAGTTTAGCACGGCAGCATTCGCCTCCGATCCACTGGTCGCGATTCAGCATGACGGTGATCTGAGCAAACTTGAGGACAACACTAAGATAAATTCGATAGTGTCACACGAGCCAATGGAAATAAACGTTAAGTTCAAACCTGGGTATACCTCTAGGATGAACGCCATGTTATTCATGGGCACTAACGAGGATGTTAAGATAACCGGAATCAAGTCTGGATTAACTCGAAGGATGATCGATGTTTTTCCAAGTGGTACCAAACTTCCAGAGCGTGAGTATTTCATAACGATCGAAGGAATTCAGTTTGAGCTAAGTGCTATCGCGCATCACTGTTTGCAGGTTTACAACAAGCTTGGTAGGCACTTTTACTCTAGGTATGTTCCGACTCGAATGATATTTCAGTCTAATATGTTTTACAACTTCATAGATGATATTTACGACACCCTAATCGAACAAGATCCGCCTCGATACACTCTTAAGCAATTATACACCATGTACAAGGAGTATTGCGCCGAGTCCAAGATCGAACGCGTCCTCCCGATGTATAAAGTCAAGACCGAGCTCATGCCTTACTTCAAGGCCTATAAAGAGGACTACAATCCAAAAGGAGGTAGACATGAGCGTAAGGTTTATATCGAATTGGATAGGTCCAAGTTTTTTAGACAAGTTGAAACTAAAGATGTTGATGCGTCGCCGCTATCATTGGTGTTGGATTCTAGCGTATCGATTCTAGATGATTTATATTCTGATTGTCCAGCACAATATTCTAATGAGAAAGGAACTCCGTCCCAAAGCTGGTCCAAAGTTACGACAAAGTTATCGGATCTGGACACTAATCGAGAACATTATGTCCGTCTACCTTTAGATGTTATTACGATCGACTTCGACTTAAAGGATTCTGATGGTAAGAAGAGTCGAGCCCTTAATCTTGAGGCTGCCAGTAGTTGGCCTAGCACATATTCTGAGTATAGCAAGTCTGGAGAAGGTTTACATCTGCATTATATTTATGACGGCGACGTAAGCTTATTAGCAAACGAACACTCGGAAGGAGTTGAGATCAAGAAGTGTGTTGGATTAACGGCAATAAGAAGAAAGCTGAGTAAGTGCAATAATAGATCGATTGCGCATCTTAGTGAAGGCGTGTTACCTTTGAAGGAGGCGAAACCCAAAGTGATAGATTCAGAAGTAGTCATGACCGAGAAAAGTTTAAGGAAGCTTATTGAAAGGAATCTAAACAAGGAGATTCATTCGGCAACTGCGCCATCTGTAGACTTCATACACAAGATTCTTGAGGATGCTTATAATTCAGGGTTAAGATACGATCTTAGAGATATGCGAGGTTCGGTGTTATCGTTTGCTATGAGCAGTACTAATCAATCAGAACGTTGTGTTGAGTTAGTTACTAAGATGAAGTTTGTAAATGGTGAAGAGGCTGTTGAGGAAAAGAATGAAATAGCGTCTGGTGGTCTAGTATTCTTTGATGTTGAAGTTTTTCCTAATTTATTTTTAGTAGTTTGGAAAGAGGAAGGAGAAAACAAACAACCAGTTGTTATGATTAATCCATCCCCAATTGATATCGAGAAGTTATTCGAGATGAAGTTGGTCGGGTTTAATAATCGTCGATATGACAACCATATGCTGTATGGCAGATATTTAGGTTATAACAACGAGCAGATGTATCGACTTAGTGGAAAACTTGTAGGTAAAGTTAATGATGGAACTTTTCTAGAGGCCTACAATATATCTTACACGGATATTTACGATTTTAGTAGTAAGAGACAAAGTCTTAAGAAGTTTGAGATTGATCTAGATATCCACCACCAAGAAATGGAGTATGATTGGGATCTTCCATTGCCAGAAGACAAGTGGTCTGAAGTAGTATCTTATTGCATTAATGATGTTTTAGCTACTGAGGCGGTTTTTAAATCTAGAAAACAGGATTGGAATGCTCGGTTGATATTGTCAGAGTTAAGTGGTCTTACACCAAACCACACTTCACAACAACATACAGCCAAAATTATATTTGGTAACGAACGTCGACCACAATCTAAATTTGTTTATACAGATTTGTCTACTATATTTCCAGGATATTCTTATGATCCTATGCGTGTTCCAAAGTCTTTGTACAGAGAGGAAGATCCTAGTGAAGGTGGATATGTTTATGCGCAGCCTGGTATATGGGAGAACGTTGTTCTTTTGGACGTTCAATCTATGCACCCAACATCTATTATCGAACTTAACGCGTTTGGTCCATATACTGAGAATTTCAAAGCATTGTTGGATGCTCGCCTTGCAATTAAACATAAAGATTACGAGATGGCATCCAACATGCTCGGTGGAACTCTTAAAAAATACCTTGGGACGGAAGCGGATGCCACTGCGTTATCGAATGCGCTTAAGATAGTTATAAACATTGTCTATGGATTGACTTCAGCATCGTTTGAGAATAAGTTTAATGACCCTCGAAATAAAGATAACGTTGTTGCTAAACGCGGCGCGCTGTTTATGATTGATCTTAGACACGAGGTTGAATCTAGAGGATTTACTGTTGCCCATATTAAGACCGACTCTATCAAAATAGTTAATGCTACTCCAGAGATAGTAGATTTCGTAAATGAATTTGGAGTTAAATACGGTTACTCGTTTTCACACGAAGCTACTTATGAAAGGATGTGTTTAGTAAACGACGCGGTATATATTGCTCGATATGGCTGGTCTGATGATTCAAAATCTATAGGCCGTTGGACCGCAACGGGTGCTCAGTTCGCGCATCCTTATATTTTCAAGAATTTGTTTAGTCACGAAGAGCTCGTGTTTAAGGATTACTGTGAAACCAAAGAGGTTAAGACATCGATGTATTTGGATTTTAATGAAGGTTTAGAAAATGACCAACACAATTACGTACATGTAGGAAAAGTTGGTTTGTTTGTTCCAGTAGTTGAAGGCGTAGGAGGAGGAGTGCTTTTAAGACTAGGAGCTGATGGCGTTAAGTATTCGGCCGTTACAGGAACAAAAGGTTATCGATGGTTAGAAGCAGAAGTTGTTAAGACTCTTGATTATGGAAACATGATTGATTTTGGATATTTTGAGAATCTTCTTAAAGATGCTATTGATTCTATTGGAAAGCATGGAGATTCCGAGAAGTTTTGTAACGTGGCTGATCCAAATCCGATAGGCTTTGATGAATTACCATTCGAATCTTGCGGTACTAGGACATGCGAGAGTTGTGGATATTTAGATCGAAATTATGGATGTAAACTTGGATTCCAAGCAGAGTTCAAGTTTTGAATATGAAAGGGGACAATAATAATGTCAACAATGCAGAATAAGCGTCAGCCACGTATGAATAACATTTCAATCGAGAATGCTCAAATAGGTTTTCGTAATTTTGAGGGAAAACCTGGCAAGTACAACGCAGAGGGCAATAGGAACTTTGCCGTGTTTCTTGAAAACGAAACAGCTTTGACATTACAAGAAGAAGGCTGGAATGTTCGTTGGCTTAACCCAAGAAGCGAAGACGACGAACCACAAGCAATGATATCTGTTAAAGTTGCTTTTGGTAATTACCCTCCTAAAGTCGTTTTAATTAAGGAAGGTAAGAGATCAGAACTTAGTGAGACAACTATCTCTTTGCTGGATTGGGCTGAGATAGACACTGTCGATTTGATATTGCGTCCATATCAGTATAATGTCAATGGCAAGGAAGGTGTTAAAGCATATCTTAAGACTATGTATTGTGTTTTAGTGACGGACAAGTTTGCAGATAAGTATGAGTCTACTCCAGACTCTGCACAAGATGCTGTTGGAGGTTGTGGAAACTGTGGAGTTTGCAACGGTGAATGTTCTAAGCATGAGCATTTATAAGGAGTGATCTATATGTTCATATTTGAGTTTATTGCGTATAGTCTTGGACTTGGTCTTTTGTGTTGGATCGCTTACAGAATTTTCAAAAGAATAAAGGAGGGTAGATATTGAGAATACTAAAATATGGTCGTGATGAATTTTTAGGACTGTACCGATTTGAGTGTATTAACTGTGGATGTGTTTTTGAAGCCATAGCAGGAGATGGAGTAGAGTCTTGGGTAGATGTCGACACTCAGAGTCTAAAGCATTCTATCAAATGTCCTTGTTGTTCATGTATGATCACCAACGGATCGTTTAACTATAAGGAGTGATTGCTATTTGGCGGCTGTAAAACTCTACGAGTATCAGAAAGCCGCCGTTGAGAAACTGCATACTGGCGCCGTCCTAGTTGGCGGCGTCGGTAGTGGTAAATCTTTGACGGCATTGGCATATTTCTTTTCGAAGGAACGTTTAGGTAAAAGTCCTGTTGTTGGAGATAGTGGGTATGCTCAAATGAAAGTTGACAAACCGCTTTACATAATTACAACTGCTCGTAAGCGAGATAGTGGTGATTGGGAAAAGGAGGCTATGATATTTGGATTAGAACCGATAGTAGATAGTTGGAATAACATTGAGAAGTATAAGCATGTTACGAATGCTTTCTTTTTCTTTGATGAACAACGAGTCGTTGGCGCAGGTGTCTGGGTTAAATCGTTTTTAAGGATTGCATCCAGAAATCGTTGGATTCTTTTAAGCGCTACTCCAGGAGATACTTGGCTCGATTACATTCCATGTATGATCGCAAATGGATATTACAAGAATCGTTCTGAGTTTCTTAGAAGACACGTTGTGTTTAGTAGGTTTAGTAAATACCCTAAAGTAGAGACGTATTTAGAAGTTTCGAAACTTATAAAAATTAGAGACTCTATGCTTGTAAACATGCATTTCGTTCGTAAGACAATACGTCACGATATAGATATTCCATGTAGTCATGATTCTGAGGCTGCTAGAATGATAATAATAGATCGCTGGAATATCGAAGAGAACGAGCCTATTAAGGATATTCAGCAGATGTGTTATTTGTTGAGAAGAGTTGTTAACACAGATCCATCTAGAGTTTACCATCTTCGAGAGATATTTGAGAAACATCGAAAGGTTATTGTTTTTTACAATTTTAACTATGAACTTGAAATTCTTAAACAATTTTGTTCCGATTTTGAAATTCCTTTTACTCAATATAATGGGCATAAACATGAAGATATTCTTAAAGAGTCTAATGATTGGATATACTTGTGTCAGTATATGGCCGCTAATGAAGCTTGGAACGCTATTGAGACAAACGTGATAGTTTTCTTTTCACAGAATTACTCTTATAAAATAATGGAGCAATCTGCAGGAAGGATTGATAGAATTAATACTCCATTCATAGACTTATACTATTATCATTTTATTTCAAGTTCTCAAATAGATATGGCAATACGAAAGGCACTGCTGTCTAAACAAACGTTCAATGAGTCACGATTTCAAAGTTATTAAGCCTCGCACAAAAAACATGGGTTATAATAGAAGAGGAGATGAAATGTGCAAGCATAGCATCTTTTAGACCCATAACAAGGTCTTAAATTTTTGAAATCGGTGATCGTATGGCTAAGCTAGAGAGTCGATTCCAATCTGAGTTAATAAAAGAGCTTCGTGATTCATATCCAAAATCTGTAATTCTAAAACCCGATCCCCAGCAAACACAAGGTATTCCAGATCTATTGATATTAGAAGGTGACCGATGGGCGATGCTCGAATGTAAGAGACGAAGAGGATCTTCGCATCGCCCTAACCAAGATTACTACGTTAACAAGTTAAATAATATGTCTTTTGCAGCTTTTATAGATCCGAGTAATAAACAGGAGGTACTAAGTGATTTGGAACAAGCATTACGACCTCGTAGGAACTCACGCGTTTCTAAGCGCAAGCAAGCATCATTGGACTAATTACGATGATGACAAATTTCTCGATGTTTATGCAAAACACAGAGCAGCTCAACGAGGTACCGAACTTCACGACTTTGCTTCGAATGCGATACGTTTAGGAATAAAGTTACCCAGGGCTAACAAAACCTTGAATCTCTACGTTAATGACGGAATAGGGTTCAAGATGCGCCCTGAAGTTACTTTGTTTTATTCTTTTAATTGTTATGGAACCGCAGACGCCATAGCATTTAGGAATAAGGTCTTGAGAATTCATGATCTCAAAACTGGAACGGTCGGAGCTTCTATGAGGCAGCTTGAGATTTACGCTGCTTTGTTTTGTTTGGAATACAAAGAAGATCCAAATAATATAGGTTGTGAGTTGAGGATTTATCAATCCGATCAGGTTCTTGTTCACGATCCTGCTCCTGAAGATCTCTTGTACATAATGCAAAAGATCAAAACTTTCGACGACCGAATACAGGAGCTTCAGAGAGAGGAATGATGATAGTTGGCCGAACTTGTACACTATGGAACACCTCGCCATTCCGGAAGGTATCCTTGGGGAAGTGGTGAGAATCCCCAACGAAGTAAAAGTTTTCGTCAAGAAGTTGCTGAATTGCGAAAACTCGGAATGTCCGACGTTGAGATAGCGCGCGGCTTCGGCATGAACTCCTCTCAATTTCGGGCTAAGATTTCTTTAGAGAAAGCTGAACAAATCAAGGCCGAGTCTGCGGAAGCGCTTCGTCTTAAGGAGAAAGGATACTCCAACGTTGAGATAGGCAAGCGTATGGGTATAAACGAATCTGTAGTTAGAGATCGTTTGGACCCCGCTTCTAAAGAAAGGGCTCAGGTCGCTAGAGCAACTTCGGATATGTTAAAATCCCAAGTCGAAGCTAAGGGATATATAGACGTTGGTCTTGGCGTCGAGTCTCATATAGGCATTTCCGCTACCAAGCTGAAAGTAGCTCTTGCCGAGTTGGAGCAAGAAGGCTATAAGATTCAGTATGTTCAAGTAGATCAAGTCGGTACAGGTAAGAAGACGTCCATAAAAGTTTTGACTAAAGATGATGTCACTTATGGCGAGTTAGTCAAAAACAAGGACAAGATTCGAACTGTTACTGACTGGAGCGAAGATGGTGGCGAGACTTTTAAGGGAATAGAGCCCGTTAAGAGCATAGATTCTTCTCGAATTCAGGTTAGATTTGGAGAAGAAGGCGGCTCTGATATGGATGGTGTGATACAGCTAAGAAGAGATGTCGCTGATCTTTCTATAGGCGAAAACCATTATGCCCAAGTTCGAATTGCAGTAGACGGAACGCATTATATGAAAGGTATGGCCATATATTCAGACGATATGCCAGATGGAGTCGACGTAATCTATAATTCTAACAAATCGTCCAGTGTTGGTAAACTTGGCGCCATGAAGAAAATGAATGCCCAAGTCGATTTGGAAGATGGGGGTTCGATATACGTCGATAAAGATGGTAAACAGAAGATTAACGAGTTTGGAGCATCCATTAGGCAGAAAACTTATGTTGATGCTAATGGGAACACGGTTCTTTCGCCTATTAACATCGTTGGGTTCCAGGGTAAAGAAGGCTCTGGAGAAGAAGGTTCGTGGGACAACTGGTCTAAGACACTTTCTTCTCAGTTTTTGTCTAAGCAGACACCTGCTTTAGCAAAGAAGCAACTCGACATAGACCTATCTTTGCAAAAGGGCGCTTTTGATGACATAATGGCTCTTAGCAATCCAGCAGTAAAACAAAGATTATTGGATTCATTTGCTGATGATTGCGACTCTAAGTCTGTGCATCTTAAAGCAGCAGCTCTACCAAGACAAGGAAGTAAAGTCTTATTGCCAATACCCTCGCTCAAGGAAGACGAATGTTACTCAGAGAGCTATCGTGATGGTGAAAAGCTTGCCTTGGTTCGTTATCCACATGCTGGTATTTTTGAGATACCAGTGGTTACGGTGAACAATCGTAATCGTGAAGGTAAGAGCGTTATTGGTTCTGCCATAGACGCTATAGGCATTAATCCTAAGACAGCGTCCATTTTATCAGGTGCCGACTTTGATGGCGACACCGTTTTAACCATACCCTATACTAAGGCGCTCAAGGTTTCGGGACCTCTTGCTGGTCTTAAAGATTTCGACCCTAAAGCTGCATATCCTAAATATGACGGAATGACTCCCATCTCTTCTAAACGCAAGCAAACTGAAATGGGGAAAGTTTCGAATCTCATTACAGACATGACTATTAAGGGCGCCTCTGATACTGAATTGGCAGCTGCTGTTAGGCATTCTATGGTTGTAATCGATGCTGAGAAGCACGAGCTTAATTATCAGCAGTCTTACATAGACAACGGTATCGCCGCTCTAAAGGTTAAGTATCAAGGTGGAACTTTGACCCGACCTCAAGGCGCATCTACGTTGATCTCGCGTGCCGGTTCAACAGTAAGGGTAGATAATAGACGACCAGTCACTTTGCAAGACATGGAATCAAACCCCACCCTTTCTGGATTGGTACGTCGTAACGAGTATTCCGTCGATCCTAAAACAGGAGCAAGAGTGTATGTACCAACTGGTGAAACATACACTAACTCTTCTGGAAAGACCGTCACAAGACAAACCCCCTCTACAAAAATGTACGAGGTCTCTGACGCAATGTCCCTATCTTCTGGAACCCGCATTGAATCAGTATATGGGGATTATGCCAACTCCATGAAAGCCCTTGGAGATCAGGCTCGTCTTGCATCTACCCAGATTACGCCAACTAAGTATAGTCCTTCTGCAAAGAAGGCCTATCAGGATCAAGTAGACTCTCTTAATGCTAAATTAACGGTTGCTAAGTCTAATGCGCCACTTGAAAGACAGGCCCAGTTGCTAGCTAACTCCATAGTATCTGCTAAGCGCGCTGCAAACCCAGATCTTACGGCCGCAGACATCAAGAAGATCAAGGGCCAAGCGCTTGAAGAAGCTCGTGAGCGTACTGGAGCCAAGAAGCAACGCATCGTTATAGATGATGCTGAATGGGAAGCCATACAAGCGGGCGCAATCAGTCACAACAAGTTAACAGAGATACTTAGCAACACGAATATCGACCAGGTTAAACAACTTGCAACGCCTAGATCTCAGACTGGTCTTACTTCATCACAACGGTCAAGGGCTGAGAGATTAGTAGCTTCAGGCTATACACTCAGCGAAATCGCAGCAAATCTAGGAGTAAGTGTTAGCACTCTGAATGCTGCTTTGAAAGGAGATTAATATGGCTTCAATGCTCACAACATCCGACAATCCATACAATCCTTTCACTCAGTGGGATGAGTGGAATGTGTTCGATATGGAGAAAGGTTATAACACTTGCTCCTATCTTGCTCGCATTGCAGCTGTATCGGATGAACTCAGTGACGAAGACTACGATAGAGCAGTCGACCAAGCAATCCTTGAGATCGTTGAGCTCAATCTGACAGGGAACTACGTAAGGGTGACCGGGGAGGGGTAGTATTTACCTACCTCCCCCTACT
>QMCE01002523.1_pt1 | contig 10089 bp, 10 predicted proteins | sample 1821851 | NCBI WGS metagenome assembly QMCE01 (sample SAMN09453174, study PRJNA476694) | Termite gut metagenome, whole genome shotgun sequencing project. | isolation source: worker | host: Odontotermes sp. | place: South Africa:Pretoria | collected 2016-01-28 | reverse complement strand
AAATCCGGCGGCTCGTGGTTCGTCGTATCGTGAATAACGGCGAAGCCGTACTTCTCGTGCAGCTCTTTAGCGAGCAGAGCCCCCACGGCGATTATATTCCTCGCTTCGTCCTCCGTGCGCCATTCGCTCGAGGGCTCGTATGGGTTTTGGTCGGTCTGGGTATACGCTTCCGTCGAATGCGTCGAGTATATCAGCACGCGGGGCGCTGCGCCGGAGAGGTCTATCGCGGGCAGCTTCTCGTTTTCCATGTTCAATATTTCCACCTTGACGCTCTCGGATACGTTCGGGTCGATCTCGACGACCTCGACCTTTGGCGCTTGCGATTCTTCCGGCATGTCGTCCGCTTCGGGCTGTATTATTTCCCTCGGAGGCAGTTCGCCTTGCGGCGGCATTTCGTCCTCAAAGAAGTAATCTGGCAGCCCCTCTTCCTCCTGTGGTATATCCAGCCCCCGCAGCGCGGGGATTTGCCAGGCCATTAGATTTTCCGGCGCGAAGAAGTTTCCGCCCAAAAGCCCGTCCAGCCCCGTCTCCGCCACGCCGACCACGAAAAACGCCGCCATCGCGATAAGCAGCAGCGCGACGGCGGCAAACAGGGCGATTTTTGCTTTTCGAGCCGATTTCATGCGGTTCATGCGTACCTTCCTCTCGTGCTAGACTATCGTATGCGAAGGAGGAAGGATACATGTCCCTTTCGTCAGCGGTTTTTTACGGCTACGACCTCCATAGAGCCGTTGTACCGCTCGGAAATGGTATAATCCACGGGCATTAGGCCGCATTTGTCCAGCAAGGAATAGAACGAGACGCGGGAAAAATAGTTTATATGGTATTGCTGGCGCTTCATTCCGTCGCCATGGCCGCTCACTATGGAAAACGCGCTCTCGAAATTCGGCGTGGACACCCATATCGCGCCGTCGTCCTTTAAGAGCTCCGCAGCCTTTTTCATAGCCAAAACAGGGTCGCTCACATGCTCCAATACGTCGCCCATGATGATCACGTCATACGTTTCGCCGGTTTCAAATTCCACAAAATCCGCTGTTTCGGCTTTAAGGCCGAACTTTTCGCGCGCCATGCGCGCGTGTTTGTCGATCACGTCGATACCGAACGCGTCGAATCCGATTTCGCGCGCCGCTAAAAGGCATTCGCATGCCCCTATGCCGACCTCAAAAAGCTTCATGCCGGACGTGAATTGCGATACGCGCCCCAAAACGTCGGAGTAATAGTTGAAAAAAGACGGCTCCGGGCTGCGCGGCCCGTCGTTATAGACAAACAGCTTCGCCGGATAATGCCGCGCGAAGACGTGATGGCAGGCCGGGCAGTACATCCAAAGGCGTATTGGGTTGAAGAAGCTGTTGTAGCCAATAGCCTCCGTCAAAGGAAAGCACCATTTGGGCTCGATGTCCTTATTGCCGCAAAGCGGGCAGGAGGATCGTTCCTCCTCGTCCCTTTTTCCTCTGAAAATATAGTTCCTGCTGTAATGCTTTTCGTTATAAAGGACGGACGTCAAATTCGGCATCGCGGTAAACGCGTTGTAGTAGAGCTTGTACGCCATCATCGGGTCGCCTTGGGCGTTCGCGACGACGGCGAGCTGATAATCGCACAGCGGCGTAAACCCCGGGTTACTCTTCCGAAGCTTGAAAAGCAGCTCCGCCGCCTGATCGTAATTATTCTGTGATAAGAGCACGCTAGCTTTATTGAATTCTTCTATTGGCTCCATAATAGTCTCCATTCTCCATTTATACACAGCGCTTAGCTATTTTCGTAATTTTGACAATTTTATTTAGTATACCATAGCCCGGGGCTGCTGACCATATATACTTCTCCCGCTAAATCACTTTGTTTTTTGCTTTTTCTACAGCGCATAAAAGAAGAAACCGATGGCAAAGCTATCTTGGCATTGACCATTTTTACTTTGCCGGAGGTACTGTATGCTGCTGAACAAGGTCGAGATTTGCGGGGTCGATACCTCGAAGCTTCCGGTGCTCACGAACGCGCAGATGATGGCGCTGTTCGAGCGTATTCACACGGGCGACGCCCTGGCCCGGGAGGAATTTATCAGAGGCAACCTCCGGCTCGTCCTAAGCGTTATCCAGCGCTTCCACAACAGGGGCGAGCACGTGGACGACCTGTTCCAAGTCGGTTGTATCGGGCTTATCAAGGCTATCGACAACTTCGATACCGGGCATAACGTACGTTTCTCCACCTATGCCGTACCCATGATAATCGGCGAAATCCGCCGGTATCTTCGCGACAACAACGCCATTCGCGTATCGCGCTCGCTGCGCGATATCGCGTATAAGGCGCTGCAGGCGCGCACGAAGCTCATGAACGAAAACACGCGCGAGCCTACGATCGACGAAATCGCCAAGGAGCTGGACATGAAGCCGGAGGAGATCGTCTTCGCGCTGGACGCGATACAGGACCCCGTCTCGCTGTTCGAGCCCGTTTATCACGACGGCGGCGACGCCATATTCGTCATGGATCAAATAAGCGACGAAAACTCGCACGACGAAAACTGGCTCGACGGCATAGCTTTGCAGGAGGGCATGCGCCGCCTGAACGAGCGCGAAAAGAAGATACTGCATATGCGCTTTTTCGACGGCCGCACGCAGATGGAGGTCGCCACCGAGATAGGCATCTCCCAAGCGCAGGTCTCGCGGCTTGAGAAAAGCGCGCTGAAGCATATGCGCAAATACGTATAGTATATATTTTTTAGGGGAGTATTCCCTTGACTATAGCGCCTCTTGCTGTGATAATTCAATTGAAGCACAATCGAAATTCAATTATTGTCACATCGGGAGGCGCATTTATTCATGAAGACGATCAAGGACAAGCAAATACTGGTCGCGGCGGATTTCGCGGGATGCGCGCTGAAGGACGCCGTCGTCGCGCACTTACAGGTGCGGGGCTGGACGGTTACCGACGTAGGCGCGAAGGCAACGGATACGGGCGTGCCGGAGATGTACCACCGCGTCGGCCTGCGCGCAGGCGCGATGATCGCCGAGGGCGAGTTCGAGCGCGCGCTGATCTTTTGCGGGACGGGCATGGGCATCCACATCGCGGCGAGCAAGTGCCCGCACGTACACGCCGCCGTCTGCGAAAGCGTGCCCGCCGCGCTGCGCTGCGTAACGGCGAACAACTGCAACGTTTTGGCTATGGGCGCGTTCTATATCGCGCCGCGCCTTGGCATGGCCATGGCCGACGCGTTTTTGGAGCATAACCTCGGCGACGGCTACGAGGATTGGGAGGGCTTCTACGAGTTCCACAAGCTCGGCTATGACGAGCTCGAAAACTTCGACTACGAGGCGTACAAGGCGAACGGCTTCGCGCTGGTGAATCCAGGCAGCGCGCCTCTGGGGGCGGAGCCCAGGACGCTGGCGTACTAATCAATCTTTTCACCCCCTCATGTCCCAAGGAATACGATATTATAGTTTCCTTTCGATATGGAGGCGGCTGCTTTTGGATAAAACCATCGTCAGGCTCGACAACGTCGGCATAACCTACCACAGCGCGCAGGGCGAAACCGTCGCCGTGCGCTCGCTCTCCTTCGAAGTAAAGGAGGGCGAGTTCGTTGCCATAGTCGGCCCGTCCGGCTGCGGAAAGTCCACCGTACTGTCGATGATATGCGGCCTGTACCCCTCCAGCGAGGGCGATATCTGGCTGGGCGATACCATAGTTACGAAGCCGAGCCACCACGTCGGCTATATGCTCCAGCACGATCACCTCTTCGATTGGCGTACCATAGAGCAAAACGTCATGCTCGGCCTCGAGGTGCGCGGCGAGGCCACGAAGGAGCGCAAACAGAAGGCGCGCGAGCTCCTCAAAACCTACGGCCTGTACGATTTTCGCAAGCACTATCCCCGCCAGCTCTCCGGCGGCATGCGCCAGCGCATCGCCCTGATCCGCACGCTAGCCGTCGAGCCGGATATCCTCTTGCTCGACGAGCCGTTTTCCGCGCTCGACTCGCAGACGCGCCTCGCCGTATCGGATATCGTCGGCAACATAATAAAAGCTGAGAAAAAGACGGCCATTCTCGTCACCCACGATATCGCCGAGGCTATTTCTATGGCAAATCGCATCCTCGTCTTCTCCGCGCGCCCCTGTACGCTGAAAAAGGAATATACGGTCCCATTTGGCGGCACGCCTATCGAGCGGCGCAATCAAGCGGACTTCAAGCTGCTGTTTAACGAAATATGGGAGGAGCTGGACATCCGTGTCGAATAAACATGAGTACGCAACGGCTTCAAAGACTATGCTGATTAACGGCAGGGGTTCCCTGGACGTTCCGGATTCGATCAATCACGGAACGTCGGGAACGTCCCATACAAGTAACGACGTCAGCGCGGAGCATCAAGCGTATCTGCGCGCGAAAAAACGCACGGATACGCTTGTTACGATATGGCGGCTGATGATCCTTGTCGGATTGATCGCTCTTTGGGAGCTTTCCGCCCAAATCGGCTGGCTCGATTCGTTTATATTCAGCTCGCCGTCGCGCATTGTTAATACGTTAGCAAACCTTTACACCGAAGGCTCGCTGTTTCAGCACATATTCGTAACAGTCGCGGAAACCGTCGCCGGCTTCATACTCGGCACGATCGCGGGAACGCTTATCGCCATTGCGCTCTGGTGGTTCCCGACGTGCATGCGCGTGCTCGACCCATATCTCGTCATATTAAACGCGCTGCCGAAAATCGCGCTCGGGCCCATACTTATCGTCTGGATCGGCGCGGGCTACGGCGCGATAGTCATGATGGCGCTGCTCATCTCGCTCGTGGTGACGATCATGAACGCGCTGGTCGGCTTCCGCGAGGTCAGCGCGGAAAAGCTGCTGCTTATGAAGGCGCTCGGCGCGACGCGCATGCAGATGCTGACCATGGTAGTACTGCCGGCGAGCGTACCCGCGCTGATGGCCACGCTGAAGCTGAACGTAGGCATGGCATGGGTGGGCGTAATCGTCGGGGAGTTCCTCGTCTCCAAGGAGGGGCTCGGGTACCTTATCGTCTACGGCGGGCAGGTTTTCAAGCTCGATCTCGTCATGGCCAGCATCGTTATCCTCTGTATAGCCGCAGCGCTTATGTACTACGCCGTGGCGTTCCTGGAAAAGAAATTGTCGGGCGCTTGGGCACACGATATTTAAATTATGTAGGGGCGGCGTTTTGCCGCCCGCAGTAAATATACGCAAAGGTCTGTCAGCGGGCGGGAAGACCCCGCCCCTACAACAAATATTCATGCAAAAAAGCGGCGCTTGCCGCTTTTTTGTCGTTCATGCTAGTCGGTTTCTCTGCTCGTACTCTTTTTCGTACCCTGATAAGCCGAGCCCCTCTTGTTGGTCGAGCCGCAATTTTTTGCGTTCTTCGCCATCAGCACAACCGCTCCTTTCTTCGTTGTATGGGTTTATCATGCGTTATGCGGCGAAGAATATTCTCCCGTTTCGCATTTTCGGGGTCAAAATTTAAAGCTCCTCCAGCGTACCGAATTCGTATCCCTCCGATTTCCATATCGTAAGCAGCTCGTCGAGGATATCGGCGTTCGTTTTGGACGTCGAATGCAGGAGCACTATTGCGCCGGGGTGTATGCGCGGCAAAAGCTTTTCGAAGGCCTGCTTGCGCGAGGGCTGGCTGTCCCGCATCCAATCGCGGTAAGCAAGGCTCCAGAACACGGTTTTATAGCCCAGCTCATTGGCGTGGCCCAGGTTCTTCTCGCTGTATTTCCCCTCCGGAGGCCGGTAAAAGCGCGCTATCTCATGCCCGGTCGTCTCTTTATATAGCGTTTCGAGCTCTTCAATTTCCTTCTTAAACGCGCTCAGCTCTGAAATCCTGGACATATCGGGATGGCGGAAGGTATGGTTGCCGACGATATGGCCTTCGTCGCACATGCGCCGCACCAAGTCCGGCTCCGTCTTTAAATAGTTGCCGACGAGGAAGAACGCGGCTTTGACGTCGTGTTTCTTCAGCGTATCGAGGATTTTCGGCGTATAGCCGGCCTCGTAGCCCGCGTCAAACGTTAAAAATATCTTTTTCTGGTTTACGTCGCCCAGATAGTGGGCGTTATATTTTTCCAGATACTCGCTCGTGGCGTTGCCGACGGGCGGCTGACCGGGATTTTCAAAATGAACGCCCCACCCTTCGAGGGCGTAGGACGCTGTGCCCGTAACGGCCATGATTATCGCGAAGGCAAGGACGACCATGGCGCGGGCGAACTTTTTGCTTGATTGCATTGTTTCACTCTCCTTGTAGCGTATTACCTCCTTTATTATTTGTATATGTGGGGAAATTAGTTTGGGAGATTGTGGGGGACAGAATGGATTGACTAATGTCAGACTATTGGACGATGTACATAGTACATATCCTCCAGCCACTTTTGAGGATTTTCATCTATGTATCGCGAAATACGAAGATAATCGATTTCATCGCGGACTATGTGGTCATGATATGATTTTTGCCACATTGAAAATCCCATTTGTTTTGAAATCTGACGCTTTAATTGTTGGATTACAACCGACATACTTGTAGGGGCGATTATTAATCGCCCGGCGCTCTCCAAATCATTTACGTGTAATAGCATGTGAATATGGTTCGGCATGATTACGTATTTATCCACAACAACATTGGAATAATGAATTGGTATTGCACGAATAGCGCAATCGGTTATCATTCCATATTCCGATAATATAACGCGGTTGACATTCATTTCTGATTGCTGCGGGCGATTGATAATCGCCCCTACATCAATACTACCCAACAATTCATGCTTGTCCTTAACGCAGATAGTAATGAAATAAATACCCTTTGACGAATAATCGAAGCCCTTTAGCCTTATATTCTGCCTATGGGGCAGGTCTCGCATAGTACATGCAGCCTCCCTACATCGGCCTCAAGCCCTTATTCAGCCTCTCAACGATCTTCGCAAAGTCCCTCTCCCTTGCTTCTTCGCTCTTAAACGACATATGCCTTCGCAAATATGTCTTTTGCACCGACGGCGGCATATTGCAATAATTCTCATACGCGGGGGAATAACCCTTCAGCTTTGCCTCGAACGCCTCTTTTTGCCCGTCCGTCGCCGGGGCGGCCTTCTCCGCGTCCCACATGCCGTTCGCTTTGCTCGTCGCCTCGGCCTTTTCGCCCAGCTCGGTCATTATCCCCTTTGCCCTAAGCGAATCGACCAGCTTTTTATTCTTCTCCGACCAGACGCTCTTCGCGCGGCGCTTGGCGAAGTATTTGCGGTATTTCGTTTCGTCCAGGCTCTTCATCTGTCCGTCGATCCACCCGAAGCACAGCGCCTCTTCGAGCGCGTCGTTCGCGGATAGGGTTTTCAGCTCCTTCGTCTTCCCGAACAGAAGCCATACGCCGCCGCTCGTTTCGGCGTTTTCCGATAGCCATTCGCGGAATGTTTCGCGCGTAGAAAATAATAGTTCGGGAGCGTCTTTCATATTTATCACTGCTCTCCTATCGAGCTTATTGATTCTTAATGATCCGCAAGAATTCTGATGGCATAACCACATGAACAGGTGACGCCGCCTCTAAAAACGCCTTATCTCTTGATATGATATAGTCCATATTCATCTTCTCTGCACACGCACTAACTAATGCGTCTTCGAAATCGCCCATCCGTAAAAACAACGCATGCCAGCAGTCTTCTGCACAAACATCGATAATTCCTAACGTTAAGAGAAGAGAGCGAATTATCTCCCGCGTTTTTGATTCCGACAGGCTTCGACGTACAACATAGAAAATGTCTGTTAGACTATTTGCTGTTATCCAGGCAATGAATCTTTTCTCTGCCGCCAGGTTCAATATCTCCTCCGCCTCTGAGCAAAATGGCTTTCTCGCCGCTACAGCGTCGATGATTACATTTGTATCCAACACGACTTTCATAACAGCCTCTCCGCTTTTGCCTTATCCAAATCCGCGTCGGATGGAATCGCGCCAAAAGTGGATTTCATCGCGGCAACCCTGTCTATCTTCGTACTTACAATCTTTGCAACCTGTTTTCCATGCCTAGTTATATAAACATCCTGTAGTTCCGCCAAATCGATATATTTACCAACGTTGGTTTTCAGTTCCGATACCGATACTTGCATAACGCACCTCCAGTTTTATTTCATACCTTCTATTTCAATTCTATCAAACAGAGCTATTATGTCAATCGATTTGGTCGTTTTTTGTTAATTATTTGGCCTTTCTCTTTGCGGCATGCTTTGACACCCCCTCCCTCCCGCGTGTATAATCGTAATCAAACAAACGCACTAATATTTTCTCATATATGAAAGAAGGATTCAAGCATGACCGAAGCCCAAACGCTCTGCCAAGAATTCTCCATAGCGCCCTGGCAGGCCGATAACTTAATTGAGCTGCTGGACGAGGGCAATACGCTCCCGTTTATCGCCCGGTACCGCAAGGAGCGGCACGGCGAGCTGGACGACCAAAAGCTTCGGCTAATCGCTGAGCGGCTCGACTACATCCGCGCGCTGAACAAGCGCCGCGAGGATATCCGTACGTCGTTGAATGTGCAGGGCGTTTTGGACGAAGCGCTCTTATTAATACTCGACGCCGCCAAAACCCAGGCCGAGCTCGAGGATATCTACCGCCCGTACAAGCCCAAGCGCAAGACCCGCGCCAGCGTCGCGCGCGAAAAGGGGCTCGAGCCGCTCGCGGCCATTTTGCTTTTGCAGAATAGAAAATCGGGCGCGCTTGAAGACTTGGCTTGGCCGTACGTGGACGGGGAAAAGGGCGTTAATTCGCCTGAAGAGGCGTTATCCGGCGCAAAAGACGTACTTGCGGAGCAGTTCAGCGACGACGCGGATATCCGTAAGCGCCTGCGCGCCATCTTCTGGGAACGCGGCAAGCTCGCTTCGCGCGGCGGCCCCGACGATTCTATCTACCGGCTCTATTACGACTACGCCGAGCCGCTCCGCTCCGTAGCGGGGCATCGGATACTCGCCGTTAACCGCGGCGAGGCAGAGGGCTTTTTAAAGGTAAAGGTGGAGTTGGACGAGCGCGACGCGCTGGATATCCTCTACGCGGCGTTCGCGCGCCCCGGCAGCATAACGAGCGAAGCCGTGCGCGAAGCGGCGGAAGACGCCTACGCGCGGCTGATCTTCTCTTCCATGGAGCGCGAGGTACGAAGCGGCTTGACGGAGCGGGCGCAGGATTCGTCCATCCGCGTATTCGCAGAAAATCTGCGCAATCTCTTAATGCAGCCGCCCGTAAAGGGCAAGACGGTCCTGGCGCTCGACCCCGGCATACGCACGGGCTGCAAGGCGGCGGTGGTGGACGGCGCGTCCCGCGTTTTGGAAACGGCGGTTATCTATCCTTTGCCGGAGCATGGCAAGGTAGCCGAGGCAAAATCACGCATGCTGGGAATGCTCAAAAAGCATAATGTCTCGGCCATCGCCGTCGGCAACGGCACGGCCGGACGCGAAACGGAGCGCTTCGTCGCCGAAACGCTGAAAAGCGCGTCAAGCGGCGTTGGCTATACTATTGTAAACGAGGCGGGCGCGTCGGTCTATTCGGCGTCGAAGCTGGCTGCGGAGGAATTCCCCAAGATGGACGTTTCGCTGCGCAGCGCCGTATCGCTTGCGCGCAGGCTCCAAGACCCGCTGGCGGAGCTCGTGAAGATCGACCCGAAGGCTATCGGCGTCGGGCAGTATCAGCACGACATGAAGGAAGCCCAGCTCGACGCGGCGCTGGGCGGGGTTGTCGAGGATTGCGTAAACGCCGTGGGCGTGGACGTGAATACGGCCTCCGCGCCGCTGTTGGCGTATGTCGCCGGTATCGGGCCGAATTTAGCGAAGAACATCGTAGCCTACAGGGAAAAAAGCGGCCCCTTTGGCAGCCGCGCGGAGCTTAAGCTGGTAAATAAGCTCGGACCCAAGGCCTTTGAGCAGTGCGCCGGGTTTTTACGCATTCCCGAAAGCAGGAATCCGCTCGACCGCAGCGCCGTACACCCGGAATCCTATGGCGTAACGGAGGCGCTGTTGAAGAAATTAGGTTATAAATCGACGAACGCTATCGAGGGCATCCGCGAAAAAGCCGCGGCGTACCCCGAGGATAAGCTCGCTAACGAGCTGGGTATAGGGCTGCCGACGCTAAG
>QMCE01002522.1_pt1 | contig 10092 bp, 10 predicted proteins | sample 1821851 | NCBI WGS metagenome assembly QMCE01 (sample SAMN09453174, study PRJNA476694) | Termite gut metagenome, whole genome shotgun sequencing project. | isolation source: worker | host: Odontotermes sp. | place: South Africa:Pretoria | collected 2016-01-28 | reverse complement strand
CGGCATCCCGTTGATGACATGGCTCGGCGCCTCGTCAGCTCGCGGGCCGTTCTTAATCGCTCTCTCGGCCCTTTGGGCCGGAGTCAATGCCGCGGCCGTAGTGTGAAAGCTAGTCGAGGTGACAACAATTGCCATCCCTACTAAGAGAACCACGATGACTATCAACGCACGACTAAGCGTCGTCCTTTTTTTGTCGGTTTGATATACAGATTTTTTCTTCGACATTTTAATCAACTCCTTAAAAATAAGGCGTGTTAAGTCCTAATTATTTTAAGATTACACGCCTGGTGATAGTGGTGGACTGCTCTCGACCACTGGGAACGTTAAACGTCCCAGCAGCCTTTAGAGAGGCGTCTACCTCCATTATAGCACACTTGCTTCGAAAAAGCAAGCTTGAGCGAGTTTTTAGCAATCCATCTGAGGGGCATAATAGCGTTCTCTGTGGTATAATAAAAAATGAAAATGAGCGGAAGCTTATTTTTGTATTTTTGGAGGTGAGAATGTGTATAAAATTAGAGTCACATCGGCTCGGTTGTTCATAGTAAGGCATGCCGAAGCAATAAAAAATATCGAGAAAAAGCATGGCGGGGGGACACAAGATCTGACTACATCTGGCCTTAAGCAGGCAGAGATAGTGGCAGAGGCCCTGTGTGAGGAAACCGCCAATAGACGGAGTAGGGTTTATTACCAAGAGGAAGGCCGAAGCCAATATACCGCGAGGATTATCGCAACAGCTTTCGGCCAGCAAAATGCATATATTGCAGAAGATATATCTGGTATAGGGCTTGGGGTTATTGCCGATCTTAATGAAGAAGAGCTAGCTCTGAAGTATCCCTGCGTATCTCGTATATTGGATGGTTGGAAAACCGGCGCTGTCGGTTTGCGTGACTATCCTGAGATACCGGGTCGTGAGCATATGGAGGGATTCGCGATGAGGATTCGAGGTGGGTTATCAAAAATTATCCACCCCTACACGGACACGATTATTGTTGGCACAACGTCAACTATAAATATGCTACAGCACTTGATGGAACATGATGGCGAATTTGTTCGTACAGCATACGCATATATGCAGTTCCCATTCGCAGGCGTAAAGGGTTGGCGGTTGGAGGAAAACCGAGCGCCTGAGCGTTCATTCTCAAGCTTTTAATCTTAGTATAAGCTGGCCGGTGGCCAGCTTTATTTGCGAGCATAATTTGCATAATCTTTTGAGTAATCGACGAAATCACGCGGGAAGTTCGAGCCCGAAAAATAACCAATCTCTATATCGCCTCCGGGCCGAATATCAGAGTTAGCACATAGCCCTACGTCAAAAACCACAAAAAGAAGCGGGCGGTTACTTTTCTGGTCTGTCATTTTGAAAATCGCGGGTTTATCCCCAATCTTACATTTGGTAACTCCTATTTCTTCCTCGAGCTCTCGTCGCAGGGCGTCGTGGATTGTCTCGCTATGCTCTACGCCACCCCCGGGTAGATCCCAATCTTTTTCGTTTTCTTTTACGAGTAAGAGTTTTCCATTAACATTAATCTTTGCCTTAACGGAGACCCGGTAGTATGCGGCCGGAGCACAAGTTTGCCTTAGGTACACTTCTGAGAGATTAAGCTTGTTCATAGCAATTAATACCCGGCGGCGGTCCAGGCGTCGATTTTTTGTTGCCAGAGGTCGCGGCCGATGCTGTCGGTGTCGGGAGTGTGTTCGACCACCAGGACGGCAAAGCGTTTGGCTTCGGGGAAGTTGGCCAGGCGTTCGTAGGCGCTGGAGAGGCGTTCGTAGAGGTTGAGGCGCTGGTCCTCTGGGGTGAATTCGAGGGTGCGTTCGAGGGCGGTGGCGGCGGGACCGGGCAAATTAGCTCGGTTATAAATGCGGGCTTCCAAGCTGAGCAGCTGCCCTTTTTCCGCGTCTGTGGCGCGCGGCAGCCATTCCGTTTCGATCCGGGTGGCCAGCTCCTCCGCCTCTTCTTGGCTGAAATCGCGCACCGTGTTGGCATCGAGGTCAACGATAATCTCGGCGATCGACTGAGCCGGCGTTTCGATGGCTGGCGGATTCACGGGCTCGGGGCGCGGCCGATTGAGGACCAGAAAGACAATCAAACCGATTAAGGCCGCTGCGCCGAGGACGATCAAGACGATAGTCAGGGTCTTCTTGCGCCGGGCGGCTTTTTCTTCTGGGGAAATAAAACTAAAAATGTCTGCCATAAGCTTATTATAGCATATGTTTTGTTGGTTTTTAAGATCGCGTTACTCTGGAAGCGAAGATTTTTGCTTTCTTGTCGGCGCAGAATTTTTTGTAATTTTCTGCTTCCTCGGCGGCAAGAGCGGCGGGGAAATTGCGGGCTTTGTAGAGGAGGAGGAGCGGGCCGAGGCGTTCGTCGGCGAAATTGGGGTGGAAGTCGGCGAGTTGGTCGCCGGTCGTGAGCTGGTCGCCGGCGGGTTGGGAGCGGCGGCGGACTTCGGCCGCGAGACGCTTGTCAGCGTCGTTTAAGAATCCGTCGTAGAGGGCGGCGTCGACGTTGTCGAGGGTATAGGTCGGTGGCGTGGATTGGTCGGTGGCGTGATTGGCGGTATCCCCGGTGAACTCTTTCTCCCCTAGCCCGGTCGACTCAAGTTCGGCGGCGGTGCGATAAACGGCTTCTGGGTCGAGCTCGAGCAGCTGCCAATTCTCGTCCGAGAGGACGGAAATAGGGGCGATGGTGGGACATTGGTTGACTTTGAGCCAGGTGGAGCGGCCGGTGCGGACGTCGATGGCGTCAAGGCGGCCGTTCTCTAGCCGATAGGGCACGATGACGGTGGTTTTGCTGGGGTGGCTGACGTATTTGCTGGTCAGGACCAGAGCTTCGCCGCTAGTGGCGACGTTTTCTAAGGTCATTTTGTGACGGGCCTCGAGGAGGTAATGGAACAATTTGGGTTGCCTCTCGCGGATTAAGCGGGCGACGGCGATAGTGGCTTCGACATCAGAGAGGGCGTCGTGGGCGTGGAAGTGGTCGAGTTGGTTGGCGCGGGTGAGATGCTCGAGGCGGTTGCTGGGCCGGCCGGCGGGTGTCGGCCAGTTGATGCCCTCGGGCCGCAGGGCGCGAGTCATGCGGACGAGGTTTAGGATGTCCCAGCGGCTTTTGCCGTCGCCGTAGGCCCAGGCGTAAGGGTCGGCGAAACTACGCCAGAAGCTGAAGCGGAGGAATTCGTCGTCGAAGCCGATGTTGTTGAAGCCGACGGTGACGGTGTCCGGGGTGAAGATGTCGCGGTAGAGTAGCGTGGCGAACGCGGCTTCGGAGAGGCCGTCTTGCTTGGGGTCGAGACCGGTGATTTGCAGGGCACCGCGGTCCGGGACGGTGTCGCGATCGAGTTTTAGCAATATATTATAGGGGTCGCCGATTGGCTGGAGACTTTCATCGGTCCGCTGGCCGGCGAATTGCATCACCCGGTCTTGCCGTGGGTCGAGCCCGGACGTCTCGAGGTCGTAGAAGAAGAATGTCATGATTTATTTTAGCATAGTGGAGGTGAAGCTAATCGTTGTCGGCATCTTCGCGGCCCGGCTCATGAACGCTAAGCCATTTTTTGATCGATGGGTTCATGTTATTGCGGGCAGTCGAGTTACCGTGGTTGAGCTGGTAGATCTGGTCGGCCAATTTATCTCGAACGTGCTGTTTGATTTGGTCCTCGTCCCAGCCCATTTTAAGCTGATAAGCTTTTTTGATCATGCTCATAGAGTCGCTTTTCATCATAGCAATTTGACCAGCTGAAGAGTACTCGAGGAAGGTATCGAGCTCATCAACCGACACGGTGCCGGCATCCCTATATTTCTGAGCGCCCGTTGCGTCATCTCGCCCGTCTTTACGGAGACCCAGCGTGAGCAACAAGTTGTTCTGCAGCAGCTCACCATCAACGCCACCGAAAATTACGGCGCGGGTCATCTTGTGTAAGTGGCCGACAGTGGGGGCGAGCGGGTTAGCTACTTGCGGGTGGTCACCAACACCTTCTTTCACCTCACCGTCCTGGACTTGCATAGCAAATTTCGTGAAGGTGCGGTCTTGGGTTTTGAAGACGCCGTAGTCGTTGATTTCCGAAAGGTATTTCTGGATTAAGCCGAAATTGTTACCGGCATCATCTTGCGCTCCCCCGAGCAACATCTCATTGAAAGACATTTCTTTTAGGCCATCGTTTTGGTTGAGCATTTCGCGCAGCTGTCCCTCACTTAACGTCGGGTCTTGCGCTAAGAGCTCGGCTCGTTTTTCGGCTCGTTTGGCGGTAAGAATCTTGGTGGCTTTGGAGAAAGCCCAGAGGTGAGCAGCATCGCCTTTCATGCCTAACATGGCATCAGTCAATTGTTTCTCCATATCGCTACCCATCTCAAATTTGTTGTTGCCGAGAATCATGGCGGCATCTTCGGTGTCGCCGCGCTTGACCAGCACCTGCATACCGGCTACCGCTGCTTGCCAGTTATTGTCCTCTTTGATAGCGCGTTGTAATTGAGCTTCCAGCCAGCGTGTATCGCGTGTCTCGCTGTAAAGTGTAGCATATGAATCGACCAACTTCTTATTCTCAGCGGCGATTGCGCTCATGCTCTGGGCCGCCACGCGGCTGTCACTGACCCGCTGGTTGTCCATACCGAAGTTAGCATCATGAATCAGTTTCTTATAGGCTTCGCTCATGCCGCCGTTGGTGCCGGCTGTAATACCCCGACCGTCGGCCCAAGCTGCTTTGACTTCATTGGCATACCATTGCGCATCCTCTTGATCGCCGCGAATTTTGCGGTGCTGCTGGGTCATCATATTCTTGAAGGCCTCGCCGCTCTGTCCGGCGATCGCTTGGCTGCGTCGCTGGCTGAGACTCATCTGGCTCTTATCGAGTTGCTTCCACTTCTGCTCTTGCTCATCCCAATAGCCACCAATGAAATTACCCATCTGACTGACGTCGTTCTCGAGCTTCAAGGTGGCTTCCTGAGCGCGGCTAGTTGCCACACCCTTGGCTTTGAGCCGGTTGGCATAATGATCACGCTTGAATTCGTAGGTGGTTTGGCCGTGGCGCGTTACCGTCTTCTGCTCGCTCATGTGGTCAGCTACTGATTTGGCCGTCACAGCCTGGTAAGTTTTAGTAGCCGTATCAAGCGATTGTTTGCGCAGTTCGGCATGCTTATCAATCGCCGCGGCCAGCTTGTGGTGTGGCGTTAACCAGCCCAGTGCGCCGCGTTGGGCGGCCAGCGCCCGGCCGTTGGCGCGAGCGATAGCTTGGCGATCTTTGGCCCAAGCGCCGACCATCTCTTGAGCTGGTTTGAAAGGCTTGCGTGCCAGATCGTTCAGTTTGCCGAGAACGGTACCGCTCATCCGCATCAGCATCGGAGTCATTATTAGCGGCACAACCTGAATTGCCATACCGAGGATGAGCATAGGAGCGCTCTCAGCGCTGCTGGCGACCGCCCAGCCGGCTAGCTGGGAAGCGCCATAGAGGACGGCGAACATGGGAAAAACCAGCAGAATTTGGGCAAGAACCTTTTTCCAGGTTTGGTAAAATTTGTCGGTGTTGGGGAGCAGCTGGGCGACGATGGCTAGCGGAGCGATGGCAACCAAGACGAACACTAGGGCTTGGCGAACCATAAGAGTGAATAGCGCCGCCACAATGGCGACTAAAGCGCCGAGTAAGACAGTCAGAAGTAGCGGGCCGATCCCGAGCAACCCACCGGCGACGGCTAAGCCGGCGACCGCAGCGCCGGCTCCGACTGCTCCGGTGGCGACAAATTCCCAGGTGGGGATGGCCTCCATACCGATGGCGCCACTGGCGGCCGCTTGTTCGGCGACCGATGTAAAGAGGGCGGACAATTGGTGGCCGAGGATATTGCTCAGATCGACTGCCCCGGCACAGATATAGAAGGATAAATTGACCAGGATGGCAACGATGGCGATGCGCGGAGCAACTGCCTTGAGGCCAAATTTAGCTGATTGGATTTGGGTAACTTGGGAAAAAATCGAAAACATTAGCAACAAAATGAAAACAATGTTACTAATGTCGCGGATGATTTTCCAGATGAGGTGGATCGATGAACCGTCCGAGGAGAGTTTCTCGACCGTCAAAAAATCGCTGATGTAGCCGCGGATGGTATCGGTGATCTTGGCCAACATACCCACGCCGGGGCACATGATCCAGCCCATTTTGCCGAAACTTTCGATACAGCCGTTGACCGGCTCTTCAGTTTCGCTGGGATCGGTAGTAGCAACATCAGTTGGGTCGCCGGTGGTTTCCTCGGTGGTTTCGGGCTGCTCTACTGGCTGGTTGGGTTGCTCTTCAGGGGTGACCTCGGGCTCCGGCTGGTTCGGTTCGGCCACAACAGGGGTCTGAGTCTCGGGTAGCGTGGGCAAGGCTAGCGCCGGGGTGGCTACGACCACTCCGCATAAGCCAATGGCGACCAGGGCGCCGAATAATATCTTTTTGAGCTGTTTCATAAGCTTCGTCTCGAGAGATGGACCCCCACCGATCTCCCTCTCATTCTAGCACACTCACTCTTAAAAGTCAATATGCCCCACCCTTTTGGTTGATAAAAGCAATAGCCATAAGCACTTTCCGTGATTTTTGCTGGGCGCGGAGACGATTTGGCGCCAAAGATTTGCATCAGCTACCTATTATGCTACAATAAAACCATGAAGCGACGACGTGGCTTTCTGGCGGTAATAGCAGCCCTGATTTTCGGGGTTGGGACGCTGGGGCTGGCGCCAGTTACCCACGCGGCGGAGGATTTTGACTGCACCAAAGATACGGCGATTTTTCACGTTGAGTGCGGCGAAAATGGCGAAGGGATTAACAGCCTGCTAGTGAACATCGTGGCTGTGGTGTCCGGTGTGGTAGCGGCGCTCGGAGTGGCTGGGATTATTTTTGCCGCGGTGCGTTATACTACGGCGGGGGCCAATGCCGAAAAGGCTGCTCAAGCCAAAAAAATGATTTTCAACATCGTCATCGGCCTGGTGGCCTATGGGGTGATTGCGGCGTTCCTAGCCTTTATTGGGATCAACGCGGGGTAAATGGTGAGGCGTCGAACTTGGCTCGGAGTGATCGTCGGAGCGGTGTTTGGCTCACTAGTTTTGACCGCGCCAGCCCCAGCCGTAGCAGCACCGGCAGCGCTGGCACCGACCAGCTTGACGACTTTTGGCGCGATCTGTGAAGATTTCTTGATTTTCCCCTCTTGGTGCCGTTATTTGCAGCAACCGAACGGGGAAGATCTGAAGCAGCCCTATGTGGGTACTCCCGGTCAGGGGCAGAACGCCAGCAATAGCATCGAAATGGGCGCTTTCGTGAGGATTATTATCACTAATATCATTGAGATTTTGCTCAAGTTGGTGGGAGCGGCTTCGGTAGTGATGATTATTTATGGGGGCTTCAAGTATCTCTTGGCGAACGGCAATGCCAGCAAAATTCAAGATGGTACCACGACAATTACCCGGGCGATGATCGGGCTGGTGGTTGGCGTGATGGGTAGCGGGATTGTTAATACCATTGCCACGATTTCGCAACAAGCGGGTGGTGACGAAACGGTGCTTTATGAGACGCTGCTCAATCGAGTACTGACCATTCTGGGGATTGTGGCGGTGATTTTTGCCCTCTGGGGGGCCTTTAATATCGTGAGTTCGCATGGCAACCCGACCCGTTTGGCTAAAGGCAAACAGACGGTGATCTGGGCTTGTATTGGGGTAGCAGTAATAATTTTGGCGGCGGTGATTGCGAATGCAGTCCTCACTGGCGCTACGGAAGGGGTAGTAAAATAATGAGTACGATAACAATGCCAGAATTGCCACCGCTTAGTGAGACCTGCGCCGGCAATTGTAATGGTCAGAGTGTGGAAAGCACGGGGATTAATGTGGTCAAGGTGATGACTTGGGCGATTGGGGCGGCTTCGGTGCTGTTTATTATCCTCGGAGCGATTTCGTTGATAACTTCCAATGGGAACCCGGATAAGGTCAAAAAAGGCAAGCAGACGATTTTAGGGGCGATAATTGGGCTGGTAGTGGCGATTTTGACCGCGGTGATTTTGGGCCAAGTTGCCCGGACGGCGACGACAGGACAGGGGCCGATACCATAAGGAGGCGACAGAAAATAACTTGCAAATTAATCTAAGAATAGTATAATGTAAATAAGAAAAAGGAGAAACGACATGAAAGCAGGAAAAATTATTGCGGCAATCGGTGATGGGATCGGCGCGGCGGGCGGCGGCGGCGGTTTGAATGAATCGAACTTGACGGCTAGCTCGCTGGTGGCAACGGTACTAAGCTGGATGACTTGGATTGTGGGAGCGATTTCGGTGGTCTTTATTATCATCGGTGGTATTCGCTACGTTACCTCTGGTGGTGATGCGGAAAAGGTCAAGAAAGCCAAGAACACGGTGCTTTATGCTTGTATTGGTCTCGGTGTGGCGATTCTGTCCTTTGCGATCGCTCGCTTTGTCGAATCGACTTTGCAAAATGGTGTCTCAGGTGGCCCGTCGACCATCTTCTTGGGATTCTAGTAATTAGAGCTTGCAAAACCCCTGGGGTGACCCAGGGGTTTTCTTGTGCTATAATAGAACTAAGCACCCGTAGCTCAGTGGATCAGAGCATCTGTCTTCGGAACAGAGGGCCGGCGGTTCGAATCCGTCCGGGTGTACCAAGATATTTATAAATGACTGGCCGGCAGCTGTCTGGTTAGCCCAAAGGAGGAAATGTGGAAATACCATTATTAGTTTTAATTCCCTTAGTGGTGATTGCGGGGCCAATACTGTTTGCGCTAGCAGTGGCAGCGCTGGCGATTGTGATCTCGTTTTTTGCTGTGGCCGGTGGCTTTTTCTTCGTGGTGGCTAATGAGGTGGCCTACGGGCGTTTGCCGGTGTTTATGTTGATCTTTGCGTTTGGTGTCGCCCTGCTCTTTATCTCGCTGGCGCTCTGGATTATCACCGGTTCGGTTCGGTTGATTAAGCGGTCGAGCCAGCGTCGTCGGGTGAAGCGAGCTAGCAAAACTAAAGCAGCGAAAGAATCTGCGGCGGAAGTAGCGGACGGTAAAGCGGCTAAAACCGGCAAGAAAAGCAGCGTTAAAGCGGCAGCGGTGAGTAAAACGGCGGCTGAAGCGGAAGAAGTGACGCCAGAGCAGCCTCGGGCGGCCAAACGGCACATTGTGCTACCAATTCTAGCGGGGGTGGGTCTGCTCTGTATTCTGGGATCGTTTGTGGTCTCGGCGGTGACGCGCCAGCCGTTTATTGAGGCGGTTCGAAACAGCGTTTTCATTCAGCGGGCAGAACAGAAGGAGCAGACTTTTACCGGTGAAGGCTTGAGCCAGATCGTGGTGGAGGCGCGCAATAATCCGGTGATTGTGCGGACCGATGCCAACGCGACCGCAGTAACGGTAAAATATGGCGAGTTGCCAGAGCAGCAGACTTTTGATTTGGCCGTGAATGATGGTGTGCTGACTGTGGTGGAACGACGGGGCGCGCGCTGGCTAAACTTCGCTTTCTATGTCGAGTCGACGCAGGTGGAGATTATTTTGCCGGCCGGGCTGGAGCTGGATTATGACCTGGCAACTTCCAATGGGCGAATTAGTTTAACCGGGCTAACGGCGGGAGATCTGTTGGCAAGAACTAGTAATGGTAAGATTGAGCTGCGGGATCTCACGGCCGAGCGGATTGACGTGAAGACGTCCAACGGGCGGATTGTGGTCGATGGGGTTGATAGCCCGAGCGTGCGGCTGGAGACTTCTAACGGGGCGATCGAGGGGTCGCTAGTGGGGGCGCAGGCGGATTATAAGAAGAGCCTGCGAACCTCCAATGGACACATTACGTTGGACGGCGAGCGGCAAGGCAATCGCTATACTTCGGACAGCGGAGAGCGTTGGTTGGAGGCGATTACCAGTAATGGTAAGATTGAGCTGGAGTTTCGTCGATAGTATCTGTTAGCAAGTATCAAAGAAACCGCCCTCTTGGCGGTTTCTTTTTTATACAGATTTTATGGTGAGCCGGGTGGGACTTGAACCCACGACACCAAGCTTAAGAGGCTCGTGCTCTAACCAGCTGAGCTACCGGCCCATAAATCTACTTCAGTATTATAGCATATCGTTGAGCAGAAAGAAATTGTTGGCAAAAAGCTTGTTA
>QMCE01004553.1_pt1 | contig 10093 bp, 8 predicted proteins | sample 1821851 | NCBI WGS metagenome assembly QMCE01 (sample SAMN09453174, study PRJNA476694) | Termite gut metagenome, whole genome shotgun sequencing project. | isolation source: worker | host: Odontotermes sp. | place: South Africa:Pretoria | collected 2016-01-28 | reverse complement strand
TTTTGCTTCCATAACGCAAAGATACTTATATTTGTCAATAAAAAACAAACCATGGAGACAAAGACGATCGGTTTTGCCTCGGATCACGCGGGGTTCGAGTTGAAGGAGCAGATGGTGCAATATGTGCTGAGCAAGGGTTACGCGGTGAAGGATTTCGGCGCCTATTCGCCCGAGCGCTCCGATTACCCGGATCCGGCCCATCCGCTGGCGCGTGCGATCGTGCGCGGAGAGGTGTGTTGCGGCATCACGATCTGTTGGACGGGCAACGGCATCAACATGGTGATGAACCGCCACGCGGGGGTGCGCAGCGCGATTTGCCTGTGTACCGAGATGGCGCAGTTGGCCCGCAACCACAATGACGCAAACAACTGCTCGCTCGCCGCCAAATACACCACGCCCGAGGAGGCGCAGGCCATCCTCGATGTGTATCTCGCCGAAGGCTTCGAGGGAGGACGCCATCTGACCCGTGTTCAGAAGATCGAAATCACTAAATGATGATACCTATGAAAAAAATGTTGTTGGCTGCTGCCGGATTGCTGCTGAGCGCGAACGTTCTGGCGCAAGACCCTGATTTTCACATCTACCTCTGTTTCGGGCAATCGAACATGGAGGGCAACGCCCGGATCGAAGCACAGGATCGGGATGATGTCGATCCCCGTTTCCAGGTGCTTTCGGCGGTCGACTATTCCGACCCGGAACGCCGGCAGGGGAATTGGTACACGGCCTATCCGCCGTTGGCCCGCGAGAACACGGGATTGACCCCGGCGGACTATTTCGGCCGCACGCTGGTGCAAAACCTGCCGGAAAACGTCCGGGTGGGAGTCGTCATGGTGGCCATCGGCGGCTGCAAGATCGAGCTGTTCGACAAGAACACCGCTGAAAACTACATCAAGACCGAGGCGCCGGGCTGGATGAAGGGCATGATCGACGCTTATGGCGGAAACCCCTACGGACGCCTCGTCGAACTGGCGAAAAGCGCCCAACAGGCCGGTGTGATCAAGGGCATCCTGCTGCATCAGGGCGAATCGAACACGGGCGACCCCACGTGGCCGGCCAAGGTGAAAGGTGTCTACGACAACCTGCTGGCCGACCTCGGTCTGGAGGCCGATTCGGTGCCTTTGTTGGCGGGCGAGGTGGTTCATGCCGATCAGGGCGGTGTGTGTGCGAGCATGAACGAGATCATCCGCACGCTGCCGCAGACGATCCCGAACGCCTATGTGATCCCTTCGAGCGGCTGTGCCGTGGCGCGCGACAACCTCCATTTTTCGGCCGCCGGCTATCGGCAGTTGGGGAGGCGCTATGCAGCGCAGATGCTCTCTCTTTTAGGTTATTGATTTTTTCTGTTACTTTCTTTGGGCCCCAAAGAAATGTAACGAACAAGCCCCGATTCCGTCAGAACTATGACCCATGTGATATAAATGACGTAAATGACAAATTAGTGAAAAATCATTCAAGTCATTTCAATCACATGGGTCATAGTTCAGACGAGGGGCGAATTTCTTGATTTTTTGGTTACTTTTTCATCAACCGACGCAGGAGTGAGCGGCAAGTGAGCTTGCTCAAACTTGTTCGAGCGACAAGGAGGAAGCCTGAAAGGCAACTTTGGAAAAAATAACAAAGAAAAAGTCATTAAGAAAAAAAGAAAGCCTTTCGGTAGCTATCTTTCAGGAAAAACATCGTTTAAGTCCCTGATTTTCAGAATGTAGCTATATCCTCCCTGCTCTCTCATCAGGATGCCGGTGACGCTGATGGTGCCTGCGGGTAGCGTTTCGCCGGCAAAATCGGCATAGTCGCTCGTGCGCAGATAGATCCAGCGGCCGTAGTAGGGTTCTTCGTTGGCTCGCCGGTCGGTCTCTCTGCCCGCGCCCGGCGTGCCCCATGTCGCCTCGCCGCCGAGGCCCATCGAGAGGCCGTGAACGGTCACCAAACGCCCAGACAGGGCAGCATTGAGTCCCCCGATTGTGAGGTCTGGGATGCGGAATTCGTAATTCATCCCCGCTCGCGTGATATGACGGTCGGCCAGCCCGGATGGCCCACCGATGTACTCCACGGCGTACTGCTCCGAGGCGCCCGGATAACCCAACTGCCAGATTCCCAGCTCGTTGCGAGCCAATGTCAGCCCCTTCAGCTGCACATACACCACCCGCCCGACGGGATAAAGCGTGTGCAGATCGTACGATCCGGCCAGCACCTCCACCGCACTGGTGTAATCCTCGATGATGAACGACCGATGGAAATTTCCCGCTCCGTCGGAGGCCGTCACCACGCCGCCGATCAGTTGTTCTTCGCTGAATGTCAATGGGTTGCCTCCGCGAGCCATTGCCTGCATCTGCGCAATGGTGAGCGTCGGCTCCTGCAGTTGCGGCGTCAGATCGGGCGGTGTGAATTCTGTCTCGCAGCTTGCGAAAAACCACATCCCGAGGAGAAAAAGTTTAAAATTGATAGCTGATCTGCGCATAGACATTCAATCCGTAAGCGTAATAGTATTTTGCAGGAAACGGCACGAGGGTCGCTCCGTCGTAGCCCGTGCGCGAAAGGCGTCCCTGTTCAAATCCGGCGTAACGTATTGATTGATTGTTTGTTAGGTTATCCGCATGGATCCATAGTCCGACACGGTTGCCGCCGGGTAGTCGGAATGTTTTGCTGATGGCGAGGCCAAGCAGAAAAGCGTCTTCGAGGCGCTCCTGTTCGATCATGGCCTGTGCCGCTTCGGGCGAGCCGGCACGGTCGAGAGCACGGTTCATTCGGCGTATCGGATTGATTTCCACGTAGTTGCGAGCCGTTTGTTTGGCCGCCAATTCGAACCGCCACCCCTCGCGCGTGCGGTAATTGAATTGCAGCAGCGCGGCGGTTTGCGGCGTCCCGGCGAGGTGCAGCCCCTTCAGCCAGGCGGTCTCGGCCGCGATCGCCGCCCCGTCGCTGTTGCGGGTGAGGGTCGCCGTGGGGTTATTTATATAGGTATACGCGTTGAGCGACAGCGCGCCGAGGAGCGAAAATCGCGGCGTGACGGTCCATTCGGCCCCCAGTTCGACCCCGCCGTGGCGTTTGGCGATGCCCGTCAGCGCAAGGTCGACATAATCCGCGGCGATGTCGTCGTATTGGCTTCGAATCTCGCTATCGTTCTGAAACAGAGTCAGATACCCGGCTATATCGACCGTCAGGGCCGGTGATCGCCATTGGTAAACGACCTCCGCGCCGGCGATCCGTACGGAGCGCGGCGCGGCAACCATCGCGTTGCGGAATTGCGGCGACAGGAAGAGGTTTTTCACGAGCGGCGCCCGCGTGGCCCCCATCACCTGCACCCCGATCCGCTGGCGGAGCGAAGGATTCCAAAACGCCCCTGCCTTGGCTGTAACTTCTTTAAAATCAATCTTTTCCGACTTTCCGAGCGATCCATTCCCCGGAAACATCTCCTTTTCGTAGAGCCCTTCGCGCTGAAAATCGACGAGACCCGCCTCGGCCCCGGCATAGAATTCCCACGCGGCGTTTCGATACTCGGCCGACCCGTTGATTTTCAGCGAGTTGGATCGCATCCGGTAGTTGTACCCGAATTTTTGCCCTTCGAAGACAGGGCGATCGGGATTTTGCATATCGTTCTGATACTGAGCGCCATAATACTCGTCGTCGAGCAGGTATTGATCGATGTCGAGCCAATAACCGGCCCCGAGCAGGTCTTTCAGTCGGCTGAAATTTTCCGACCGATCCGATCGGGCCCGAATCCCGCCCCGGAAGCTCCACCGATCGTCGAGATGGTATCGGAAAGTGCTGTGTAGATGGATGTTACGTTTGTCGGTCACCAGTTCGCGGAGGATGTAGTGCGCCCGCGGGACGCCGTTCGCGTCGAGGTTGTAGGCGTTGGCCTCGTACAGGTGCCGCCAGTCGATCTGGGTGAGGGTAGGATCGCCCTCAAACCAGCTCTGTCTCAGCGTGTTGGCTGTCTCCGAATCGAAGAAAAACCCGGGTAGCGAGCGGTAATAGTCGGCATAGGGCGTCGGCGCGTCGTACCACGCGGGGAGACTGTACCCGTTCTCGCCGCCGAAAAACGCCGCGGCGGCTTCGCCCTCCCAGCGGTCGTTCAGACGCCCCTGCCACGTGAGGGCCCCGAAAACCTGGCGGTAGGTCCGCTCGCGCGCGGGGCGGATCTCGCCGTTTTGCAGCCCCCAATTGGGGTTGTAATAATTCGTGCGGGCCAAATCGTAGACCTCTTGTGTGGCGGCGGAGCGCACCCCCTGACGGCTGTCGGTCGCCGCGGTCAGCAGCGAAAAGGTCTGATTGTCAACGTGTTTGAACACCGTCGCTGCCGCGTCGGCCCGTCGGGAGGCGACGCCTTTCACATAGCCGTCCGGGCCTTCGCGCCCGCTGATCCCGGCGGAAAAACCCCAGTCGTTGTCGTAAACGGCTCGGTACGAGGCAGTTGCGCGATGGCGGTAGGTTCGGTTGGTGAGGGCGTAGGAAAGGCGGCCGCCGGAGGGGATGAATCGGTCGGTGAGCGAGACGTCCGTCACGCCGTCGAGGCCTCCGAGCCCGCTTCCGTCGGGCGACAGGCCGCCCGCGTCGCGATGGGTGCGGGGCATGGCCTCGATCGCCGCGATGATGTTCCAATAGGGGAATCCGTCGGTCGGGTCGGCGAGTTCGAGCCCGCCGACCGTGTAATTTTGGTAGCGATAGTCATACCCCCGCGGCCGGAACCGTACCCCGATGAGGCTGCGCGCGAGCTGCCCCATGGGGAGGTAATCGCCGTTTCCGGTCACCGTGGGGCGGAAATACGCCGTATAATTCTCTTCGTCGGCGGTCTCGACGGCGTCCCAAAGGCCGACGGAATCGGCCTGCCCCCAAACGAACGGGGTACAAGCCAACAGGCAGATTATCAAAAGAATACGCCTTATTTTCACTCTTTCTGCAGGATATTACTGCATAAAAATAGCAAAAAAAGGCGTAAAAATGCAATGATCGGATAAAAAAACAGGACAAACCATCTGGTTTGTCCTGTTTTTTACGGTGTAAACGGCCTATTTGTAGGTGATCGTGTAGATCGTTGTCTGGCCGCTTTCCGTCTCGGTGATTTTTGTCACGAAGCCGGCGGTGTTGTATTCCACGGCGCTTTGTGTCGTTCCTTCGTGATTCCCGCCATCGGTCGCGGTTCCGCTGATCATCTGCGCGCTGCGCTTGCCGAACAGGCCGAGCAACTCCGGGAAACCTTCGAAAATCCCGTCGTCGGAAGCGAAAATAAGCGCATTCAGGTCGAGGTTGCACTGCGGATTGTTCGCCCAGGCGGCGTTGTAACTCAGCGTAGTAGTTATTACGCTTTCCTGCCAGCGATGGATCACACTGTTCTTATTGCCTCCACTCCAGTTCGAGGTGAAGACCTCTTCGTCGGGATCGCCGGGATCCAACACAAATCGATCGAGGTAATTATTTGTATAAGAGGCCGTTACGGGCATTCCGTAAGCTTCCGCGGATTCGATCGCGCCGTTCGCGTTTAACCGCAACGTATAATTGTCCTCTCCGATGGTCATTGCGACCGTTTGGTTCGCGTCGTTGTAGGCAAAATTGATCACCGCGTCGTAATATCCTCCGTTTCTCGTGATTTGGCTGACCCGGTTTTGAGTGTCGTACGCAAAGGCGTAGGATAGGGGATCGTTGCCTGTCGCGGTGATGCGGCTGACGTATTTTGTCGTCGGCGTGGGCGGCTCGGGCGGCGAATCCGTGTAGGTGATCGTAATGACGTCGGTAGAGTTAAATCCGTAATCGGCGCGGTCGTTTTCGATGATCTTCGTGATGAAGCCCCGGCTGTCGGTTTCATAACTCCACGATGCGTGTTCGCCCTGGTTGGGCCAGTCGGTGCCGCGAGTCGGCATCTTCGCGGTCGATTTGCCCAACAGTCTCAGCAGCGAGGCGTGCGAATCGTTCACGTCCATCGAAATGATCCAACCGAACAGATCGAGGTTGCACAGCGGGTTGTTGGCGACGTCGCCGTATTCGAAAACGGAGCTGAACTGACTCCAGGTATAGCCTATTTCCGTGATGTTGCCCCCGCTCCAGGTATAGTCGATCCAATCACCTTCATCATCGTATTGGTGGCGGGCCAGATAGCCACCAGCATCGTATTCGGCTTCCCAGATGGCCGACGAATCTTCATCCTCTTCGGTGCCCGATATGGCATAACCGTTGCTGCCGACCACTAAAGTGATCGTTTCGCGTTCATACTCCTGTCCGTTCATAAAATAGTATTCATCGATCACCAGACCATTCGATGTGTAGGCGATCTCCGAAACGTCCTTGCTAACCGTCCCGTCGTCGTATGTGTAGGTCTGTTCCGTTTTAACCACCCGGTTTTTGGCGTCGTAGGTGAAGTCGGTGGCATACCCGTCGGACGTGATCCGCGACACGAGCCGGCTGCCGGGGGCGGGGATCCCGATGTTGCTTTCGTCGCTTTGGGCCTCTTCTTCGGTGCGCCCGTCCTGCACGATGGTGATCGTGATGCGGGTATCGCCGCAGACGAGTGTGATCGTGACCGTGCGCGAACGGCCAGTCGTGTTTTCGCTCAGCTCAACGGTCATTGTGAACGAGCCCGCGTCGCCGTTGTATTTTTCGACGCCGTTAAACAGCAGCCGGACCCAGTCCACGGAGTTGGCCCGGGTGGCCGCAGATGCTTTCACGTCGGCCGTCCACGCCGATGTGGCGGTGAATTGAATTCCTTCGGGAGCCTCCGTCTCGTCGGCGTAGATAGTCTGATTTTCGTTTCCGGCCGTGATCTCGATGCCTTCGTCCGGCGTCGTCGGATCCTTCGGTTTGTCGTCTTTCGAACAGGCGGTCATCGTTAATACGCCCAGCAGGGCAAGCCATAGAAATTTTTTCATACGCGTGATTTTTAATGTTTGTTACAAGTTATAGTTTTTTGTAGTGCTCCATGGAGCGTTAATTTTCGTTCTGCAAAATAAAATCCAACAGCCCCTGCGTGCCGTCTTCGAGCAGGTCGATGACGTGTGTGAATCCCTCGGCGCCTTCGTAATAGGGATCCGGGACGTGGTCGGTGTCGGCGTCCTGAAAAAATTCCGACATCGGATAGACCTTTTCCGCCGCCTCGGGGTCGGGCGCCATGCGGTACACGGCGTCGTAATTGGCGTCGTCCATGACCACGATCAGGTCGTACTTCTCGAAATCGTCGTAAGTGATCCGCCTCGCGGTGTGGCACAGCGTGTACCCCCGTTCGCCCGCCGCGCGGCACATCCGTGCGTCGGGCGCCTCGCCGACATGGCCGCCGTACGTGCCGGCCGAATCGACCGTGATCTGCCCCTCGAGGCCCGCGGCTTTGATCTTCTCGAGGCCCGCGGCTTTGATCTTCTGCCGCATGATCTCCTCGGCCACCGGCGAGCGGCAGATATTCCCCATACAAACAAAGAGAATCTTCTTGTCCATGATAACAAAGGTAAAATCAATCCCGCGAAAAAGCAAATGTTCACCTGATAATAAACCACGCGACCTAATTTTGCTATTTCGAATGTTAAAACGATATAATATCGTATTTTTGTCGTGTTTAAAAAGATTATATTATGCTTATCGGTGTGACACAATGGGGCAAAAGGTGGCGTTACCGGCTCGGCGGGCGAAAAATCCGAATTTCTCGCGGGGCTGTCGTGTGGAGCACCCATTTCGAGGGGTACAATGCCGTTGGCAAAAACGCCGGTGTATCGAACAGCCGGATCGGGGAAGGCACTTACATCGGCATCGATTGCCGGATCACCGGCGCCCGGATCGGCCGTTGGTGCAGCCTTGCCAGTGATATACGAATCGGTTTCGGAAACCATCCGACCCATTTCGTCTCCACCAGCGGGTTGCTGACGGCGGATACGACGAAGGGGTTCGGTTTTGCGATCCATCGGGGCCCGGATCGGTACGATCATTACAAAAAGGCTGACGGTGAGCATGTTGTGGTGATCGGCCACGACGTTTGGATCGGCACCGGAGCCCGGATCCTCGACGGCGTGACGATCGGCGACGGCGCCGTGGTGGGAGCCGGTGCGGTGGTCACGCGCGACGTCGAGCCTTATGCCATCGTGACCGGTGTGCCCGCCAGGCCCCTCCGAAAGCGTTTTACGGAAGAGCAGATCGCCTTCCTGCTCCGTTTTCGTTGGTGGGACAAGGGAGTCGAATGGGTCAGGGAGCACTACCTCGAAATGGAGGATATCGAGGCATTTATGAAAAAACACAACGCATGAATCTCGTTTGGCGAATCTATAACAGGCTGATCCTGAGACCGTTCTATCGGCTTCGTTTCGCCCGTTTTGGCCGGCACGTTTCAATCCGCCGTCCGCTCTGCCTGCGCGGGACGAAATACATCTCCATCGGCGACCGCGTCATTGTCAAGGAACAGGGGTGGATCGAGGCTAATCCGTTGGACGACAGCTGTTTACTGAGCATCGGCTCCGGCACGTCGATCGGTTATTTCGCCCACATTTACGCCGTGCGCCGCATCGAGATCGGCCCCGACGTGCTGATGGGTAGCGGCGTTTACATCACCGACTGTACCCATGAATATCAGGATGTTAGCCGTCCGGTGATTGCTCAACCGGCCCGTTTTGTCGGCCCGGTGGCGATCGGCGCCGGGAGTTGGATCGGCCAACACGCAGCGGTGATCGGTGCGCGCGTCGGAAAGCACTGCGTGATCGGCGCGGGTTCGGTCGTAACTTCCGATATACCAGACTATTGTGTCGCCGCCGGTGCCCCCGCCCGGATCGTTCGGCGTTACAATCCCGACACAAAAAAGTGGGAAAAATGATCGGCATCGTCACCGTTTTATACAACAGCGCGCCGGTTCAGCCTGCCTTTTTCGAGTCGTTGGAGGCCCAGACGCGTCGCGATTTCACCCTCTACGCGGTGGACAACGCCTCGCCCGACGACGCATTGGACGACACCCGCCAGCTGGCCGAAATGGTCTCATTTCCAGTGGTTTGCGTGGCCGGTTTTCAGAATATCGGTATCGCGGCGGGCAACAATTCGGGCATTGCGGCCGCGCGTGCCGACGGCTGCGAGTGGATCGTGCTGGCCAACAACGACACGGTGTGGGAGTCGGATGCCCTTGAAAATTTGATCGCCGAAGCCAAGCGGTGCAATGTCGCGCTGGCCGCCCCGAAAATTATGATTTTTGACACGGATCGCCTCTGGTACGCCGGCGGCTGTTGGAACCGTTGGCGCGGCGGTACGAAGCACTTCAAAAAAGATAATATAAAACATTCTGTACCAGTGTCTTACGCTCCGAGTTGCTGCCTGTTGATCCGTGCCGATGTTTTCGACCGGATGGGGACGATGGACGAGCGTTTCTTCCTCTATTACGACGATTCCGATTTCGTCCTTCGCGCTACACGGGCTGGCGAAACCCTCTTGTACGTGCCTGCAAGCCGCATTTTTCACCAGGAAGGCACTTCGACCGGCGCCTGTTCGCCGTTGGCGCAATACTGGCTGAGCCGGAATTTGCTGCTCTTCACGCGCCATCATTTTTCAAAAGTTTATTGGTGGTACGTGCTGCTTGTTAACCTGCTGATACTCTGCACAAAGCGTCTTTTTACCTTCGACCGCCCGCAGTGGCTCGCCAGCTGGCGCGGCCTCCGCGACGGCGTCCGTTTCTGTCTCGAACGATCCTCTGATCCCACCCCGGAACCGGCATGGAAGGCTTGACATTTTCCCTCCCTTACCTGCTTGTCACGGGGCTTTTTGTGGCCTTGACGCTCCTCGAAAGGCAGCATCGCACGAGTCCTTCGCGCCTGCAGTTTTTTCGATTCGGATGTATTTTTATCTATTTGATATTCATCGGATTACGAGGTTATATTGGCACCGATTGGTACACCTATCGGGTGATTTTCGCCGACACGCCGCCCCTTTTTTCCGGCGATTGGCGGACCTTTTGGAGCACCCACTGGCTCGAACCGGGCTTCGTCGTTTTTACCTCCGCGCTGAAGAGCGTTTGGGACAATTATCACTTTTTCGTCTTCGCCAATGCCTGCCTCGACGTCGCCGTTTTGCACCTTTTTTTGCGCCGTTACACGGGTTGGTACACCCTTGGATTTTTGATCTTTTTCGTGATGGGCGGCCTGAC
>QMCE01002521.1_pt1 | contig 10094 bp, 9 predicted proteins | sample 1821851 | NCBI WGS metagenome assembly QMCE01 (sample SAMN09453174, study PRJNA476694) | Termite gut metagenome, whole genome shotgun sequencing project. | isolation source: worker | host: Odontotermes sp. | place: South Africa:Pretoria | collected 2016-01-28 | reverse complement strand
AATAGAATTTTGATAAATTTTGCCTCCCTCTTCCATCAAAGCTTGGACAAAAGGATCATCATAAAATGCTGTCGCAACCTTCTTCTGCGCCTCCTGTTGCGCGCGCTGTTTTTGCGTTGCCAGCGTACTCTCCGCCTCAGAAACCAGATCAAACTTTAAGCGCAACTTTCGCCCGGTCGCTTTCTCTAATGCACTTTTCAATTTGTCAGCATAAGGTTTTTCCGCGAACTGCCGCTGTTTTTCCGGCAACGCCAACGTTATTTCATTTTCATGAATGTTGCGCCATTCCGTATGCGCGGCCACTTGGGCCGCAAGGCCTTTTAATGATAATTGCGCAAGCCACGCCGTCCATGATGCGGCGTCATGTGCTGGAAATATGTCGTCGATAATTTTCCGGGGAAACTGTGTTGCCGATAGCTCGGGCTGCGCTTTCGCCTCTAAAGCTACGACATGGTGTTCAAGTTTTTTTTTTACCGAAGCATTTTCAGGGTGGTTGCTTTGTCTGGGTTTTTGTTCGGGCGCTATTGAAACGGGAACAGCGCTTTTATCCGACGGCGCAAATGCCAAAAGGCGCAACATGGTCATTGACAACCCCATGGTTTCGTCCGGCGCCAGCGCCAAATCGGCGCGTCCTTGCAATACGATCTGGTAAAAAAGTTGAACATCTTCCAGAGAAAATGCCGCAGAAAAAAAACGCAATTTTTCAGCATCGTCAAACTGGCCTGCCGCATCTGGCACTATCTGAGCCACAGCGATCTGGTGAAAAAATGCGGCCAATTCGTCCAGCACCGCCGAAGCATCCATGCCGCGCCCGATAAGCTGATCGACCTCCGCCAATAAAGCTTCGCCGCTTCGCGCCGCCAGCGCGTCGGCCAACCGGTAAATATAATCACGCTCAACAGCGCCGAGCATTGTCCGCACGTCTGTTTCCCTAATTTCGCCCGCACCATACGCGATTGCCTGATCAAGAAGCGATAACGCATCACGCAACGAACCACGCGCCGAACCCGCAATAAGCGATATCGCATTGTTTTCAAAAGGAATTTTTTCCTGATCCAGAATATATCCCAATCGTGTGCGCACCTCTTCGGCAGGCAACGGTTTTAATGAGAATTGCAGGCAGCGCGACAATACGGTGACCGGTATTTTTTGAGGGTCGGTGGTGGCAAGCACAAATTTAACGTGTTCCGGCGGCTCTTCCAGAGTTTTCAACATTGAATTAAACGCTGCCTTGGAAAGCATATGCACTTCGTCAATCAGGTAAACCTTGTAACGCCCAACCGTCGGCGCGTAGCGGGCGTTATCGAGAATTTCACGCATATTGTCGATGCCGGTATTCGATGCTGCATCCAGCTCAAGCAAATCGACAAAACGCCCTTCATCAATCGCCATGCACGCCGCGCATTGTCCGCATGGCGTCGCCGTTACCCCCTGTTCACAATTGAGGCTCTTTGCCAGAATACGCGCCAGCGTGGTTTTGCCGACGCCGCGCGTGCCGGTCAACAGATATGCGTGATGAATACGACCGCGAGTCAACGCGTTCTGCAAAGCTATAACAACGTGCGCTTGCCCTACCAACTCCGAAAAGTTTTTGGGGCGCCATTGCCGCGCCAACGCCTGATAACTCATGAGCGACTAAATCCAAAAAGGGTGGCGAGCCGAACCTCCGGCACTTGCATATTCCCGTTAGGGCTGCTTCTTTCCAGACCTGACCCGGTTGGCGGGCATGCAATGCGGAGCGACCCGCCGTAATTCTATTTATCGAGGGACGGATTATAACAATAGCGCTTTACTGCCACCATAGTTTAGCGAAGAAAACCCTTTTACGAAATCGCCAAAACCACAACCTGTAGTGCCCCAACGAGAGAATAAATCCATAATATGTGTAAAAATAAGTTTTTTACATAAATAAAATCGGTATATGATCAAAACTTCGTTATAATCTGCCCCATTTTAATCCCCAATCGATTTTCATCTTTATCGAGCCGAAAACTTTTGAGTAGAAATTTTTTCCATCATTTTAGCCGCAACCTGCTGTTGCTTTCTCTTTTTGCGCTTGTTGCTTGCGATTTGGCACCCAATACCGCTACCGCGATCCGTACGGAAATACCCGCCAGTTATACCCGAAACGATGCGCTTCCATCATTTTCGGTGTTGACCGTCGCCTTTTGCGCCGACCCGGTTAACTGGTTTTTAACCGGGGCGAATAACTTCGCCGGTTTTGAATATGATCTTCTCAACGCGTTCAGCAAAGAAGTAGCGATGACCATATCCCCTAACGTTGCCGCCGATAACGATGACTTGTTAAATAAAATAAACAACGCCCAAACCAGTATCGGTGCCGGGCTTTATCGTCCCGCCGAGGACGAAAACGACAAAAAAATTGTTTGGACCGATAGTTTTTATTCCGCCGAAACACTGTTGGTATACAACACCGATGCCCGACGCCCTACCGATTTTTCACAGATCAGTAACGATACTGTGGTTTATATGAAAAATCCGGGGATGGAATCTTTGGCCGAAGAGTTGGCACAAAAATATCCGGATATTTTCTGGCAAGCGGTTTCCGTGCCTTCCGATGACGCGGTTTTGGAGCTGGTTGACAGCGGCGTTTATTCATATGCATTGGTCAGCGAACACCAGGCCGATCTTGCACACAATATTTACTTTAATTTTGCCACTGCTTTCGCTACCGGGCATCAGATCGAAATGGCATGGGCGCTGCCGGCAAACAAAGCCTATTTGCGTGACGTCCTCAATGAATATATCAAGCGCGCCCAAAAGAGCGGGTTGGTCGCCAACCTTGTTGAGCGTTATTTTCATCATCCGCGTCGGGTTGACCGGAATGAAGCCAATATCTTCCAGGCACGCATTCGCGAAGATTTATCCGAATTCAAAGACGTTTTCATCAGCGCACAGGAAACCACTAATATCGAATGGCGCTTGTTGGCCGCCGTTGCCTACCAGGAATCGCGCTGGGACCCGTTCGCAAAAAGCGAAACCGGTGTACGCGGCTTTATGCAGATCACGCTTGACACCGCCAAGCATCTCGGTCTTGACGCTGCCGACCGGTTCGACACCAACCGCAGTGTTCATGCCGCCGCGCTTTATCTGCAACAACTGAAAAAACGCCTACCCGAACAAATCGCCGAACCGGACCGCACCTGGTTAACGCTTGCCGCTTACAACATCGGCCTGGGGCATGTTGAAGACGCGCAACGGCTGGCCCGACAAAAAGGATTGAATCCTTATCTATGGAAAGATGTGCGCAAAACGCTGCCGCTTTTGGCGCACGCCGAATACTACCAATCGGCACGCTACGGCTACGCTCGCGGCGGCATGCCTGTCGCCTATGTTGATCACGTACGCACTTATTACGATATTCTATTGCGCCACGAACCGCAGCACGAATATATCCAACTGCACGCGAAAAACAGCGAGCCGGCGGATGCCTAAGATTCGCGGGTAGCTACGAATCAGCGTTGTATTTATAAGCTGCGATTGTTGGCACTTTTCATTTTGAAAGCAGGCATTCAGCCTGCTGCTGATTTATTCGGAATCCCGGCCAACATGGCAATTCTTTTTCATATCCCAATATGTCTGCCATCAACATTTGCCTGAAGCAACAGGTATCGATAATTTTTAACGGCAGCATTACGGATTTCATCATTGTTGACAATGGTGAAGCCCGTATTGATGTTTTGTACGCGTTCACAAAACAGTACTTCATGGGTATGTGATTTTTAAAATTAAAGGAAAGAAAAATGAATAATGACTATAAAATTAAAGTCGAAAAATTACAGCGTTTAAAAGGCGGTGTCATCATGGACGTTACCACACCTGAGCAAGCAAGAATTGCCGAAAAAGCGGGCGCGTGCGCGGTAATGGCACTCGAACGCGTTCCCGCCGATATCCGCGCAGCCGGCGGAGTTTCGAGAATGAGCGATCCAAAAATTATTAAAGACATACAAAAGAGCGTCGGGATACCTGTGATGGCAAAGGTTCGGATCGGGCACTTTGTCGAGGCGGAAATCCTCCAGGCTCTTGAGATAGACTGCATTGACGAAAGCGAAGTGTTATCCCCAGCTGACGATAAACATCATGTGGATAAAAGAAATTTTTCTGTGCCTTTTGTTTGCGGTGCTCGGGATTTAGGCGAAGCACTTCGCAGAATCGAAGAAGGTGCTGCGATGATACGGACGAAAGGCGAAGCCGGCACAGGAGACGTTGTACAAGCTGTAAAGCATATGCGGATGATCAACAGTGAAATAAGAACATTGCAATCCGCTCGGGAGGATGAATTGTTTCAAAAGGCCAAGGATTTGCAGGTTTCTTACGAACTGGTTGCGTATGTGCATAAAAACGGCCGCTTGCCCGTACTGAATTTCTCGGCGGGAGGCGTGGCAACCCCGGCAGATGCCGTACTTATGGTCAAATTGGGAGCGCAAGGCGTTTTTGTCGGGTCGGGTATTTTCAAGTCCGGCGATCCGGCTAAGCGTGCTGCCGCTATTGTGAAAGCCGTGGCTAATTTCGATAACGCAAAGCTGATCGCAGAGCTTTCCGAAGATTTAGGCGAGGCAATGGTGGGAATAAACGAAAACGAGATTGAGATCCTCATGGCCGAGCGAGGAAAATGAGATCTTTTCTGCAACTGCGCATAAATGGAAATAACACATTGAAATGCTTTCTTATTTCATCTTAATTTTTCCTCGTTTTCACAAACGCCACATGCGATAATCCGGACAACTTCGCAAATTCAGAAAGAATCATGATCAGCCGACTTTCCGGGACTTTGCTTGAAAAAAATCCACCGTTGATCGTTATGGATGTTAACGGTGTGGGTTATGAGTTGCTGGTCTCCATGAACACTTTTTATTTGTTGCCGGAAATAAATGCGCCGCTGACGCTTTTGACGCAACTCATTGTGCGCGAAGACGCGCATACGTTATACGGTTTTGCCGGCGAAGCGGAACGGCAAGCATTCCGTATGCTGAATAAAGTTTCCGGCATCGGCGCACGCACGGCATTGGCGGTGCTCTCCGGTTTATCCACCGAAGAGCTGGCACAGGCGATTGCAGCGCAAGATGTCGGGTATTTGACGCGAGTTCCCGGCATCGGTAAAAAAACGGCTGAACGTATCTTGCTGGAAATGAAAGGCAAACTCGACGCAGCCGCGCCGTTATCGGCGAACGCTTCGGGCAAAGCGCGCAGCGAGACCAGTGATATCATCAATGCCCTGCTCGCACTTGGCTACAATGACCGTGAAGCGAATGCCGCGGTGCGCCCTCTTCCCGCGGATATCGACGTCGCTGCCGGTATCCGTCAGGCGCTGAAAAATTTGTCGAAAGCCTAAAACATGATCGAAAACGACAGCATGCACCGGATTATCCGCGCTGCGCCTGCCAATGCTCAGGAAGAAGCGTTCGAGCGTGCTCTGCGTCCGCGTGGGCTGGATGAATATGTCGGGCAGGAAAAAATCCGCGAACAGCTGTCCATCTTCATCGAAGCGGCAAAAAAACGCGGCGAAGCGCTTGACCATGTATTGCTGTTCGGTCCGCCCGGGCTGGGGAAAACAACATTATCGCATATCATTGCCCATGAGCTGGGCGTCAATCTGCGGCAAACATCCGGCCCCGTGTTGGAGCGTCCCGGCGATCTGGCCGCATTGCTGACCAACCTTGAGCCGCGCGATGTGCTGTTCATCGATGAAGTTCATCGTTTATCGCCGGTCGTCGAGGAAATCCTTTACCCGGCGCTGGAAGATTTCCAGATCGACATCATGATCGGCGAAGGCCCCGCAGCACGCAGCGTCAAGATTGATCTGCCGCCGTTCACCTTAATCGGCGCGACCACCCGCGCCGGCATGCTCACCAATCCGCTGCGCGATCGCTTCGGAATCGTTGCTCGTCTTGAGTTTTACACTGTCGCTGAACTAGGCAAGATCGTTACCCGCTCCGCCCGTCTGCTTGATATCAAAATCGACGATTCGGGCGCGCATGAAATCGCGCGCCGTTCCCGCGGCACGCCGCGCGTTGCCAACCGCCTGCTGCGTCGCGTGCGCGATTTTGCCCAGGTGCGCGCCGAAGGGCATATCACCGAAAAAGTTGCCGACCAGGCACTGTCGATGCTCGATGTTGACCACCAAGGCCTGGATGTCATGGATCGTAAGCTATTAACCGCGATTCTGGAAAAATTTAACGGCGGCCCGGTCGGCGTCGATAATCTTGCGGCGGCCATCGGCGAAGCGCGCGATACGATTGAAGATGTGCTGGAACCATATTTGATTCAGCAAGGGTTTATGCAGCGCACATCACGCGGGCGTATGGCGACATTGCAGTCGTATCAGCATTTCAAATTGACGCCTCCCGCTTCCAACGGCGATGATCTGCTCAAAAATATTTAACGCATAAATGACGCAGGCCACTTCCATTTACACTTTCCCCATGCGTGTCTACTACGAAGACACTGACGCGGCCGGCGTTGTTTATTACGCCAATTATTTTCGTTTTATGGAGCGAGCGCGCACCGAATGGCTGACTTCGATAGGTATCGAATTGGTCGATCTGGAAAAAACGGATCATATTGTTTTCGTGGTCACGCGCGTCGAAGCCGATTATAAAAACGCAGCGCGTCTTGGCGATCGCTTGACGGTCACTGTCGAGCCGGTTAAATACGGCTCGGTTTATTTTACGGTTCGCCAACGCATCTGGCGCGATGAAGCGCTGATGATCGACGGCAAAATCACTGTCGCAACACTCGACGCCCAACGCTGGCGGCCGATCCGCATCCCGGATACGTTGTCAAAACGCTTACCCCCTCTTCCCGAAGAGGCTTCAGAATAAGGAACGAAATCGTGGACATTCACACCGATTTATCCATCTTGGCGCTCGTTGCGCAATCGTCGTTTGTCGTCAAAATCGTCATCGCGGTTCTGCTGCTTATGTCGTTCTGGAGCCTGACCAAAATCGCGCTTAAATATTTACAGCTGCGTCGTGCCAATAAAGAAAGCCTTTTGTTTGAAGACGACTTCTGGCGCGGCGGCGATCTTGGCGCCATTTACCAAAGCATGGGTAACGCCCGTATTGGCGACGGCATGAAACATATTTTCGTTTCCGGCTTTCGCGAATATACCAAACACCGCAAACAGGGCAGTTCTGCTGCCATCGCGATCGATTCCACGCGCCGCGCAATGCGTGTGGCTTACCAGCGCGAACTCGACAGCCTGGAGGCCAGCTTACCCGGCTTGGCGACCATCGGCTCGGTATCGCCCTATATTGGTTTGTTCGGCACAGTTTGGGGCATCATGAATTCATTTCGCGGCTTGGCAAGCGTCGCGCAAGCCACCCTCGCCCAAGTCGCGCCCGGTATTGCCGAAGCGCTGATTGCCACCGCCATCGGTCTTTTTGCGGCGATTCCGGCGGCGATTGCCTACAACCGTTTTACCAACGATGTTGATCGCCTGGCGACGCGCTACGAAACATTCATCGAAGAGTTTGCCAATATTCTGCAGCGCCAGTCTTGATCGGAGAGCATCATGCGCCGTCCCCGCAAAGCCATCAACCAAATGAACGTCGTGCCTTATATCGACGTAATGCTCGTTTTGCTGGTTATTTTCATGGTCACTGCCCCGCTTGTCGCACCCGGCGAAATTGAATTGCCGAGCGTCGGCGAAGCGCCGGGCACACCAAAACAGCCGCTGGAAATCACCGTGCGCAGCGACGGCAGCCTGTGGTTGCGTGACCGCGCCAATCCGCGCGTACCCATACGCCAGTATTCTGACGAAGAACTGCTCGCGCGGATTATCGGCGCACAAAGCGCCAACCCCGAGCAAGCCGTTGTGATCGCCGGCGACAAAAACACTTCATATGAAAATATTGTACGCGTGCTCGACATGCTCAATCAAAACGAGGTCAAGAAAGTCGGACTGCTGGTATTGCCCAGCCAAACCGGAAAAACGAATCAACAGCAATGAATACGGATTCAGATCGACAACATTCTGTTGCCCCTAAAAAACGTGGCGATTCTTGGCTGGCGTTTGGCTTCGCGTTCATTGCCAATCTTGTTTTTTTGGCGCTGATTGTTTTTTCCGTTTCCTGGCGCAACCCGCCGGCAACACCGGTAACTGCGGAGATTTACGCCCCACCACCGCCTGCGGTCGAACCGTTGCCGGAACCACCAAAAATACCGCCTGCACCCGAGCCGCCCAAAGTTACTCCTCCGAAGGTTGAACCGCCTAAAGAAGTGCTGCCTGATCCGGACATTGCGCTTTTGGAAGAAAAGAAAAAAGCGGAGGAAAAAGCGCGGCAAGAAAAACTCGAAAAAGAACGTATTGAAAAAGAGCAACGGGAAGCGCGCGAGAAAGCCGAGCGCATAGAACGGGAACGTAAAGCGCGTGAAGAAAAGGCGCGCAAGGAAAAAGAAGAACGCGAACGCAAGGCCCGCGAAGAGAAAGCGCGCCAAGAGGCGGAAGCCCAAAAAGCGGCGGAAGCGGAAAAGAAATTTCAGCAATATCTGGAAAACCAGGCGCGGGAAAACGCATTGGTCCGTTGGCAAGCACAAATACAAGCCAAAGTGCGCGGTAATGTCAATTTACCGCCCAATATTACCGGCAATCCGCAAGCTCTTTTTGAAGTCACGCAATTACCTACCGGTGAGGTGCTCAATGCGCGGCTGGTTAAATCAAGCGGTAACGCCGCATACGATGAAGCCGTCTATCGTGCCATTTTGAAATCGTCGCCATTGCCGCTCCCCGAACGCAAAGACCTTTTCCAGAGACAGTTCAACTTGCGTTTTCAACCTTACGAAAACTGATTGGCCGCTTGGCTAAAAACACGGATATCTGCAACATGTATTTTATCGTTTCCCCATTCGCTGTTCTGATTCAGCGTCTTTTCGTTCCCGCACCAGTTCGTGGAACAACTGAAGCCGTTTGGGGTGGATCCTCCCAGTTTTGACCGCTTCCTGAACGGCGCAACCCGGTTCTTGCAAATGCCGACAATCGTGAAATTGGCATTGTGCCGCGTAAGGCGCGATATCCACAAACGCCTCGGTCAGCTCATCGAAAGATAAATGCGCCAAACCAAAAACGCGCATTCCGGGTGAATCGATGATCCAACCCTGCTTGGGCGTCGGTAACGGATAAAGCGTCGCCGCACTTGTGGTGTGACGCCCGCTGTCGAGCGCGTCGGAAACTTCTTTCGTTGCCGCGCACGCTTCCGGGATCAACGCGTTGACCAATGTCGATTTGCCCATTCCCGACTGCCCGATCAGCAAACTGTGTTCGCGATCCAAAAAAGGAACTAAATTTTGCGTGTCGTTTTTGATAGCGCTGGTTTCGGCAATATGAACGCCAAGATGAACGTATGCCTCAAGCCGCAAACGGAACTCTTTGAATTCCGGAAGATCGCTTTTATTCACCACCAGGATAAAGCGGCAGCCCGCGGCCTTTGCGGCAACGATCCAGCGATTCAGCAACATTTCGTCCAGAGCGATACCGGGCGCGATAACGCCAAGCACTTGGGTAACATTTGCCGCGATCAGCTTTTGTTTCCATACGTCCGAACGATAAAAAAGGCTGGTGCGCGGCGCAATGGATTCGATCACGCCCTCAGCGCCATCACGGGTAAAATGAACATGATCGCCGCACACCGGCAGCAATGTTCTGCCCTTAAGATGGCAAACGATCGTTTCATTATCGGCTTGCCCGTTTGGGTTTATCCAGTATTTCCGGCGCCGGGTTTTTATTACCAGGCCGCTCAATGGTGGATACTTTTGGGCAGGCGACTGACGACGCATCAGTTTTGTTCGGACAACCGTTGTAAATGTTCGATGCGAATTGCCGCCGGTGGATGCGAATCGTAAAACGACGAATAGATCGGATCGGGCGTTAATGTCGAAGCATTGTCTTCATACATGCGTACCAACGCGCTGATAAGCGATTCGGCAGGCGTTTGCGCCGCGGCAAAAGCGTCGGCCTCAAACTCGTGGCGGCGCGAGTATGCCGCGCCCAACGGCGTTAACAGAAAAGTAAAGGTCGGCAGAACCAAAAGGAAAAGGCTTAGTGCAATACCGGGACGTGCTAACGCTTCATGAAC
>QMCE01002520.1_pt1 | contig 10095 bp, 8 predicted proteins | sample 1821851 | NCBI WGS metagenome assembly QMCE01 (sample SAMN09453174, study PRJNA476694) | Termite gut metagenome, whole genome shotgun sequencing project. | isolation source: worker | host: Odontotermes sp. | place: South Africa:Pretoria | collected 2016-01-28 | reverse complement strand
TTGTTGCGATTTTCGCCTTCGGCGGGGCGGCCTTGTCAGGCCGGCATGGATTTTGTTTTTTGTTTGTAGCGCTCGCTTTCGCTCGCGCTATGTGGTTGTTCTCTCTTTCGTTGTTTCTTTTCTTTCTGTCTCTTCTCTCTGTTCTGTTTGTTTCTCTTGTTCTCGTTGTTTCCGCGTGTGTGTATTTTTTTGTTAGACACACTTCGTGTGTCTAAATAGGTATTTCTTGCTTTTGTGTATCTAAGGCGCAGTGCGCCTTAGATACAAAGAACCCCCTTTCGGGGGCTCTTTTTCAGTATTTTAAGGTGTCTCGCCCTTAGTCTTATTCATATAACCCGATTAACGAACACAACGGACGGAGTAGCCGTACAACTTAGATTGTCCTTGATAATAGCCACCGGTGGGATTGTCAGAATAGAATTGTAGACCATAGGCAGCAGAGGCTTTGTTGCCCTGAGAAGATGATGCATAACGTCCGAATTGGCCGGGAGGGTAGATGCCTGTGCGAATTGTGCCGTCGGGATTGCGAAGACCGGCATTCGAGAACCACAACTCTTGCACCGCCGTAACGTTGTCTACGATGTTGGTCACAACCTTCAACCCCTTTTCAGGGCCTATCCCATAACCACTTCCATTCCCATTCGGATCCCAACTGCGGGTGGTGTATTATAATTAATCATTAATAACTATCTTTGCGGTTCAAACTAATTCTGAAAAAATGAACGTTACATCTGTTGAGAACAAAGCGGGGCAAACCCTGACCATCCGCGCGGTGGTCGAGGCCAAAGATTACGCCCCGGAGGTGGATAAAACCCTGAAAGAGTATCGCCACAAAGCCAATATTCCGGGTTTTAGGCCGGGTATGGTGCCCATGAGCGTCGTCGAAAAAATGTACCGCAAGGGCGTTGTGGCCGAACAAGCGTACAGAAAAGCGAGCGAGGCGGCATTCAAACATCTGGAAGAGGCGAAGGTCGAGATGATGGGCGATGTGATGCCCTCGGACGAACAAGGCGAAATGAATTTTGAAGACCCCCAGGCCAAACACGAATTTGTTTTCGAGGTGGGCCTCGCACCCAAAGTGGATGTGATGGTGAATGAAAAAGATAAACTGACCCACTATACCATCAAGCCACCCAAAGCAAAAGAGAGTAAAAAGGGAGATAAAAAAGAGGAAGAACTTCCGGCGCCGAGCCCCGAACAGTTGGCACGCGAGAGCGACTATCTGTTTGACATTCAACTGAAAAACCACATTTTGGCAAAAGCGAATTTGAAGTTGCCCGAGGATTTTCTCAAACGCTGGCTGCACGCGGTGAACGAGGGCAAATTTACGATGGAAGAGATCGAGAAAGATTTTGCTCCTTTTTTGAGGATGATGAGCTGGAATTTGATAATGAAACACCTGGCCGAAAAGTTGGAAATAGTTCTGAATGAGGAAGATATGATAACCGAATCGAAGGCTCTGGCGCGGATGCAGTTTGCCCAGTATGGTATGGCCGATGTGCCCGAAGAGACGATAGAGGGTTTTGCAAAGAGTATTTTGGCCGACAAAAACGAGGCAACGCGGCTGTATGAACGGATACTCGAAAATCGCATTTTGGCAGCTCTCAAACCGCTGGCAAAGGTGTCGGAAAAGAGCGTGACGATGGAAGAGTTCCAGAAAATCGCAATGGCCACGGCCAACTAAAATAAGATGAAAAACAAAGTATACATATTCGACACGACGCTGCGGGACGGCGAACAAGTCCCCGGGTGTCAGCTCAACACCACCGAAAAGATAGAGGTGGCGCGGATGCTCGAAGAGTTGGGTGTGGACATTATCGAGGCGGGTTTTCCCATTTCGAGCCCGGGTGATTTCAACTCGGTGCTGGAAATCTCGAAGGCCGTGACCCGCCCCACCATATGTGCCCTGACCCGTGCGGTGAAAAAGGATATCGAGGTTGCGGCCGACAGTTTGCGCCTTGCCCAAAGAAAGCGCATCCACACGGGGATAGGCGTGTCGCAACAACATATTTATAATAAATTGCGCTCGACGCCCGAGAAAATTTTGGAGGCGGCAGTCGATGCTGTCAAGTTCGCACGCGGGTTTGTCGACGATGTGGAATTTTACGCCGAAGATGCGGGCCGTGCCGACAACGAATATCTTGCACGGGTCGTGGAGGCGGTCATTGCGGCGGGTGCGAGCGTGGTGAATATTCCCGACACGACCGGTTATTGCTTTCCCGAGGAGTACGGCGCCAAAATCGCGTACTTGGTGCATAATGTTCCCAATCTCGATAAAGCTATTCTCTCGACCCACTGCCATAACGACTTGGGGATGGCCACGGCGAATACTCTGGCGGGAGTGTTGGCAGGCGCACGGCAGGTGGAAGTTACTATCAACGGCATTGGCGAGCGGGCCGGAAACACCTCTTTGGAGGAGGTGGTGATGGCCCTGCGTACCCACCCGGCGTATGGTATCGACACCGAGATAGATGCAAAACTCATCACAAAGGCGTCGCACTTGGTGTCGAGCCTTATGAATATGCCCGTGCAGCCCAACAAAGCAATTGTGGGCCGCAATGCGTTTGCCCACTCGTCGGGAATTCATCAGGACGGGGTGTTGAAACAGCGCGAGACCTACGAAATTATCGATCCGCAGGACGTGGGTATCAACGAGTCGCAAATTTCGCTCACGGCTCGCAGTGGCCGCGCGGCGCTGGGACACAGGCTCGAACTGCTGGGTTACAAACTCAATCAAGAGGAGCTCAACTCTACTTACGAGAAGTTCCTCGACCTGGCCGACCGCAAAAAAGAGGTGCACGATTATGACCTGCTCTATTTGGTGGGCGATTTGGAACGGGTGCAGAACCAGACCATTAAGCTGAAATACTTGCAGGTGACGACCGGAACGCTGATGCCCACGGCCACGGTCGTTCTCAAATTCGGCAACCACGAACGGATGGCTATGGCCAATGGAAACGGGCCGGTCGATGCAGCAGTGAGCGCCATCAAAAGCCTTATAAATGAGAAAGTTATCTTGACCGAATTTTTGATACAGGCGATGACCAAAGGGAGCAACGATGTCGGCCGGGTGCACACCCAAGTGATGTGCGGTGAGCGGATGGCCCACGGTTATGCCGCCCACACCGATACAGTACGCGCCTCGGTCGAAAGCTTCATAGATGCCCTGAGGATGTTGAACGTCACCGAAAATATTGAAAAATAATGGGAAAAACTTTGGTCGATAAAATTTGGGACGCTCACGTCGTGAGAACCGAGGATGGCGGCCGGAGCGTGCTCTATATCGACCGGCAGTATATTCACGAGGTGACATCGCCCGTGGCATTTGCGGGCTTGAGGCGGCGCGGCATCGGGGTGGCACGTCCGGCGCAAGTTACCGCCACGGCCGACCACAATATTCCCACTGAAAATCAACACCTTCCGATAGCCGAACCTCAGTCGCGCGAACAGGTAGAAGCGTTGGCGAAAAATTGTGGAGAATATGGAATAGAACTCTTCGGCATGGGCCACCCGCGGCAGGGGATAGTGCACATCATAGGCCCCGAGCAGGGACTGACCCGGCCCGGAATGACCATTATTTGCGGCGACAGCCACACTTCGACCCACGGTGCGATGGGTGCGGTGGCGTTCGGCGTGGGTACGTCGGAGGTCGAAATGGCGCTCGCGAGCCAATGCATCATTCAGAGTAAACCGCAAATGATGCGCATAACGGTGGACGGTAAAACGAGCTCCGGAGTAGAGGCAAAAGATGTTATACTGTATATAATTTCGAAAATTTCGGCGAGCGGAGGCACGGGATATTTCATCGAATTCTCGGGCGAGGCCATCCGTGCGCTGTCGATGGAGGGGCGGATGACGGTGTGCAATATGTCGATAGAGTGCGGCGCAAGGGGCGGAATTATTGCTCCGGACGAGGTTACTTTCGACTATTTGAAAGCCCGCGGTGTCGAGATAAAACCTTGGTGGCGAGAGCTTTACAGCGACACCGATGCGAAGTTCGACAAAGAGTACACGTTCGATGCGGCGGACATTGCTCCGATGATAACGTGGGGTACCAACCCGGGCGCGGGTATGGCTGTGGCTGTGGACGATGAAATTCCCGCCGATGCCGACACCAAAGCGCTCGAATATATGGGTTTTCGCTCGGGCGAGAGCTTGATAGGTAAACCTGTGGACTATGTTTTTGTGGGCAGCTGTACCAACGGGCGCATAGAGGATTTGCGGCTTTTTGCTAAACTTGTTCAGGGGCGAAAAAAGGCCGAAAACATAACAGCGTGGATAGTTCCGGGCTCGAAGGCGGTGGAGAAAATGGCACGCGAGGAGGGTTTGGAAAAGATTTTGAACGCCGCCGGTTTCGAGCTTCGTCAGCCCGGGTGCTCGGCTTGTTTGGCAATGAATGCCGACAAAGTTCCGGCGGGCAAACTGTGTGTTTCGACCTCGAACCGCAATTTTGAGGGGCGTCAGGGGCCGGGTGCACGGACAATTTTGAGCGGTATTGCAGTAGCCGCAGCCGCAGCCGTGACAGGGAGGATCGAAGACCCGCGAAAAATTTTTTAGGCGATGCAAAAATTCAAAAAAATAACATCGACGGCGGTGCCATTGGCGGTTGAAAACGTGGACACCGACCAAATTATTCCGGCGCGGTTCCTCAAAGCGACCGAGCGGCGGGGTTTCGGCGACAACCTTTTTCGCGATTGGAGGGACGATAAAAATTTCGTTTTGAACAACTCTCGTTTCGGCGGCGAGATTTTGGTGGCGGGCCGCAATTTCGGGTGCGGTTCGTCGCGCGAGCACGCGGCTTGGGCACTGTATGACTACGGTTTTCGGGTCGTGGTGTCGAGTTTTTTTGCCGATATTTTCAGGGGCAACGCTCTCAATAACGGCCTTTTGCCGGTGAGGGTTTCGGACGATTTTTTGGCCGAAATGTTTTCTACCATATCGAAAGATCCGGCCGCGCAATTTATTATAGACCTTGAAAACCAAATAATTACAAACACGGCAAACAACCGCAGCGAAAGTTTCGAGATAGATGCTTATAAGAAAAAATGTCTGCTGGCGGGGCTCGATGATGTCGATTATTTGGTCTCGCTCGCGCCCGAAATTGAAAAATATGAAGAGAGAATTTAATATAGCTCTTTTGCCCGGCGACGGCATAGGCCCCGAAATAGTCGCCCAAGCAGTGAAAGTTTTGGATGCGGTGACTGAGAAATTTGGCCGTAAGTTCGTCTATACCAATGCACTCGTAGGCGGTGCAGCGATAGATGTTTTCAAAGACCCCTATCCGGAGCAGACCCACGAAATTTGCAAAAAAGCCGATGCGATACTCTTTGGCGCGATAGGTGACCCCAAGTACGATGGTGCGGCGGTGAGGCCCGAGCAGGGACTACTGAGGATGCGCAAGGCACTGGGATTGTTCGCAAATCTTCGTCCTGTGCAACTTTTCGAGAGCCTGTCCGACCGTTCTCCCCTCAAAAAAGAGATAACGCAAGGGGTCGATTTTTTGTGCGTACGCGAACTCACGGGCGGGATCTATTTCGGCGAACGGGGGCGCAAAGAGGGCAACTCGACAGCCTTCGACACTTGCGTTTACACCGCACCCGAGATCGAGCGTATCGTTCGCATGGCTTTCGAGCTGGCAGGGAAAAGGCGTAAAAATCTGACCGTGGTGGACAAGGCAAATGTGCTGGAGACTTCGCGTTTGTGGCGTGAAGTTGCACAGGTGGTCGCGAAAGATTTCCCCGATGTCGAGATGAATTTTATGTTGGTAGACAACGCGGCGATGCAAATAGTGACGCGCCCCGGAGTGTTCGATGTGGTGGTGACCGAAAATATGTTCGGCGATATATTGACAGACGAGGCGAGCGTTATCACCGGTTCGCTGGGGATGTTGCCGTCGGCTTCGGTGGGTGAGGGGCACGCACTTTTCGAGCCGATTCACGGTTCGTATCCACAGGCGGCGGGGCGAAATATTGCCAACCCGATGGCCACGATATTGTCGGCGGCGATGATGTTGGAACATTTGGGGCTCGAAAATGAAGGTGCGGCTATTCGGGCGGCGGTCGAAAAGGCACTCGCGGCGGCTGTCGTCACCGAAGATCTTGGCGGTAAATGTTCGACCTCGGAAGTGGGTGATCGCATAGCAAAAAACGTATGCTTTTCGACGACATAATTTTCGGGCCGGTGCATTCGAGAAGGCTGGGCGTGTCGTTGGGTGTGAACCTGCTGCCCACGGCCGCCAAACTGTGTAATTTCAACTGTATCTATTGCGAGTGCGGATGGGGCGAGGCGGGCGTGAAACCGCGGTTCAATTTGCGTGAAGATGTCCGGCGGCTTTTGGGCGAACGTTTGCGTGAGATGTCTTTGCAGGGCGAGTGTCCCGATGTGATAACTTTTGCGGGCAACGGCGAGCCGACCATGCACCCCGAGTTCGAGGCGATTATAGGCGACACATTGGGGTTGCGCGACCGGTTTTGCCCTTCGGCGCGGGTTTCGGTGCTCAGCAACGCCACTATGATAGGCCACGAGAGTGTACGGCGGGCGCTTTCGAGGGTCGATAACAACATTTTGAAGCTCGATTCGGCCTTCGACGATACGGTGCGCCTGATCGACAATCCTCCGGCGGGCTATTCGGTGGCCCAAACAGTGCGGAATATGAAACTTTTCTCGCCACGGCCAATTATTCAGACGATGTTTCTGCGCGGGTGTGGTGTAGATAATACTACTCCTGCCGAAGTAGAGGCTTGGCTGGAATTGCTTAAAGATATTGAGCCTCAAAAAGTTATGATATACACCATAGATCGCGACACACCTGCGGAAGGCCTTGAAAAAATTCCTCTTGCCGAACTAAACGCCATCGCCGCCCGTGTCGAAACACTCGGCATTCCCGTTTCGGTCAGTGGGTGACAAAATAACTTTTCTGGCGACGTTTTTCGTCGATACCCCGTGCAACGTAAAGTTTTTTGCCTGTGTATGGGTCCGTGCCCGTGTAGAACATAACCGACGCAAGGGTCATAGGCGTTGGGGTGAAATCCTGAACTTGCTCGGTGTGAAGATGCAGTTTTCGGGTTTTTTGAGCCAAATGTTTCATGTCGTTTTCGGTGCAACCCGGGTGGCTCGAAATGAAATAGGGAATGAGCTGTGTTCGGAGATTTTCGTCTTCGCAAATGCGGTGAAAATCTGCGTTGAGGCGCTCGAAACTATCCCACGAGGGCTTGCGCATAAGGCTCAAAACGTGGCTTTCGGTGTGCTCCGGAGCGACTTTCAGGCGGCCCGAGGTGTGATGAATGATAACTTCTTTTAGATAATCCAAAGAGTCAAACAAATCATAACGTATACCGCTGCCGACGAACGCTTTTTTGACCCCTTTGACTTGTGCCACGCGGCGATAAAGGGCCAAAAGCCGAGTGTGAGAATTGTCTAAATTCGGGCAAATTTGCGGATATAAACAGCTGGTACGCATACATTTAGCGCATTTTTCTCTGTCGCGCCCCGCCATCCCGTACATATTGGCCGAGGGGCCGCCGAGATCCGAAAGATAACCTTTGAAATAGTCCATCTTTGTCACTTTTTCGACCTCTTTTATGATGGAGGCTTCGCTGCGCGAGGTGATGAATTTGCCCTGATGGGCCGAAATGGTGCAAAAACTGCATCCACCGAAACAACCGCGATGGATATTCACCGAGTTTTTGATCATCTCCCACGCCGGAATATCGCCTTTGTCTTTGTAGCGAGGATGAGGCGCACGCTCGAAAGGCAACTCGAAACTTTTGTCCAGCACATCGCTTGTCATAACCCCATGGGGTGGGTTGACAACCACAAATCGGTCGCCGACAGGTTCCACAATAGTTTTTTTCGGCTCGAGCAAGTTGCTCTCGGTCTCTATTTTTACAAAATTTTCGGCAAATTTTTGCTTGTCGCTCAAGCAATCTTCAAACGAGTGCAACACGAGCGGGTTTTCGAGCCGCTCGACATAGGCTTTGTCGGCGATGAAAGCAACCTGTGATAATCGACGCAATAGTTTGGCGTTGAACCCGTTACGCAGTGCGCACGCAATCTCCGAAATAGACCCGTCGCCCATACCATATGCCACGATGTCGGCGCTACTTTCCACCAAAATGGACGGCCGCAGTTTGTCATCCCAATAATCATAATGCGCAAGGCGCCGCAGCGAGCCTTCGATGCCGCCCAGCACCACCGGCGTGTGGGGAAAAAGTTGTTTCAGGATTTTGGTGTAGACTGTTGCGGCTCTGTCGGGTCGAAAACCGGCTTTGCCTCCAGCGGTATAGGCATCGTCCGAGCGCAGTCGCCGCGCCGCCGTATAGTGGTTTACCATCGAGTCCATCGCCCCCGCCGTGACCCCGAAAAAGAGCCTCGGCACACCCAGCTTTTTGAAATCCCGCAGATCGTCGCGCCAATTGGGTTGCGGAACGATGGCCACCCTCAGCCCCTCTTTTTCGAGCAGCCGCCCGATCACCGCCGCTCCGAACGACGGATGGTCGATGTATGCGTCGCCCGTGAAGAGAATCACATCGAGGTAATCCCATCCGAGGGCTTTAATCTCCTTGGCTGTCGTCGGCAGGAAGTGCGCGCCGAACGGGCGGTCATTGGTCGTCATCCGAGGCATCGTTTAGCATTCCGGTGGGCAATTTCTTGGTCGCCTTCACGCCGAGTTCTTCTAATTTTTTGCTGCTATTGATCAGATTTCCACGTCCTTCACTGAGCTGCCCCCACGCGTCATCATAACTTTTCTGTGCACTATTAAGACTATTTCCTATTTTCTTGAAATTTTCTATAAACCCTACGAATTTGCTATGTAGTACTCCTCCCTGTTTCGCTATATCTTCGTAGTTCCGACTTTGTTTGTCGCGTTTCCACAAATCATCAACAATTTTCAATAAAGCAAATAGGTTGGTAGGCGAAGAGATAATAATTTTTTTGTTGTATGCTTCGTTCCAAAGGGTCTTGTTCGCTTGAAGTGCAGACATAAATGCGGGTTCGTTAGGAACAAACATAATGACGAAATCCGGTGATTCGGAGACCATGCCTTGGTAATTTCTTTTATGCAGGTCGTCCATATGTTTACGGATAGAGGCCACATGTTTCAGTAAATGGCTGTCTCGTGTCGTCTCATCCTCGGTTTCGGTATATTGGACATAAGCAGTTAGCGAAACTTTCGAATCTATTATGATAGATTTGCCTTCGGGTAGTTTTAGTATTACATCCGGTCTACGATCATTTCCGTCTGTACCCTTTATGTTTTCTTGTACAAAATAGTGTATCCCCTTTTGTAAATTTGATGATTCGAGCATCTTTTCTAAAATCATTTCGCCCCAATCGCCCTGCACTTTGCTCGAGCCTTTGAGGGCGTTGGTGAGGTTGGTGGTCTCCTGGGTGATGCGCCGGTTGAGTTCTTTCAGATGGTCGAGTTCGGTTTTAAGTGAAGCTTTTTGACGGTTTTCTTCGTCATAGATTTCATTAACTCGTTTACGAAATGCAGCTATATCATCTTTGAATGGTTTGAGAAGTGTGTCTATGGACTCTCGATTAGTGTCTTTGAATTTTTGTGTTTTTTCGTCAAATATTTTGCTCGCAAGTAATTGAAATTCGGCACGAAAAGCCTCTTGCATCTGCTCGCGATCACGATGGTCGGATTCGGCTTTTTCGCGTACGCGAATGCTTTCTGCTTCGACGGCTTTGTGAAGTTCACTGTTCTCAACTTCAGCGCGGACGAGAGACATTCGAGTTCTGAGCCATAAGGTTAAAAAGATAATGCTCGTTACAAGCAGTACTGCGGCGGTTATTATGCAAAAAGTTGTCATAATTCTTGATATCGAAGGTATTGGGTAAAGGTACAAAAAAATCCTTTATCTTTGTAAGATTATCGTCACAACTAATTATGAAAAGGATTATTTCGCCGTCGATGCTGTCGGCAGATTTCGGAAACCTCGAGCGCGATACGCTGATGATAGACCGCAGCGCCGCCGAGTGGGTGCATATAGATGTGATGGACGGCGTGTTCGTGCCAAACATTTCGTTCGGGTTTCCGGTTTTGAAAGCCATTCGCAAAGCCACCTCCAAGTTTTTGGATGTGCATTT
>QMCE01002519.1_pt1 | contig 10096 bp, 10 predicted proteins | sample 1821851 | NCBI WGS metagenome assembly QMCE01 (sample SAMN09453174, study PRJNA476694) | Termite gut metagenome, whole genome shotgun sequencing project. | isolation source: worker | host: Odontotermes sp. | place: South Africa:Pretoria | collected 2016-01-28 | reverse complement strand
CGGCTCGCATTCTAATCTTGTCGTCTCAGCTCAGCTCGCATCGTCATATAGAATACAGGCAACTCCCAAATTCCTCACGAGAAAAAATGAAATTATTTTATAATACCAAAGAATCAGATATAAATAATTACCTCATTTACTGTAAAAAAATGTTTGAAATCATCAAAGAGAAAAAAAGTTTATGCCCGGCTGATTTTTATCGTATAGTGGTACGTTGACGCAGGTCCCGTTCAGGCGGTTTTTCAATAATCGGTCTTCTTGACTTACCGAATCACGCAAATACAAACAAAAACCATCGAGGCCCGGACGATATCGTCCGGGCCTTCCGCCTTCGAGATCAATTGAGTGAGGTTTTTACTTGCCCGAAACTGCCAGTTGTCTTCCCTTTTCAGGGGCAGGGGGAATAAAAAACGTGGGACAGTACAATTATCTCACCGGAGGTCTTCGACAACCCTAAAAGAAATAAAAGTAAAGCCCACGCATGGGCGTTTACAATTATTCTTCTTTTAGCAGGAAGTGTCGAAGTTTCCGATGAAGAATAAAAGCCAACGCTTTTTATTGTATGTATGTGTTCTTAGTCTAATTCATGGCGCAAATATAAGCAAATTTATTTGCTGTCGGTACGTATCGTATCAAAATTTGAGGTAAAAGTCTTTCGTCAATTCGCGATATTCGGGGGTGTATCTATGGCGTCCACTCTGCTCGATCACCAAAGTATCACGCATCGGCTCAACGGCAGTGCGCCCAAACGCGAGCAGCGAACGCCGCGCAGGACGCCCGGGTACAGAATACACGCAGGTCTGCCGCGCAAGATGGAATCCATAGCCTGCCGCGATCGACACGAAATCAGAAGTCTGCTCGGCGGGGATTATAACGGCCAACTCTCGCCCGACCGCCGCCGCACACCCCGCAAGTCGGTCGAAATCCAACGTCGCCGTATGACGCGCCATGGCTCGCCGTTCCTCGGGTGGCATCAGCGAATTGTTATAAAACGGGGGATTCGAAATCACGAGGTCGTAATCGTATTCCGGAGCAAAATGCTGGATATCGGCATGATGCGCCACCAGTCGATCTGCCCACGGACTCGCCGCGAAGTTATCATGTGCCTGCTCGAAAGCACTCTGGTCGATCTCCACTGCATCGACCCGGCAACCCCATGCCTCACCCCGCTGAGCGATCATCAGGGCTATCAACCCGGTACCCGTACCCACGTCCAGCACCCTTGCAGGTCGGTTCTCGAGCGGACACCACGCTCCGAGCAACACCCCGTCGGTGCCCACTTTCATCGCCGCTCCGCTCTGCCCGACCGCGAAACGCTTAAACCGGAACATTGCCGTCTATCCCCGCACCGAAAAGTGCAAAATCGTACCTGGCGGGGTCTGTGGGGTCTAATTCGCGCAATCGCACCGTCACTTCCTCGACAGCGCGCCAGTCGTCCTGCCTCCTCTCGAGCAGCCCCAATTTGCGCGCCACACGCCCGCTGTGCACGTCTAACGGCAAGTAGAGCGCCGAGGCGGGAATGCGCCTCCAGATACCCAGATCGACCCCCCTTCCATCGTCGCGCACCATCCACCGCAGAAACATATTGAGCCTCTTACACGCCCCACCCCGCTCCACCGACGATACATGCTTACTCCTCACGCCGCAGAATTCGCGATGAAACTCCGCCAGCACACTCTTCATATCTCCCAGTCGCTGCCAAGCACCCTCGAAGTAGGCGCCCAGACCACCGTGAGCCTCCTCCATATGCCGCAGGGCCATCACGAAATCGCGAAAATCGGCTCCGTTGAAAGTGCGGTGAACGAAACTCTCCAGCCTCGCCAATTCGGCATCGGAGGCACCCCTGACAAAGTCGTGCGGTGCGTCATCCATCAGCTCCATCATACGGCAGGCATTGCGCAGGATCATCTTGCGGTTACCCCACGCAATAGTTGCTGCGAGGAATCCCGCGATCTCGCGATCGCCGCGCCCGGAATAACGATGCGGTATCGAGACAGGATCGTTCTCGACGAATGACGGGCAGTTGTATCGATCGTAAAGGTGCTCTAAAAGAGCGTGTAAATCATTTGTGTTATGTGGCATAATTCTTATATTCCTGGCTTTTTCGACCCTCGACCCTCGACCCCACGGTCACATATCTATCCTAACACAGACTGTCGACCGATAATATCCGCCTGCCCGGAACCATATTTATAGAATACTGATTATAGTCGGTTTCTATACCTCTCCAGTATTTATCACGAAATGTCGACCGACGATCGATCACTGTATAAGCCCATCCTGCATCACTATCCTGCGGTCGGCCATGGCGGCCAGCGAGTCGTCGTGCGTGACTATCACTATGGTTTGCCCCAAGCGGTCGCGCAGTTCGAAGAACAGGCGATGTATCTCGTCGCGATTCTTAGTGTCGAGATTTCCCGACGGCTCATCGGCCAAAAGCACAGCCGGGGAGTTGATAAGCGCCCTCGCTATCGCCACACGCTGCTGCTCGCCTCCCGACATCGCCGAGGGCTTGTGGGTCGCACGCGCCGACATGCCTAACATTTTGATCAATTCCGCAGCACGCGCTTCGACTTCTTGCCGCTCGCGCCCGCCTATCAACCCCGGCAACATCACATTCTCCAACGCCGTGAACTCCGGCAACAGGTGGTGGAACTGGAACACGAAGCCTATCTTCCGATTGCGAAAACGCGACAACTCACTGTCCGAAAGAGCATCGACCGCCACCCCTTCGATCTCGACGCTGCCACTGTCGGCCTCGCTCAACGTACCTATTATCTGTAGCAGCGTGGTCTTGCCCGCACCGCTCGGCCCCACTATCGACACCACCTCGCCCTGATTCACATCCAATGACAATCCGCGCAGCACCTCCACGTCGCCATAGTTTTTGTACAAATCTCTGACTTTTATCATTGTACAAAGATAGTTATTTAGTCGAGATTCGAGCGTGGAAAGTTGAAAATGACATGGTCGCCGTGGCAGAATAGATCAGTAAACAGTTCGCTGTATCGAGCATGGGTAGCCGTGCTTATTCCCAGGGCGCACTTCGAGGGTGTAGTACTGTTCGCTATATTATAATTTCTAAATTAATATTGAAATCATGCGTCGTTATAAATGAATCAAAATCGGTAGCAAGCAAGATGACTGCACTAATGGCGTATCCATACGATTTGATCACTATGCAGCCCCTGACGGCCGAGTACTTGGTCTGCCCGGCCTTAACGTGTAATATGACTCATACGCAATAAAGATCCAGATCCACCTGCCAGTAACTCTCTTATGGGGCAATAAATCATCTGTCATTCGCCATTCCCATTATTTTCGTATCTTTGCCCGTATGGGAACAAAACCTACACTTGTGGTGCTGGCAGCCGGAATGGGGTCGCGCTACGGATCGCTCAAACAGATGGACGGAATAGGGCCCGCGGGCGAAGCTATCCTGGACTATTCGGTCTACGACGCCATACGTGCCGGATTCGGGCGCGTGGTGTTCGTGATAAGGCATAGCTTCGATCGGGATTTCCGCGAGGTGTTCGACAGTCGCCGTTTCGGTGGGCGCATCGAGGTCGATTACGTCTACCAGGAGTTGGACTACCTGCCTGCGGGAATTGCCGTTCCCGAGGGGCGCACCAAGCCGTGGGGCACGAACCACGCCGTGATGATGGCGGCCAAAGTGGTCGACGGGCCTTTCGCAGCGATCAATGCCGACGACTTCTACGGCGCCGATGCCTATGTGAGGATGTGCGATTTCCTGCGCTCGGCTGTCGCTGGGGAGTACTGCATGGTGGGCTACCGGCTCGAGAACACGTTGTCGGAGAACGGCACGGTGTCGCGCGGAGTGTGCGAAGTCGATGCCAAAGGCTATCTGAAGTCGATGGTCGAACGTACGGCCATCCAGCGCCGCGCCGACGGCGAGATAGTTTATACGTTGGACGGGGTGGATCATCCGCTGGAGCCGACAGTACCGGTGTCGATGAACTTCTTCGGCTTTACGCCCGACTATTTCGTCCACTCCTATGACTATTTCCCAGAGTTCCTCGAGGCTGCCGCGGGCAATTTGAAGGCAGAGTTCTACATACCGACTATGGTCAACAAACTGGTCGCCGAAGGTCGTGCGCGCATGACGGTGCTCGACACGGCGGCGCAGTGGTTCGGCGTGACATACAAAGAGGACAAACCGGCAGTCGAAGCGCGCCTGCGCGAATTGATCGACAGAGGGGCTTATCCCGAAAGGTTGTGGCAGGATCGATAAAGGTATAAAGTTGACAGGGGGTGCCCGAGAGTGGGTTTTGAGCATCGGTTTCTCGCGATCATGCGGCGTGACGGATGATAAAATGCCTGATCGTACAGGGCGGCATGGTATCTAATCTCGATTTTCGGCTCGCTATTTTTTCGAGTCTGGCCGGAGGCAGTCCCGACCGTGCGTACCGGGTCTGCATACACCCGCAGTTTTACGGGTATGCCTTTCTCGACGTCCGGGCAAGGGTTTTATAAAAACATATTAAAAATATATAATAATGGAAATAACTCAGCAGGTGTGGGGCATGACTCCCGATGGCGAAGCGGTGGTACTATATACGATGCGCAACCGGCATGGCGCCGCGGTGGAGTTGACCAATATCGGAGCATCGATCGTGTCTGTCCGCGTGCCCGACCGGCATGGAAAGATGGCCGACGTTGCACTCGGGTATTCGCACTATATGGACTACTTCGGCGATGCGGCGGCGATGGGTAAAACAGTGGGTCGCGTGACGAATCGCACGCGTGGGGCAATGTTCACCATCGACGGCGAGGAGTTCCGTCTTACGCGCAACATCGCTCCGCACCACAGTCACGGCGGGGGCGCCGGAGGCTTTGCCAATAAGTTGTGGACAGGTCGCGTGGAGACCGACCGCGTGGTGTTCGGCTACGTGAGCGCCGACGGCGAGGAGGGCTATCCGGGCGAGTTGGGAGTGGAGGTAGTCTACGATTGGGACGACGACAACACGCTCGAGATCACCATGTTCGCACGTACGTCGCGCTCCACGATGGTCAACCTGACGAACCACGTCTACTTTAACCTCGCGGGCGAAAGCTCGGGCAGCGTTCTGGACCAGGAGTTGCGCATTGACGCCGATCGTTTCCTCGCCACGGACGATGCCCAGGTGCCCACCGGAGAGCTGATAGACGTGACCGGTACACCTATGGATTTCCGTACTCCCAAACCTCTGGGACGCGATATAGATAGCCCATATCCTCCTCTGCGTCAGGGTTTTGGCTACGACCATTGCTGGGCGCTCAACAAGGGCGGCGGTGCCGAGCTATACGAGCCCGATTCGGGGCGCGTGCTCACGATTGAGACCACACAACCGGGCTTACAGGTCTACGCCGGCAATTTCCTGAGCGGAGGACCTCAGGGCAAGAGCGGGCGAGCGTATGCCGACCGCGACGGTGTGGCACTCGAATGCCAGGGTTTCCCCAATGCAGCCAACATCGACTCGTTCCCGAGCATACGCCTCGACCCGGGTCAGACCTATGAGCAGCATATTGTATTCAGGTTCGGAGTAAAGAAATAACTGCGGTATGGCGGTGGAGTTGGATGACGATCCGGTGCCGGTTGCAATTTTTATTGCACTTGCCCTGTTATCTTCCTCGCGATCAGACAAAGCTATTGCCGAACCGCGCAGATTAAACTCCCGATAGAACCGATGGTATGCAATTTGAGATAATACCTGCATGTATGAAAAAACCGAAAAACATGAAAGATAAGGATACGAAGGATGTCAATATGGCATGCGAGGCTGACAATTCGGCAGATATCGAGGCCAATGATGCCGATGAGCTCGCACTGCTGAAGGACGACTATCTGCGCCTGCAGGCCGAGTTCGACAATTACCGTAAACGCACACTGCGCGAGAAACTGGAGCTTGCCGCTGCCGGAGGTGAGGATGTCATCAGAGCTCTACTGCCCGTGCTGGACGATTCGGATCGTGCACTTGCCGCCATGGGCGAATCGTCCGACCGCGAGGGTGTGGAACTGATCTATAAAAAGATGCGCGATGCACTCGCCGCGCGTGGTCTGTCGGAGATCGAGGCCACGGGTAACGATCTGGATACCGATCTGCACGAGGCCGTAGCACAAATTCCCGCACCCGACGAGGCGAGCAAAGGTAAAGTGATAGATGTGGTGCAAAAGGGATACAAACTGCACGGCAAGGTCCTGCGCCACGCAAAATGTGTCGTTGGAGAGTAACTGAAATATGGCGACAAAGAGAGACTACTACGAGGTTCTGGGCGTAGCACGCACAGCCTCACCCGAAGAGATCAAGAAAGCGTACCGTCAGGCGGCGATCAAATACCATCCCGATAAGAACCCCGGCGACAAGGATGCCGAGGAGAAGTTCAAGGAGGCTGCCGAGGCCTACGACGTGTTGAGCAATCCAGACAAGAAGGCGCGGTACGACCAATTCGGGCACGCCGCGGGTGCAGGCAGTGCAGGCGGCGGAGCGGGAGGATTCGGTGGTGCCGGCGGGTTCACCATGGAAGATATATTCGCCAATTTCGGCGATATTTTTGGCGGCCATTTCGGTGGTGGCGGCTTTAGCGGAGGGTTCGGAGGTGGATTCGGCGGGTTCTCGGGAGGTCAGCGCGTGAATCGCGGGTCGGACCTGAGGGTCAAAGTGAAACTTACGCTCAAAGAGGTCGCCAACGGTGCCACCAAGAAGTTGAAGATCAACAAGATGACCCCGTGTGACAAGTGCGGTGGTACTGGAGCCAAGACCCCCGACAGCTATACCACGTGTCCAACATGCAACGGCTCGGGGTATGTAAGCCAAGTGGTAAACACCATATTTGGGCGCACACAGAGCACAGTACAATGCCCCACATGCCACGGCGAGGGCCGCACGATCAAAGACAAGTGTGACAAATGTCACGGCGAGGGTGTCGTGCGCGGTGAGGAGGTGGTCGAGATCCGCATTCCTGCCGGTGTGGGCGAAGGGATGCAACTCTCGGTGAGCGGTAAGGGCAATGCGGCACGTCATGGAGGGGTGAACGGCGACCTGCTGGTGGTCATCGAAGAGGAGCGCCACTCCGAGTTGGAACGCGATGGCAACGATCTTCTGTATAATCTATCGATCACGATTCCTACGGCGGTGCTCGGTGGTACGGTGGAAATCCCGACGATCGACGGCAAAGCTAAGGTCAAAGTGCAACCGGGGACTCTGGCGGGGCAGGTTCTGCGTCTGGGCGGCAAGGGTATTCCCGATGTGAACGGGCGTGGGCGTGGCGACATTCTTGCGGTGGTAGATATATCCGTACCCCAGAAACTCACTGCCGACGAGAAAGCGCTGATTGAGGAGCTGGGTCGCAAGCCGTCGTTCATGAAGGCCGACAAAAAAGGCAGGCAGAATATTTTCGAGAGGATGAGGAGCTTTTTCAGATAAACTATCTATGCGGCGTGTTGGTGCAGAGAGATTTTGCCGACATACGCTCCGATTTGGTAGTACAATTGTAAAGATAGGGTATAAATCTGTCAAGAACTGCGTTTTTTGACAGGCGAGATTCTCCTTGTGGGTAGGCATAGGTTGCAAGTTATCGTCGAATCTCGTCGGCAATAGCCGGTTCGAAGAGTTGTGCATCGGTGGTTTGCCCGGGATGTATCTATCGGGCGATTATCCCGATGCCGCAGTTGTGCCGCCGCGCGTGGAGTGCGATTTGAAGTGCAAAGCATATTATGACTTGGCTTTTGCTGCGCGGGTCGTTTTACTTATTGCCGGACTGAGAGAGGTTAATTAAAAAATGAATACAAGGCATGAGAGGTGGTCATCGAATACCGTCCGTAGGATAAAATAAATATAAAAACCGCACGGTGTGTGCTAAAAATATAGTTATGGGAGTATTCGGAATTTTTGGGAATGGCGTTTGGGGAGCCAAGCCGCGGCGGTTCGATTACAGGCCACGGTATTACGACCCTGAGCAGGAGGCACGCGAGCAACGTAAACGCAAGGTGCTGGGCGAGGACTATGCCGATAAATATAAGACCGACGAGCAGAGGACTGTCGAAAAGAAAGCCTATAAACCGGGTGTTTATATCCGCAACAGCGCTATGGAGCGGCGGGGCATAGAAAGGTCGCCGCACAATAACACGGGGCGCACGCGGCGGCTGGTGATTATCATGTTGGTACTCGTCGCGGCAGTGGTGTGGCTGTGGAGCACGACCAGTATCGACGACTTTTTTATGCGATGGCTGGCAAAATAAAACTGCTGCCCGAGTTCGTCGCCAACCAGATCGCTGCGGGTGAGGTCGTGAACCGGCCTGCGTCGGTTGTCAAGGAGATGATAGAGAACGCCGTCGATGCCGGGGCCGCCAATGTTACGGTGTCGTTCCGTGACGGTGGTCGCGAGATGATTCAGATCATCGACGACGGCGGAGGCATGTCGGCGATCGATGCGCGTATGGCTTTCGACAGGCATGCGACAAGCAAGATCAGCGAGGCCGACGACCTCTATTCGCTCAATACGTTCGGGTTTAGAGGCGAGGCGTTGGCGTCGATCGCTGCGGTGGCCGAGGTCAGTTTGCGTACCCGGCAGCAAGGCGACGATGTGGGTGTGCAGGTCGATATCTCGGGTGGGCGGTTCGTAGACCAACGTCCGGTGAGTTGCCCGGCAGGTGCGCAGTTCACAGTGCGCAACCTGTTCTACAACGTCCCCGCGCGCCGCCGGTTTTTAGACAAAAGTACCACCGAAGCACGCCACATAACGACTGAATATCAGCGTGTTGCATTGTGTAATCCCGATGTCGGTTTTTCGCTTTACGACAACGATGCACTGGTGTCGAAACTCGCGCCGTCGAGCCTCAAGCAGCGTATCATAGGGGTGGTGGGTCAGAAGATCGCCAAGGACCTGTTAGAGGTCTCGGCCGACACGTCGATCGTCAAGTTGGAGGGTTTCGTGGGGCGTCCAGTCACGGCGCGGCAGGTCAACCGGGAGCAATTCCTGTTCGTCAACGGGCGCTATTTCCGAAGCCTGCACTTCCACAAAGCGGTGATCGCAGCGTACGAGAAACTCATTCCGCACAATGCGCAACCGTCTTATTTCCTGTACCTTACGATCGCTCCCGCCCGCATAGACGTAAATATACATCCCCAAAAGACCGAGATCAAATTCGAAGACGGCACCCAGATATGGCAGATCATCAACGCCGCCGTGCGCGAGGCATTGGCCAAGTCGGGAGCCGTGCCGCCGATGGATTTCGATATGGACACGACGGTCGATATCCCCGTCTACCGCAGCGGTGTGGAATATAAGGCGCCGGAGTTCAGGGGCAACCCCGATTTCAACCCCTTCGCAAAGGAGGACGACTTGTCGGAATATATCGAACATGGCGGCACGGCGCGGCAAATGAGCCTGGGCATCGAGGTGCCCGCTTTGCGCGATGTGTTGCCGTTTGGCGGCCGGTATGCGGCGATGGTGAGTGAGGGCGGAATATTGGTGGTAGACCTGTGGCGTGCACGCGAGGCGGTGCTCTATGCCCGTTATGTCGCCATGTTGACGAGCGGAAACAGCGCCTGCCAGCAGTTGCTTTTCCCCGAAGAGATCGTGCTTTCGACCGACGATGCAACGCTTCTGGGCGAGAGGATGGGTGATTTCACGTCGTTCGGGTTCGATATCGCCATGCGCGACGGCCACGCGGCGGAGTTGCGCGGCATGCCCGCCGACCTTGCCGGCAATACTCCGGAGCGGATGCTCTATGAACTTCTGGATGTTCTGCGCGAGGAGGGCGGCTCTGGCGAGCGGATGCGGCGCGAACGGCTGGCCGCGACCATGGCACGCCTCGGCTCGCAGGCGAAAGTCCGTGCGGAGGAGGCCGCGGCTGTTATCGACGCCCTCGAAGCGTGCGGCAACCCCGCCTACACACCTGCCGGAAACCCAGTGATGACACTGATCACAGATGAGGAGATAGAAAAAAGAATGCGATAAGTTTAAGGTGGCTTGCTTTACGCCATATTTTCCCGACAGACGGCCGAGCGCAGAGCGAGGCCGGTCGCCCGCTGCCGCCGCTGCTCGGCGTCGTGCTCACGTAACATGCATATAATTACCAAATTTTATACGATAT
>QMCE01002518.1_pt1 | contig 10097 bp, 10 predicted proteins | sample 1821851 | NCBI WGS metagenome assembly QMCE01 (sample SAMN09453174, study PRJNA476694) | Termite gut metagenome, whole genome shotgun sequencing project. | isolation source: worker | host: Odontotermes sp. | place: South Africa:Pretoria | collected 2016-01-28 | reverse complement strand
GGTCGGCAAGTCCGATTTTTTGAGAATTTCCCTGCGGATGTTGGCCTGATTATACTTCAGCCGTTCTACTTCAGTTCGTCCCAATTTGTCGTATGCCTTTTTCAAGGGGATGCGAGCCGTTTGCCAATGTTTTTAACTTGTAACACAAGATGTTAACACCTGTTGCCATGTTGGTTTTTGGTTTAACTCTTGGTTTAACTTTCAGTCGTAAACCACTACCATAACGCACCAAAACCCCACAAAGAAAAAGCGACCCACTCACGTAAGCCGCTGATTTTCGGGCCTCATTTCTTCGGCCCCCGTGGTACCACTCGGAATCGAACCAAGGACACAAGGATTTTCAGTCCTTTGCTCTACCAACTGAGCTATGGTACCGTGTCGGCAAAAATTTCTCTTTTTGCGGGGGCAAAGATAGAGATAATTTTTTAGCACGCAATAGGACGGGGCCAAAAAAAATGTTGTACCTTTGCGGCCATGAAGATCGCCGTCTGTCAACTCGACTACACCATCGGAGATTTCGAGAGCAACAAACTCAGGATCATCGAAAGTATCGCCCGCGCAAAATCGCTGGGAGCCGACCTTGCCATCTTCGCACAGGGAGCCATCAGCGGAACCCCGGGTTACGATCTGCTTCGGAAATACACCTTCCTTGAATATTCGGAAGAGGCGCTCGTCGAGATAGCCTCCCACTGCGACGACATATCGGTGCTGGTGGGGCTGCCCATTCAGGGCGAAGGAGGCACGGTGTGCGGCGCGGCCCACATCCACAACCGGCGGATAGAGCACTTCGTGGGCAAAAAAGAGATACCCTCGCGTGAGGAAAAACCATATCTGGTGCCCGGAAAAGGGATCAAATATCTGCGCATCGCGGGCGAAAAGGTTGCAGTGGCGATAGGCGAGGATATCTTGGGCGACAACGATTTTTCACCCAATGTCGATGTGATAGTCTCTCTGACTGCGCATCCCTACTGTCGCGGCGTAGTTGAGAAGCGGTACGGTTTTTTCAGCCGTGTGGCCTACAAGTCGGGCCGCCCCGTTGTGTATGTCAATCAGGTGGGCGGACAGACGGACGTTCTGTTCGACGGATCGTCGGCGGCTTTCAACGCACGCGGAGAGGCGATCTGTCTGTTGAATAATTTCGAGGAGGATATACAGGTGGTCGACACCGCCGCCGAAACTCCGGCACTCCCGATCCCGCCGCAGGACAAGACGGCTAACGTTTTCAGCGCGATCAGGATGGGCCTGGCGGACTATTTCCGCAAGAACGGATTCGAGAAGGCGTGTCTGGGCATGTCGGGCGGAGTGGACTCGGCTGTCGTGGCGGCAATGGCCGTGGAGGCGTTGGGCAGGGAGAATGTACGGTTGCTGATGATGCCGTCGCAGTTCTCGACCGGACACTCGGTGGACGACGCGGTGGAGATGGCCGAGCGGCTGGGCGTGGCTTACGACGTGTTGCCCATCACCGAGGTCTATAAGGCGGTCACCGAGACGATGTTGCCCGTGTTGGGTGGCACGAGGTTCGACACCACCGAGGAGAATATCCAAGCGCGGATCCGTGCCGTGATGCTGATGGCGCTGAGCAACAAATGGGGCCACATAGTGCTCAACTGCTCCAACAAAAGCGAAAGCGCGGTGGGCTACGGCACGCTGTACGGCGACACGATCGGCGCGGTGAGCATAGCCGGCGACCTGTATAAAAGTGAAATTTACGACCTGGCGCGATACATCAACCGTGTGCGGGGAGGGATCATTCCCGAGAATATTCTGCTCAAGGAGCCCTCGGCCGAGTTGCACCCGGGCCAGCTCGATTCCGACCGCCTGCCGACCTACGAGGTCTTGGACGCGATACTCTACCGTATGATCGAAAAGGGGCAGCACCGCGAGGAGATAATCAACGCCGGTTTCGATGCCACGACGGTGATGAGGGTGCACAAAATGCTGCTCGGCAACGAGTATAAACGCCGTCAGGGCGGCCCCGTGTTCCGTCTGTCTACCGCGCCGCTGGGCAAGGAGTTCATCATGCCCCTCACCAATAAATACGGCGGATACGGACTTTGAGAGTGAGGAGTGAAGAGTTAAAAGTGATGAGTTATGGCGAAGTTGCTGGAGCATAAGGGGGTCGTGAGCGAGGTCGGCGAAAAAATGGTCGAGGTGGAGTTCGTGACCGAGAGCGCCTGTGCCGGATGCAAAGCCAAGGGGCTGTGCGGAGTCGACGAGAGCGGCGAGAACAAGCGATTCGTGACGGTGTGGGAGCCGAATGCGGCCTATTATGCCGTGGGCGAAGAGGTGATGATCGGAGTTTCGGAAGTCATGGGGATGAAAGCGGCGGTGTACGCCTACATCATTCCTTTTTTCATATTGTTGGGTGGTCTGATGCTGACCACTTCGCTCGGTTGGGGTGAAGTTGCGGCGGGTCTGTCGTCGCTCGGGGTGATGTGTTTGTATTACGTGGTGCTGTGGTTTTTCCGCCGCAGGATCGAAAAGGAGATCGTTTTCAAAATCCGTAAAATATGAGTGTTTTGTTATATACCGTCGTCACCCTGTGTGTTTTAGGGGTGCTGTTGGCGGTTGTTTTGTATTTTGTGGCCCGGCGGTTCCGTGTTGACGAGGATCCGCGCATCGACACGGTGGAGGGCATGCTGCCCGGGGCCAATTGCGGCGCCTGCGGATATCCCGGGTGTCGCGGAATGGCCGACGCGTTGGTGCGCCAGGATGACATTTCGACGCTGTACTGTCCGGTGGGCGGTGCGGAGATGATGTCGGCGGTGGCTTCGTTCCTGGGCAAGTCGGCTCCCGAGCGCGAACCGGAGGTCGCGGTTGTTCGTTGCGCCGGTTCGTGTGCTTTGAGGGCCGACGGAACGGCTGTTCGCGCGCGGCAAAACGTCTTCGACGGAGCGCGTTCGTGTGCGGTCGAGGCGGCAACTTACGCCGGTGAAACGGGCTGCTCGTTCGGCTGTCTGGGCCAGGGCGATTGCGTGGCGGTGTGCGATTTCGGCGCGCTGCGGATGAATCCGGCGACCGGTCTTCCCGAGGTTGACGACGAAAAGTGCACCGCCTGTGCAAAATGCGTGAAGGCGTGCCCGAAGGCTGTGATCGAGTTGCGCCGCAAGGGGCCGAAGTCGCGCCGCGTTTTCGTCTCGTGCGTTAACCGCGACAAGGGCGGCGTGGCGCGAAAAGCGTGCGAAGCGGCCTGCATTGGTTGCGGCAAGTGCGTGAAAGTGTGCGCGTTCGAGGCGATCACGCTCGAAAACAACCTTGCGTACATCGACTCCGCCAAGTGCCGCCTGTGCCGTAAATGCGTCGCCGAATGTCCTACGGGAGCGATCGTAGAGGTGGGCTTTCCGCCGAAAAAACCCGCCGAAAAAAGTGAAAATTGAAGGATATGAAGACATTCCCAAAAGGCGGGATCCATCCGTCTGAAAATAAACTCAGTGCACATTCGGCGATCGAGACGTTGCCGCTGCCCGAGGTTGTGGTCGTGCCGCTGTCGCAGCATATCGGCGCACCGGCCGTGGCCGAGGTTGTAAAGGGTGATCGCGTGGTCGCCGGTCAGCTCATCGCCAAGGCCGGAGGATTCGTGTCGGCCAACGTCCACTCGCCCGTTTCGGGTGTCGTGACGGCGGTGGAGGCGGTGCCGAACGGTTCGGGTGTGAAGACAATGAGCGTGACGATCGCAGTCGAGGGCGACGAGTGGGCGCCGGAGATAGACCGCTCGCCGAAACTCGTGACCCAATGCACGCTGGATGCAAAAGAGATAGTCGCGCGGATCGCCACCGCGGGCATAGTCGGAATGGGCGGCGCGACCTTCCCCACGCAGGTGAAGCTCTCCCCTCCCCCGGGCAAAAAGGCCGACGTGCTGATCATCAACGGCGTGGAGTGCGAACCTTACCTGACGAGCGACCACCGTGTGATGTTGGAACGCGGAGCCGAGGTGCTTGTCGGAACGGGCCTTTTGGCGCGTGCGCTGGAAGTCGAGCGTACATACATAGGCATCGAGAACAACAAACCCGACGCCATAGCACACCTGCGAAAAGTGGCGGGCGAGCTGGCGCGCGAGTTGCCCGCGATAGAGATAGTTCCGCTGAAAGTACAATACCCGCAGGGTGGCGAGAAGCAACTCATACGCGCCGTCACCGACCGCGAAGTTCCCTCGTGCGCACTGCCCATCGACGTTGGTTGCGTGGTGCAGAACGTCGGCACGGCGCTGGCGGTCTACGAGGCGGTTCAAAAAAACAAGCCGCTCGTCGAGAGGGTCGTGACGGTGACTGGCCGCAACATCGCCGCGCCGTCGAACTTCCTTGCACGCATAGGCACTCCCGTGAGCGCGTTGATCGAGGCGGCGGGCGGAGTACAGGGCGACGAGCCGGTGAAAGTTATCGGCGGCGGCCCGATGATGGGACGCGCCATGTCGAACCCCGACGCTCCCGTCACAAAAGGAACCTCGGGCGTGTTGATCCTGAGCGGAAAAGATGCCGCGCGCTGCGCCGAAACCGAGTGCATAAAGTGCGCCAGGTGCGTGACGGTCTGCCCGATGGGTCTCGAACCATGGCTGTTGAGCCGACAGACCCAAAAGCAGATGTGGGACGAGGCCGAAGCGGGCGTCATAGTCGACTGCATCGAGTGCGGCAGTTGCGCCTACACCTGTCCGGCGCGGATCCCGCTTCTGGACTGGATCAGGCTCGGCAAGACGGAGGTAAACAAGATAATTCGGGCAAGATTAAACTGCTAAACAGATGGATAACAAATTGATAATATCTCCCTCGCCGCACGTCTTCGCCAGGCGCGACACGACGCGCATAATGGGCGATGTGCTGCTCGCACTCGTGCCCGCACTCGCGGTGTCGGTGTGGATTTTCGGATGGGGCGTGCTGGCGGTGACGGTTGTGTCGGTTGCCTCGTGCGTTGTGTTCGAGTGGCTGATACAGAAATTTTTGCTGCGCGGCCCCGCGACGATCGGCAATCTTTCGGCGGTGGTTACGGGTGTGTTGCTTGCATTCAACCTGCCTTCGAGCATTCCGCTGTGGCTTGTGATGTTGGGGGCGCTTTTCGCGATAGGGATCGGCAAGATGACCTTCGGCGGCCTGGGCAGGAATCCGTTCAACCCCGCGCTGGTGGGTCGTGTGATGCTGTTGTTGGCCTATCCGGTGCAGATGACGAGTTTTCCGGCGGTGGCTACGCTTTCGGGAGTCGACGCGGTTTCGGGTGCGACGCCGTTGGCACTTGCGAAAGGTGTGCTGAAAGGCGGAGGTTCGGTCGGCGAAGTCATGTCGCAGCTCAACATGAACGACCTTTTGATCGGCTTCAAGGGCGGATCGTTCGGCGAGGTTGCAGCGGTGGCGCTGATCCTCGGCGGGGTCTATCTGCTTTTGCGCCGCGTGATCAGTTGGCACATTCCGGTGGCGGTGCTCGGCACGATGGCCCTGTTCTCGCTTATCATGTGGCTCGTTGCGCCAAACGCTTACATGCCGCCGATGTTCCATCTGCTGACGGGTGGCGCGCTGTTGGGTGCGCTGTTCATGGCGACCGACTACTCGACCTCGCCCATGACGCACAAGGGCGGCATCATTTTCGGTGTCGGCATAGGTCTGATTACGATCGTCATCCGTCTGTGGGGCGCCTATCCCGAGGGGATGTCGTTCGCGATCCTGATCATGAACGCCGTCGTGCCGCTGATCAACAAATATGTCAAACCGACCCACTTCGGTGCGGCCAAACGAAGGAGGGCGCGCGCATGAAGAATACACTTTTGAATATGGTGCTCGTTCTCGGGGGTATATCGCTGGTCGCCTCCGCCGGAGTGGGCTACGTCTACAAGATAACGGAGGAGCCGATCGCCGCGGCGGTCGAAGCCACGAAAACGGAGGCTCTGGGCGAGGTTCTGCCGGCGTTCGACGCGACGCAACCCGCCACGCTCACCCTCGACGGCATGGAAGTGACGGTGCACACCGCAACACAGGGCGGCGCCACGGTAGGTTACGCCGTCGAGACCGCCACCGGACGCGGATTCTCGGGCGAGTTCCGGCTGATGGTGGGTTTCACGCCCGATGGCAAAGTGCGCGGAGTGAAGGTTCTGCAACACGCCGAAACCCCGGGCCTGGGTGACAAAATGGCTGCACCGGGCAATCCGCTGTTCGCAAGCTTCGAGGGTCGCAATCCGGCGGAAATGAAACTCGCGGTCAAAAAAGACGGTGGCGATGTGGACGCCCTGACCGCTGCTACGATCACCTCGCGGGCCTATGTCGACGCCGTCGCCCGCGCATTCAACGCTATGATGGAGACGAGGGGTGGCGCCGGAGTGGACGCGAATACAGGAGCCACATCGACCGACGCGACAACAGGAGCCACAACACAAATGCAAGAAAAGGAGGCCGACAATGAATAAACTCAGAATCATACTTTCGGGGATATTCCAGAACAACCCCACTTTCGTGCTGATGCTAGGCATGTGCCCGACGTTGGGCACGACCACCTCGGCGATCAACGGTGCGGGGATGGGCGCGGCGACGATGGCCGTGCTCGTGATGTCGAACATAGTGATCGCACTCATCAAGAATCTCATACCGTCGAAGGTTCGCATTCCGGCCTACATAGTCGTGATCGCGGCGCTTGTGACGATAGTCGAGCTGTGCATGAAGGCGTGGCTGCCCGACCTCTACAAAACTCTCGGCGTGTTCATCCCGTTGATCGTCGTGAACTGCATCATTCTGGGGCGCGCCGAAGGTTTCGCCGCCAAAAACAGCGTGGGCGATTCGGCACTCGACGGCATCGGCATAGGCATCGGCTTCACTCTTGCACTCACGCTCGTCGGTGCAGCGCGCGAAATGCTGGGCAGTGGGGCGATCTTCGGCCACCGCTTCATCGAGGGCGACGGGATGCTTATCTTCGTGCTCGCTCCGGGAGCGTTTCTGGTGTTGGGCTACATGATGGTTCTGTTCAACAAGTTAACCGCTAAAATAAAGTGACGCTATGGAATATATACTGATAATAATTTCGGCCATATTCGTCAACAACGTAGTGTTGGCGCAGTTTCTGGGGGTTTGTCCGTTCCTGGGGGTTTCGAACAGGGTGTCGACCTCGCTGGGTATGGGTGCGGCGGTGATTTTCGTGATCACCATCGTTTCGCTTGTGGTCTATCTGTTGCAATATTATGTGCTCGTGCCGTTGGGTATCGAGTACATGCAGACCATCGTGTTCATCCTCGTGATCGCCGCGTTGGTTCAGATGGTGGAGATAGTTCTGAAGAAAGTGAGCCCCGCGTTGTATCAGGCGTTGGGAATTTTCCTGCCGCTCATCACCACCAACTGTGCGGTTCTCGGTGTGGCGATCCTGCTTGTGCAGAAACAGTACAGCCTGCTGCAATCGGTGACCTTCGCCTTCGCCACGGCCATCGGTTTCGCATTGGCGCTTGTGATCTTCGCCGGCATCCGCGAGAGGCTGGAACTCGAAGATGTCCCCCGCGGACTTCGCGGCACGCCGATCGCGTTGATCACCGCCGGCATCCTCGCCATGGCCTTCATGGGATTCTCCGGGTTGGTATAGCCGGAACGCCGGCGGCGGATTTGGTCTCACAAAAATCGGGTTTCGGCCCGTTTTTTTATCGGGTATAATGACGGGTTCGTCGGGTTCGCCGCACCCATTCGTCGGAAAGGGGTTGCAAATCGCCGCGGGAAAGCGTTACTTTGCAGCAAATCAAAATCGACAAAGATTATGGAGATCATCGAAAAGAACAACTCGACAAAAATCGGCCCGCTCGGAGTGATACTGTTGGCGGCGGGATTGGCAGCGCTGACGTGGTCGCTGTGGATGCTGCCCGTGCAGCCGGCTTATGGATTCCCGTGGGCGTTCACCTGCGCGGTGTTGTCGTTTTTGCCCATCGCGGCGGGGAGTTGGTGTCTGAACACATTGGTGCTTCGGCGCAGTGACCCGTCGTACCGTTACGGAAGCGACGGGCACAACGGCAACGGGGGTGCGATAGCGTTCGCCATGGTGGTGATCATCGCCGGGGCGATGTTGATCGGCTTCAACTCCGGAGTTCTCGTCCACGAGTGGCGGCGTGTGTTTTTCTCGTGGCAGATGCTGCTGTTGGTGGGGGCGATGAGCGAGTATGCACGAGGCAAGTTCACGTGGGCCTCGGTGATGCTTGCCGTGGGTGGGTTCTTTATTATAAGGCGTCTGGCGCCTTTGTATCCCGACATCGCGGCGAGCGGAGCTGGTGAAACATTCTGGCCGGTGCTGTTGGTGGTTGCGGGTGTGCTGATCCTCGGGAGCGTGTTTTTTCGTCCGCGGTACAGGAAGAGGTATGAGGGATGCCGCCACGGTTGCAGCCCGAAAGAGAGAAACGGCCAGAGAAGTATGCGCGCCTCGGGAGTGATCGACATCACCACGGTTTTCGGCAGTTGCGAGCAGGTCTATCTCGACCCCATTTTCCGCGGCGGCAGGATCGGTACGGTTTTCGGTGGCGTGAAGCTCGACCTGCGGCGCACCTCGCTTGCCGAGGGTGATACCTATCTCACGGTCGAATCGGTGTTCGGCGGCGTGGAGATCGACGCACCAGAGGATTGGGTGGTCGAGATCAAAAGCGAGTCGGTCTTCGGCGGATTCACCGACAAGCGTCTGCCGCCCGTCGACGGAAACTACGTCTCCGGACGAAAGCTGATCGTGAAAGCGGAAAGCGTCTTCGGCGGCGGAGAGATAAAATAAGCGGGAACGCCCGCGGCGGATTTAGAGCTACGCAAAAAAACGATTTAAAAAATTGAACCCGATAGCCGGTGCATCCGATAACAGAAAATAGATACAACCTGATGCGATACGTCGCGTTGTGGGTGCTCGTTTCGGCGGCATACGCGACTGCGTTCGGGGTGCTCGCAGCCATGCCCGCCTGGATGGCGGCTGTGGACGGAGCGGTTTTCGGAGTGGTGGCGGGTTTCGAAGGATTGATATTATGGAGCGTGTTGAAATATGGAACGGCGGAGATGGGATCGCCCTCGACAGCGGGAACGCCAACTGCGGTTTTTTTTCGGATCGGAAAACTATCGTTGGTCGTGGTGGCGGGACTGTTGTTCATCGTGGTGGCGGTGGGGGCAGAAGTGTTGGCGCTGTGGATCGTCGCCGAGAGGATGCCGGCGGCGTTCCCACCAACGATTCCGGCGCGGAGTCTGATCACTGCGGCGGTGTATGTCTGTTTTGTCCTCTGGTACTCGTCTGCCGCACGTTCTGATGCCGGAGCGCCGAGGGCGGATTCATATACCGGACGGGGGCAGGTCGAATCGACTTCTCCCACCGAACAGGACGGCGGAGTGCCCGAAACTTTGGAACGCATCACGGTGCGCGGGGCGGGCGGACGGATCGAGGTGATCGGCGTGGATGATATCGTCTGTCTTCAGGCCGAGGGCGACTACGTTGCGATCGTCACGGCAAACGGACGGCGGCTCAAAGAGGGAACGATGAAGTGGTTCGAGGGCGCACTGCCGCGCGACCGTTTCGTGCGCGTCCACCGTTCGTGCATCGTTGCGGTGGCCCACATCAGCCGCATCGAAACCTCGGGCCGCGACCACACCGTGATCATGCGCGGCGTTGGCTCCGTCCGCATGAGCGACACCGGCTACCGGCTGCTGAAACGGATGCTCGGGTTGTGAGTTAGTTAATATTTCAAACCCTTATGACTTTCTCCATGCAAAGTATTTGCTAAAATTATTCTGCATACATAAATCCCAGGATAAAGACTTGAAGTATCAACCTCTGCATATCCTTCATATATGTTACCGGACAATACTAACGCAGCTGAAATGTCATAGATATTATATATACCCCAATCTTCAGACGGGCCTACTATAGTTATATGATCGTCAAACGGATTCGGGAAAATAGTGTACCGATGAGCGGAAACGGTAGGGATCGCCCGAGTTGACAATTCTTCTCCATTTTCATCGACCTGAACCCAGGCGTTGTCTTCTGCGACAGGCTCAGAGGTTTCGAGGATTTCATTTTTCTGGCAGGCAATTGCAATGACAAATACCGCGATCAAGGAGAGTAATTTTTTCATAATCTAAATTATTATTAATGTTAGCTTTCGCATACACAAATATAGTTATTATTAT
>QMCE01008626.1_pt1 | contig 10099 bp, 8 predicted proteins | sample 1821851 | NCBI WGS metagenome assembly QMCE01 (sample SAMN09453174, study PRJNA476694) | Termite gut metagenome, whole genome shotgun sequencing project. | isolation source: worker | host: Odontotermes sp. | place: South Africa:Pretoria | collected 2016-01-28 | reverse complement strand
CCATAGCAAAACTGCATTTTGCGCAGCGTTTTGGAACAAAACGGGAGCAAATGCAAAGACTTCCGAGGTAACTAACCGAGTTTCCGAGGAAGTCTAATACTTTTTGTTGACAGGAAATAATCTGACATATACCCTTGAGTAAAAGGCGTATGCTTTTTTGCGTTATCTGAAAGGAGTATTAGTTATGAAGGATTTGAAAATATTGGGAAAGGTCTTAATTGGCATAGGTCTATATCTTGCAAGCAGAAATGTTGTGAATTTGATTTTTTATATTTTAAGATTAATTTTTTTTGTAAATCTGATGGATATACATTTTATTCTGCTCAAAATAACAGGTGAGTTTTTACCGTTTAGAGTATTATTGGACTTCGGCTCCTTCGCTTTCATAATAGCTGGATTTATGATTTTAATTCAAACAAATGAAAAAATGATTGAAAAAGAATATTTCAATCCGCAAATAGTTGTAGGTTTGTTTTTAGGGGCCGTTATAACAATATTCTCAAATCAAATTTATCAATACATTTTATACAATATTCATTTCTTTCGTTTTAATAATCTTACCATTATTTTTTACATTATAAAGATTATTCCTTATGTTCTTATAGTTATTGGCTATTTAAAATTGTTAGGAGTAAAAGTTGGGAATGATGAAAAAATAATCAACGAAAATACAGAAGGTTTTTCAAGCGTTCAGCCATTGCCTGAAACAAAATTGAAAATGAAATTTACAGGAGGGGTTTTACCTATTTTTTTGTATACGCTTTGGTGTCCTCTGTTTTTGGTGATCACTCTTGGTTTTGCTTTCCCGTGGATAATTTGCATTATTATAAGGTGGGTTTGTGAAAATACTACTGTGGGAGGAAAACGTTTAATATTCAAAGGAACAGGCGGCAGTTTATTTTTAAACTTTATTTTGTGGACTATATTAATATTTATAACTATTGGTATTTATAGTTTTTGGGCAGTAAGAAATTATATTAGGTGGATTGCTGAAAATATAGAAATGGTTGATTGACGAACGGAATAATACCTTTTATTAGGCTGTTTTTTAAGCGGCGGGTCAAAACTGCCGCAAGTAAAAAATGTCCGGCATTTTTCCCTTGAGAATTGCCTGAAATTATGATACGCTGGACACATGAAACGCGGCGCGTGGAATAAATTCGTCAAGGCACGGGACAATTACCGCGCTGCTGTTCTGGAACTGGAAAAAAGCCTGCCGGAATTGCGGGACATTCAGCAAAGACTCGCGGACAGACGCGCATCGGAAAAAACCGCCAGCTCCGCGTACACCGTCGAAACCCCCATCGTGTACAACAATGCCCTTGATGACGTGACAGCCGGTGACGACATACGCCTGATTCTCGTCGCCGACAATCCGGGCCGCCGTGAACAAGCCGCCGAAAACCGCCGCTATCTTGTCGGGCCGTCCGGGAAAATCGCCGAAAAATTTTTCCGCGACAACCCCGTCCTCGGTATTGATTTTCGCCGCAACGCAATTATCCTGAACAAAACCCCAATTCACACGCCCCGTACCATAGAACTGCGGGAACTCTGCCGCCTCGGCGGAGCCGCCCTTGAAAAAGCCCTTGACGATTCCCAGCGGACAATGGCCGCCCTGCTCATGGAATTTCACGAAGCTCTATTCGATAGTGCCTCGCCGCCGCAAGTGTGGATCACCGGCTATTCGGAAATGAAAAAAAACGGCCTCTTTGAAACCTACACCGAAACCCTGCGTTCTCGTTACCCGCTCGCCGCCCGCCTTGCCCCGGACATTTTTCTTTTCCGTCACTTCTCGATGAACCAATTCACCATCGACCTCCGCCGCCAGTCCACGCCCGAAAAAACTCTCTCTGAAAATCTGCAAGCCATCGGAGCTGCCTACCGCCTCCGCATTTTAGGCTGGTAGACCATTCGCCTCCTGCGAAATTTGTCATACTTACGCTTCAGTCGCAAGCGGCTTTCACTATCCCCCAATCTGAAAAAAAAATTGCGCGGGGCAACAGGTATTTGACATTGTATAAATATCCGGTATATTAGGGGGGCGTTGTAAAAACTACGCGGAAAAAATACAGCCGGAGCGCAGTTTAAGGAAAATATATGCTGACCTCTTTGCTTTTGATAATAATTTATCTGTCATTTATCAGTTTGGGGCTGCCCGATTCGCTGCTTGGCTCCGCGTGGCCTTCGATGTACAACACCCTGAATGTTCCGCTGCATTACGCCGGATATGTTTCTATGATCACCGCCGCCGGAACGGTAATTTCAAGTATATTCAGCGTAAGAGTTATCAGGCGTTTTGGAACCGGCATCGTTACCGCAATCAGCGTGCTTATGACCGCCGCCGCGCTTTTCGGTTTTTCGTTTTCCCGGCAATTTGTTTTTTTGTGTTTGTGCGCTGTTCCGCTGGGACTGGGGGCAGGTTCTGTTGACGCCGCGCTTAATAATTATGTCGCGCTGCATTTCAAGGCGCGGCACATGAATTGGCTTCACTGTTTCTGGGGCATAGGAGCGTCCGCCGGGCCGGTTATTATGTCGTTTTATTTAATACAAAAAAATTCGTGGAATTCAGGTTACCGGGCAATAGGAATAATTCAGACATGTCTTGTTTTAATTTTATTTATTTCTTTGCCGTTATGGGAAAAAAATACCGGCGGGGAAAATTCAGCGCGGCATACACCGGTTAAATTCGGTCAATTATTTCATATTGCCGGAGTAAAACAAGCTCTTGCGGCGTTTTTTTGTTATTGTACGCTTGAATTGGTGACGGGAATATGGGGCGCGAGTTATCTTGTTATTGTAAAAAATGTGCCGCCTGAAATTGCCGCAAAATGGATTGCGCTTTATTATATGGGAATTGCCGCCGGGCGTTTTGTGTCGGGATTTGTTACTATGAAATTCAATAACCGGCAAATGGCGCGTCTGGGGCAGATAATTACCGGCTGCGGAATTATTGTTTTGATTTTACCATTTGGAAACACCATGTTATTGCCAGGGCTTTTTTTGATCGGCCTGGGATGCGCTCCTGTATTTCCCGCCTTATTACATGAAACGCCAAAAAACTTCGGCGAAAATTATTCTCAGGCGATAATGGGATTGCAAATGGGAAGCGCTTATGTCGGCAATACACTCATGCCGCTTTTATTCGGCAGAATTGCGTCAATTGCCGGTTTTGCCATATTCCCGGCATTTATCGGAATAGTATTAATTATGGAAATAATTATGACCGCCACGCTCAATCGAAAAGTCGATAACGCAAAAAAATAAAATTATATGCGCTGTGCTACGGAGATCAATTATCAGTTAGCCCGTGAGGAGCGCAAGGGATAGAAGCGGAAATCCCGCAGACTTTGCGAAAGCAAAGTCGAGGAATTGAAGCGCATAGCCCGGTTTTGCCGCTTGGGGCAAGCGGCAAAATGCGCCATGAATCTTATAGAAATTATTTTTTTTGAAATTTGATTTTTCTGGATTTCTGTCTATTGCCAAAATTGACATATGCGCGGAAACGGCATAGAATACTCAAAGGATTCCGCGATTCCGCATGTAAAAAAGGGGGCGGCATGAAGATTAGCAAAAAAGAATTTGGCGTGCTTTCTAACGGGAAAAGAATTTATCTGTATACGCTCAAGGCGGGGGATTTGAAATTTTCTCTGACCAATTTCGGGGCGGCATGGACGAGTCTTGTTGTTCCTTCGCGGAACGGGAAGTCTGATGTGCTTTTGGGGTATTCAGGCGTGGACGGCTGGCTGAACAATTCGCCTTTTTTCGGCGTTACCATCGGGCGTTTTGCCAATCGTATTGGAGGCGCGGCGTTTACTCTGGACGGGAAAAAATACCGGCTCGACAAAAATGACGGAGAAAATACTTTGCACGGCGGCCGCCGGGGTTTTGACAAGCTGATTTGGAAAGCCACGGCTTACGAAGAAAATGAATCGCTTATGGTGCGTTTTGAGCTGGAGAGTCCGGCAGGCGACCGGGGGTTTCCGGGGGAGCTCGATGTTGCGGTAACTTACGGGCTGACTAAATCTAACGAGATTATTGCTGTTTATGAGGCGAAGGCAGACGCGCCGACTCCTGTCAGCCTGACTAATCACGCTTATTTTAATCTTGCCGGGGAAGGGGAGGGGAACATACTTTCCCACGAAGTCTGTCTCTGCGCCAGCGCGTATGTTGAGCTGGACGGGCAGTTGATTCCGACCGGAGCTATAAAGCCGGTGAAGGATACGCCTTATGATTTCAGAAACCTCAAGCCGGTGAACAGGGATTTATGCGCCGGGGCGGGCGGAGACGGAAAAAGTGGCGCGCCTGATGGTTATGATAATTTTTTTGTCGTTGACGGTAAGCCGGGTAAGCTCAGGCCGTGCGCGGAGCTTGTTGAGCCGTCATCGGGCAGATCGATGAAAGTTTTTGCTACCCAGCCGGGCGTTCAGTTTTACACCGGCAATATGCTGCCTGGCATGAATGGCAAGGCGGGCTCTGTTTACGCGAAATATTCCGGCTTGTGCCTTGAGACGGGGCATTTTCCCGACGCGCCTAATCAGCCAGATTTCCCCTCAAGCATTTTCGGGCCGGATAGAGATTACAGCGAAAAAACTGTTTTTTCTTTCGATTGGTAAGGGGAAAAAATGAAAAATAGTTGTATTTTTTTATGCTGATAGTTTGTTTTTAATTGAAATAAAAAAAAGTTTGCATGAGGTGCGGGAAATTATTCTTTTAATTAAAAAGAGGCTTTGCTAAAAGCGCGGTTTTTCGTCGAAAAAACTGCTTCAGTTCATAGAATCTGTTGATGCCAAATAGTATCCTGATGCGCGGAAATAAAAGGTATTATACCGCGGGGTATTAAACCTTTAAAAGGTATTATACCGCGGGGTATTAAACCTTTCGTTTCCTCACTCGCTCGATCATGCCCGCGCTAGCGCGGTCGCGATCTCGCTCCGTTCGTCAATCAAGTTTGCTTATAAATATGCGGAAATATGTATAAAAAATGTTTTTTGAGCAAAAAAGTAATTGAAAATATACTTCATTATAGAAGATTTGTTTTGTCTATTTTTTTCTGAATTTGCGTAAACATTAATAAAATTAATTTCCGAGATATTGATGTTAATACCCTTGCCGAATTCATGGGGAGTATGCTATATTAATATAAGGGAAAATGGATGATCCCTGATATTATAGAAAAAAAAGGTTCTTCAATATTTAGTAGAACAGTCAAACTAAATTATAAAGAGGGAATTATGGATATTCAGGTTCAGGAACTCATTGATAAGATAAAAAAAGACGGGATTGAATCCGCTTCGGGGGAGGCCGCCCGGATCAAGCGCGAGGCTGAAACTGAAGCCAAACAGATTGTAGACGCCGCAAACAAAGAGGCGCGGGATATTATTTCGCGTGGCAAAACTGACGCAGAGCGTTTTGAAAAGGCCGGTATCGCCGCGCTGGAGCAGGCTTCCCGGAATTTGACGCTGGCTTTTAAGGGTGAAATTCAGAGTTTGCTGGACAAAATTGTGGGGCGCGAGGTTGCCGTTTCTTACGGGGACGATACGCTGAAATCCGCCTTGCCTGAGTTGATTAAATCGTGGGCGGCAAAAAGCGGCGATTCGCTTGCGCTGGTTTTGCCTGAAGCCGAACTGAAAAAGCTTGAGGGTTATTTTACTGAAAAACTTTCGGCGGAACTCAAAAACGGATTGGAACTGAAATCTGACCGGAATTTGGGCGCGGGTTTCCGCATCGCCAACAAGGACGGTTCCGCGTACTTTGATTTTTCGGCGGATTCTGTCGCGGAACTTCTTTCCGCCTATCTCAATCCCCGGTTGGGGGAAATTCTGAAAAGCGCGGTAAAGGGTTGATATGGCCTATTATTATCTCGCGGCCCAGCTTCCCGGTCTCAGTTACGGACAAGCCGCGCCGATGAGCTCCCGCTCGTTTAGGGAGCTGGCGGGAACTTCTCTTGACGCGGCGGACGCTGTGTGGCTCGATCGGTGCGTCCTTTCGCCTAGTGGCGCGGGTGGTGTCGCGCAGAATGGCGATGTTCCCGAATTTTTCACGCGCTGGAGCGAATGGGAAACGGCTTTGCGTTTGAATCTTGCCCGCTGGCGGGCGGCGCGGCTCAAGCGCGAAGTTTCATTTGACGCGCCGGATTATCCCGTGGACGCTGTTTCCGCCGCAAAAGCCGCCGCCGCGATGGACTCTCCATTGGAAGCGGAAATTTTCCTTGACGAAGCGCGCTGGAAAGCCATCGATCTTTTTCAAGGTTTTGATTATTTTCACCGGAATACGATTTATGCTTACCTCCTCAAACTGCTTCTTATGGAGCGGCGGGCCTGTTTCAAGGCAGAAGAAGGTTTTACAGAATACAAAGGACTTTATGCCGCTGTAATGGAAGCCGCCGGAAGCGGCTTTGGCGGGGCGGAGTCTAAGAATCAATCGGGAGAACCGAAATGACCGGAACAAAAGGTACAGTGGTAGCCGTGAACGGCAATATGGTGAGCGTCCGTTTTGACGGGGCGGTTTCCATGAACGAAGTCGGTTATGTCAAGGTTGCGGATAAACAGCTTAAAAGCGAGGTAATCCGTATCCGGGGTGACATAAGTCAGCTTCAGGTTTTTGAGATAACCAAGGGTATTGCCGTGGGGGACACGGTTGAGTACACCGGGGATATGCTCGCGGTAGAATTGGGCCCTGGTCTTTTGGGACAGGTTTTTGACGGTTTGCAAAATCCCCTGCCCAAACTTGCGGAGACCGCGGGGTATTTTCTGGAACGGGGCGTGTATCTCGATCCGCTTCCCGCCGAAACAAAGTGGGATTTTACCCCCACGGCAAAGGTCGGCGACAAACTTGAACGAGCGGATACGCTGGGCACAGTGCCGGAAGGCTCTTTTGTTCACCGTATCATGATTCCGTTCAATCTGCCGGGAACTTATACGCTTGCTTCTATTAAGGGCGCGGGCAGTTATACGATCCGCGACACCATCGCCGAACTCACCGATGAAAAGGGAAACACAATTCCTGTCACGATGAGTTTTCACTGGCCGGTCAAGCGTCCTATCGACTGCTATGAAGAGCGGCTCAAGCCTGAAGCCCCGATGGTGACGCGGGTACGGCTTATCGACACGTTTTTTCCGGTTGCGCGGGGTGGTACTTATTGTATACCGGGGCCATTCGGCGCGGGCAAGACCGTTCTGCAGCAGGTCACCAGCCGTCATGCGGATATTGACATTGTAATTCTCGCGGCTTGCGGAGAGCGGGCGGGCGAAGTTGTGGAAACTCTCAAGGAATTTCCCGAACTCATCGATCCAAAAACCGGACGTTCTCTCATGGAACGGACGATTATCATTTGTAATACTTCGTCGATGCCGGTTGCGGCGCGGGAAGCATCGGTGTACACGGCGGTCACTCTGGCGGAATATTACCGGCAGATGGGGCTGAACGTTCTCTTGTTGGCGGATTCTACGAGCCGCTGGGCGCAGGCAATGCGCGAAATGTCGGGGCGCTTGGAAGAAATTCCCGGCGAGGAAGCGTTTCCTGCTTATCTTGAATCCACGATTGCAAGTTTTTACGAGCGCGCCGGTTTGGTGAAACTTCGTGACGGTTCGTTCGGTTCTGTTACTATAGGCGGTACGGTTAGTCCCGCCGGTGGTAACTTCGAGGAGCCGGTGACTCAGGCCACGCTGAAAGTAGTCGGCGCTTTTCACGGCCTTTCCCGCGAGCGTTCCGATGCCCGCAAATATCCGGCGATTCACCCGCTGGATTCGTGGTCGAAGTACAAGGGAATCATCGACGCTGAAAAAGTAGCTTACGCGCACGGCTTTATGCGCCGGGGCAGTGAAATCGAACAGATGATGAAAGTTGTCGGCGAGGAAGGCACAAGCATTGACGATTATATCGTATTTTTGAAAGGCGATTTTTTGGATTCTGTGTATTTCCAGCAAGACTCGTTTGATCAGGTGGACTCGGCGGTCAGCCCGGACAGGCAGACGCATGTGTTTGCTATTATCCTTGTCATTCTTGCGTCAAAGTTTTCATTTGGAGACAAGAATGAAGCGCGAAGCTGGTTCAACCGGCTTAGGCAGAAATTCCTCGATTATAACGGCAGCGAATGGCAGAGCGAACGCTTTGCCGGTCTGGAAAAAGAAATCAACAATACGGTGTCGGAGCAGGCGCATGGCCGCGAGCAGTCCGCCGCCAAATTTGCCGGATAGCAGGTGGAATTATGAAAAAGGTATACAGCAAAATCGAATCCATAACCGGAAGCGTTATTACCGTTAAGGCCGAAGATATTCGTTACGGCGATCTTGCCGAAGTTGATACGGCGTTTGGTACTTCACTGGCCGAGGTAAACCGTCTTGAAGGCGACATCGTTTCGCTTCAGGTATTCGCCGGTGGCAGGGGCATTTCCACGGGTGACACAGTGCGCTTTCTGGGAAGGTCTATGCAGGTTTCCTTTTCGGAAAATCTCTTGGGGCGCGTGTTTTCTGGTTCGGGCAGTCCGCGTGACAAAGGGCCTGCTCTCAACGAGAATCCCATTCCCATAGGCGGTCCGTCGGTAAATCCTGCCCAGCGCATTATTCCCCGGAACATGATTCGCACTGGTATTCCCATGATTGATCTGTTCAACACGCTGGTTGTATCCCAGAAGCTGCCGATTTTTTCGGTTTCCGGCGAGCCATACAACGAGTTGCTTGCCCGTATTGCTATGCAGGCGGAAGTTGATGTGATCGTTCTGGGCGGAATGGGTCTGAAATATGACGATTATCTCTTTTTCAAGGATACGCTTGAGGAAGGCGGCGCGTTATCGCGTACCGTTATGTTTGTGCATACGGCGAGCGATCCTACCGTCGAATGTCTGATGATTCCTGATATGTCCCTTGCTGTGGCCGAGCAGTTTGCTTTGCAGGACAAGGATGTGCTGGTGCTTTTGACCGATATGACAAACTTCGCGGACGCGATGAAGGAAATCTCGATCATTCAGGAACAAGTTCCCAGTAACCGGGGCTATCCAGGCGATTTGTACAGCCAGCTTGCCAGCCGTTACGAAAAAGCCGTTGACTTTGAAACGGCCGGATCGATAACGATTCTCGCTGTTACTACAATGCCCGGCGATGATGTGACTCACCCTGTGCCCGACAACACCGGTTATATTACTGAGGGTCAGTATTATCTGAAAAATGGACGCATCGAGCCTTTCGGTTCGCTGTCACGGTTAAAGCAGCAGGTCAACGGCAAAACCCGCAAGGATCACCGGGCTCTGATGGACGGCATGATCAAGCTGTATTCGGCCTACAAGGATACGCTGGAGAAAAAAGCCATGGGCTTTATTATGACCGGTTGGGACGACAAACTTCTGAAATACGGCGATATGTTTGAAAAGCAGATGATGGACCTTTCGGTGAACATTCCCCTTGAACGGGCACTCGACTTGGGATGGGAAATTCTTTCCGCGTGTTTCAGCCCCGAAGAAACGGGACTGCGGACAGATCTTATCGAAAAGTTCTGGCCGAAAAAGGAAGCGTAGCGATTTTAGCGGAAGTTATCCGGGGCTTTTGGTTTCGGATAACTCTATTACAAGGTAAGGAAGCATGGCGAAAATAAAGCTCACCAAAAATGAGCTGAAAAAACAGAAAGACTCCCTTAAAATGTACCAGCGTTATCTGCCGACGCTGATACTGAAAAAGCAGCAGCTTCAGGCGGAAATCCGCATAACGGAGATTCGCATTAAGGAGCTTCTTGACGAAAAAAAACGGCTTGACGATTCTTTCAAGACATGGATCGCGGTGTTCGGCGAAACGGGGATTTTCACTCCTGGCATTGTGCGGATTTCTTCGGTCAAAACCGCGCAGGGAAACATAGCCGGTGTCGCCATTCCGGTTTTTGAGGGCGCGGAATTCATCGTAAGTCCCTACGATCTTTTGGGCACACCACTTTGGCTTGACGCGGCGGCGGAACGTATGCAGAAAGTGCTGCTCCTCGATCTGGAAGCGCAAATTGTGGAAGAACAGCGTAGGCGGCTCGATCAAGAATTACGAATAACGACACAGCGCGTGAATCTTTTTGAAAAAATCAAAATCCCCGAAACAAGGGGAAATATCAAAAAGATTCAGGTGTA
>QMCE01002517.1_pt1 | contig 10099 bp, 7 predicted proteins | sample 1821851 | NCBI WGS metagenome assembly QMCE01 (sample SAMN09453174, study PRJNA476694) | Termite gut metagenome, whole genome shotgun sequencing project. | isolation source: worker | host: Odontotermes sp. | place: South Africa:Pretoria | collected 2016-01-28 | reverse complement strand
GTCATGGCGTATTTGAGCAGCACATAGGTAAAGTAAATTTTGTTCAGGATCCACTTGGTGAGGATCAGCGCAACCACAACACACAGCACCATAGCCGCGATGATCAGTGTAAGTATCAGCAGGCTGAGGCTGGCCTCGGAGCTTTCCACCTCAACGGATACTTCGTCGGAAAGTACGGAGAACCGTTCTACCACACTGCTTAAAAGCGATGTGACCACTTCCAGACGGGGCAGAATCTCGTCGACGAGCATATCCCGCGCGCCCGCGGTGTCGCCCCCGCTCATGAGGCGTATCACCGTCGCCGCCTCGGTATGTATGTAGCGGTGCGGCTCGGTCACCTGATCCAGAAGCGACAGCACCTCCGCATCGGTGATGTTTTGCGCTTCCTCGGTGGCGAGCCATGTGCCGAACGCGCAGCCGTTGGGGTCAAGAGAACCGGTAAAAGCCTCCGGCTCCTCTCTTAATATCGCTTCGGTGAGGCCGCCGCGCCATACATAATGTGCGATAAGAACATTAGAAACATTGCGGCTCGTTGTCTGAATCGCTTCGAGCTCGCGTGTCATTTCCGCTATTGTGCGAACAGACATCAACCCGGTGACGCCAAGCGCCAGCCCAATCAGCGCGATCACAATAAATCCCGATAAAATTTTAAGTCTTGTACTCATCTGTCGACGCCACCCTTTTCCCCAAATTATTTATATGGAATTTGCCAAGAGTCATGGTAATTATAGCAATTTTTGGCACCTATTTCAAGAACCTGTCTTAGAAATATTTTACCACAAATACATTATTCCCCTTCCGGTTTGCCGCGAGGCGTATCACACCAAAAGCTTTGCCATTTACTTGCAGTTGCCGCGCCGGCATGGTACAATAGACAAGTAAGCACTAATCGACCGTGTTTTGCCCGTCAGATTCGCAGTGATACTATTCGGCTATGAAAAGGCAAGCACCTTTGCGTCGGGTCGCCCCAGCCCAAGTTTTATCGCGCCGTCCCGGCGCAAAAGCGCAAACATAAGTGACAGGCGAATTTTAATCGAAGAGGAGTATAAGGCCAAATCAGTGTGACCGCAGTATTTAAGAATATATATTGGGAGGAATCGGCAAATGGAGAATAAGAACCGCAACCTGCAGATCGCCTACATCGGGGGCGGATCGCGGGGCTGGGCGTGGGGCTTCATGAAAGACCTTGCCATGGACGGCGATATCGAAGGCGACGTGCGGCTTTACGATATCGACGCCGCGGCGGCCCAAAACAACCGCATCATCGGCGAAAAGATATCCGCCCACCCGGATGCCGCCTCCCGCTGGCGCTACCGCGTTGCCGACAGTTTGGCCGACGCGCTGACCGGCGCCGATTTTGTGGTCATTTCTATCCTGCCGGGCACATTTGCGGAGATGCGCTCCGACGTGCACGAGCCCGAAAAATACGGCATCTACCAGTCGGTGGGCGACACCACAGGCCCCGGCGGTCTTGTGCGCGCGCTGCGGACAGTGCCGATGATCGTAGAGATGGCGCTGGCTATCCGCGCCCACTGCCCGGACGCGTGGGTCATCAACTATACAAACCCCATGGCGCTGTGCATTCGCACACTGTACGAAATATTTCCCGGCGTAAAGGCGTTTGGGTGCTGCCACGAGGTGTTCGGCACACAAAAGGTGCTCTGCGACATGCTCGGGGATAGCCTCGGCATCGAAGGAGTCGAGCGCCACGAGTTGGCCACCAATGTTTTTGGCGTCAACCATTTTACGTGGATCGACAAGGCCAGCTACCGCGATATCGACCTGTTTCCCCTTTACCGGGAATTTGCCGAAAAATACCGCGAGACGGGCTTTACAAAAGAGAAGGACGATACCTGGAACAAAACCAACTTTACGTCGGCGCAGCGTGTGAAGTTCGATCTCTTTTTGCGCTACGGCGTGATGGCGGCGGCGGGAGACCGGCATCTGGCCGAATTTATGCCGCCGTGGTACCTCAAAGACCCGCAGACGGCACACAGCTGGAAGTTTAGCCTCACTACCGTAGATTGGCGCGAGGAGAACCTTGCCGAGCGCCTGGAGCGCAGCCGCAAGCTGCTAAACGGCGAAGAGCCGGTGGAGCTGACAGCCACCGGCGAGGAAGGGCATCTGCTCATCAAGGCGTTGCTGGGGCTGGGCGACATTGTGAGCAATGTGAACGTTCCCAACCGGGGACAGATATCCAACCTGCCGCTCGGCGTGGTGGTAGAAACCAACGCGCTGTTCCGCCGCGACAGTATCGCCCCCGTTTTCGCGGGGAGGATACCGGGCAACGTTCAGGCTCTTATCATGCCGCACGCGCTCGCCCAGAGCAATACCCTCGAGGCCGCGCTACGCTGCGACCGCGACCTTGCCCTGAGCGTGCTGACAACCGACCCGCTTGTGCGCCTTTCTCCCGGGGATGCCGCCCGCCTCTTGGATACCATGCTGCAGAACACAAAAGCCTTCTTGCCCGCCGACTGGGGCCTGTAGCGGGTAAGGCCCGCCAAAACCGTGTGCCGGAGCGGCGGAACGCTCCGGCACACTTGATATTCATACCGGCGCGGAGTAGGGCTTGTTTGATAAATGTTCCATTTGATGGATTTTGGGCGCGGAGGATGCGGGCGGGCATACGCGAGGCAAGGACGACAAGCAAAAAAGACGAGAAGCAGGCACATTCCGGGCAACGAGACCCGCGTTGCGATTCATACCGTTCATTTTCGCGAAGAGGGAATGCTTGCGCGGTTTTTCAAATGATGATACTATATAGTCAATCATGCACAGGAGAATGCGGATGCGACGGTTTGGGATGCTTGCCGCACTGACAGCCTTATGCCTTTTGCTCGGCGGATGCAAGGCGGCGGGAAGATCCCTTGCGCCCTCCGGGCCCGGCAGCGAACCCGCACAGGCGCAGGATGTGCCCGGGCCGAATGGCGGCGCGGAGGAAGAATATCTCTTTGTTATCTCACGGGATGCGCCCGAGCTTGTGCGATTTGCGGCCACCTATTTTTGCGAAGAGCTGGCAATGATAACCGACAGCGCGGTGCGTATGACGGTGGCAGGCTCCATAGCGCCCGACGCCGAGCTGGTAACGGGGCGCGCGCAGATGGCATTCCTCAATAAAAAGCGCCAGTTTGAGTTCAGCCCGCCGCTGGCCGCCACGGCGCTGCCCTTTCTCTACAGCGGGTACCGCAACTTTACAATGCGCGCAAACTCGCCCACAACACTGGAGCTGCTGGAGCGCTCACTGCGGGAATCGCACAAAATGGTTCCGCTGGCGGCGTATTACCAGGGTTCGCGGCACCTGCTCTCGCATTTTTCGGTCGAGCAATACGGCAATTTTGAGAACGAACGCGTCGCCGTGAGCGACGACGCGGAAATGGTTTCTGCCTTTACCTTTCTTGGCGCCGAGGCTGTTGTGGCCGATACCGACGGCGAGCGGTTCGATCTGTTTCTTTCCGGCGAGGCAAGCGCCGCCGAGCTTTCGCTGGACGAGCTTGCCGCGCGCGGCGGAGAGCTGGATAGCGACACCGCGTATACTTTTTCCAGCCACAGCCTTGTGCCGGTGTGGCTTATAGCCGGCGAAGCGTTTTACGACAGCCTCACCGACGCGCAGCGGGCCGGCGTGGCCGAGCTGTGCGCCTACATTACAAACCTTCTTGACAACGGCTACGTCGCCCGCGAGACAGAGCTGGAGGATGCCGCCGCCAACCTCAACATCACCTTTAACACAGAGTTTTCCAGCGTGCGCAACCGCGTGTTCAATGTGATGCCGGTACCCGGCGCCGACGCCGGCGCGGCAAAAAAGCTGGCGCGGGATCTGGTGGAGGTTATGAGGAGACTGTAGGGAATTTTCTTTCACTCCCCGATCCCAAGGTCGTTTTTGATGACCGAGCCGGGCCAGATGCTGCTGTGGCCGTATTTATCGCGCACCCCGTCCATTGCTTTTTCGAGCCTCTCGCGCCGCTCGCGGCTGTTTGAACCGGTCTGCCCCCCAAATAGCGATGTCTGCTCCGCCGCCTCGCCGGCGGGAAGCAGCTTTTGCGCCGTAACGGTCAGCATGCGTATCGGTACGCCGGTTTTCCACGCGCTATCAATAAGCGAAAGCGCCTCCCGTGCCAAATCGGCCGCCAGCCATGTTGGCGGCTCTGTTGCTTTTTGCCGCGTGATCACCTTGAGGCCGGTATCTTTGATCGCCACCTGAACCGTCATGCATTTCACGCCCATCCGCCGCATCCGCCGTGCCACCTCGTCGGCAAGAAAGCCCACGGCGGCGGTGATATCGGCCTTGGTGACAAGATTGCGCCGAAAGGTCATGCCGTTGCTCACCGAGCCGATCTCGTCCGATTCCCGCACGGGGCTGTCGTCGAGGCCGTTGGCGTACCCGTGCAGCAGCTCGCCCAGCTTCCCGAACCGCCGGCGCAGCCAGCTTTTATCAGCGCCCGCCAGCTGGCCGACGGTGGCGATGTTTACGCGCGCCAGCTCGTCCGCGGTTTTTTCCCCCACAAGCAAAAGCGCCGACGCCGGCATAGGCCAAACGATCTCCCTGTAATTCTCGCGGCTGACCCGACTGATAGCGTTCGGCTTTTTGATCTCGCTGGCCAGCTTGGCGAAGATCTTGTTGAAAGAAACGCCGATAGACACAGTCAGGCCGGTTTCGTCGAAGACATGCTCCTGTATGACGCGCGCCATCGCCATAGCGTCGCCGCCAAACAGGTGCAGGCTTGCGGTGACGTCGAGATAGCTTTCGTCGATGCCGCCGCGCTCTATCATATCGGTGTACTGCCCGTACACACCGTTGACAAGCTTGCAGTATTGGGTGTACGCGCCGCGCCGCGGCGGAGCGAGCACGAGATGCGGGCATTTGCGCTTTGCTTCGCCTATGGTTTCGGCGGTTTTCACGCCGAAGCTTTTGGCCAGATGGTTCTTCGCCAGAATGATGCCGTGCCGGTTTTCCGGGTTGCCGCACACGGCCATCGGCGCCAATTTGAACTCGGGATGAAAAAGCTCCTCCACGCTGGCGTAAAAGGCGTCGCAGTCGCAGAGAAATATCGTGCGGTCTTTCGCCGGCCTCAAAAGCGTCGCCTCCCGCCTATGCTTGGTGGTCGGTTATAGTATAGCACAGTTCCGGCAAATTTGCAAACTATTGTTTGCCCCGTTTGTTCGCGCGCATCATCGCCTCCGACAGGCCGAAGGATTCTGTGATATGCTCGCCCTGTGGCTCGACATGGATCATGATATCAAAAACGTTTTCCAGCCTGTTCTTAATTTCGGCCTCCACCCGCGACGCAATCTCGTGCGCCTGTAATATGGTGCAGCCGGGGTCTACGTCGATATCAAAGTCGATATCCCAAAATCCGCCGACGCTGCGCATCCTTGCGCGGTGCGGGTTACTTGCCCCTTCCACCGCGTTGACCGCGTCGATGATGACGTGATACGGCTCGGTGTCGGTATTGCCGTCCATCAGCTCGAGATTGGCTTCCAGAAAGATACCGACAGCCGTTTTGATGATCCACAGGCCGATCAGGCCCGAAATAACAGTATCGGCGCGGGCCGAGCCGGTAACGGCCGAGATACCGAGCCCGGCCAAAACACCCGCCGAGATGAGGATATCGGCGGCCATATTTTTTGCGTTGGCCTTGATCATTGCCGAGCCGGCACGCCTGCCCAGCATGTATTGGAACCACGCGAGCAGGCTTTTTCCCGCGATGGAAACCAGCGATATCACAACGGCAAGGAAGGAGGGGGCGGCGGTATGCTCCCCGGAAAACAACCTTGCTCCGGCGCCGATGACCAGCTGCCCGCCCATAAAAAAGAGAAGGAACGCCAAAAACGCCGTGGTGACAGTTTCGGCCCTGCCATGCCCCCACGGATGCCCGACGTCGGCGGGCTTGGAGATGACCCTGACGACTACGAGAGTAATGACGCCGATTATCACATCGGCCGACGAATCGATACCGTCGCTGACCAGAGCGCCGCTGCCGGAAAGCACGCCCGCGCAAATCTTCATCGCGGCCAAAACGGCGTTCCCCGCTACCGCGACGCCGGCGGCAACACGAATAATGCCGTTCTTGCCTGTCGCATCCATCTTTTACAGCCCCCAATGCCTGTTTCCCCGCCGAAGGCGGGGAAACCACGGTTTACCTGTCACTTGTATTTGCGCTTTTGCGCCGGGTCGGCGCGATAAAACTTGAGCGGGGGCGGGCAGTGGCAGGGCCTATGCCCGCCCCCGCCCGCTTATTTGCGCCGGGTCGGCGCAAAAGCGCTCGTCTTTTAATTGCGGAACAGAATAAACTATCATACACCTGCCGGCTTGATTTCCGCCTGTCTGCGTCGCCGGCCTTGCGCGGCAAAAATTCTTCGCAAATATCCGCCCGCTTCTCAAGCTGACCGGTTATAATCTCTGTCATAGAGCAGGGCGGCGTTGAGCACAACGGCAACAGACCCCGCGTTGTGAACCAGCGCGCCGGAGATAGGCCCCAGCAACCCAACGACAGAGAGGATAATGGCCGCGAGATTGATCAACATGGAAAGCGCGATGTTGGTCTTGATCAGCCGCAACGTCGCGTTGGAAAGGCGCTTGAGGTAGGGAATTTTGGAAATATCATCTCCCGTAAGGGCGATATCGGCGGCATCGATCGCAATATCGCTGCCGATGCCGCTCATGGCCACCCCCACATCGGCCGTTTTCAAGGCGGGCGCATCGTTGACGCCGTCTCCAATCATGCAGACGATATGCCCTTCTCCCTGCATGGCCCGTATCCGTTCCACCTTATCCTGCGGGAGCAGCTGGGAATGAACCGCGTTGATACCGGCCTGCTGCGCGAAGTAACCGGCTGCCTGCGCGTGGTCGCCGGTAAGCAGGACCGCCTGCGTGCCGGCTTGCCGCAGCTGCCGTATCATTGCGCCCGCGCTGTCCCGCAAGGTGTCGGACAAAGCCAAAACGCCGACCAACGCGCCTTCTTCCGCAACCAGTATCGTCGCTTTTCCCTGGCTCCGCAGCCGTGTGAGAAATGCCTCCTCCCGCTCGCCCGCCGCAACGCCGCTGTCGGCCAGCAGGGCCGCGTTGCCGCACAGCAGGCGCTTTCCCTCCACTACGGCGCGCACACCCTTGCCGGGGATCATATGGAACTCCGCGGCCTCCCACAGGGAAAGGCCCCGGTCGGCGGCACATGCGGTGATCGCTTTCCCGAGCGGGTGCTCGGAGCGCGCCTCAGCCGACGCGGCCAGACGCAGCAGCCCGTCGGCGGACAGCGCCTCGCCGAAAGGCAGAATATCGCTGACCAAAAGGCTGCCGTGAGTAAGGGTGCCGGTTTTGTCGAAAGCGGCGACATCGACCCTTCCCATCTTTTCGAGGGCCTCGCCCGATTTGATGATGACCCCATGCCGGGCAGCCTGCCCGATGGCCGCGACAATGGAAGTTGGTGTGGCAAGGGCAAGGGCGCAGGGGCAGAAAACTACAAGAACGGTAACCGCCCGCGTGATATCCCGGGTGCAGAGATACGTTCCTGCCGCAATGGCAAGGGCGATGGGCACCAGCCATGTCGCCCATTGGTCGACAACGCGCTGCATAGGCGCTTTGTTGGCCTCGGCCTCCTGCACCAGACGGATGAGCTTTTGCAACGACGAATCCTTGCCGACCCGTGTTACGGCGATATCCACCGACCCGAACCGGTTGATGGCGCCGCAGAACACCTCGTCGCCCACGCCCTTATCCACGGGCAGCGCTTCGCCTGTGACAACAGATTGGTCAAGGGAGGTTTCGCCCGATACGATCTCGCCGTCCACCGGAACCGTTTCGCCGGGCAGCACGCGCAGAATATCGCCCTTTTGAAGCTGATCGACCGGCACAAACTCTTCCTTTCCGCCCGCCATGCGGCGCCCCGTTTCGGGCGCGAGGCTGATAAGCCGCCGGATACCCTCTCGGGCCCGCGCCGCCGTCTTATCCTCAAGGATAGCGCCTATGGCCATGATAAAAGCGATTTCGCCGGCCGCAAAAAGTTCTCCGATGGCAGCGGACGCGGCCATCGCTACAGAGATAAGCAGCGCCGAAGATATTTTGCTCATCCCTTGATTAAAAAGCACTTTATGAACGGCAAGATACACAAGCGGGTAGCCACAGATCACGACGGTCGCCCATGCAAGGTCGGCGGGGAGGCTGATGCCGGCCAGCATCAGCACAAGGCTGGCCAGCAAAAACGCGCCGCCGGCAACGGTCGCCCCCAAGCCGGAGAGAAGCCGGAACATAGTTTTCAACCCTTACGCCTCCTGTCGAATGTGGGTTATTTTCAAACAAGCCCTAAGCCGCGCCCTAAATAATGCGCGAAAACTGGTTGATGGCGGACGTGAGCTTTTGTATGGTTTCTTCTTCTTTTCCGTCGCGGATCCCGTTCACGACACAGTGCCGGAAATGGCCCTCCAGAATCACCTGGCCCGTCTTATGAAGCGCCGCTTTCACCGACGCGATTTGGATGAGGATATCCTCGCAGCTTTTGTCGTCGTCGACCATCCTGATAAGGCCGCGCACCTGCCCCTCGATTCGCTTAAGGCGGTTGGTGACGGCCTGCACATCCATACACTGCTTCATCAGAGAACCTCCGGACAGAATAATAGAGTATACCCCTATTGGGTATACTCATTATAGCGGATCGAATCCGATCTGTCAATACAAATCATTACAGTATTCCGCAATGAAAAGACGATAAAACTTGAGCGGGGGCGGGCATTGGCTCTGCCAATGCCCGCCCGCTTATCTGCGCCAATCCGGCGCAAAAGCGCAAATATTGAACGAAGAGCAGTATTACGCCCCCGCCGAAAGGCGGGGGCGCAGGCTATTGGCTGTATCCGTGTTACCGAAGCTCCTGCACAAAAGCTTCCATTCGATCCATAGCCGTTGTCAGGTGGTCGCGCGAATAGCAGTAGCAGATGCGTACAAATCCGTCGCCGCACGCGCCAAAGGCGTCGCCGGGCACAACGGCCACGCCCTTGCCGTACACCAGCTTGTTGCAAAAATCCTGCGAATTCAGCCCTGTTGACTGGATGGACGGGAATACATAGAACGCGCCCAGCGGGTTAAAGCAGTGCAGCCCCATGGCGTTGAGACGGTCTACCACCATACGGCGGCGTTCGTCGTAATCGGCTTTCATAACGGCAATATCGTTGTCGCATTTGCGCAGGGCTTCTATCGCGGCGTACTGCGCGGTAGTGGGCGCGCACATGAGGGCGTACTGGTGGATGCGGTTCATCAGTTCGATAATGGGCTCGGGCCCTACGGCAAAGCCCAGCCGCCAGCCGGTCATGGCGTAGGCCTTCGAAAAGCCGTTGACGATCACCGTGCGGTCGTACATACCGTCTATCTGCGCGATAGAAACATGCTTCTCGTCGCCATAGGTAAGCTCGGCGTAAATTTCGTCGGAAAGTACTATGATATTGGTGCCGCGCAGTACGGCGGCAATGGCTTCGAGATCATCTTTCCTCATGATGCCGCCGGTGGGGTTGCACGGGTAGGGCAACACCAGCAGCTTGGTTTTTGGCGTGATGGCGGCCTTGAGCACATCGGGCGTGAGGCGGAAATCGTCCTCCTCTTTTGTAACCAGCGAAACGGGAACGCCGCCGGCCAGCCTTGTGATGGCGTCGTACGCCACAAAGCTGGGTTCGGGAAGCAGCACCTCGTCTCCGGGGTTGATAAACGAGCGCACACACAGATCGATCGCTTCCGAGCCGCCCACTGTTATCATTGTCTGCGCGGGGCTGTACTCCAGCCCGAAGCGGCGCTTGAGGTATACGGTCACTTCTGTGCGCAGCTCGCCGAGGCCCGCGTTGGCGGTGTACTTGGTTTTTCCCTCATTCAGAGAGCGGATAGCCGCCTCTCTGGCAGGTGCCGGCGTCATGTAGTCGGGCTCGCCCACGCCCAGAGAGATGACCTCGGGCAATTCCTCGGCGATGGAAAAGAACTTGCGGATGCCGGACGGCTTTAAATCGCGGGCCACCTGCGCGAACAACGGATAATAATCTTGCATTTCTGCACTCCTCTCCACATTCTTTTACAGGCTAAGTATAGCAAACGAGGGCGCGGGCGTAAAGGGCAAAAACGGCGTTGCGGCGC
>QMCE01007657.1_pt1 | contig 10100 bp, 5 predicted proteins | sample 1821851 | NCBI WGS metagenome assembly QMCE01 (sample SAMN09453174, study PRJNA476694) | Termite gut metagenome, whole genome shotgun sequencing project. | isolation source: worker | host: Odontotermes sp. | place: South Africa:Pretoria | collected 2016-01-28 | reverse complement strand
CTGTTGGTATTCGTGGCGGCGGTCGTGATTATCGTCTTATTGGTCCTGGTCAATAAACGTCAGCACACGCAAGGGCCAGGCTTTGCCCCCACGCCTCCGCCCAGGCCTGAAGCCCAGGGCGATTCCGTCCAGATCAGCCCCCCGGAAATTGAGGAAATGAATCTGGCCGCCAGAGGGCGGCGGCAAAACGCTTTGGCTGCTCGATGGTGGCATGCATGATGCGCAATTGTTCCCGCCCCGGCTGAGCCCTATACAAGCCAATGCCCTCACCACGGATCGGATGCGGAGCATCCGAGGGTGCGGGGCTGTGCCCTGCCGGAGCATCCGAGGGTGCGGAGCTATGCCCTGCCGGAGCATCCGAGGGTGCGGGGCTATGCCCTGCCAAAAATGAAATTGCAAGAGAGCTGGCCTTGTGATAGACTGACAATTTAAGGCCGATGCGGTTTTTCCGTTTTCCCGCCGCTTGTCGCGGCGGTATTTTTTTAGAGTTCGACCAGATGCCCACAACCCGCGAACATACGCGCCAAATAAGGCTTGGCCAGGTCCCCATCGGCGGCGGCGCGCCGCTCTCGGTGCAGACCATGACCAATACCGACACCCGCGACGCGGCCGCGACTTTGGCCCAGATAGAGCGTTGCGTCAAGGCCGGGGCCGAGATAGTGCGGGCGGCGGTATTGGACGCGCGGGCGGCGGAGGTTTTGGCCGAAATAGTGCGGGACGCGGCCGTGCCCGTCGTGGCGGACATACATTTCGACTGGCGCCTGGCCATTATGGCCCTGAAAGCCGGGGCGGCCGGCGTCAGGATAAACCCCGGCAACATCGGGGGGCCGGACAAGGTGCGTAAAGTCGCCGAAGCCGCCGGGGCCGCCGGGGCGGTCATCCGCGTGGGCGTGAACGGCGGCTCCCTGGAAAAGGAAATTCTGGCGCGTCACGGGGGCCGTCCCACGCCGGAAGCTATGGCGGAAAGCGCCCTGGGCCAGGTGCGGCTTTTGGAGGAAACGGGCTTTCGCGACATCAAAGCGGCCCTGAAAGGCTCCGACGTCATGAACACGGTGCGGGCCGCGCGCCGCTGGTCCGAGATAAGCGACATTCCCCAGCACCTGGGCATTACCGAGGCCGGCGACGCCAAAAGCGGCGCGGTGAAAAGCGCGGTGGGGCTGGGGATCATGCTGGCCGAGGGGCTGGGCGACACCCTGCGCGTTTCCCTCACCGCCCCGCCGGAGGAGGAAGTGCGCGTGGCCTGGGATATTCTGCGAGCTGCGGGCCTGCGCTCCAGGGGAGTGGAGATCATTTCCTGCCCCACCTGCGGGCGCACGGAGGGACCGCTGTTCGAGCTGGCCGCCGAAGCTCGCCTGCGCTTCGCCGACATCGCGGCTCCCCTTAAAATCGCCGTCATGGGCTGTGTGGTCAACGGGCCGGGGGAGGCCAAAGAGGCCGACGCCGGTATTGCCCTGGGGCGCGACGGCGGCATGGTTTTCGTTCGCGGGCGGCGGATTGAAAAGCTGCCCTTCGATAAATTATTGGACGCTCTGGAAGCGGAAGTCCGTCAATTGATTATGGCATGAGAGAGGTTTTTTAATCATGGAACACGCGGCGATAAAACTGGACGCCCACGGCGATCCCCTGGGCCTGCGCCTCACCCGCGCCTTCAGCCCCACCCTGAAGGAAGACCCGGCGGACGCGGAAGTGGTCAGCCACAAGCTTTTGGTGAGGGCCGGCTTCATCCGCAAAGTGGCCGCCGGGATTTACAATCTCCTGCCCTTCGGCCTTAGGAGCATTCGCAAGATGGAGCGCATAGTGCGCCGCGAAATGAACCGGGCCGGGGCTATGGAGTTGCTCCTCCCCGCCGTGCAGCCGGGCGAACTGTGGAAGGACAGCGGCCGCTGGGATTTCTACGGCAAGGAGCTGTTGCGCTTCAAGGACCGCCACGACCGCGACTGCGTCCTGGGGCCGACCCACGAAGAAGTCATCACCGACATCGCCCGCCGCGAAATACGCTCCTTTCGCGATCTGCCCATGAACCTGTTTCAGATTCAAACCAAATTCCGCGACGAAATCCGCCCTCGCTTCGGCCTCATGCGGGGCCGGGAATTCATCATGAAGGACGCCTACAGTTTCGACGCGGACGAGGCCGGGGCCGAGTTGAGCTACCGGGCCATGTATGAGGCCTACGTGCGCATCTTCAAGGCCTGCCATTTGCAATTCGCGGTGGTGGAGGCCGACAGCGGGGCCATCGGCGGCAGCTACTCCCACGAATTCATGGTCCTGGCCGACACGGGCGAAGACGCTCTGGTCTCCTGCGAGTGCGGCTATGCGGCCAACGAGGAAAAGGCCGAGCTGAAAAATTACGCCACCCTGCCCCCGGAGGATTTTTCCCTGAAAATGGAAAAGGTTCCCACTCCGGGCTGCCGCCACGTGCCTGAACTCGCCGCCTTCTTAAAAGTCCCCGAAGGCCGCATCATCAAGGCCATGACCTTCGAAACAGGCGAAGGCCCGGTGATGGTTCTTATTCCCGGCGACCGCGAGATCAATCCCGTAAAGCTCAAGAACGCCTTCGGCGGCGTGGAGCCGCGTTTGCTCACGCCCGAGGAGGCGGAAAAAATCACCGGCACGGTCATGGGCTTTGTGGGGCCGGTTGATTCGCCCATTCCGGTGGTGGCCGATCTGGGGGTGGACAGGCTGAAGACCGGCGTCATCGGCGCGGGGGAAACGGACCAGCACTATCTCCACGCGCAGCTGGGCCGCGATTTTCATGTGGCCCGTTTTCTGGACCTGGCCCAGGCGACGGAGGGCGATCCCTGTCCCCGCTGCGGGAAAAAAATGTCGGAACGGCGCGGCATCGAGGTGGGCCACGTCTTCAAACTGGGCACGAAATATTCCACGGCCATGAACGCCCTCTTCACCAAAGCGGACGGCGGGGACGCGCCACTTATCATGGGCTGCTACGGCATCGGCGTGGGGCGCACGGCGGCCGCCGCCATCGAGCAGAATCACGACAAGGACGGCATAATCTGGCCCATGCCCCTGGCGCCTTACGAAGCGGCCCTCCTGCCCTTGCAGGTCCAGAACGAAAAAGTCATGGCGGCGGCGGAGAAGCTCTTCGGCGAGCTCATGGATATGGGCGTGGAAACGGTTCTGGACGATCGCGACGAGAGGCCCGGCCTGAAATTCAAGGACGCGGATTTGATCGGCTATCCTCTGCGGATAACCATTTCCGAAAAATCCCTCGCCGCCGGGCAGGTGGAACTGAAGCGGCGCGACAACCGCGAAGTGGTGATGCTCAATATCGCGGAGGCGGCGGCCACCATTCGCCGCCTGCGCGACGAGGCTTTGGACTGATTAATTGTAAAGCCTCCGGCGTTGTTGCGAACGTTTTTTAATGCTCGAAATACGTCCAAGTATCCTTTCGCTTAAAAAACGCGAGGCGCTATGCCAGAGAACAAAAATCCCGATTAATCCGCTTTTCCTTAATCATATAAGGTAAGAACCGATAATGAGCGAATACGTCCCCCTGGAAGACGCGCCGGTTTACGGCGGTCAACTGGTGCGCATAGAGGAGATTTTAGAATCCCTCATCAAAAATCATCCCAGCGCGGATGTGCCCCTGGTGCAGAGGGCCTATATTTACGCGGCCAGCGCGCACCAGGGCATGGTGCGCAGAAGCGGCGAGCCCTACCTCAACCACCCCCTGGCCGTGGCCGCCATTTTGTGCGACATGAAGCTGGACGTGGCCACGGTGGCCGCCGGACTGCTCCACGACACCATTGAAGACACCGAGGCCACCTTCGGCGAGATAGAGCGCAAATTCGGGCGCGACGTGGCCGTCATCGTGGACGGGGTCACCAAAATCAGCAAGATGAATTTCAGCTCGGCCACGGAACGCAAGGCCGAGAACATGCGCAAGATGATTCTGGCCATGCTCCGCGATCCGCGCGTTCTTCTGGTGAAGCTGGCCGACCGCCTGAACAACATGCGCACCCTGGGCTTCATGCCCGATCACAAGCAGACCCAGATAGCCTCCGAAACCCTGGAAATATTCGCGCCCCTGGCCTCGCGCCTGGGCATTCACAAAATCCAGACCGAGCTTGAGGACCTGTGCCTCTTTTACCTGGAGCCAGCCGCCTACGACGACATCCGCATGAATCTTTCGGCGGGCCGAAGCGACCGCAAAGCCTACGTGGCCGAGGTCATAGATTACCTTACCAAACGCACGCTGGAATTCAACATAAAGGCCGATATAGAGGGCCGCCCCAAGCACATCTACAGCATCTGGAAAAAGATGCGCGATCAGAACCTGACCTTCAACCAGCTCTACGACCTCACCGCCTTCCGCATCATCGTGGACGAAGTGCACGAATGCTACAGCGCCCTGGGGGTCATACATTCCATTTTCAAAGCCATTCCGCAACGCTTCAAGGACTACATCAACCTGCCCAAGCCCAACGGCTACCAGTCGCTCCACACCGCCGTCATCGGCCTGCGCAACGACGGCGGCAAGGTGAACCAGAGCGAGAACGAGCGCGTCCAGGCCCTGCGTTCCTTCCTGAGCTGGATGGAAAACCTGGACAAAGACGCCTTTTACAATTCCGTGCGCGAAACCCTGGCCGAGGACAAGAGCATCTACGTCTTCACCCCGGCGGGCGACATAAAGGAACTTCCGCCTGGCTCCTGTCCCGTGGATTTCGCCTATTCCGTCCACAGCATGGTGGGGCACAACTGCGTGGGCGCCAAGGTCAACGGGGCCATCGTGCCCCTGCGCCACAAGCTTCAGAACGGCGACATGGTGGAGGTGATGACCAACCGCAACGCCACGCCCTCCCGCGACTGGCTGAATTACGCCGCGAGCCCCAGGGCCAAGGCCAGAATCCGCCAGTGGTTCGCCAATGAGGAAAAGGAGCGGGCCGTGGATTTCGGCCACGATCTCCTGGAAAAGGAAATGCGCCGGGCCGGCATACCCAAATCGCGCCTGGCCAATCCGGCCCTTCTGCGCGAACTGGGCTTCGCCAACCTGGACGACCTGAACGCGGCCGTGGCCTTCGGTAAATTGCCGTTCAAAAAAATCATGCACATCATCGCCCCGGAAAAATTCAAGGAGCCGGAAGTCAAAAAAACGCCGCCTCCTAAGGCGCCCGAAGGCGAAGTCGATTTTTCCAAAAGCGTTCTCGTCTCCGGCGCCAGCGATATTTTCGTTCACCAGGCCAAATGCTGTTCGCCGCTCCCCGGCGAACCCATCATCGGCTACATCACCCAGGGGCACGGCATATCCATTCATTCGGCCACCTGCTCCTCCCTGGCCGGCCTCGACCCGGACCGCCTCATCAACGTCAGTTGGAGCGAGCACGAGGACGTAAGCTATGAGGTTCATGTAAAAATCCTGACCCTGGACAAACCCGGCGTCCTCATGAAAGTCATAGACGCCATGAGCCCCAGGGTGGAAAACATCATCGGGGCCCAGATCGGGGGCGATCTCGTGAGCGGCGTCATGAATTTCACGCTGTCCGTGAAAAATCAGAAACAGTTTTTGGCTATGATTGAGGCCGTGAAAAAAATTCCGGCGGTCAAAAGAATAGACCGCTGGTTCCCGGAAAATCAGGCGTGACCCGGACCCTCCCCAACCTTCTGGACATGGATGCGGCCGGCCTTGTGGATTTCTGCGTCGCCCTGGGCGAAAAGCCCTACCGGGGGCGGCAGCTCGCGGCCTGGCTCTTCCGCCGGGGCGCCGCCGATTTTGAGAGCATGACCGACATTTCCAAAGAGCGCCGCCAAAAACTGGCCCAGGCCGCCCGCCTGGCCCGCCCTCGCGTTCTGGAAGCCCCGGAGGATGAGGAGGCCCGCAAAATCCTGTGGGAGCTGGAAGACGGCCTGCGCGTGGAAAGCGTTCTCATCCGCGAAACGGATCACCTGACTTTGTGCCTCTCTTCACAGGTGGGCTGCGCTTTGGGCTGCCGCTTCTGCCGCACCGGAACAATGGGCTTCACCCGCAACCTGGCCGTTTCCGAAATCGTGGGGCAGATCCTGGGCGCCCGGGAATTCGTCGGACCCGACGAAAAACTTACTAATCTGGTCTTCATGGGCATGGGCGAACCTCTCCTGAACCGCGAAAACGTGGTCAAGAGTTTGGGGCTCATCACGGATCCCGATCTTCTGGCCCTGGCCAAAAAGCATATTTCCCTCTCCACCGTGGGCATCGTGCCCGAACTGGCCGCGCTGGCCCGGGGGCCGGAGGTGGGCCTCACCATATCCCTTTCCGCGCCCACGGATGAACTGCGGAACGAAATCATGCCCGTCAACAAAAAATACCCCCTGGGCGAACTGAAACGCGCTCTCATGGACTGGCCTTTAAGGCGCGGCCGCCGCATCACCATCGCCTACGTGCTCCTCAAAGGGGTGAACGATTCCCTGGGCGAGGCGGCGGAGCTTTCCCGCTTCGTGCGGGGCCTGCCTGTGAAATTCAATCTCATTCCTTTCAATCCCTGGCCAAACGCGCCCTTTGAAGCGCCGACGTGCGAGAACGTGGAAAAATTCAAAAACTTTCTGGCGGCCAAAGGCCACACCGTCATCGTGCGCTGGTCGAAGGGCGGCAAGCTCTCGGCCGCCTGCGGCCAGCTCGCGGCCACGTCCAGGGCATAGCCCTGGACCCTCGGATGCTTCGCATCCGATCCGTAGTGAGGGCTTTGACCAGCATGGCGTTCAGCCGAGGCCTAACTTGGTGGAATGAAAAGTCGAGCGAAGCGAGACTTCATCTCGCGACTTGTTTTACCGGAAAATCACGTACACATCGGGCAAAAATGACGCTTTTTGCCCGATGTGCAAGCCTCAAGACGAAGGTACAAACTATGATATATCTAATGGACGCCAGCGCTTTCATCCACCGCGCCTTCCACGCCATACGCAACTTGAGCACAAAGGACGGCCGTCCCACCGGGGCCATATACGGCTTCACCGCCACGCTCCTGAAACTTCTGAAAGATAAAAAACCGAAAGCCCTGGCCGTGGTCTTCGACAGCCCCGGAAAAGGCCGCCGCCATGAAATATACCCTGAATACAAGGCCAATCGCGGCCCGATGGACGCCGATCTCGCCGCGCAAACGGCCCCCATCCGCGAGATAACCAAGGCCCTGGGCCTGTACTCCCTGGAGCGCGAGGGCTTCGAGGCCGACGACCTCATCGCCGCCGCCGCCCGCCGTTTCTCCGAAGAGGGCCGTAAGGTGTCGATAGTTTCCGGGGACAAGGATTTTTACCAGCTGCTCTCCGACCGCGTCGCCATGTACGATCCCGATCCCAAAAAGGAATCGGCCCTGACCCGCGACTCCTTCATGGAACGCTTCGGCTTCGAGCCGGCCCTTTTTCTGGAAATGCAGGCCCTCATGGGCGATTCCAGCGACAACATTCCCGGCGTGCCCAGGGTGGGCGAAAAAACCGCCCAAAAACTTGTCGGCGAATTCAAGACCCTGGACAATCTCTATGCCCATATTGACGAAGTGAATCCGCCGCGTTTGCGCGAAACCCTGGCCGCGCACAAAGAGGCGGCCTACCTCTCCCGCGAATTGGCCTCCCTGGGGCAGGGCGCCGCGCCTGATTTTACGGAAGAGGACCTCGCCCCGCGTGAGCCGGACAGAGTAAAGCTCGCGCAAATTTTTCAGGATTTGGAAATTCGCCTCCTGAAAGATTTGCCGCCGCCCTCTCCGGAGGCCCCGGACGGGCCGGAAGCCGCGCCGCCCGCACCCAGCCCTGTAAAATATGATGATTACGTGCTGGTAAATTCAGAGGAAGCCTGGGCCAAACTGTCGGCGGCCCTGGCTTCGGCCGAGGTTTTGTCCGTGGATTTGGAAACGGACAGCCCCAGCCCCAGCCGCGCCAACATCGTGGGCATGAGCCTGTGCGCCTCGCCGGGCGCCTCTTTCTACATTCCCATCACCCACGAAACTTTGGGCGCGCTCCGCCAGAACCAGCCCTGGCCCCTGGTGGCGGAGAGGGTCGGCCCCTATCTGGAAAACGCGGCCCTCCCCAAAATCGGCCAGAACGCCAAATTCGACTGGCTGCTTCTGCGGCGCGGCGGCTTGAAGCCCAGCCCCCCGGCGGACGACCCCATGCTGGCCTCCTACCTTTTGGACCCGGAATCCAGGCACGGCATGGATTACCTGAGCCTGCGCCACCTGGGCCACCAGCCCATAGCCTTCAAGGACCTGGTGCCGGAACCCAATAAACGCCACTTCGGCCATCTGGAACCGGAGGAGGCCAGGGACTACGCGGCGGAAGACGCGGACGTCACCCTGCGCCTGGCTTCACTTTTACGCGGGCAATTGCGGGAAGCGGGCGAGGACCTTTTAAACCTCTACACCCAAATCGAATTGCCCCTGGAAGACCTTCTGGCCAAAATCGAGGAAAGGGGCGTTTTGATCGACGCGGCCCGTTTGGGCATTTTGTCCCGCGAACTCACAGAACAGCTGAAGGCCCTGGAGGAAAAAATATACGCCCTGGCCGGGCATCCCTTCAACATCGGCTCCCCCAAACAGCTTTCCGAGGTGCTATTCAACGAGCAGGGGCTTTCGCCCCTCAAAAAAACCGCCAAGAAAACCGGCTTTTCCACGGACGACGCGGTCCTGGCCGAACTATCGCTCCTACACCCCCTGCCCCTGGAAATCCGCGAGTGGCGTTCCCTGGACAAACTGCGCGGAACCTATACGGACAAGCTGCCCAAAGAAATCAATCCAAAAACGGGCCGGGTTCACACCTCCTACAACCAGACCCAAACCGCCACCGGCCGCCTCTCCTCATCAGAGCCCAATCTGCAAAACATCCCCGTGCGCGGGGACATAGGCCACCGCATCCGCTCCGCCTTCATCGCGCCGGAGGGTTTTGAAATAATCTCCGCCGACTATTCCCAAATAGAATTGCGCGTACTGGCCCATTTTTCCAAAGACGAGGCCCTCCTTCGCGCCTTTGAAAACGACGAGGACATCCATACCCAAACCGCCGCCGAAATCTTCGGCCTTGCGCCCGCCGAGGTCACGCCGCAACAGAGGCGCGAAGCCAAAACCATCAATTTCGGGGTGGTCTTCGGCCAGGGAGCCTTCGCCCTGGGGAAACAGCTGGGCATTCCCCAGGCCCAGGCCAGAGACTTCATCGAACGCTATTTCGCCCGCTTCCCCGGCGTGCGCCGCTATATGGAGGAAACTAAAAACGTGGCCCAAAGCACGGGCGCGGTCAGCACCTGGTTCGGCCGCCGCCGCCTCCTGCGGGGCTTCGCCGGCGGCGGCTATCAGGCCCGCCAGGAAGCCGAACGCATGGCCATCAATACGCCCATTCAGGGGACGGCGGCCGATCTCATAAAAATGGCCATGCTGGCGGTGGACGCGCGGCTCAAAAAGGAAAGCCCAAACTCCCGCCTCATCATGCAGGTTCACGACGAACTTGTTCTGGAAGCTCCGGCGAACGAAGCCGAAACAGTCAGCCGCCTGGTGGCGGAAGAGATGGAAAAGGCGGGCGCGGCTCCGCCCCTTACCGGCGCGAAGCCCTTGCAGGTGAAGCTGAAAGCGGAAGTAGGACGCGGCCCGGACTGGGCCTCGGCGCATTGAGGGGGAGAGTTGGACCGGACCCAGAGGGCTCCGCCCTCTGGACTCCCGCAAGGGGACATTGTCCCCTTGACCCCTTTCGGCGTTGAATTTCCAATGGAAATTCAACGCTTGTGATTTGAGTGGCTATAGGGGATTAAATTGCCGCTCGAAAAAAACTAAGGTGCAAATTGAGGGGAGACGCTGCTGCCCCACAATTTGAACTATGAAGAAAATTACGGATGTTGCTTGAGCGGCATAGCGCTGTCCCTGCACCTAAATTATGCCGCGGCTGAACGCTGTGCGAGCCACGACGCTCACTACGGACCGGATGCGAAGCATCCGGGGGTGCAGGGCGAAGCCCTGCCGCTGCTATTCAGGCTGCCGCAGACGCGTGCCCATGTCGATTGAAAGACGTATCTCGGACGCGCTGATGCTGGCCGGGAAGAGACAGCCGCTGATCTTGGCGTTTTTCATGCTGGCCCCGTGCATTCTGGCGTTGGAAAGGTCCTGGCCGGTGAGGTTGGCGCCGCGAAGATAGGCCCC
>QMCE01008854.1_pt1 | contig 10105 bp, 1 predicted proteins | sample 1821851 | NCBI WGS metagenome assembly QMCE01 (sample SAMN09453174, study PRJNA476694) | Termite gut metagenome, whole genome shotgun sequencing project. | isolation source: worker | host: Odontotermes sp. | place: South Africa:Pretoria | collected 2016-01-28 | reverse complement strand
AGAGATCGCCGTTCACGATTCTTCGTTTGCGGATTCGCTTAAACTGATGGTGGACACCGTATGTATCGGAGGTTCCAACAAACAAATCGTTCTGGAAGCAAGCGAGTATAACAATCCTTTGAGTATTCATTCGGATAGTTATATCGTTTGGCGAGATTCAACATCAGGAAACTCCTCGTATAATCACGGAGAGTTCAGCACGAAAAATATATTCCCTGCCAATACACTTACGAATATCACAGAACCTCGCTACGTTTGGGCAGAAGTGAAGAACGGACTTTGTCCTCCGGCACTCTCCAAAGTGGCGGTGATCGACACCTTTGCAAAAGCAGTGGCAGGCGACTTGAAACCTGTGGATTCGCTTTGCGCCGTTGGAGATCAATTTACATTAGACAGCACGGTGGACGCAGGAGATTACTACGTTCCGCAAGTGCTGACTGTTCACTGGTTGCGCGCCTACAAGGCAGATGGACCTTGGACGAAAATCACAGGTCCCAACGTAACCGGTAACGGTCTTCCCACAAGCAATGTGGACACCACGGTTTACTACAAAGCGGTAGTCTTCAACAGCAACCTTGCTTTGGCAGGTGCAACGGCTATGGCGCAATGCCCGGGCGACACGTCCGAAGCGATAGCAGTTCGCTTCGATAAGGAAATCAAGGGTAAAGTAGATATTGCTCCGGCGCAAATCTGTAGCGGAGCAGAAGTGAAATTGAGCTATGTTGACCAATCTTCACCGCTAAATCCGGCTCCGAAACATTTCGAGTTGCTGGGATGGTATGCCGATACGGCTGCCTACACAAGCAAAACGAATATCTCTCTCTCGGGCGAAAAAACCAAAGATACGACGGTTGTTGTTACAACAGTTAAGAAACACAGATTCTACGCTGTTGCACAAAACGGTGCATGTCCGGCAGATACGGCGGAAAGCCCCGAACTGACGGTAAATGTGAAATCCGAACCGGCTGAAATTGATGTGCTTGCACAAGACACTGTGTGTTCGGCAGGAACGGGAAAGACCAATATCACGTTGAACTTGAGTAGCACCGGAACCGGAACGATTACATGGGAAAAATTAGATACGGCAACGGGAACGGTAACACCATTAGGAAACGGAAATTCCTACACTGTTGTTGGAGGAAGTTCACTCTTCCCGAAAGGTTCAGGTTTGGATACGTTCTATCTCATCCATGTGAAGACGGGTGTTGCAGGAGCAGGTGCAACGGCAGGTTGCCAAAACGAATACTCCGACACGATTACCGTGCATATCATGACCGCTCCAACAATGAGCTCAACGCCGGTTGAGGTTCTCGCCAAAGACATCTGTATCACAACAGATTCTATGCTGGTGAAAATCACAAGTCCGACCAATGCCACAGGAAATTGGCAATGGTATGGCAAATTCCCCACAGCAGCGGGAACACCCGGAACGGAGTTCACGGAAATTGCAAGTGCAGGCGGAACAAATCCTCCAACAACGGTTCAAGACTATGTGAAGAAAGATGCTCCGTTTGTTGCGGATACCTATTGGTTCCAACTGAAAACGTATAACACAGATCGTTGCGACACGCTGGCTTCCAAGCCGGTTGCTGTTCGTGTGTGGGATGTGGTTGATGTGGGAATGATTACTCCGTTAGACACAACAGTTTGTCAGGGAGAAAAAGTTTCGTTTGTTGCAACAGGCAACAACTACGGAGCAAATCCGGATATGAAGGCTATCAAGGCACAATGGATCAAACGTTTGCCCGGACAAGCTTGGGGAACAGGAACGGGAACATTTGTTCCGTTCTCGCCACAGCAAGACAGCATAAAAACGGAATTCCAAACGGTGAACAATCCGGTAGCGGAAGTGGCACTCGTTCTTTGGAATCCGGGTTGTTTGGTTCCGGATACCTCGAATATCGACACGGTTCGCACCTCTAAAGCTCCGAACAAGCCTACCTTGGTGGTTTCGAGAACATTGGTGTGTGAAAACGATACGGTATTGCTCACGGTTGGAAACCTAACCATAGGCGATAGCCTTGAAATCACATGGCATCAAATGGATCCGGCGTTTGTCACTGTCCCGACGGATTGGGAAGTTCTCACGAAAGTAGAAATTACCGCTCCAACGATGCACATCAGTTCGGAGGCTATTCTCAGCTCCACACCGAATGGACAGAGCTGGCCAACGGTGTTCCAAGCACGTGCGTTCGTTCCAAAAATGTATGATGATCCTTGCGGTCGCACGTTCTCAGATGAGAAAACCGTGCATGCAAACGACTCTTCGAGAGCGGGAACGCTTTCGTGGGATCTCACAACCGATCCGGGTCTTACAGGCAGTACGACTACGGAAAAAGTCATCAACAAAGGCGATGCCTCCGGAGCAATGAACCTTGAGGGAGAAAGCGAGTATGTGAATTCCAACGGAATGACAACAAAGGTTTGGGATGAAGCCGATGTGATTACACAAGCGGGTGTTCACGATCCGCATCAAACGGCAACGTGGCCCTCCACCACGTCTCCAAATCCGGAACCAAGTTATGCCGGACGTAAGATCGGCTACTACGATACGATTTATTTCCGTGCAATTTTGGAAAACAAAGCGTGTCCGCCCGATACTTCCAATTGGATCAAACTCACGCAGAAAGACAATGCGGGCATTACCGTTACGGCAACACCGGAAGAGGTTTGTGTGGCAGGTGGAACGACCACAGTTGTAGCGCAGATTGCCAATCCTGCCGCAGATTCAATCTCTACCCAAAGTTGGGAACGTTTGGTCTTCGATGAAAGCGGAGCTCTCATAACAACAGGAGCATTAGCACCGAACACCAACTATCAACCGAGCGTGTTTGTTGCAAACCCAAGCCCAAGCCCATGGCCCACGGCTCCAACCCTTTCATTCCCCGTAACATTCAATGAATCAGATGATATTCCGGGAGAATACATGTATATCTATCATTGTTGGATAGGATCGGCTTCTTATTCCGATACGGCACGTGTTCGTGTGTATGGACCTTCCGTTGCAGGGGAAGTAAACCCCGAAGACTCTGTGCTTTGCGAAGGAGGAGAAGCTCCGGAATTGATTCTTACCGGAAATACCGGAGAGGTGAAAACCTGGCAACTCAGCGATGCAACGGGTGTGTATGCCGACAAGGGCTATCAAACGCCTGATTCCACGCTGTTCCAAGTGGGCAATATGCGTGTGGATTCCGGACACTACCGTGTTGTGGTTCAAAACGGCGTTTGTCCTGCCGATACTACTTTGCCGGTGAAAGTGCACGTGCTTTGGGCTACCGAACCGGGTGTGGTTACGGCAGATCCGATGATCCCGTGCTACGACGGTTGCGTGGATTTCGCAGTGGACGGAAAAGTGGGACATATTACGGATTGGCAACTCACGTGGGCAGAAGATCTGGGTGCACAAGAGTATGATGCATTCGGGCATAAAAAGGATACTATGGATTTCCTTTCTGTGGGAACAACACCGAACGATACATTGGATTGGTGTAACGTAAAAGGAGAGATTTGCGCAAGAGCAATCATCCAAAACTACGCCATGGGCAAGGAATGTGCGATAGACACAACAGAACCCCTTTGCGTAATGGCTTACGATACGCTGATGTTCGATACGTTGACCCGAGTAAATCCTACGGGAACTTACTCATCGGCACGTCCGGACACTACGGTAGAAGATGCAGAACCCTCCATCGACCTTGAAGTGGAAGCAGTAGGTTTCTCCGCAAAAATAGTAGAAGTTGGAGGAATTCCGGTCAACACAACCATTCCCGCCGCAAACACCGGCTATCAATGGTACTACCGCGATCCGTCTTCACCAACTCCGGAAAGAGAATGGGCAATCGCAACTGTGAACCCCTACGGTATCACAGGAATGCAAACCGAAACACTCAACGTTCCGGCATCGCACTACAAAGATCCGAACTACGAAGATTGGCAATACCTTGTGAAGAGCTTCCAAATTGCTCCTTCCGTATGTCCCGACACTGTGGATCTCTATGTGGGGGCTATCGAAGTGATGCCACCTTTGTCGATTGGTGTGTTCGATGAACGTTGTATCTTGGTGGATTCCACAGAGAAAATCTTCCCGACAACAATCACAGGCGTGGTTATAGGCGGAGATTCTAAATTTGAGTGGTTCGTAACCCTTTCGGGAGAAACGGAAATGCCGATTGTTGGAGATGAAGCGTGGCTGGCGAGTTCTCGCATAGATACCGCTTGGCTCGAAATTGTCGGAAATGCTGAACTTGATGGTGCAGTTATCCGCTTGAAAGTAACGGATTACTACGGAAACACCGATGAAGAAAGCTACACCGTATGTTTGGCAGAACCGCTCATCGACTTGGAATTGCTTGACGATACGATCTGTGTGAACGACGATGCGGAATTTGTGCTTACGTATGATGCAAGTAAAGTAAGGAGTCACAGCATTCAAATGAATTGGTTGCGTGTTGCAGCTCCGGGAGATACCTTGCATATTACCAAGAGTTTAGTTGCAGGTTCTGCACAGAAACCCGACGGAACAGCGTATAGTAGCACAACAGCGAAAGACGTGTATAGCAAGTATTCTGTTGCAAATGACTACACGCAAACCGTATTGGATCCGAATGTGGACTTCGCACATATCTTGCGCTACAGTGGTGCTAATTTGGATATGAAAGGCTATCAGTATATTGTAGAAATCACTTCCACGGATATGCAGATGGATCCGCCTCCTGTTGTATTGGAAGCGCAGTTGATCGTGGTGGACAGTATCCGTATCAACAAGAATCTGGAAGACGACACGGTGTGTCATCTCACGGAAGCAATGCTTCTTGCGGAGGTTTATACTGACAAGAATTTCTATGAAACGGTTTGGATGAAGTATAACCCCGAAACGAGCATGTTCGACACCGTTAAGGCTGTGATCGGAAAAGATTCCTTGATCGGAAAAGATACCTTGATTACCGAGCCTTTGGAATATGATGCAACAGTTCTGCCGTATAAGTACTACTATATGGCACGCAACATCTGTAACGAAGAGTCGTCGCGTGTGGCAGAGATTCAGGTTCGTCCATTGTTGGAAGTCAATCTCGATAGAGTTGAGCCTTTGCGAGGGCGATCCTCTCTTTGTTAAGGCAACACACGACAATGCCGAACCGGATACCTTGGTTTGGTTTGTTGGAACTTCGAAGGCTTATGACGGACCCAATCCGGTTCCTGCGGTGAATCCGTTTACCATTGTTCCGAATGTGGGTTATGAGTTCTTCGTTCTTCGTTTTCGATCAGGACAGTCTTACGAAAGCCTACGGAAGCACGTGGCAGGGTACACCTAAACCTGAAATTTTGGGAGTAACTTCGCTTGAAGACGGAATGATGATCTATGCTCGCATTGCAGACAAACGCTGTTTGAATGAGGAGGCTTGGGTGGTTGATTCCACGAAGATTGTGGTTAAGGAAACGGCACTCTACGATCATCCACACGATCAAGTGGTGATGTATGGCGATGCAAAACAAACGGCGAATGAGAAAGATACGATCTATTTCAGCATTGCATCTTCTCCGGATCCGAATAACATCTACCAATGGTACTGGACAGGCTATAACAAACGCGTAGATCCGGATACCACTCAAACCAACCCGTCCTACGATGTGTTGTTGGGAATGTACACAACAAATCAGTTGAGCTACAAACCGTATCAACGCTATCAACCCGGTTCGTTCGCAGCGATGCGTCCGGTTCCTCCGGCAAGTTTGGATCCGACTTTCTTCTGGAGAGATTCGGCTACGCTTGGTGTGATTGTTAACAACGGAAACTTCCAAATCTTGGATTCCGTGATGTTCGCTTGTGAGGTAACCAGCACGGGTTGCGGTGAAAAACGCATCGACACTTCGTACTTTGCACGCTTGATTATCCTTCCGGATGAACTTGTTTTGCAAGGAGCCAAGTATGTGGAATCGCTCTGTACGGATAACTATATGGTAATCGACAGTATTGTGTTGCACCTGCATAACAAGCCAACACAGAACATTCCGATTTCCTATCAATGGGAAGTTTGGGATGGAAATCCGGATAACCACTGGGCACCTTTGGATCGTCGGAAATACCGCAACACCAACCGCGATACGGTAACGATGACTCCGGTATTTGCACAAACCACGCAGTATTGGTTCCGTGCGAAACTCAACAACTCGGTGTATGCAGATACCATTGAAGTGGATATCAATTATATGCCTTACTTTGCAGGATCTAGCCGAACACCGTTGAGTCGTTTCGGAAAAGTATTGACTTGGCCCGAACTGCGAGATGACACAGGAGCGTTGGCAAAACCCATATACAACCCCAGTGGTTCGCCTGCGTTGCTTTATGTTACGCAAGCGGCAGTAGGTTTCCCAACAAATCGTGACGAAGTTCAATCGCTCATCTATCAAAGACCGTTTGGTGACTACGTTTCGGATGACAAGGCGGATAGCAATTTGGTTATTTTCAAATGGTATCGCGCTGAAAAGAATTCGGATGTCTTCAACCTGTCAACCGGTCAGCATCCGTTCCCGAATCCAGGTTCAGGAACAGACACCGCTCGCGATCGTTGGACTCTGTTCCATCAACAACTTCGCGAGAAGGATGATAGTATTCACGTGGCTCTGCAACTGACCAATATGGCCGGCTGCCCGGGTCAAAGCGATACGGTGATGATTGTGGTTCCAAAATGCTATATTGATTCGGTAACAATTCCTGCGTCGGTATGTGTGGGAGAGTCAAATGTTCAAGTTCGTGTTTGGCCCGGAACAGACCAAACACACAACTGGTACTATCGTCTAAAAGGAAGTTCGACCAGATATCCGGTAAAAAATAGTATCTATGACGATGGAACGTTTGAGTTTAGGGTGGCAACCGGAGATACAGTGCTGTATATCAATAATATTACTCCTGAATTAGACAGCATTGAGTTCAACGTTGAAGTTGACAACGCATCTTGCGGAATCAATCCAATGAACTGGACAAGACTGAATGTTGAAAGCTTCCGTGGAGATACCAATCTATACCTCAACAACGGTAAGCTTGCTAACGATACCTTGAGTATGAGTGCAGGAGAAGGTTCCACACAGGTTTTGGTTAGACCTGACCTGCCCACGGGATTCGAGTATGAATGGCACCTAATCTCAACGGCGGATCCGGCAGTTGACTATATTGAGAGTGCTTTCACAAAGGATAACGACATTTATAACCTTTCCTTCAATGGAGAATGGAGCGGCTATCAAATGTATGCCAAAGTGAGAACTCCGAACGGTTGCGAAGAACGTTTGACTGACACTATTGCGTTGATAATGAACGAGAGATTTGACGTGAAATTGGATTCTGTGTCCTTTGAATACTGTGAGAACGATGACCGTGAGATTATATTCGAAGCCATCGTAGATCCTGACGGCACATACAGTTATGAATGGTATTACAATATGAAAGGAACAACGAGTTGGAACCTGATCACTCAAACAGGGAACAACTTTCTTGTGGGCGATGCGAATCAACAAACCTTAAGATTCTCTCGCTTGAACAATAACTATAGGAACTCTCAGTTCCGAGTTATTGCCACCAGTGTTTCCGGATTGAGAGATACCTCTGAAGCGCGTTCTCCGACGTTCAAAACGGCGATTGATCTGGGCAGTAGCTATATCACTCGCTCTCCGGCTTTGGGTAACATCATCTGCGTTTCGGCAAAAGACGGCGCAATACTGACTTATACCGCTAATGCAATGGTGGACGGAAAACCGGCTCCGGGAACAACGACCTACGAGTGGAAAGTAAGAAAATGGACAGGAACGGCTTATGAAGATGTCAATGCAATCCCTGAAGCACAAAAAGGAACAGGAAAAGTATGGCAACTGACAGACATCGACCACTCTTTCCATTTGGCAGTGGTTAGCGTGAGTGCGAATGCAGGATGTATAGGGCTTGATTTTGCAACCGATACAATCAAGTTGCAAGATCCGGACAGTATCAACATCCGCATAGATACCTCCGTTATCTGCTCAACGCAACCGGTGAAATTCGACTTGCACGAAACGCCTGCGTTCTATCCCTACTACCGCATCACATGGGAAGCTCCGCTGGGAACCAGCTCGACTGCACACAACAACAAGACTGCTATTCAGGCAAATCTTTCCGCCGGAACGCGTAAAGTTGCTGTACACGTGTGGGCACAAGGGGGTGGATATAGCTACCGCTGCGAAACTATGGATACCGTTGAGGTATTCATCCAAGAAGGTACGCCGTTGCGCATCCTTGCAGGTGACCCGCTCGTCCCTACGGACAACATGTATGTGGATGTGAACAACTACGTTGACCTCGAACTTGAACCGTTGAGAGAAGACGGAATCACGCCACTCGAACCTCACGAACTCATTGACGTGAAATACCGTTGGACAATCTTGCACGAATTTGACGGAATCTTCCCGCTGACTTCGACAAACACGAAGACCACCCAAACGGCTACATACACTTCTTCGCCTGTTACGCAGGAAATCGTTGGAGAGTTCACGGATATGAAAGGTTGTGTGAGCAAAGATACCATCACCATTAAAGTGGGCGGTGCGTTCAATCTCGACTCCGTGATCGTTGCAGACCACTTCAGACCTGAATTGGATGACTTGTTGAATCTCGAACAACCGAACGATGATACAACGTTCGTGAACGAGCTCAACTCCATCATCGGACGTCTGAATATGTGTATGAACAACATCTTCTATCTCACTCCGCATGTTTCGGGAGGAAAACCGGAATATACGTTCCACTGGACGGTGAACAAAGATGTGTATGTGTATGACAGCGCAGGTAGTCCGCTTAACAACGGAAATATCCTTCCGGGAAATAGCCTCGTAACGGGAACGCCTCCTCCGGCAGCTCCGGCTTCCGGAACACCGGATGTGTTCAGCATCGTTTCCACGGATTCCTTGACCTACACCAAGCTCGGATTCCGTCCGGCAGGGGATATAAATCCGGACGATAGTTTAGTGTTCTGGGTATGGGCAACTTCTGAACTCACTTCGGCACCGACCATTGTGGCGGCAATCACGATGAAGTTCAAACCTGTTCCCTACGTGAAGATGCACTCGGCTCCGAGAACCTACGGAAATGCGTACTATCTCAACCAGGCAATCTACTATCACCTCGGACCGGAACGTTTCGAACGATACGACTTCTATCGTTTCATCCGTCCGGAAGGCGAAGAGTTCTACAAACTCTTGCCCGACTCCACAGCAGTGGGTGTGAAAAACCCGCAACGCGACAGCATCCCGGTATATGTAACCACATTCGTTGAGGGCGAAGATCAAAACCTTGTTCTCGGTGTGGCGAAACGTGCCGACGGATGTCAAGCATGGGATACCGTTTCGGTGAGATTAGTGCCTGTTCCGAACGTGGTTATTCCGGACGACCCGATCTTCCCGATGAACCGTGTATTCTTGCCCGACTTCGACATCGAAGTACACGATACTTGGGGATTGCCCATCAAGCCTTATGGCTCTAAGGGTTGGGACGGAACGTATAACGGTAAGAAAATACGTTCAGGAACATACTACTACAACGCGAAAGTGCCCACACCGGATGGTTTCATGATCATCTCCGGCGCCGTAACCGTATTGCGAACGAATCCGAATGATAATTAACAAATGAATGTACGGGCGGGGCATGCCCCGCCCTATACAAAAAACAGACAGCCATGAAAAAGATATTTATCATCATACTGACCCTAAGCGCTATCACAAAAGCCACTGCACAGGACGATATGCAATCCTCACAATTGTTTGCGAACAAGTTGTATTATAACCCTGCTGCGACGGGATACTCCGACAAATTCTTTGTTTCGGGAGCCTATCGTATGCAATGGGCGGGAACTTCCGCAAGTTTGCCGAAGGCAGACCGTCCGAGATACATCTTGATGAACGCAACGCAATACTTTCACCAAAAACGTTCGGGATTGGGACTTTCGGTTTACGATGGACGACAATCCGTGCAGAAATCTTTCCTCGCCAAGGTAGCGTACGCCTATCACATGCAAGTACAGGAACAGGCTTGGCTTGCCATGGGAACAAGTGTCGGTTTGCTCTCGAAAACCATTGACGGATCAAT
>QMCE01007732.1_pt1 | contig 10107 bp, 6 predicted proteins | sample 1821851 | NCBI WGS metagenome assembly QMCE01 (sample SAMN09453174, study PRJNA476694) | Termite gut metagenome, whole genome shotgun sequencing project. | isolation source: worker | host: Odontotermes sp. | place: South Africa:Pretoria | collected 2016-01-28 | reverse complement strand
GGAAGCATCAAAGACCCTGTATTTATCTGGTATGACAAGGATGATAAGGAGATTTTCAGAGGCGGAGAACTGGATACTTTCAAAATCAACCTGAAAGTGGAAAACGATACCGCTACCGTTTACACGTTTAAAGTCTCTGTTATGGGAGAAGATTTGTGTGAAAGCGATGAAAAGAAAGAGTTTACCGTACAAATCAATCCATATCCTAATAATAAAGAGTTAATTTCCGTAACCGGAGAACAAGAGATTTGTGCCGGAGACTCTACCGAGTTAACCCTTACTGCCGTTAAAGTTGTCAATCCTATTTTCCGCTGGTATGCAGAAGGCGAGGAAGAACCGTTCCTGGAGACAGAAGGCAAAACGAGTTCGACTTTCCAAACACCTGCATTATACCGTGATACAACTATCTACGTAACAGTAGAAGGCGAAAACTACTGCGAAGACAAGGTAAATAAAAAAGCGATAAAAATAACTGTTCATCCATTACCGGATTGGGACGAAAAATTTCCGGAAAATATCGTTGCATGTGCCGGATTCGAAATAGATCCGGATGATTTTACCGGAACGAATCTGGAAGGAACGAAAGTTGAGTGGATAAACAGTAATCCAAATATTGGCTTACCGGCATCCGGTACGGGTAATATCCCTCCTTTTATAACGAGATCAGATATTACTAAACAAGAATTTGCAAGAATCATAGCCACTCCTGTTTCCGAGTTTGGCTGTAAAAACTTGAATGCGATTGATACCTTTACAATAACAGTTAATCCGCCTTCTCCAATACCGGTTACCCAGGAAGTTAATATCTTATGGGACTCACTTCCGGAAAGTATTGAGAGGGGAGTGATACCTACCGGCGAATATACCGTTTATTGGTATACCGATACAACAATAGTTGATACAACCGGCTTAACGGTACCTATAGAGCAAGGTTTTCCGGCAAAATTAGATACCCTCAACACGTATACTTACTGGGTAAGACAGATATCGAAAGCCGGCTGTTGGAGTCCATTCAATGAGATAACGGTGAATGTTTGGTATGCTTATCCTCCGGCTGTTTCAGACACGGTCGTATGTAAAGATGAGCCGGTTGATTTGAATGACCTGGCAAAAGCCGGCGCCGGTTATACACTCCAATGGTATACCGATAACGAAGCACCAAAAGGTACCGGAAGTATAGAAGCCCCTGTCGTGGATACAGAAACTCCGGGCGTTAAGAAATTCTATGTCTCGCAAAAACGGAACGATCCGGATCCGGACAGAAGTCCTGAAAGCGACAGGGTTGAAATCACAGTCACCGTTTTCGGCGTGAGAATGCCGGATGTAAGCGATAAGCCGGTCTATTATTGTGCAGGCGACCTTGCTGATGCCTTGGAAATAAAAGAAGACAGTTCGGGTTATTATCGTTTCGGCGGATTTATCTGGAGTTTGAACGGCCGGCCGCTTGAAGTAGCTGATGGAACAACCCCGCGTCCGGATACCAATTTTGACAGGGATACGCTGCTGGTTTATGAAGTAAAACAGTTCTATGTGGTTAACGATGACCTTACCTGTTACTCTGACGCACCGGCAGTGATAGAGGTTCAAATCGGACAGAGCATAGAGTTAGCCATAGAAGCAACACCCGGCGAAATCGTGCGTGAAGGAACGGAGATTAGTTTGATTGTAACCTCTTCCAACGACGACCACGGAGCATTTGAATGGTTCCGGGATGGACAACCGTTTGAAACTACTCCGCATCGGTATATCTTGTAGCCGAAGTATTCATACCTAACATCATCACGCCATACAACCGGAACAGCTTGAACGATAAGTTTATGGTAGGAAGCCGTTCCATACAACGGGTGGAGATTTTCAACCGCTACCAGCAAAGAATCTATGAAGGCAATGACGGTTGGGACGGCACTTTCCGGGGTCAGTTAGCCGAGCCGGGAACTTACTACTACCATATCGTGATGAAAGACGGAAATATTCGTAAGGGAACTGTTGAAGTAGCGAAATTCTAATAAATAAAAAGTTAAAAATAAAGAATGAAGAATGGGATTTCCTGTTCTTCATTTTTTTTAAAATAATGTATAAAAAAATACTTACCTGCGATATTCCCCCAGGCTGAGACTGCCTTCTAAAAAGTTTTTTGAACGCGGACAACGCGGATAACACAGATTTTTATTTTGTTGAAAGCAAGATGATTGCAAGTTATGAAAAAGAATTTATCTGTGCAAATCCGTGTTATCTGTGTTCTTTTTATTGTAACGCGTACCTTAATTGAAGAGGCACAGACTTCAAATTTGCGCCACCCTGTCGATGCCCATGCGCAGTTGATAAAAGGGCTTTGATTCTTGTTAAATGATATGATTGCGAATTAAAAATAGATAAAATATTTTCTTAATTTTTGAATTGTTATTACTTTTGTAGGATATTTAAAACGGACAATATAGAAATAATCATTTATTAAACACCATTAATTCAATTCTTATGAAACGTAGTTTTCTATCCTACACCTTTTTTATTCTCCTGTTTTTTAGCGGAATAAACTCTTACTCACAGAACAACGTTACTATCACCGCCGGTACCTTAGACTGCGACAACTACGGAAACAATGACATCCGTTTTTCGCCTTCCGCTTTTCCCGGGAATGGAACACAGCAAGTTATTACCGTCACCTTTGCGCAGTACCAGTGTGAGCGTTGCAAGCAAATCACATTTACTAAAAACGACGGATCGGCAGTCAGGCTGGTCAAGGATGCGGCATCAGGCGCATTTGCCGTAACCGGCGTACAGAGAAATCCCTCAGTAGTAAGCAATACAGAGGTAGCCGGCAACCGGCTTTCTTTCAACGGCATTAACTGCGGCTGGGATGTGGGCGATGTTTCCATTACCCTGTATTTGAAATATGAGCAGTCAACCAATACGCTCTATTTCTCATCCAATCCGGCTGGCGGTTCGCCGGGAAGCACCCCTGGCGGCGGTGACGATGGCATCCATGCTGCCGCCAGTCAGGATGACCTGATTCTGGGCAGAGGCGGCAAGCAATTTATTTTCTCCACCCAAATGGAGAATCCCGACAACCCTCCGGTGGTCTTTATTGCCCCTAAACAGCCCGGTAGCTCTAATTTTGATTGGAGCAAGCAAATAACCTTAACCAGTGACGGCTCCTTATTGCTGAGTACCGGAAATCTCGGTATCGGCACGCTTGACCCTCAATACAAACTGGATGTGGACGGCACTATCCATGCCCGTGAGTTGCTGGTCGACCTGCAAGACGGTGGAGCCGACTTTGTTTTTGACGAAAATTACCCGTTGCGTTCACTTGATGAGGTATCCGGTTTTATTCAAGCCAATAAGCACCTTCCCGAAATCCCTTCTGCCGCAGATATGGTAAATAATGGGTTGGACATGGGCGAGTTCCAGATAAAACTCTTGCAAAAGATAGAGGAGCTGACGCTGTATGTAATTGAGCAGAACAGGCAGTTGAAAGAGCAGCAGGAAGAGATAAACAAATTAAAAAATAGATAATTTTGTCTTGAACCAGGATTTTCACAGGATTTACGGGATTCCCAGGATTTTTGTTTTGCTATCTTGTAAATCCTGGTTCAGGACTATACCTAATTTCAAAAAAAATAATATAATCTTATGAAATACAAACATTTATCAATATATCTATTCGGTTTTCTATCTATTTTGAGCGGTGTTGTAGCGGCTCAAAACAGCACGGACTGGCTAAATCAGCAAGCGAGTATTCCCATTGCAAGTCCTAATGTAGTCGCATTGAACAAGTTTGTCGAATTTCCGGTCAGCCATTTCAATGGGCAGGTAAATGTATCTTTTCCCCTGTATGAAATCAAGCTGAAAAACATCACGATTCCCATTACCCTGAAATACCACACCGGCGGAATCCGTGTGAGCGAAGAAGCAAGCTGGGTCGGACTCGGCTGGGCTTTGGATGCCGGGGGAGTAATCAGCCACCAGGTAAACGGTAAAGACGATGTTGCCTACAATAATGCCTACTCGGCTTACGGCAGCTATTTTCATTATCCAAATAAAGCTGATAATGAAACTTATAATCCGGGAGTAATGTTCATTGCTCATAATAGCGGAATACTTTATGATAAAAACGGGCAGGAGGTAGATGCTGGCATGAAATTTCACAGTTATTATGACGAAATAGACGGCGAACCGGATTTATATATCTACAATATGGGAGGCTATTCGGGGAAATTTATACACTATGACAACACGCCTGTTGACGATTTTAGCCGCAACAAAACATGTATTGACCTTAGCTGCAATAATATGCTTTTTAAGCAATACATAGGAAATGCAAGTACCGGAGACAGCATTATTGCCACCGACCCGAATGGAAATATTTATACGTTCAAGGATATTGAAACAAGTTTTACGATAACCGGAATACCGAATAGCATGATTCCGGCATCCATCTCGGCCTATCATCTCAGCGAAATTTTAACTCCTAATGGAGAGCGTATTAAGTTCCATTATAAGACATTCAAACAGTTGATAGATGATAACCGGTGGGGGACACAGTTTCCCAATTATTCCAATGGGATGAATCCGCCTCATTTGCAAGACGGATATTATCCGCTGGTGCCGGCTCTGTTTGAAGAATGTTATTATACATCCAGATATCCCGGTACGCCGCTGTCATCTCTATGGGAAAATATCCGGTTAATGTCAAACACCTATTTAAAAGCACTGTATTTGGAGAAAATTGAATTTCCCTCCGGAACGGTTGAATTTATAAAAAGCCCAAGAAGAGATGCTTACGGATTGAAATTAGATAAAATCCAGGTAAAAAACAGTGATAATGTAAAAATTAAAGCAGTCGAATTTAACTATGATTATTTTGAAGGCAGCAGTCAGGGAATTGGAACAGAGGTCATGACAGCTCCTGCGCGGGGAACCAAAATTAATTATCCCGAAGATTATCTCAAAAAAAGACTGAAACTGCTCTCTTTTTCCGAAAAGAACAACAATGAATCCCAATCCGAGACTTACAGCTTTACTTATGAAAATACAATATTCCCTTACAAAACCTCTTTTTCGCAAGATTTTTGGGGATATTATAACGGAAAGTCGAACAACACGCTGCTTCCGGGTTACAGTAAACATTCTACTTCTTCGAATATTCCCCCGGCTTTTGGCAGCGGAAATTTCGCATCCCACGCATCTGCCGATAGAAATGTATATCCTTACTACACAAAAGCGGGAGTTTTGACCGGAATAACACATCCGGCATCCGGAAAAACGACTTTTGAATATGAACCAAATGAATGTATGAGCAGTTCCATTTCGGGTCAGCGCATAGAAACACGGCGGATCAATGCCGTAGATTTCAATGAAACAGGAAGAGGCTGGGGAAGAGTGGAATTCACACTTGAAAAAAAGACGAAAGTATCCATTAAAGCCATATTGGGGAGCCTGAATGTTGTTAGCGGTATGGAGTTAGGGTGTTATTCCGGAATCCCCTACGCATCCGGCATGAATGATGAAGAAATTAAGGAGAGATTTTTTTATGCCGCAATTGAAAAATATTACGAAGGCACCGGGTTTGCCGTTTTCGACTGCAACTATGTATGGGAAGCGTCAAAGGTGCTTAAAAACACCAACAGGTATGAATCCGGCTTGAATGCAAATCAGGAATTAGGACCGGGCAGGTACCGGCTGACGGCCTGTTTTCCCGATAGCCGGGGTCGATGGCATGAGCAAAATAATCCGGGAGGAGGATTTAATGGCGAAAGGTTTGCCAGTCTGACCGTTTCATACGATGAATTGATACCGGCAGGCACAAGTAAAAGCAATGATATAACCGGCGGATTGCGTATAAAAAAAGTAACGCAAACAGACCCGGTAGGAAATACGTCCATAGAAAAAAACTATACCTATAAAAACGGGATATTAGCTACGCAGCCTGCTTTTATTTACAGGTCGGCTGTTCCCAATCCGGATTTCAGGAATAACGATAATGTTGAACTTTTTGAAAAGACATCCCTTTACGCCAGTCCGGTATACTCTTACTCCTTTTCTGCAAACGGGAGTCTTGTGGGATATCGCAACGTTACCGAAACCTATTCTGCCGGAGAAACAGGACGGGTGGAATATACTTATAAGATGGATCAGGACATTTCCGGAGCCAATATGCCGGTTCCTCCTACGCCTAAATTAACGAATGGCTTTCTGATGTCAAAAAACAGTTATGATAAGGATAATAACCACATTAAAAAGCAGGCATTTACTGATGTTCTTTTGAACACAAAAGTATATTGGGGTTTTAAAGTGGATCCGTTAATAACTTATCCCATAAATTTTATTATCCAAGAGAGTGAATTTACCAGCCGTATGCGCGTCTATTTCTACCCGATCATTCAAGGGAAAGTTGTGAACAGAGAAGAGCGGGAGGGGCTCGGTCGTGACGTTGCAAATAACCCAAACGCTTTCTGGACATCTGCCGGTTACAAATACAACGACTACGGTCAAGTTATCGAAAAGAAAACCAGTGCCGGCACAGGCAGCCCTATCACCGAAACCTACAAGTACGTTCTCGAAAAGTACAACGAAGGAGCGGGGGGCGGCATATACCGTGAGATGCGGGAAAAAAACATCCTCTCGCCGCTCATAGAGACACAAACAAGCCATAACGGGGCTTTTACCCGGCAGGTAACCAATTACGCTCGCCCATATGCCAATATCTTTGTACCGTCAACTATTCAGCTGGGCACAGGTACCGCAAGCAATCCTGCGGTAGAGACGCGCATCACTTTCGACAACTACGACAAGCTCGGTAATCCAAACAGCATCACCAAAGATAACGCCGGCAGCATCATCTACCTGTGGAGCTACAAGGGGATGTATCCTGTGGCTGAAATCCGGAATGCGGATTATGCAGCGGTCAATACGGCGTTAGGAACAGTAGGCTTGGGGTCGGTAGAGGCTCTGTCTGAAAATGCCGCTCCCGACAAGGCAAAGCTGGATAACCTGCGGAATGCGGCTTCGCTTGCCAAGGCGCATATCACCACCTACAAATATGCGCCGTTGATTGGTATTGTAGAGGCAACTGCGCCTAATGGGATTACCACCTTCTATAAATATGATTCGTTCAACCGCCTGCAGATGATTCTGGATCAGGATGGGAATGTGGTAGAAAGTTATGAGTACCATTTTGAGAATTGAAAATTGAAAATTGAGGTTCAATTTTATGAAGAATTAAAGAATAAGATAATGAAACGAGCATTAACCTTTGGCAAACAAAAGAAAATGATAATGCGAGTTCCATACGACCTTCGTGTAAAAAAATAAAATATTAACGTATGAAAACAAGTTTATATATAGTCATTCTACTGCTGGGAACCTGCGTAACGCTCCCGGCACAGCATATTTTGCAAGGCGATTTAAACCTGCCGCGCGCCGGCGAAGAGATAATCAAGCAGCAGGTAGCTTATAAAGATCCCGGCCGGCCGGGCGAAAATGTCCTTTGGGACTTCGGGCAGTTGCAGCCGGTTAACAATGAGTATACCCTCTCCTACTTCGCGCCGGAAATGACGGACGACTCGCTCTATATACTGGGAATGGATACCATACCGTCAGATTCCCTGACGGGCGGCACGCTGCTAACCGGCTGCGAGCACAACACCATGTATTACTACCGGTTGACCGGCAGCCGGCTGTATCTGCTGGGACACGAGAACCCTACAGTGCTGCTGAAATATAGCGCTCCGTTGATTGCCGGCCGCTATCCAATGCACTACCTCGACAGTTGCCGGCACAGCTATCAGGCAAAGGGCCTTTATTCATCCGCCGTTCCATTTACCACCGGCGGCGAGGTGGAGCTGACAGCCGATGCCTTCGGGATGATGATTCTCCCTTCGGGCGATACGCTGCGCCATGTGATGCGTACCAAAACCATCCAAACCATCCGGCAGACATTTGTGATGAACGATACGCTGACGGTGGAGCAAAACTCCCTAGTCGAAACCTTCAAATGGTACTCCAAAGGCTACCGCTACCCGGTTTTTGAGACCATACAGACAAGGGTTATGGGAGATACCGGCAGCGTCAATTTTGAGACCGCCTTTTTCTTTCCGCCGCAGGAACATTTCTACCTGGACGAAGACACGCTGAATTTGGCCATCCGGGAAGAATTAAAGATGCTTGAAACCGGTACGCAAACAGATCCGTGGGCAGGCTTGACCTATAACTTCTACCCCAACCCGGTAAAAAACACGCCGCTGGAGGTTGAACTCTATCTGCCTCGCCGGGTTGGCAATATCCGGATACAGCTCCGGAATACCAGCGGCATGATTGCCGTCGATGAAAATAAAGGCTCTTATCCCGAAGGCATCTGCCGGCTTCAGCTGCCGGTCTATTTTCTGCAGGTAGATAATTATGTCCTCAATATTTGGTTAGACGGAAAATTAATAGAAGGAATCATTTTAAAACGCTAACAGACATGGAAACCACCACCATAAAACCCCGTATATTGCTTTTATTTCTTACGCTGCACGCATGCGTCTTTGCGCAGGATGTCATCACCCTAAACAGCCCTTCCGCCGCGTGGCAGGCAAGCTCATCCGCTTTGCGCCGGGATTCGCCTTCAAGGCAAGCACAAATGCCTCGTTGCGCGCCTATATTGATGAAACACTCTCCGGCGAAGAAGACCCGGAGGATGAACCCGAAATAAAAGACATCCATGTGAGAGCATCCGGCAACTATATCATCACCATCACCCCGCTTGATGCCGCCCAAAAAGCATCAATAGAAAAGGGCAAGCTGGAAATTGACGCTAACACGAGGGCACTGGTCAACATCCGCTACTTTGACGGTTTTGGCCGTCCCCTTGAGCAGGTGCAGGCCGGCGTAACCCCTGAGCACAATGACCTTGTATCGCTTCAGGAATACGATTCCTTTGGGCGCCGGGGCAACACCTGGCTGCCGTCTATGGTAAGCGGCAATGCCGGCGCGTTTGTTCCGGTTGATGTCTACAAGTCCACGAATGCGGGCCGGGATGAGCCTTACGCCTATCCGGTTTACGAAGATTCCCCCCTTGGCAGGGTACGTGAACAGTATGGTCCGGGTAAATCCTGGCATCAGAACGGCAAACCGGTGAAAACGACCGAAATAGAGCACAACAGCAGTTTTACGGTTCCCCTCTTTACCGTAACGAGCGACCGGATTGTATATTGTAGAAACCACCGATGAGGACGGCAACAAATCCTACACCGCCGCCAACAAGCAGGGACAGACTGTCTATACCGCGCAGCTGGACGGCGAAACCCCGGTAGAGACCTGTTACATTTACGATGGGTTCGGCAACCTCCGGGCCGTATTGCCGCCCCTTGCGGTCTTTGGCTCAGGCACGCGTGGAGAATCCGACCGGACGCTCCTGGACTATGCCTACCTTTATAAATACGACCACCGCAACCGGTGCATCGCCAAGAAGCTGCCGGGAGCCGGCTGGATTTACTATGTCTACGACGGAGCCGACCGGCTAATCTTTACCCAGGACGGTGAAAGCCGCCAAAAAGGCGAGTGGCTCTTCTCTATTCCCGACGAAATGGGCCGTGTTGTCATGACCGGCACCTGCCGGAAGAGTCTGGATTACGCCTCCAACCCGTTAGGCAACACCGTCGTCAAGGGCGTTTATAACCCCGATAGCAATACCGCGACCGGCTCCGACAGCTATACCGTCACCGGCGTAAGCCTTACCGGCACGAATATCCTTACGGTCAACTTCTACGATGACTACCATTTTGTGAAGAATAACATCAACATAGCCTACAGCCGATCCTGATCGTCACGGCGGTGTTCCTGCCCGGCAACCGCGTCATCCCGATGGCCGACATCCCCGCCATGCCGTTTATGGCGATCGGCGCCGTGGCGGTGTTCAAGGGCAACATCCTCAACTGCGCCATCACCGGCACCATCTGGTACTCCATCGTCCACTACATGGTCAGCGACACGGCCTCCCTGTTCACCGAAATGGCCGTCATCGCGGGCACGACCCTTGAAGAGGGGCAGACCTTTATCCACAGCTGGTGCGTAGGCGCACAGCCCCCTCTGTACATCATCATGAAGTGCTTCTCCGCCGAGGGC
>QMCE01002516.1_pt1 | contig 10107 bp, 6 predicted proteins | sample 1821851 | NCBI WGS metagenome assembly QMCE01 (sample SAMN09453174, study PRJNA476694) | Termite gut metagenome, whole genome shotgun sequencing project. | isolation source: worker | host: Odontotermes sp. | place: South Africa:Pretoria | collected 2016-01-28 | reverse complement strand
TGGAGCGGGCGAAGGGAATCGAACCCTCGTAACCAGCTTGGGAAGCTGGAGCTCTGCCATTGAGCTACGCCCGCAGTTCTTGGATGAAAGGGGGGATCCATTGCTGACACACGGCATTCCCTCTATAACCACGCCATTCCGACCCCGAGCGTCTTGTCGGCTGCGGCTGCGAAGGGAATGAATACTACTTGCAACCGGTGTACCTGGCAAGAAAAATAACGGCTCCATAGCTTTTTTTATCGTCTCGAATCCGCGTCGCATTCACTCCGCAGCATGACGACACCGCGTCGCGCCTTCGCGGAACAGCTATCGCGAACCGCTGAACAGAGAGCGATCCCGCAACAGGCGCTCACATCCGCCGCGCCGCGTCCGCGTCGAGGATGCCCCGGCGAACCTCTTCCGCAATATCAGGATTGGCGATGAAATACTCCGCCGCCTTCTCCCGACCCTGCCCGATGCGCGTCTCGCCGTACGACAGCCAGGCGCCGCTGGCAGTGAGGATTTTGGCCGCCAAGCCAAGATCGACCAGCTCGCCCGCGCGGAAGATGCCCTTGTTGAAAATAATGTCGAACTCCGCCTGACGGAACGGCGGCGCCACTTTGTTCTTCACCACCTTGACCCTGACCTTGTTGCCGCGCGGCGCCCCCTCGCTTCCCTTGAGCGTCTCGATGCGCCGGATGTCCAGACGGAGCGAGGCGTAAAAACGGAGCGCGCGGCCGCCCGGCGTCACCTCCGGGTTGCCGAACGTTACCCCAATCTGCATACGAATCTGGTTGATGAAGATGATGATGGCGTTGGAGCGGTTCACTACCGCCGTCAGCTTCCTGAGCGCCTGGCTCATCAGCCGGGCCTGAAGCCCGACATGGGTGTCGCCCATCGAGCCCTCCAATTCGGCGCGCGGCGTCAGCGCCGCCACCGAATCCACCACCACGATGTCGACGGCGTTCGATTTGACCAGCAGTTCGCAGATTTCCAGCGCCTGCTCCCCGGAATCCGGCTGCGACACCAGCAAGTCGTCAAGATTCACACCCAGCTTCCTGGCGTAGCCCGGGTCCAGGGCGTGCTCGGCGTCTATCATCGCCGCCACCCCGCCCGCCGCCTGGGCGGCGGCCACGGCGTGGAGCGCCAGCGTGGTCTTGCCCGACGACTCCGGCCCATAGATCTCCACGATGCGCCCCCTGGGGTAGCCGCCCGCGCCTATCGCCAGATCAAGCCCGAGCGACCCCGAGGACACCGACGGCACCTCGCGGCGCGCGCTTTCGCCCAGGCGCATGACCGCGCCGGCGCCGAACTGCTTCTGTATCTGCTCCAGCGCCGCGTCCAGGGACGGCGCCATCCGGTCATTGTTTTTCTCGCGGGCCTTGGCCATGTTTCCTTTCCTTGATTCCCCCTATCCCGAAGCGCCTTCCGCCTCCGCCTTCGCGGCCAGCTCAGACACGGACTGCGCCTCCTCCCGCTTCGGAAGCGGGGAAAACGGGCCGGTGCGCATGACCTGGCGGCTGTCGTCCGCCGTGAGCGAGAGCGGACCCTTGACGCTGTCCTTGACCTGCGCGTCGACGCGGCTGAACCTGACGGAGACGCCCATGCAGAGCATCTTGCGGACGTTGATCTGATCGACCCTTCCCGCATGATCGCGCATGTCGATGCGCTGCCTCTCGTCCAGAAGATCGACCAACAGCTCCCGGAGTTCCCGGAGTTCCCCGATGAGCTCGGAAAGCATGGTCTTCTGCTCGCTGCCGAGGCGGGCGGCCGCCTCCTTGTCCGCGAAGAGCGGATCCAGCAGCGCCTTGGCCGATTGAACGCGGTCAAGGTACTCGGCCATGCCGGCGCGGATTTCGTCCTTGCGGTTTTCCTCCGTCCAGTTCAGCCCGGCCATGATCCTGGTGTTCACCCCCATGTCCGAACCGAGGGTGTCGGCCTCGACCCCGTGGAAGCCGCACACGTCGCCGCCGATGATCGCCCCGGCGTCGACGGTGACGCGGCCCAGCGCCTTGACGCTCGAATTCATTATCTCCTTGACGACGGAGACGTCCCCGGACGCCTCGACCGAGGCGTCGTCGATATAGCGCGCCGTGAGCGAGCGGCAGGTGATGATGGCGGCGTTCTTGCCCTTGATGCCGCCGGTGATGACGACGTCGCCCTCGGAGGAGATGCGCCCGGCGCCCATCTCGCCCTTCAGCTCGACGCCGCGCTTGGCATTGATGTAGAAGCCGTCCAGGAGCGATCCGTGGACGATGACCTTGCCCACGAAATCCACGTTGCCCACGCTGTAGTCGATGTCGCGGGAAATCTCCAGCGCCGGGGAGACGGAGAGGGCGTTGTTTTCAAACACGAGGCGGCCTTCGATTTCGGAGGTGAAGTCGCGGCCGTTGGCGGAGATGACGATGCCGGCCCCGGTCTGGACCCGCATCGGCTCGCCGGGGACGGGGGAAATGGCGTTGCCGAAGACGTCGCGGCCGGGGCGGCCGGGACCGGGCGGGAGGATGCTGGCGACCCGCTGCCCGGCGAAGCAGTTTTCGATAAGGTTCAACTGCTTGTAGTCGATGGCTCCGGCCTCGTTTTCGTCGTAGCGGGGATTCATGCTGGTGGGCTGGACGTGGAATTCGATGGTGCCGTTCTCGCCCTTCCGCATGGGGGTTCCCCGCGCCACCTGGAAGAAGCCGGGGAAAGGCGAAGGGCTGTTCTGCATGGAGACGAAGAGGAGAAGCCCCGGCTCAACCACTCCGTGCGACACTCCGGCCGAGGCCAGAACGGCGGCGACCGACTCCCGGGTAAGCCCGGAGAAGTTCATCCCCGGGATCACTTTCAGGTAGGCGCGCATACCCTCCTCGTCCGCGACGAGATGGGTCTCGCGATCGGACGAGTGGTCGTGGTACAGCGTCCGCATGGCCAGCGGCTGGCCGTCGTGGCCGGTGATGACGGGAACGTCGTCGTTGTTGTTTTCCCCGGATGCGCTCATTGACGGTCAAATCTCCCCGAGAAGCCCCGCTTCCTGCCACCGCTTCAGGCGGTCGCGGAGCGATCGCTCGCTGATGCCCAGCCCTTCGGCAGATTTCGCCCGCGCCCCGCCGAAATGCCTGAGGGTGGCGACGACGAACTCGCGCTCGACGTCGTCCAGCGGCCGCGGGGCGAACGCGCCGTCGGTCGCCGCCGCCGGCGCCGCGTCCCCGGGAACGCCGGCGTCGCCGGAGGCGGGTTTGAACAGTCCCCGGGCCGCGCTCTTCGGGAGCGCGTTCTCCACCTGCGCCGCCTCGATGACGTCGGAGCGGCCGAGGACGATCAGGCGTTCCATGATGTTGGCGAGTTCGCGGACGTTGCCGGGCCAGTCGTAGCGGCAGAGGATGTCCATCGCCTCGTCCGACACGCTCTTGACGCGCGATCCCTCCTCGGCCCGGTAGCGTTCGAGAAAGTGCCGCGCCAGGGCGGGAATGTCGGATTTCCGCTCCCGGAGGGGCGGGAGGAGGACGGAGATGACGTTCAGGCGGTAGTAGAGGTCCTGGCGGAATTCACCGGCCTCGATGCTCTTCTCCAGATCGCGGTTGGAACTGGCGACGATGCGCACGTCCACCGAGATGGTCTCGGAGGAGCCCACGCGCTCGAACTCCTTCTCCTGCAGCACCCGCAGAAGCTTCCCCTGCAGACCCAAATCCATCTCCGACACCTCGTCCAGAAACAAAGTGCCGCCGTCGGCCATTTCAAAGCGGCCGATGCGGCGCTTGTCGGCGCCGGTGAAGGCGCCCTTTTCGTGGCCGAAGAGTTCGCTTTCGAGCACGCCGGCGGAGAGGGCGGCGCAGTTGACCTTGACCAGCGGTTTGGCGCGCCGGGGGCTCTGGGCGTGGATGGAGCGGGCGACCAGCTCTTTCCCGGTGCCGGATTCGCCCCGGATGAACACGGTGGCGGAGGTGGGCGCGGCCTGGCGGATTTCCTCGAACACCGCCTTCATGGCGGAGCTTTTGCCGACGAAATCGGCGTTCTTGAACTTTTTCGCCAGTTCGTCCCGGAGATATTCGTTTTCCGCGATGAGGCGGTGGTGCTCCAGGGCGCGGTTCACCACCAGGTCGATTTCCTCGGCCTTGAACGGTTTCATGACGTAATCGAACGCGCCGCATTTCATCGCCTCGACGGCGGTCTCGATGGTGGCGAAGGCGGTCATCATCACCACCGGCAGGTTGGGGTCGAGGCGCCTGGCCTCGCGGAGCAACTGCATCCCGTCCATTTCCGGCATACGCATGTCGGTGAGAAGGAGGCTGGCGGAGCCGTCGGAGATGCCTTCGAGCGCCTCGGAGGCGCGGCCGTAGCCGACGACATGCAATTCGGGACGCTGCAGCGCCTCCATCAGGCTGTCGCGCATGAATTCATCGTCGTCGACGATGACCACCTTGTCTTTGGGCATGAATGCCTCCCGTTGTCTGCCTGAAGCCTGTCTCTCACTCCACCGCCGGGATCTTGAACGCGACCACCGCGCCGCGCGGCTGGTTGTCGCTGATGTCGATGCGGCCGCCGTGATCCTGGAGTATCTTGTGGACGATCGCCATCCCGAGGCCGGTGCCGTCCTTGCGCATGGTGAAGAACGGATCGAATATTCTGCCCTTGACGTCGTCCGGAATCCCCGGGCCCGTATCGGCGAAACGGATCGAAAGCATGGGGCGGCCGCTCGCGTCCTCCTCCTCGCCCACGCCGACGGTGAGCGTGCCGCCGGGGTCCATGACCTGGACGGCGTTCAGGATGACGTTCAACCCCGCCTGCACCATCTGATCCGGGTCCATCAGCCGGGGGCGCTCGTGTTCCGGGATGTCGAAGACGACGTTCACCGCTTTCCGCTCGATTTCCCGCGCCGCCATGTCGACCGCTCCGCGCACGACCTGGCTCGTCAGCGCCTTCCGCATCTGGGGCGGACGGCTCCGGGTGAAGGTGAGCATGTCGGTGACGATGCGGTTCAGGCTCGCGGCGGCGGCGATGATTTTGCCGCAGGTGGCGAATTCGCCGCTGTCGCCCGGGAATTTCCGCCGCAGGCTGGAAGCGTAGAGCTCGATGCCGCCCAGGGGATTCCGGATTTCGTGGGCGACGCCGGCGGCCATTTCGCCGAGGGCGGCCAGGCGATCGTGGCGGTTGGCGCGCTCCTCCAGTTCGCGGATTTCGGTCAAGTCGGAAAAAATCTGCACCGCGCCGACGTTGCGGCGGACGCCCTCCTCGTCCTCATTCCACACCGGGCTGGCGGAGGCGGAGAAGTGGCGGGTGCGGCCGGAAGCGTCGGTAAGGCGCATCTCGACGCCGGAAAAGGCTTTGTCCTCCTGCATGGAGCGCATGAGCATGAGGGCGAAGTCGCGGCAGGGGCCGCGCAGGACGTCGAGGATGAACATGCCTTCGGGCGCGTCCGGGATGGCGCCGCCCAGTTCCCCCAGCACGTTCGCGGCCGGATTCCAGGCCATGACGCGGCGGTTGCGGTCGATGGCGATGATGCCGTCGGCGGAGGACTTGATGATGCCGGCGAGGTAATTCTTGAGCGACGACACCTGGGTGACGGTCTGGGACAGTTCCAGGTTTTTGCTGTGCAATTCGCCGGTGAGCTGCATCACCTGTTTCTGGAGCAGCTCGTGGGACTGTTGCAGTTCGGCGGTGACGGCGGAATAGGCGCGGATGATTTCGCCCAGTTCCCGCAGATCGGGCGGTTCCGGAGGGCGGGCGTCGCCGGCCGGGAGCGCTTCCCCTGACGTCATGAGCTATCCCTGTTTGTCCGAGAAGCGCGGCGGTTCGGGCGGGCGGTAGGTTTTGGCGCCGCCGTAGGCCTTGTTCAGGATTTTTCCGCGCTGGAGATTGCCGATGTCGACGGAGACCTTGTTTTTCTGTTCCTCGAACAGGGCGCGGCTGGCGTCCTCAAGCGTGACGATTTCGTCCAGGACGTTCCGGAGGCTGTTCCAGGCTTGTTCCACCAGGGAGTGGGCTTCGGGGGTGACGCGCTCGCGCAGACCGGCCTCCCATTCGGCGCGGACGGGGGCGGTCTGGTCGACGAGCTTCTGGTGCTTGTCGATGAGGTTTTGCTTGTCGGCCAAGAGCGAGAGGAGCTTGTCTTCGTTCCGCTCCTCGACGAGAGCCTGCTGTTGCTTCGATTTTTCGAGAATGGCGCGGTACACCTCGGTCTGGGCGTTCAAGAGCCGCGCCAGTTCCTTCGCGCACTGTTCCGGTGTTGCAGCCATGTGCCGTCTCCTGGGAGCAAAGGCGCGGGATGCCGCCCGAACGCGCCGCTGTCATGCCGGGGGTCCAGTATACCAATAATCGCCCCGCTTATGCAACCCATTTGCCGACGCCGCTTTTTTGGCGCGCCGCCCTTCCCGTCCTACTCTTCCCCATCTCCCGTCAGGGGCTCGTACCCCAGCCGGGGCGCGTCGTCCCGGAGCTGGAAGCGGCTCATCATCCGGCGCAGCTCGCCGCTTTGCCGCGACAGCGTCCGCGCCGCCTCCGCCGTGTCCTGGGCGTATTGCGAATTCTCCCGCGTCGAGGCGTCGATCCCGGCGAGGCCGGTGACGATCTGATCGATGTTTTTCGACTGTTCCTGGCTGGCGGCGGCGATTTCGCCGTAGAGATCCGCCGTCTTTTGCCCGTTTTCCAGAATTTCCCTGAACGCGGCGTCGGTGCGCATGGCGATAACCGAACCGTTCTCGACGCGCCTGACCGTCTCCTCCACCAGGACGGCGGTATCGCGCGCGGCCTTGGCGCTGCGGGAGGCGAGATTCCGCACCTCTTCCGCCACCACCGAAAACCCCTTGCCCTGCCGGCCGGCGCGGGCGGCCTCGACGGCGGCGTTCAGCGCCAGCAGGTTGGTCTGGAAGGCGATGTCGTCGATAAGCTTGACAATGGTGGCGATTTTGGCGCTGGAGGTCTGGATGTCCTTCATGGACGCCACCATCTCCTCGACGGCGGCGTATCCCCTCTCGGCCACCTGGCGGCTGGAAATGGCGAACTCGTTGGCGCGGGAGGCGTTCTGGGCGTTCCGGTGCGTTTGCTCTCCCACCAGCGTGGTGTGTCCGGCGATGTCGACCAGCGCCCTGGCCGTCCGCTCCGCTCCCTGGGACAGCGACTGGCTGACGGTGGAGATGCCCTGCGCGTCGCTCGTGACCTGCTGGACGTGGCGGTTGACGCGGAAGAGGGCGTCGCGGGTGATGCGCATCATTTCCGAAAGAGAAATGCCAAGCTGGTCATTGTCGCCCCGGAGGGCGACGGAGCGGGAGAAATCGCCGGCGGCCATGTCGCGGGCGATGTCGACTTCCTCGCGCTGGGCATGGAGCATGTCGCCGACGGAGCGGGCGAGCGCGCCTATCTCGTCGGAGCGGCCGACGAAGCCGGCCATGATGTCCTGATCGATCCTCCCCTCCGCCAGGAGCCGCATCTGCTCCGCCGCCGCGCGGATGGGGCGCGAGAGGTTGCGCGTCTGCCGCAGGGCGAGGACGACGGAGACGACGAAGCCGAGGAGCGAACAGGCGATGAACCACCAGCGGGCCTTGCCGGAGTCTTCGATGGCCGCCGCCGCCGCCAGGGTGGTGTCCCTGGCGCGCTGGTTGACGGCGTTCAACTGGTGCTTGAAGCGGGAGAGCTGTCCGGTGGCGTCGGACATGCCCTCCATCGCCGTTATGGCGTCGGCGGTGGCGGCCTGGGTGTCGGCGAAGGCGATGGCGGCGAAATCCCTGGCGGAGGAGCTGATGAGGGAGACGACGTCGTCGAGTTTGCGGCTGACGGCGTCCCTTTCGGTCTGGCCCGGACCGAAGGCGAGGTCGAAGGCGCGCGTGGAGGCGGCGTCGAACTCGGGACCGTCGCGAACATCCTTTCTCAGGAGGGAGTCGATTTCGTCCAGTTCCCGCATGAGCTGCCCGTGGGTCTTGGCCCAGGATTCCCAGGAGTTGAGGAAATCCAGCCACGCCGCGCGCTTGTCGACGGAAAGGCGGGGTTCGATGGCGGAAAAGCTGTCGATGGACTGGTAGGCGCGGCGGAAGGCGTCGTTGATGGCGGAGCGCTGCCGCTTGCGGATTTCCAGGTCGTGGAGCTGGCGCATGAGGAGGGTGCGTTCGCCGACGGCGACGGTGGTGAGGGCTTCGCGGATGGCGCCGATGGCGATGACGGCGGGGAGATCGATGGTGTTGATGTTTCTGACCCGGTTGCCGGTGGCTTTCATGGTGGCGACGGTGTTGTCCATCGTGGTGTTGGCGCTGGTGATGGTGGCGTTGGCGTTGTCGAGGGAGCGGGTGGCGTTGTCGAGGAGTCCGGACACGCTGTCGAACGATTCCCGCGTGTCGCGGAGCGTTCTCCGCGAATTTCTGAGCGCCCGATCGCCCACGAGGGCGACGAGGACGGTCATGAGGGTGACGCCGCAGAAGGCGAGAAAAAGCCTCGCCGCCACCCCCCGGACGACCGCCCGGCGTTTTTTCTCGGGAATGGGGGCAAGAGGAGCGTCAGGATCAGCCGTCATCGCGTGTTTGCCTTTCCCGACCAAGGACAACCAGAGTCTATGCACCCGCGTCAGGTGAGATTTCGGGGAGCCAATCCCAATCGCGTCGCGCTTGATTCGTGAACTTTTGCAACATGAGCATTCAAACCACCGAATGCTCACTTTGCAAAAATCACCACCCTTTCGGCACAGGCGTTTTTGATTTAGCAAAGTGGCGATTGGCGGTTGAATCGCCATTTTGCAAAACTTCAGTTAGGGATACGGATTCCCGCATTATCAAATCGCGCCGGAGTCCGATCCCTGACATCAAGCCTCCAGTAATTCTACCTTCTTTTTATTGCCAGGCAAGAGAGCGTATTCTCCTTGAAAAAAAAGCCGGAGCGGGTATACTGTCGCGCTTCGCCGTTTCGGGACGCCGCGGCTCCCGCTCTCGCCCAGCTAGGCATGGGTGGGATGTATTTTCCGAAATCCTTCGTGACATAGGCAGTATGCGGCGCTTTGGCGTTCGGGAGCGGTCACCAGTTCACGTTTTTTATCGATGCGCCCGTAGCTCAGTTGGATAGAGCGCCGGTTTCCTAAACCGGAGGTCGTGGGTTCGAATCCCGCCGGGTGTACCAATATTATCCCCATAATCCTTAAAGGGTTGTGGGGTTTTTCGTCGATATACACTTCAGGCTTGCCCAAGTTATTTACCCAACATTCACCCGCCGTGTGACAAAAATATTCCGCTCTTTGTCACAGACAGTCACAAGGAGAATGCTATGGCACGACCTGCAAGGAAGTATCCCACGCCCAAAATCCAGCTACGAGGTAAAGCATATCGGATCCGGTGGTACGCTTTCGAAAAGTGGTTCGAGTTTTCCTTGGGAAACGTGCTGAAAGACGAAGCGCAACGCATTTGCTTCATGCTCGGGGCCGCTTTCGCAAACAAAGAAGGATATCCGGAAGAGGTCATCAATGAGCCCGCCGTTAAACGCTACATCGCACTCACAAACGGTATCACTGAATACTCTGATGACTCCGGACTCATTGCAGCATACATCGCTCACATGAACGCAAAATGCTCCTCGAAATGGCCCACCACGGTCAACGCGCACCTCAAGAAATCTCTGAAACACATGGGGGTTTTGCTCTCTGCAACTACAAGACAAATCGAGGAATTCTTGGACGCCGTTGCAAATGACACTTCCACAGCCACCAGAAACAGGGCTTTGATTTCACTGTCTGGTTTCTACCGGTGGGCACGAAAAGCCGGACATTTGCCTAAAGGATACAATCCTATGGATGGCATCCGTCAGGTTCGAGAACATAGGGGAGAAGACGGCATTATCATTTGGGAGACAAACGAGGTAAAGCGCTTGCTCAAAGCCGCCGACAAGCGGAAAGACGGCATCGCCGTTTGGATCGCCATCCTCGCGGGCTTGCGACGTTCAGAAATCGCGCGACTGAAATGGGAGGACGTCTCCGAAGCTTACATCATCATCCGGAAATCGAAAACCGGCGTCAAAAGACAGGTGCCGCTGTCTGACGCTTTGGCAAAGAGGCTCAAGAAGGAGGTCCGGACCGATGGCCGAGTCGTGCCCTGGCCGGAAAACCTCGATAGCTGGCATACGGCGGCGAGGAGAATGATTGAGGAGTATTTGCCGAGGTTGCTCCCCGCTCTCCACAAA
>QMCE01769787.1_pt2 | contig 10115 bp, 9 predicted proteins | sample 1821851 | NCBI WGS metagenome assembly QMCE01 (sample SAMN09453174, study PRJNA476694) | Termite gut metagenome, whole genome shotgun sequencing project. | isolation source: worker | host: Odontotermes sp. | place: South Africa:Pretoria | collected 2016-01-28 | reverse complement strand
TTTCACGAGCAGCAGCACGGGCGGCGAGGGAGCTTCGAGGCATTACGTCGCCTCGCTCGCCGATTACGAGCGGACCTACACGCGCGGGTTCGAGGTATTTTACGGCCCCGCAAGCCGATGGAGCATCTTTGCGCTGCTGCCGTCTTATCCGGGGCTGCATACCCACCAACGCGCGTTGGCTGACGGAGTGAAATGGCACGGTTGTACTGTACATTTTGTTACGCCCGATGTGGATGTTGGCCCAATTATCGGGCAAACGGCTGTGCCGGTGTTATCACATGACGATGAAGAAACGTTGGCGGCACGTGTACTGAAAGCCGAGCACCGTTTGCTGGCCGATTGTGTGCGCTGGTATTGCGAAGATCGCTTAACAGTGCGCGGTAATGCGGTTTTGCTGCGTAACTCCGTATCGATTGCTGATGCGGTTCAACAACCGCAAGGTTGAACAATGGATGGGAACACGCAACAACAAAACGCACGGTGGCGCAAATATCATCTCAAGCATTTGGCGGAAGCGATTAGCCGTACCGACACCTTGCGCTTTCCAGCAGACAGCGTTTTACGGCAGTTTTTTCGCGAATATCCTACGCTGGGACAACGTGACCGCGCGTTGATTGCCGAAGGCGCGTTCGCTTTTTTGCGCTATCGACGGTCGTTAAAAACATTGGCGCAAACGACGCAAAAACAACGTCTGGCATTGATCACGTTGGTGCGGGTGCTGGGGCTTGCTATGGGCGAAGTAAAAAAACTTGCCGATGACCATGACCAGCATTGGCTTGAAGAGCTTCCGGAGCGGTTGGCATTTTCATTGACTGAAATCGAAGCTGCCGATGTTTCAGACGATTTATGGGCGCGGCTTGGGCACGATTACAGTGACGAACAACGTTTGGCGCTGGTAAAGAGCTGGCATCAGCCCGCGCCGTTTGATCTGCGCGTGAATATCATGAAAACAACGCGCGATGAAGCATTGACAGCATTGCGGCGAGAAGGCTTATGTGTTGAGGCAACCCCTTTCTCACCCTATGGCTTACGCGTGCATGGTCGGCCGATGTTGGTGAAGCATCCTTGGTTGCAGAATGGGAGCCTAGAAGTGCAGAGCGAAAGCAGCCAGCTTGCCGGGATGTTGTTAATGCCGAAGCGTGGCGAAATGATTGCTGATTTTTGTGCGGGTGCCGGAGGTAAAACCCTTTTGCTCGGTATGATCATGCACTCCAAAGGGCGGCTTTACGCATTCGATATTTCGGAAAAGCGTTTGCAAAAGCTGGCGCCGCGTTTGGCGCGTTCCGGTTTGTCCAATGTTCATCCGCAGCGGTTGAGCAGTGAAAACGACGGCAAAATCAAACGGCTGTCGGGAAAAATGGATCGTGTGCTGGTTGATGCTCCGTGTACCGGTACGGGAACGTTACAGCGTAATCCGGATTTGAAATGGCGTTATAGCGAGAGTCATTTGCGAGAGTTAAACGAAAAACAAACGGCGATCTTGGCTTCGGCGGCACGACTGGTTAAACCGGGCGGTAGGCTGGTTTACGCGACGTGTAGTGTATTGAAGATGGAGAATGAAGTGGTTATTGAATCGTTTTTGGAAAAACACCGGAGTTTTCGATTGTGTGACGCCAATATTTTATTTTCTGAGATGAAAGTGCCGCTTGACACCGGGAAATATTTAAATCTTTTTCCGGGACAGCATAATACCGACGGCTTTTTTGCCGCAGTACTCGAGCGGGTTTCGGCATCTTGAAGTAAGTGAGGCCAGTATGTTAGAAACACTAAAATTTTCTTCGGTGATCACCTCGTTATCATCGGCAGCCGGTTGGCTGGATTTGTCGCTGACGCTGTTTTGCGTAGCTGTTGCTCTGATATTTAGCCGATATTGGTGCCGCTACAGCGGATTGATACAGGAAAAAACAGATGGGGCGCTTCTGTTAAGGCAGGCGTTGACGCGTATCGTATTTCCTGCGTCGGCTTTTGTTTTTATTCTACTGACGCGCTCATTATTTCATTTATATGCGGAACCGCTGTTTCTCAATATTGCGCTGCCATTGACTATTGCGTTCTTGGTCATCAGGCTGATGGCGTATACGTTACGTTCATTATTTCCGCGTTCAATGTGGTTGACAGCGTCTGAACGGGCGATTGCTTTTAGTGTTTGGTCTCTGGTGGCACTGCATTTCATGGGAGTGTTGCCTGAAATTATCGAGGAACTGGATTCACTGGTATTGCCGTTCGGAAAAGGTGTCTCGGTCTGGGCGTTGCTCAAAGGTATTATTGTCGTCAGCTTTACCGCATCCGTCGCCATTTGGTTTTCGGACTTAATTGAGCAGCGCGTCTTATCGCAAGAGCTGGGGAAAAATGCTTCATACGGCGGATGGCTGTTTTTTGTACGCTTTATCCGCGTCATGTTGCTGTTTATCGCTGTTATGCTGGCGTTGCAGGGGATTGGTATGGCTCGCCGCCGTGTTCGCGGTATTCGGTGGCGCGATCGGTGTCGGCATTGGTTTGGGGTTGCAGAAGATTGTCGCGAACTATATCGCTGGATTTGCCATTTTGGCGGAGCGTTCGGTCAATATCGGCGATATGGTGACTGTCGGAAGCCAATTCGGGATCGTCAAGCAAGTTGCCGCACGTTATATTGTGGTGCAAAGTCTGGACGGTGTGGATGCGCTGATTCCGAATGAAACTTTTCTCACGCAGACGGTGCTAAATCATTCTTCCAACCAGCGCGCGGCGCGCGTATTGCTGACGATCCAGGTTGGCTATGGTACGGACTTGCGTTTGGCGATGCGTTTGATGCGACAGGCGGCAAACGAACAACCGCGGGTCATTGACGGCGGGAACGCGCCAAGAGTTGACGTGGCCGGCTTTGGTGATAATGGTATCAATTTAAACGCGATATACCTAAATATGCACTGTAATGATAAGCTGTAATTATTATTTATAATTATTATTTGTAATTATTGTATGTAATTATAATCGGTTATTATAATCTGTAATTATATTCTTTGTTTATAACTAAGAAAGGTTGCCGAATGGAGAAAAAAATCGTCCTTACCGGTGGCGGCACTGCCGGCCACGTTACCCCTAATATCGCATTGTTGCCTAAATTAAAAAGTCTGGGCTATGATGTTTCTTACATTGGTTCACACGACGGGATTGAAAAAAGGCTGATTACCGATTTTGACATCCCCTACTATGGTATCGCTGCCGGCAAGTTACGCCGTTACTTTGACCTCAAAAATATTACCGACCCTTTTCGTGTCATAAAAGGGTATCTGGAAGCCAAAAAGCATCTGCAGTCCATTCAGCCCGATATCATCTTTTCCAAAGGCGGTTTTGTCAGTGTTCCGGTGATCCGGGCGGCCGCCGCCTTAAAAATACCCTGCATTATCCATGAATCAGATATGACCCCAGGACTGGCAAATAAATTATGTATCCCACTTGCCGAAAAGGTCTGTTGTAATTTTCCTGAAACCGTAGGCATGATAAGCGGTGGTAAAGCCGTTCTTACCGGCTCACCCATTCGTGAGGAATTATCCAGAGGCAATAAGATTGCCGCCTTGGATTTATGTGGCTTCACGGCTAACAGGCCCGTACTTATGGTAATCGGCGGCAGCCTTGGCGCCGTATCCATCAATCAGACGCTAAGATCCGCCCTTCCCCAGTTGCTGGATGATTTTCAGGTAGTGCATATCTGCGGCAAGGATAAAGTCGATAACATGCTCCTGGATAAAAAAGGATACCGGCAATTTGAATATGTCAAATCAGAACTGAAAGATATCTTTGCTATGGCCGATCTGGTCATATCCCGGGCGGGAGCCAATTCCATCTGCGAAATCCTTGCTCTCAAAAAGCCCAATCTGCTGATTCCGCTCTCGGCCGGAAGCCGCGGCGATCAGATTCTAAATGCCCGTTCGTTTGAGTCCCAAGGGTTCAGCATGGTAATTCATGATGATGATCTTTCTGAAGCTCTTTTGGTGGATAAGATCCATGAATTATATTTCACACGGCAAAATTATGCAGAAGCAATGTCCCGAAGCAATCAGTTAAATTCTATCCAGACCATTACGAATCTCATTGAAACTATCTGCTTAGCTTAGGACGGACAGCATTATAAGAATTTACTCTTACTAAAATGTTTGAATGTAAAGAAACACAACTCTGGGAGGATAACAGAAAATGCTTTTTAATTCCTATATTTTCATTTACCTTTTTCTGCCTCTCACCCTCTTTGGCTGGTACGGGTTAAACCGCCTCAAAGCTTATGAATGGGCAAAAGTCTTTCTGACCCTGATGTCCCTTTGGTTCTACGGCTACTTTAATTATTATTACCTGCTGATTATTACCGTCAGCATTTTGGCCAATTACAGCATCAGCTTTCTGCTAACCTTTGCTAAAAGCCGCAGAACCCGTTATCTAAGCCTTGTCACCGGGATAGCGGCCAACCTGGGACTGCTGTTTTATTTTAAATACTATGACTTTTTCATAGAAAACATCAACCTGCTGTTTTCGGCAGATTTTAACCTTAAGAATATCCTGCTGCCGCTGGGAATCAGTTTTTTCACTTTTCAGCAGCTTTCCTTTATCATTGACCGCAGCACCGGCAAGACCGAACATTACTCGCTGATAAATTATGCTGCCTTCGTTACTTTTTTCCCTCAGCTGATCGCCGGTCCCATCGTTTTATATAAAGAGATGATTCCTCAGTTTGAAGATCATGCTAACCGCGAGTTTAACGGGGAAAACTTTTCTAAAGGGCTGGCTCTTTTTGTCCTCGGCCTGTCGAAAAAAGTCCTGTTGGCCGACAACCTTGCCCTAGCCGTCAACTTTGGTTTTGCCCAGACCGGCTTCCTAGATACCCCTTCCGTCATTCTCGTCGTTCTGGCCTATAGCTTTGAGATATATTTTGATTTCAGCGGTTACTGCGACATGGCTCTGGGACTGGGAAAAATGTTTAATATTCAGCTTCCTGTCAACTTCAATTCCCCCTATAAAGCTGTTTCAGTTAAAGAACTGTGGCAACGGTGGCATATGACGCTGTCGCGTTTTTTTATCAGCTATGTCTATGTTCCTCTCGGCGGTAGCAAAAAGGGTCGCTTAAGAACCGCCGTCAATACCCTGATCGTTTTCTTTCTCAGCGGGCTTTGGCACGGCGCTAACTGGACCTATGTGGTATGGGGCACGATGCAGGGGCTGCTGGTTGTCTGGGACAACCTTGGTATTGTGGGCGTGAAGGGCGCTGCCGAAAAGAAACCGGCCCGCTTTTATATCCCACGGTGGCTCGGATGGTTTTTGACTTTCTCATTTTTTAACCTTACCTTATTATTTTTCCGGAGCGCAAGCATTTCCCATGCGGTACAGATGTTAAAGGATCTGTTTGCTTTCCGGGAGACCGGCTATCTTTACAAAATAGCTGCTCAAATGAAACTATCCGAGCTGTATGTGGTCGGACAGGCTATTGACATGGCTATGCCGCAGCTGCTGAATTATTTCTATGTGGCGGTTTTTCTGCTGCTGCTCGCGATCAGCGCTTTTATCATAACCAGAAAAAATGCTGTAGAAATCGTTGAAACTGCGGAATTTAATTCCCGGTTTTGCTGGAAGCTCGTTATTTTGTTCGTCTGGTCGGTCATTTCATTTTCACAAGTGAGCACTTTTATCTATTTTAACTTTTAGGAGAATCCATGAATCAGAAGTTCATCCGGACATTTTTAATCAGAAGCGCGGTATTGATGGCGATATGCATAGCCGTCACGATAGTTTTTGACCCATTTTTCCAGTATCACAAACCTCTTTCCGGGCTTAAGGCGGTTTTAACGGACACCGAGTATCAATGTATCGGCACCCTGCGGACCTTTGACTACGACAGCCTGATTGTCGGTTCTTCTGTCGTAGAAAATAATTATAACGACTGGTTTAACCAAGGCTTTGACTGCAACACGATAAAAGCTGTCCGCACTTACGGCGCAACCGCAGATCTATGCTTTTTAATGGACGCTGCCTTTGAAGATCATGACCTGAAATACGTCTTCTACAATATGGATACCTCTTCTTTAGATGCCGATCCGGTTGCCACCTACCGTCTGACCGGCTCCCCGATGTACCTGTACGACAGAAACTATCTCAATGACATCGAATATGTCTTGAATAAAGACGTGCTGATGGAAAAGACGCCTTATCTGGCTGCCAATTCCTTTATCGGTGATTATGATGAAAATAATTCCTATAACTGGTCACAATGGAAAAGTTTTAATCAGGAATCGGTGTTGGCAAACTATTACCGAAAGCCGACGATTTCACCTATGGAAGCAGAAACAGCCTATCAGGAGCAGCTGAACGGCAATATTGCCTTGATTGCCGAACAGATTGAACAGCACCCAAAGACCAGCTTCAAAATCTTTTTCCCTCCGTATTCGATGTTTTACTGGGATAATATTTACCGAAACGGTAAAACCGAGGCTTATCTTTATAATATGGAGCAGGCGATCGGCCGCCTGCTGGCTTATGAAAATGTGGAAATTTATTACTTTCAACATGAAGAAGAGATTGTCTGTGATTTAAATAACTATATGGACATCCTGCATTTCTCACAGGATATCAATTATTGGATGTGCGAGCAGATGATCGCGGGCAATTACCGGCTGACCCCGGATAATTATATGGCAGTCCTGAATGAGATGCGGCTGCTATCCAATCGAATTACGGAAGAAGATGTCCTGGAATATGAGGAAATGCTCCGTTACGACGAGACCGATGACAGTGAACGACTATTTTGAAAGGAAAAGGTATGGAAGCTATGGCTATGAAATTAATCTCTTGGAATGTAAACGGTATCCGCGCCTGTATAGCTAAGGGTTTTATGGAGTTTTTTGAAAATACGGATGCGGACATTTTCTGTCTGCAGGAAACCAAAGTTTCCGAAGGACAAATCCAGCTGGAACTCCCCGGTTACCATCAATATTGGAATTATGCCGAGAAAAAGGGCTATTCGGGAACCGCCGTTTTCACCCGTCAGGAACCGCTTCAGGTAACTTACGGGATTGGTATGGAAGAACATGATCATGAGGGCCGGGTGATTACTTTGGAAATGGCGGAGTTTTATTTCCTGACTGTATACACCCCCAATTCCCAGGAAGAGCTGGCGCGGCTTAGTTACCGTATGAAATGGGAAGAGGATTTTCTAAGTTACTTAAAGGAACTGGAAAAAAAGAAGCCGGTCATATTCTGCGGCGACTTAAATGTCGCTCATCAGGAGATCGATCTCAAGAACCACAAAACCAACCACAAAAGCGCCGGTTTCACTGATGAAGAACGCGGTAAATTTACCAGCCTGGTTCAAGCCGGCTTTATTGACACGTTCCGGTATTTTTATCCGGATAAAACCGAAGCTTATTCCTGGTGGTCCTATCGGTTCCACGCCAGGGAACGTAATACCGGATGGCGTATTGATTACTTCTGCGTTTCAGAAGCATTAAAAGACCGCCTGGAAGACTCAATTATTTATCAGGATATTATGGGCTCCGACCACTGCCCGGTCGGCCTGTTGCTTCGTTAGAAAAATGCTGATGAAAGCTTAGCTTTCTTGGACAGCCGCAGCTTCCCGCTGCAATAAGCTTTCTTTTACGGCTAATCCGCCGCCATAGCCGGTAAGACTGCCGTCTGCCCCGATTACCCGGTGACAAGGGATAACAATCGATATCGGATTCTTGTTATTCGCCATACCGACTGCCCGAAAACCTTTCGGGCAGTCGATCTTTTCCGCAATCTGACGGTAACTTGCTGTTTGCCCGTAAGGAATATCGCAAAGTGCCTTCCAGACTTTTTTCTGAAACACCGTTCCGGCCGCTTCTAATGGCAGGTCAAATACTTTGCGGCAGCCGTTAAAATACTCTTTCAGCTGTCTAACCGCAGTTTCTGTAATCCGGCTGGGCCGGGACTCCCTTTCTGACATGCCAAAAATGATTCCGGTCACCGCCTGCTCGTTTGCTGTTATTGTAAGCGGTCCGACCGGGCTTTCGCATGTCTCGATATATTCGTTTCCGTTTCCTAAGATACTTTGCTTTTTCATCATATTCTGATCCTTTCTTTTTCTGGTGTTATCAATTTTCCGACCAATCATTTTTCCGACCAATCATTTTTCTGACTTTTTAATTAATCATTTTTCTGATTTTATCATTTTTCCAATTCCGGACTGACTTTGGCATATATAGCGAAATTAAGTAAAAATTTATTGTTTACCGATAAATCAATATTGACAAACGATATGTGCTATGGTAAATTTAAACAATAAAATGATTTAGTTAATATCGGTAATAATAACGGAAACCATATCAATCAGGAGGATTTATGAAAAATACTATTACTGTTTTTACCAAAAGATTACTCGACTTTATGTTCTATGGCGGGATCTTGGTCACCTTGTCAGTTCCTTTGATATTTCGACTTTATTCCCGTTACAACCGCTTTTTTGATCAATATTATTTTTTACTGTGCAGTATCTTTATGATTTCAGGGATTTTAGCTATTTTGATCATAAAGGAGCTGCGGAGCCTGATCCGTAGCGTGCTGAATGACGACTGTTTTATCAGGAAGAATGTGGACAGTTTAAGAAAAATGGGCAACTTCAGCTTTGTTATCGCTGTTCTGACCACTTTCCGTAGCTATATTTATCTGTCTCCGGCAGTTATTATTACCTTTCTGGTTTTTATCATCGCCGGATTATTCAGTAAAGTCCTGGCCCACGTATTTGATAAAGCGGTTACCTACAAACTAGAAAATGATCTTACTATTTAGGAGGTGCCGGATGTCAATCGTGATCAATCTCGACGTTGTCATGGCACAACGCAAAGTAGGACTTACCGAACTGGCAGGCAGCATAGACCTGACCCTTGCCAATCTTTCTATCTTAAAAAACAATAAAGCAAAAGCCATCCGCTTCTCTACATTAGAGGCCATATGCCGCGAGCTAAACTGTCAGCCCGGGGACATCCTCGAATATGTAGAAGACAATCCTGATACCCTACTACAAGGAAAGGAGCAATCATTATGAATCAAGAAAATACCCAGAATACGATTAACGACACGCAAAGGAATGACATGACAGCCTTGTCCCAGTTCCGTCATTTTTATTTTGGCAGCTTACTTTATGCCCTCTTCTTTACCTTTTGTCTCTATCGCAATTTTAACGGTATCACCTACCCTTTTTTCGTCGGCGGAACCCTCTGCTTTTTCTTCTCATGTTTAAAAAAGTTAGGGATTACCGCCAAAAAAGACATGCCTTTTTATGTGATTAGTTTACTCCTATTAGGAATTTCAACTTTTTCTACCAATAGCTTTCCCATCATATTTATGAATGTCATCGCCGTATTTCTGCTATTTTTTATCTTGGCCATCCATTGCTTCTACAATGATCAGAACTGGTCCTTTGGCAAGCATATATCGGCTATATTGATAGTCTGTTTTAGCAGTTTACTCTGCATTGACAGGCCTTTCCGTGACATGGCCTGGTATCGTAAGAGCAGATCCTCCAAGACCAGCCATAAAAAGCTCAATGCTATCATTTTAGGTATCGTCATCTCCATTCCCCTGCTGATAATCATTATTATGTTGCTTTATGGAGCTGACAGTATTTTCGCTTCCTTTTTTGACACCTTTTTCTATGGCTTACGATATATACCGGACGATACGGTCGGAATCGCTTTTTATTTCCTATTTGCCTTTTTTGCCTATTACTGCATCTGGGTTTATCTTTGCAAAAGAGATATGATCGAGGAAGTTACTGACAAACGTACCGCCGAACCTATTATCGCCATAACCTTCACCGGGATACTATCCGCTGTCTATCTTGTTTTCTGTATTATTCAGATCTGGTATCTTTTCTTGGGAAATCTGCCCCTGACAGAAGGCTTCTCCTACTCTCAATATGCCCGCAACGGGTTCTTCCAGCTTCTGTTCGTATGCCTGATCAATCTGATTTTGGTATTAAGCTGTCTAGGCCGGTTTCGCGAGAATAAGGTTCTCAAGGCGATTCTTACCGTCATCACCATCTGCACTTATATCATGATCGTTTCCAGTGTCATGAGGATGCGACTCTATATCGCTTTTTATAATTTAACCTTTCT
>QMCE01002514.1_pt1 | contig 10116 bp, 9 predicted proteins | sample 1821851 | NCBI WGS metagenome assembly QMCE01 (sample SAMN09453174, study PRJNA476694) | Termite gut metagenome, whole genome shotgun sequencing project. | isolation source: worker | host: Odontotermes sp. | place: South Africa:Pretoria | collected 2016-01-28 | reverse complement strand
TGAGTGCAGCGTTGTTCGCGTGTATCCTGAGCTTGAGCTCCCCAAGAACGGCACCCGCTGCAGAAATTCCCGATACCTACGAACGCATGAGCGCTGTTGTTTTTAATCGCAGTCAATACATTGACAGCAATGTTCCGCGTGCGGCTGATTTAAGGGTAGAGGTTATTTATAAACTTGCCCAAGGAACTGAAACTCAGGTCCAAGTCCCCATCGGACGGGTCAATACTGGGGATGCCAATGCGGCGGGAAGATTTTTATTGTGGACCGGTTCTGACGCAAGGCCTCGTGTTGAAATAGCGGGTTCTGGGACCTTTATGTGCCCGGGAAAATCAACCGTGGGAATTTCTTCTTTGGGCATAGATTTGCCAAACAAGAAATATTCTTGTGACGGTGTTGAACAAACGGTTACTTTGGGAACTTTTACCCCAACCTCTACCGACTTGATAATTGGCAGAGCGTCGCAAAATGACTCTGATAACTCGTTTACTGGCAACATATATTCTGTAAAAATTTGGAAAGCGGGGACTGCGTTACGGAACTTCGTAGCGGCTCGTCGTCGCAGTGATAATGTCTGCGGCCTGTTTGACCTTGTCAGCGGAAGTTTTTTTGTTCCTGCATTGGGAACCGTTGCATGTAAAACTTTTACAGAAGAACCTTGGGGAATATGAAACTAGCGCATAGTCTATAGACTATGCGCTAGTTTTTTTCTGCCTATTGACTTGTTGCTTGTTGACTGATACAATCGCCGCACAAATTAAGGATATTTATTATGATTTATGTTATGGGACATAAAAATCCCGATACCGATTCTGTCATCGGCGCTATTGCAGAGGCCGAGTTTCTTCGCCAGCGTGGCCTTGAAACCAAAGCCGTAATCCAAGGACCTGTAAACCCGGAAACGGAATGGGTCCTGAAACGTTTTAATCTTGAAGTGCCGCAAATAATGACCAGTGTTGCGGGAAAAACTGTGTCGCTTGTTGATACGTCAGAACCACTGCAACTTCCCGATGATATAAACGATGCGAATATAGAATCTATCGTAGACCACCACAATCTTGGTGGAATCAGAACAGACAAAGTTTCCTTTATTACCATACGTCCTTATGGTTCAACTTGTACAATTATCCAGGGCCAGTTCAAAGACCGTGACTATGGAATTCCCGCAAGACTTGCGGGGGCCATGATGTGTGCAATATTGTCTGATACCGTGCTTTTGAAATCTCCAACTACGACCGACAAGGACAAGCGGGTTGTTAGCAAGCTGTCCATAATGGCGGACGTTGATTGGGAAGAACTCGGTATGGAAATGTTGCGGGCTAAATCAGACGTAAGCAAGGATTCAATTGACGACTTAATTTCGCGTGACAGTAAAGAGTTTGAAATGGCCAGTGGTCGCCGTGTTACTATCGGGGTCTTGGAACTTGTTGATACAACGTCGGTATGTTCGCGAATAGACGAGATTAAAGAAAAACTTGAAGCAATTCATAAAAGCGGTAAAAACATAATCTTTTTAATAGTCGACATAATGAAAGAAGGCGCTTGGATGCTTTCGTATACAGATAATGATGAAAAGATAGAACGTTTGTTTATGGGTACATGGACGGACCATATTGCTTTTATCCCCGGGATACTCAGCCGCAAGAAACAGGTTGTGCCGGAACTTATAAGAGAGTTCTAGAGGACAAAGGGCGGAAATATCCGCCCTTTGTTATTTCTTGAATTTTTTGGCAAAATCAAATGTGTATTCCAGTGCACTGTAAAGACTTGCCCCAAGGCTTATCCAAATTCCACACAAACCGATAATTGGAAGTGCAGTTATTGCAAACATTACAAAGCGACTTGTCGTGTCTGCCGTTATACTGGTTCCTATGGCAAACAGCAAAAAGAATGCGCCGATTGTAACCATTTGGAAAAATGCTTTGACTTTGCCCATTGAAAGTCTTGGATTTGGGACCGGCATTTCCATTTTATTTGCGCCCGCGAATTCGCGAAGACCGCTTACATAAAGTTCCCTTGCGGTCATAAGAATAATGGGAACAACAATGAACCAGGCCTGCATAGTAATCGCGAGCATTATGAACGAGTTTACAACCAAGAACTTGTCACCCATGTGGTCAAGAACACCACCGAGTTTCGAAGTTGCGTTAAATTTTTTTGCAAGCAAGCCATCGAAAAAATCAGACAGACCGGCAACAGTGAAAAGTATAAATGCGGTCCAATGAAAACCGTACATGACAATGGGCACAAGCGCGAACGCGGCGACAATGCGAAAAATTGATAAGAAGTTTACGAAAGCTTTCATTATTTTTCCTTTTATTACTTGAAGTGATTATATCAGTCCGGGGTGAAAAAAAGAATAGATTTTTTTTGCGGCTGCGGCGCCCAACCCTGGGACCTTTTCCAATGTTTTTAAATCTGCATTTGAAACCCCACGTGCCCCGCCGAAATAGTGCAACAACGCACGTTTTCGCGTCGGTCCAATTCCATCTATTTCATCAAGTGCGCTGCCAAAGGCTTCTTTGCTGCGTCGCGCACGGTTGAAGGTTATTGCGAACCTGTGGGCTTCGTCACGTACCCGACGCAGAAGCAAAAACAGAAGTGAATTTTTTGGAACAGAAAAATTTTCGGTGCCATCGGGTAAAATAAAGTGTTCATCTCCGTTGCGAACTTCGCCCTTTACCACGCCCAAGACTGGGGCAGTATCGCCAAGAATTTTTTTTGCGGCTTTCCACTGAGCATGTCCCCCGTCAACGATGACGAGCCCCCCCCCTGCTGCGTCTTTAAACGCACGGGCAATAAATTCTTCCATCATCGCTATATCATTTCCTGCACGTGATGGGTCTTTAAGTTTAAAGTGTTTATATTCATTTTTTACAAGGCCGTTTTTATCAAAGGCAATCATTCCGCCCACTGGGCTTTTTCCAAAAAGATGAGAATTATCAAACACAAACGCTTTATCTATTTCAAGCCCAAGCCAAGTTTCAAGTGATTTGAAAGCAGTCGGCCAGTCAAAATTTTTATTTTGGGGGTTTCTTTTTCCCGCAATTGCAGTTTCTGATAAAGCTGCAATTTTATCACGAAGCTTTGCTGCGGCTTCATAGTCCATGTTGCTTGCGGCGGTGGTCATTTGCGTCGAAAGGTCATTAATAACTGGTGCTGTGTCGCCGGAAAGAATTCTTCGTGCAAGTGCAACCTGTTCAGAATAGGCGATGTTATCTTTAATCATACAGGGGGCGCTGCAGCGTCCAATCTGGTAAAGCAAACATGGCCGAGTTCTATTTCTCATATAGCCGTCGGTACAAGTCCTTAGCTGACATACTTTTTGAATTGTCTTAAGGGATTCGTTCATTGCCCCGACCGAAGGATAAGGCCCGAACACGTCGCGTTTTTGCGAAACCTTGCCACGGAATTTCATAATGCGGGGAAACTCGTGCCTGGTCAGCATTATCTGGGGGTACATTTTCCCGTCGGTCAGCATTATATTATACTTTGGCTTGTCCGATTTGATAAGTTTTTCTTCCAAGACAAGGGCATCGTTTTCTGTGGGAACGGTTTCCCATTCTATGCGTGTTACAAGACTGCGCATAATTTGCTTGTGCGGCTCAAGCTTTGCAATGTCAGAGTACTGTTTAAGGCGTGCCGATAAATCCCGAGCCTTTCCCACGTAAAGCAGCACATCATCAGCGCCATACATTTTGTACACGCCGGGCAAATGTGGAGCATTTTTTATAATATCGTTGAATTGAATAATCATTACCAATATGTTATAATAAACTAAACATGAAATCAACAAGGGGGATAAAATGAGTCTTTTCTTTTCACGAGGTGAACAATCCGGACGAAGCATGATAGAAATGCTTGGGGTTCTTGCCATAATGGGCGTGATAACGGTTGGTGCGATTACGATGATATCGGCAGCAATGCGAAGCCAAAAACGAAGCGCGGTCCAAGATGAAGTTTCCCAGATTGTAACTGGCGTGCGTCAGTTACTTGGGGGGTATGATGACTTTACTGGCATAGACAATTCTACTATATTCGGTGCAATTGGAATGACTCGGAAAAATCCGTACGGCGGGGATTATGAATTGTCTGTGAATCCGTCTAATACGCGCCAGTTTATCGTGCGCATAGGTGGGCTTTCAAAAACAGATTGTGAATATTTTAGAACTCGCGCATGGTCCGATTCGTACGATTATTTAATTTCGGACGGCAAGCGCAGCGGAGCCGCCGGTGTATGTAATGACGCAAACGGAAAGAATATAATAAGTGTAGTATTCGGAGAATAGGGGATAAGATTTACACGGCGCGTTGCGCCGTGTAAATCTTAAATCCTTAAATTAATCAATGGTTGGGAATATAGAAATAGCAAAGACTGAAGACGGCGTGCGTTTGATGCGCTGGTTTTTGCGCAACTTTCCTGGGTCTAATTTGAAGGAGCTTTACAAGCTCTGCCGCGGTGGACAGATAAGAGTAAATTCAAAAAGATGCCGTGGTAATGAAATGCTTCGCTCTGGTGATTTTGTGCGTATTCCGCCAACTGTGTCAAGCTCTACAAACAAAGTTCAGAAAACAGAAAGCGGCGAAAGGTTTTCACTGGCAGAGCTTGAAAAACTTCGCCAATGTATAATTCACGATGACGAAGACATGGTGATATTTAATAAACCAGCCGGTCTTGCAACCCAAGGAGGCACTGGTATAAGAATATCCTTGGATAAAATGGCCTCGGCACTGTTTCCGTATGATAAAATTTCACTCGTGCATCGCCTTGATAAAGAAACAAGCGGTATATTGGTTGTTGCAAAGAACCAGAATTCTGCACAAGTGCTTGCGCGAGAGTTCCAAGACAGAAACGCCCAAAAAGAATACCTTGCCGTTTTGTGTGGGAACGTGTCACCCAAAGCTGGTGTCATTGAAGATGTTCTTCATGATAAGCGTGCAATAACGAAATATGAAGTCATAGGCGAATCGCACGGAGTCTTTACATTTGTTCGTTTCCAGCCGAAAACGGGCCGCAAACATCAATTGAGGCTTCACAGTGCGTTCGAGTTGAAAGCGCCCATAGTTGGTGATAACTTGTACGGTCGCCCGGATGAGAGTATAGAACCTGCACTTGAGTCAGTCTTTGACAGAAAAAAATTGCACCTTGTTGCGTATAAATTGACATTCAGACATCCAGGGACTGGTAAACAAATAACAGTAACGGCGGAATTGCCAGATTTTGTAAAACCTGTCCTTAAGCTTTTTGAATGGAACGTATAGTTAGTAAACCGCGTTTCATAAGCAGTACATAACTTTATACGCTTTACACTAGCTATGCTTTTGCCCGTTAATATAACCATATATTGCGTTTTTCTTTTTTGAATAAGCTGCCCACATGCGGTCGCCATAGCAAAAGTGCCACCATTCATTTGGATAATTTACAAAGCCTTCTTTTTTCATAATGTCACAAAGTATTTTGCGATTTTTTGCCTGGTCAGGGGTTATGTTTTTTGACAAAGTTTTTATTTCTTGGCAGATTTCCAGATACTGGGTCCCTATATCCAATGGAACCCCATTAATGTCACAAAGCGTAACATCAATTGCCCCCCCAGTTTGATGTCCACCAAATCCGTCCGGACTTGCCGTGACTTTTCGAGTCATTATAAAAATTTCTTGGTCTGAAAGGTTTGGATTTTCTTTTTTGATAAAGTTGAATTTTGTGTCAAAAGTTTTCTTTTGGGTTTCCAAAGAACGATAGGCAAATAAAATCATAAGACAATATTTTCCATCAATTTTTTTCGATATAGATTTTACTTTGTCTGACACGCTGGTCCGAACACAAAGCTCGGAATGGTCCAAATTTTTGGAGGTCATAACATTAGGAATTCCGACCAAAGATTCCAGTTTTTCGCCGGATTCGTTTATCGGAATTCGGTCTATGATGTCACGCGGTAAAATATCGCGCAAGCCCAGATTCCATAAAATATAATTAAGATAAACTTTCCAACCCATTTTTTACTCCGAAATAATTGTATAGTCGTGAATATGATTTTCAACAAAAAAATCTGTCATATAAAAATACTATGCTTGGTTTGTTTTTTATGATACAATTGTGAACATGAAACGCTTTTTTGTGCTTTTGTTGGCTCTGTTTGTGACTAATGTTTGGGCTGCCCCGGCACCACAAACTCGGGGGAGGGCGCCTGTTCAAACCACTGCACCAAGCGCCACGGTTGCTGCGCGAAGCGCAACTCGCACACCTGCAACCGCCGCGCGTAGTGCTGTGCCAAGAACCACCGTCGCAAGGTCGGGCGCCATGCCAACTGCTGTGTCGGCCCGCTCTGCACAGGTCAGCGTCGCACAAAAGGGAACTACTGTTGCCGCCGCCACCCAAAACACTGTTGTAAGTCCAGAATGCCGCGAGAAATATTTTGGTTGCATGGACAGCTTTTGCATGCTTGATAACGAAAATGGTGGACGCTGCCAGTGCAGTAACCGCAAGGCAGAGCTTGATGTGGTGCTTGCAGATATAGAGAAATTAAATTCTAATGCCGCAAAGCTTATTTCAGAGGGTGTGGAAAAAATCGAAATGGGCGCCAAAGCTGATGCTGTCATGTCTGTTGCCAATGCGGCGGTCAAAGAAGTTTTCGAACCTGCACAACCCGCAAACCAAAGAAGAAGACTTGACCTGTCCAGCCTTAACCTTGGTGATGATTTTATAATTGATACTTCAAGTATTTTTGATGACCCAATGGCGGGGGATGCGTTGGCGGATAAAAAAGGCGATGCATTGCACTATGCCGTTGCCGATATTTGTGTTAAAAGGATTCCGGAATGCGCGGCAGATAAGAATATGGTCCAGATGATGTATACCCAGAACGTGCGGTCTGATTGCGCGGCGTATGAAAATCACCTGAGAAACGGTAAACGCATAGCGGAAGAGAACGTAAGAACGGCCGAGGCTGCAGTGCGAGAGGCCGCATTGACCGCATACCAAACTGCGAATAAATGGGACCTTGGACAGTGCACTGTCCAGTTCAGAAATTGTATGGGTGAAGAGGAAAAGTGTGGAGAAGACTTCACGGGTTGCGTTGGGATTGCGGCGGCCGAGAATTCCAGGGCAAGAATAGGTGTTCGCTCTAGGGTGCAAGAAGTTGCAATACCCGGCGCCTTGACGCGAATAATGGTTTCGGCGACGACTATGGAAGCGCTGGAGTCCAAGAGAGTAATGTGTGAAACGGTGCTGAGCCAGTGTCAAAATGTTAGAGCAGACGTGTGGCCTGCGTTCTTGCGTGATATTGCGCCGACTATGAAAACGGCGGAACTTTTGGCCGAGTCCAATCTTAGAACAAGCTGTATTAATAATATATCGGAGTGCTTTTTAAAGGCGTGTAAGGATACGATTGACCCCAATGACCCAGAGGGAAGTTATGACTTGTGCCTTACCCGGCCAGAGGCTTTGCGCTCGCTGTGTAAGGTCGAAATTGACCCCTGTGTAGAGGCAACCAAAACAAGTGACGAACAGGGCGATTGGGATATAATGACTTTCGTAACGGCCAAGCTTGCTGCAATGCGTACTGATTCTTGCACCAAGGCGGTGCGCCAGTGTTTGCAGTCTACGGACCGCTGTGGTGAAGATTATACTAATTGCATAGGGCTTGACAGAATGGCAATTGTGGATATGTGCCCAACGGATAGAATTCGCCCAAGCTGTTCAGAAGGTGGAACTTTCGATGAAGACCGAGTCTGGGATATTGTAGAGGGTATATTCCTTAACATAGATAATAATATGCTTGCAAAGTGCCAGGCTGTTGCGGAAACGCAAATGATAAATATTTGTGGTGACGCGTTCAGCTGTGACGTCCAGTTTGGCCGTGATAAAAACTTTGGTGCAGAAAGCCTTGCACTTAACACTGTGAAAGCGGACGAGCTTGAGATAATCGGCCTTGTTGACTTTAATAAAATAACTGTTGAACACAACCAAGTACCAACAACGAATAGATTGGATTTTGCCATGCCTACAATAAACTTTGAAGGTGGAATGGAAGGAATGTTCAGCGAGCTTTCGAATCGTAATTTGGAGTCTGTAAAAAATAAAATCCAAATGGTGCTTGCCCAGTTGTCAGATGACCCAAAACTGAGTATGTGTATCTATGGCCGTGATATGCGCCAGATTCGTGGCACTCGCGAGGCTGCGGTGGATAATATGACGACGGCACGTTTCCCGCGACTCTTGGACAGCTTTGCCCGCGTGATAATTGACGCAGGATTAAAACAGGCAAAGTCTAATTATGATGTCAAGTTTAACAGCTTGATGAAAGAGGCTATGAGTAAAATGACAACAATACAAAATGCCTCCAAGGATATAAGCGGTGGCGGAATGTGCTATGATAAAAGCATAATGGGTGACTTGGACTTTATGACGCAATAGGCAAATGACCTTGCTAGAATTAAAAAAAGAAATACCATGAAAAGATTAATAAAAATTTTTGCCGTGTTTTTTATAGCAGTCGGGTTTGCAACCGGTTCCTATGCAAAGTGCAGTGGAGACGACCTTGTCACTGATTTGGAGGGCAAGAAGTGGGGATGTCGCTGCACCGGAAGTAATTCCTTGGACGAGGGCAGTCTTATCGTTGCGAATGACAGTTTGATTGTAAAATGCGTTTCAAGTGGAATATTCAGCTCTGACAAATGGGAAGAGGTCACGCCAAGTTGTCCCGGCTATGAAGAAGACCAAATGGATAAAACCAAGCATACAAGATACGTTGATAAAGTTGCCAAATGTTGGAAGTTCAAATGTACGACGGGCTATTTTATGGCAAAAGATGATGGGACGCTTGATAAAAACAGCTGTGTTCCGTGTACTGGTATAAGTGAAACAAAACAGGGTGATACTTGCTTTAATATAAAATGCGGAAGTGGCAATCCGGCGGAAGATATTTCCACGCGAAACAAGCCTTTTGGAAGTGAAGTTGTGATATGGAACAACAAATGTATACCTGTGTGTGATGTAAAGACTGCTGGTGCTTGGTACGAGTCTGGTGATACTGCGGATAAAACGAAACTTACGATACGTTTCCAGTCGGCGAATGCGGGCACTGTCGGCGTAAGATGACCTGTTTCTGTGTAAAGTGTATAAAGTTTGCGCCCCTTGTGATGCGCGGTGCCAAACTAATTTACCCTCTTCAAGAAGGTGTGGCTGGTGTTTCTGCAAGCTCTAATCTTACTCGGGCCGACTGGGTACTGAAAAACTACTGTTTTTATCCAATCTCTGATAAATCGGAAATTATTTTTACTCCCTTTTCTTCCCATTCTTTTTTTCGGGCCTCAAGGTCCATTATATTGCTTTCTACAAGATGAAGCGCAGGGGACAGTTGTTTTTCCGCCGCGAACTTTATAACCGCACTTACTGGGCTGGGTTTTGATTTTCCGCTGGCAAACCATACATCTTCATCGGCTATCCAAAAGTCGGTGTCGTCATGAGTTGCAACAGCAAAACCATTTTGAACTTTTATTCCATCGGTTTCAGGTTCTTTTTTGTCGGACGAGTCACCGAAACTGAATTCTTTAAAAACCGGCGCGGAAGATTCAAGTGGGGAACTTGACGTTGTTGGCGCGTCAAAGTCAAAGTCCATGGGAAGACCGGCCTGTGTGGGTTCTGGAGTGCTTTCTGGCGGCAAAGGTTGCTCTGGCTGCTGGGTGCTTGGTGATTGCACTGGCGCCGCAGAAAATTTAAACGGTTGACTGCGGCTTCGCAGGAAGGGTTCGTGAAGTTCGCGCGGCATGCTTTGCGGAAAACTTGCAATCGGGGTGGCTGTTTCTTCTGTTGTTTTTTTCTCTTCCTTTTTTTCGGCTGCTTTCTTTTTTTCTCGCTCGAAAATAGGCTTGCCTGTTTTTATAACCGTCTTTATCGTTGCGATATAAATTGGTATGGATGCCAGTAAAATAATACAAAAAACAAATCCCGCAAAACCATGAAGACGCAGATTAAAAACTATGTCCCAGTGGCGGGCCGAAAATAAATTAAATCCAAAAATCAAAAATAATATAGAATATAAAACAACAAAGTAAGCCACCGTCCAAATTATGGCATGCTTTGACTGGTTAAAAAATTCCATAATCTTTTTCATTTTTTCA
>QMCE01009293.1_pt1 | contig 10117 bp, 9 predicted proteins | sample 1821851 | NCBI WGS metagenome assembly QMCE01 (sample SAMN09453174, study PRJNA476694) | Termite gut metagenome, whole genome shotgun sequencing project. | isolation source: worker | host: Odontotermes sp. | place: South Africa:Pretoria | collected 2016-01-28 | reverse complement strand
CATCCTCCTGATTTTTATATTATTTCTGTTTTACAAATCCTTTATTCATAAGGATTTTCAGAACTCAATAGTATAAACTAATTTTGCAGAGGTACTTAAATATTATTTCTGCCTGTAATAAAATTGTCACAATTCCGCAATCAACATGTATTTTCACCATCCTATTTTTGCAGCAGAAAATTAACTAAACAATTTAACAAAATGAAAACAAAATCAATTTTAGTTCTTGTACTTTCTGTAATGTTGTCGGCTTCTACATTTGCCAATGTGGATAAAAATAGTCAGAATAAGTTGGAAAAGGTGCAATTGACAGGTTCTATCATGGACAATAAAAACAATGAAACACTGGCAGGTGCTGCGGTTTATGTGGACGGAAAAAAATATTATTCCGATCTCGATGGAAATTTCTTTATCTCAGATATAAAACCGGGCAAGTACCAAATTAAAGTTGAACTTATCTCTTACAAACCTGTCATTATGGAAATTGACGTAAACAAAGATGAAAAAATAAACATCAATTTACCTCAATCCTAATTGTTTTCCATGCAAAAAAATGAATGATTATTCATACTATTTTTTGACATTCATTTAGAGAGGCTGTTTTTTAACGGTCTCTTTTTTATTTAATGCAAACAAAGACTCACCGTTTTTTACTGAACAACATTAGAATTCTCCGGAAAATAATTAATGCTAAAAAACTTTGCATCTTCGCTAACTTTGCGGCTTTGCATTTAACCCCAAAAGCGCAAGCGCATTCATTTATTTTGACGCGAAGACGCAAAGTTAGCAAAGCCACAAAGAAATTTTCTGATTTTCCGGAGAGGTCTATTGTCTTTTTGTTATTTTCCGGGAAATAAACATCAAAAAAATAAAAAAAACACTATCTTTGCACAAATTTTGAAAAACCGCCGTCAAACAGGCGGGATTTATAAACTAAAATTAATTTATTATGGACGACGTACCGAGTTATAAGCAGCAAAGAATAACAAGAGTAGTAAACTCTCTGTAAGGTACGTGCAATCCTTACGGAGCTAATAGTTAAGTAAGGATTATGTTTAAAGAAATAATGAAAAAACACTTCCAGAAGCTTGTTGATGAAAGAAGCTGGAAGACATTAAAAAGCGAGTTAACCGAACTCGAACCGGTGCAGATTGCCGAAATCATCGAAAAGTTAGATATGCCGAAGGCTGATTTGGTTATTCTTTTCCGCCTGTTGCCGAGAAGGCTTGCTAAAAATACATTTCAATATCTTACGCTTGAAAACCAAGAACTTATCATTGAAGGATTGGCTGCCAATCACGAAAAGATAGCCTCGTTGCTCAATGATCTTGACCCCGATGACCGTACTGCATTTCTTGAAGAACTCCCCGGCGAGGTAAGTCAGCGCCTCATACAGATGATGTCGAAAGAGGAGCGCGAAATTACGATTCGTTTACTCGGCTATCCGGAAGAAAGTATCGGTCGTCTGATGACCCCGGAATATGTGGCAGTCAAGCCTTATTATACCGTTGCACACGCATTAGAACATATTCGCAAGTTCGGGCGCGACTCTGAAACCCTCAACGTAATCTATGTGGTTGATAACCATTGGAAACTCGTTGATGACATACGGATTAAGGAGATTATTCTCGCTTCGCCCGACTGCCTACGATGACCAGGAGGTTGCCGTCAAGGTGTTTCAAGACCAGGACCGTGTAGCATTGCCGGTAGTCGATAGCGACGGGGTTTTGCTTGGGATTGTAACTGTCGATGACGTGATGGATGTACAACAGGAAGAAAATACCGAAGACTTTTTGAAGTTCGGGGGGTTGGAAGAATTAGATCAATCCTATACCAAAACATCACTGCTCGAAATGGTTAAGAAACGTTCCGGCTGGTTGATTCTCCTTTTTTTCGGCCAAACACTTACTGCTTCGGCAATGGGCTATTTTGAAGATGCTATTTCAAAGGCAGTGGTACTTTCCCTGTTTGTTCCGCTCATTATCTCAAGCGGCGGAAATTCCGGTTCACAGGCAGCGAGTCTCATTATCCGTTCACTCGCACTCCATGAGTTGAAGTTGAAAAACTGGTGGTATGTGATGAGGAAAGAAATATTTTCCGGTCTGATGCTTGGATCTTTTTTGGGAGGCATTGCGTTCATTCGCATATTTGTTTGGCAAAAAGCAGGTTTTTACGATTATGGTCAATTTTGGTTTTGGATTGCCATAAGCATCTCCATCTCACTCGTCTTTATCGTTTTGTGGGGAACACTCTCCGGTTCAATGATTCCGTTTGTGTTAAAGCGCTTCAGATTAGACCCGGCTGCCGCTTCCGCTCCTTTTGTTGCCACGCTGGTCGATGTAACGGGGTTGCTTATCTATTTTTCAGTGGCGACAGTCTTGCTTACAGGCAGGCTGCTTTAATCTCAATTAAAAATATAAAACTAACGTTGGGTACAATGAAATGACAAACATTAGACCTCTTCGCAAAGCCGCAAAGTTTTTTAGCATTAATTATTTTCTGAAGAATTCTATTGTTACAACGCCTTGTAGAGACATTACTATAATATATGCTGAACGACATTAAATTTATTTTTTAAAGTAAAAAAGTAAATTTTATACTACGATTTAGTCATCATATTCAAACCATTTTTTATATTTGCAGATATAATGCCTAAAAATAAAAAAAAGTGAACAACGGCGTAGTTATTATTCCAACTTACAACGAGAAGGAAAATATTGAAAATATCATCCGGACTGTTTTTTCCTTACCCAAGCAGTTCCATATCTTGATAATAGATGACGGTTCTCCCGATGGAACAGCCCTTATAGTAAAGGAGTTGCAAGAAGAATTTGCAGACCGGTTGTTTATGATCGAACGGCCGGGTAAGCAAGGATTAGGAACTGCCTACATTGCCGGATTCAAATGGGCTATCGAAAAAAAATATGACTATATTTTTGAAATGGATGCCGACTTCTCCCACAACCCGAATGATTTACTGAAATTGCACGAAGCATGTTCCTCCGGCGGAGCAGACATGGCAATTGGTTCACGATACATTTCCGGCGTAAATGTAGTAAACTGGCCTATAGGAAGAGTGTTAATGTCCTATTTTGCATCCATTTATGTGAAAATAATCACAGGAATGAAAATTGCCGACACCACTGCCGGATTTGTCTGTTACCGTTGCCAAGTGCTGGAAACAATGGAATTAAACAAGATTAAGTTTAAAGGATACGCCTTTCAAATCGAAATGAAATACACCGCCTACAAATGTGGATTTACCATAAAGGAAGTTCCTATCATATTTATAAACAGAGAATTAGGCGTTTCAAAAATGAACGGTGGTATTTTTGGCGAAGCCGTTTTCGGCGTTATCCAGATGCGCATACGGAGTTTTTTTAGAAAATTTCCACAAAAAATAAAGTAAACAAGAAAATGAGTTAAAATATTATTCATGAAAACAATTTTAATCCACAACGCGAAAATCATTAACGAAGGTAATTCCTTCAAAGGGTCTTTATTGATAGAAGGAGACAAAATTTCCAAAATTTTCAAGGATGAAGTACCGGCAAACATACTCAAAAATGCCGAAATAATCGACGGAGAAGACAAATGGTTGATTCCCGGAGCAATAGACACCCATGTACATTTCCGTGAACCCGGATTAACAGCAAAAGGAGACTTCTACTCCGAATCCAAAGCCGCAGTAGCAGGAGGCGTAACCTCTTTTATGGATATGCCTAACACAATGCCGCAAACTACCTCCATGAAACTTTTGAACGAGAAAGCGGCTTTAGCAGCGGAGAAATCTCTTGCCAACTTTTCGTTCTACCTTGGCGCTACCAACGATAACATAGATGAGATTAAAAATGTTGATCCGGAAAAAGTGTGCGGTATCAAAGTGTTTATAGGTGCTTCCACCGGAAATATGCTGGTCGACAGTAATGAAGCACTGGAACAAATATTCAAGCACGCTCCGGTCTTAATTGCCACACACAACGAAGACGAGGAGATGATTAAGGCAAACATCGAAAAGTACAAGGCTGAATTTGGCGAAAATCCGGTTCCGATGATTTATCACGAGCTGATCCGCAGTTCGGATGCTTGCTACAATGCAACAGACAAAGCCATTGCGTTAGCTCAAAAGTACAATGCAAGGTTACATGTGCTGCATCTTTCGACCGAAAAAGAGTTGGCTTTATTTGAAAATAAACCGCTGGCAGAAAAGAAAATCACAGCCGAAACCTGCGTTAGCTATCTGTGGTTTGACGACCGCAATTACGAAAAATTGGGTGCGAAAATCAAATGTAACCCGTCAATCAAGAAAGAAAAGAGCCGTCTTGCCCTGCTCAAGGCAGTTGCAAACGGAAATATTGATACTATTGCTACCGACCATGCTCCTCATTTACTTACAGAAAAAGAGGGAGACGCCTTGCAGGCTGTTTCCGGAATCCCTTCCATACAGCACGCTTTGCCGGTGATGTTGGAATTGGCGAAAAAAGGAAACTTTACAAGAGAACAAGTTATTGAAAAGATGTGCCATAATCCGGCAAAAGTTTTCAATATCGAGAAAAGAGGATTTATCCGCAAAGGATTTTATGCCGACTTGGTGCTTGTCGACCCGAATGTAGTACCTTATAAAGTAGAACGGGAAGATTTACTGTACAAATGCGGTTGGTCGCCATTAACAGGCACAACGTTGTCGTACAAAGTAACGCACACCTTTGTTAACGGGAAACTGGTATACAACCAGGGCGATTTTAATGAAGAAAACAAAGGGCGGTTGATTGATTTCGCAAGATAAATTTTAACTGCACGCAAAATTTGATTGTTTAGTAACGCGTAAAAATAAAATGACGATTTAATAACCATTATTTAATGTCGTTTTGTTAATGCTAAAAGATATTCCTTTACGCGAGTAGAGCGATATATGATTCCCCTTACTAAATTATTAAGTTTTTAGAAATTGAGTATTCAACAGTTAGCCCAGAACCAATGGTCAGCGAAACCAAAGGGGTGGAATATATCAGCATAGGTTGTTGTCGCGAAAGAGCAATATCCTGATAGGGAAAAATAAGAAAAATGGATGATTTTGGACATTGTTGCCGCCGTTGTCAAATACACTGTCCTGGAATATTTAAGGCTAAATAAATAACTCAAACAGTTTCTTTAAACATAGTCCCTAAAAATAACCTTAAAATTAAAAAAGATGGCAATAACACTAACTTTCAACGAATTAAGATATATCAAAGACAGTCTTCCGGATGGAAGCATCAGTAAAATCGCATCCGAATTGGGGATTCCGGTCGAAACCGTAAGAAATTATTTCGGAGGTGCAAACTTCCGTGAAGGTACAGGTTGCGGAACGCACACCGAGCAGGGACCCGATGGGGGAGTGGTTGAGTTGGATAGTACCTCAATACTCGAAATGGCTCTGCTTATTTTGAAGGAAAATCATATTGATATTGAGTGATTTTTTGCTAACTTTGTACCATAAAAAACTTATCATAAACGAATCCTATCATGATTTTATTCTTCCAAAAAGAGGATGCCGGAATAATCGCAGTAAATGCGGAGCAATCTCTTAGTAGTCAAGATATTGAAAAATTGAATTGGCTTTTTAGCGGTGCGGTTTACAAGCAGGAGCCTGTTATAAACGGCTGGTTTATCGGTCCGCGTCGCGAAATGATTACCCCCTGGAGTACTAACGCTGTCGAAATTACCCAGAACATGGGTATCAAGGGAATCCTTCGTATCGAAGAATTTTTTGCGGCAAAAGATGCCGGTTCGGAACACGACCAGATGCTTCAACGGGTATATAACGGTCTGAACCAGGAAGTTTTTACAATAAACAAGCTGCCGGAACCGATTCTTTATATCGAAGATATTGATGCCTATAATAAAAAGGAAGGATTGGCACTGAGTCCGGAAGAGGTTGATTACCTGAATGAAATCAGCCAAAAAATTGGTCGTAAGCTAACAGATAGCGAAGTGTTTGGATTTTCGCAAGTAAACTCCGAGCATTGCCGGCATAAAATTTTTAACGGAATTTTCATCATTGATGGAGAAGAAAAGGAGAGTTCTCTTTTCAAGTTAATCAAGAAAACGTCCGAGCTAAATCCTAATAAATTAGTTTCCGCATACAAAGACAATGTGGCTTTCAATGAAGGTCCCGTTATTGAGCAATTTGCCCCAGCAAGCGGTGATAAACCCGATTTTTTTGAGGTAAAAGAGATAAAATCCGTTATCTCGCTGAAGGCGGAAACTCATAACTTCCCTACCACAGTCGAGCCGTTTAACGGTGCTGCTACCGGAACCGGAGGTGAAATTCGTGACCGTCTCGGCGGCGGAAAAGCCAGCTTGCCGATTGCCGGAACAGCCGTCTATATGACCTCATATCCGCGCACCGAAGCCGGGCGTGCATGGGAACAGGCGATGCCTGAACGCAAATGGCTGTATCAGACACCCGGACAAATTCTTATTAAAGCTTCTAACGGTGCAAGCGATTTCGGAAATAAATATGGCCAGCCGCTTATCTGTGGCTCCTTATTGACTTTTGAACACGCTGAAAATCAGAAGAAATTCGGTTTTGATAAAGTGATTATGCTTGCCGGCGGTGTTGGTTTTGCCAAGCTGAAAGACAGCCTGAAAGGCGAACCGCAAGTAGGTCAAAAAGTCGTAGTAATGGGTGGCGACAACTACCGCATCGGTATGGGTGGTGGAGCTGTATCTTCCGTTGAAACAGGCGTTTATGACAATTCCATTGAGTTAAATGCGGTGCAACGTGCTAACCCTGAAATGCAAAAAAGAGCAGCAAACGTAATCCGTACGTTAGCCGAATCGGATAACAATCCGATTGTTTCCATTCATGACCACGGTGCAGGCGGACATTTAAACTGCTTGTCGGAATTGGTTGAAGCTACCGGCGGAAAAATTGATATGGATAAACTGCCTGTGGGCGATCCTACCTTATCTGCAAAAGAAATTATCGGCAACGAAAGTCAGGAACGTATGGGCTTGCTTGTCGATGAGCAAAATATTCCGCTGATTCAAAAAATAGCCGACCGTGAACGTGCCCCGATGTATGTTGTCGGAGAAACAACCGGCGATATGCAATTTGTTTTTGAAAAGGAAAACGGCGAAAAGCCAATTGATTTACGGTTGGATTATATGATCGGAAAACCGCCTCGCACGGTAATGAACGATAAAACAGTGGATGAAAAATTCGCATCCGTAAACACCGATCCGGCAAAAATTCAACAGTATATTGAAAACGTGTTGCAGTTGGAATCGGTTGCTTGTAAAGATTGGCTAACGAATAAAGTTGACCGGTCGGTGACAGGTAAAATTGCCAAACAGCAATGTGCCGGAGAAATTCAGCTTCCGTTGAATGACCTGGGAGCCGTGGCGTTGGATTATCGTGGAAAATCAGGTATTGCAACTTCTATCGGACATGCACCGATGGCAGCAATGGTTGATCCTGCTGCCGGTTCTGTACTTGCCATTGCCGAGGCATTAACCAACATAGTTTGGGCGCCGTTAGCTGAGGGATTGGAAAGTATTTCGCTGAGTGCTAACTGGATGTGGCCCTGCAAAAATCCGGGCGAGGATGCTCGTTTATACAAGGCCGTAGAAGCGTGTAGCGACTTTGCCTGTGAATTGGGAATCAACATTCCGACCGGAAAAGATTCACTTTCGATGACGCAAAAATACGGCGATGAGAAGGTTTTCTCGCCGGGAACAGTTATTATTTCTGCCGGTGCGGAAGTCTCGGATGTACGCCGGATTGTCAGCCCGGTTATCGTTAATGATACGGAAACAGCTATTTTACATATTGATTTCTCTTTTGATGAGTTGAAATTAGGTGGTTCGGCGTTAGCTCAATCTTTAAATAGATTAGGCGATGGGGTTCCGACCGTGAAAGATGCCGAATATTTTGCAGATGCTTTCGAAGCTGTTCAAGTGTTGATTAACAAAAACTTAATTCTTGCCGGACACGATATTTCTGAAGGCGGTATGTTGACCGCGTTGCTCGAAATGTGTTTCGCCAATACGCAAGGCGGCTTGAAGGTAAACCTGGATATGCTCGGAGAAGCGGATATTGTAAAAATCCTGTTCAGTGAAAATCCGGGTATTTTAATCCAGGTGAAAGATAAAAAAACGGTAGAAAAAATACTGAAAGATGCCGGTATCGGGTTTGCAGAAATTGCTGTTCCGGTAAAAGAACGCCGGATACTGGTTCAAAAAGGCAAAGATTCATACTGTTTTGATATTGACTCATTGCGTGATTTGTGGTTCAAATCTTCCTATCTGTTAGATAGAAAACAAAGCGGCGAGCAATGCGCCAAAGAGCGTTTTGAAAACTATAAAAATCAACCGCTAAAAATCAAATTTAATGATTCGTTCAGCGGAAAACTTTCCAAATACGGTTTATCTGCCGGCCGCCGGAATTCGTCAGGCATCAAAGCCGCCATTATCCGCGAAAAAGGAACAAACGGCGAGCGCGAAATGGCATACTCAATGTGGCTTGCCGGATTTGATGTAAAAGATGTTCACATGACCGACCTTGCTTCGGGACGCGAAACGCTCGAAGATGTAAACTTAATTGTTTTCTGTGGCGGATTTTCAAATTCCGACGTACTCGGTTCGGCAAAAGGATGGGCAGGCGGATTCCTGTACAACGAAAAAGCAAAAGCAGCATTGGAAAAATACTATGCCCGTCCCGACACGCTGAGTCTCGGCATTTGTAACGGCTGCCAATTGATGGCTGAACTAAACTTAATTTATCCGGAACACGCGCAAAGCCCGAAAATGCTGCATAATAATTCGCACAAATTTGAATCCAACTTTATTGGATTGGATATTCCGCAAAATGAATCGGTTATGTTCGGTTCGCTTTCCGGAAGCAAACTCGGAATCTGGATTGCCCACGGAGAAGGTAAATTTGATTTGCCTTACGCAGAAAAAGAGTATAACATCATTGCCAAGTATGAATACGACGGCTATCCTGCCAATCCGAACGGGTCGCGATATGCGGTTGCCGGCATTTGCTCCAAAGACGGTCGTCATTTAGCGATGATGCCTCACCTGGAAAGGGCAATCTTCCCTTGGCAATGGGCACACTATCCGCTCGACCGCAAAAACAGCGATGAGATAACGCCGTGGATTGAGGCGTTTGTGAATGCACGGAAATGGATTGAGAATAAGTGATAAGCGAATTGAGTGATAAGTTACGGAAGTTACTTATCACTCATTTTTTGATGATGTCTTAAAAATCTCTTGAACGCGGATAACGCAGATTTACTTTATATTATTGCGAGTATTTTCCTTCTGTCCCGTCAGGGGTAGAAAGAAATCCGCACACAACCTCATCCCGAATTCTATGCCCAACTACATCGAAGAAAAAATATTCGAAAAGGAAAATTTTTCCGCCAATCCTTTCCCTAAAGGAGAATATGAGGATTGTGTTTTCAGAAACTGTGATTTTTCAAACGCTGATTTATCGCATGTGAAATTTTCGGATTGCGAATTTTTTAATTGCAATATAAGTATGGCAAATTTGAACCAAACGGCTTTCAAAAATGTGGCTTTCAAAGATTGCAAAATGCTGGGGCTTCGTTTTGATTATTGCAGTAAGTTTGGGCTTTCTTTCTCTTTTGAAAATTGCATTCTGAATCACTCTTCCTTTTACGGGGTAAAAATGAAAAAAACATTATTCAAAGTGTCTGCCCTGCAAGAAGTGGATTTTACGGAAAGCGACATGACCGAATCCCGGTTGGAAAATTGTGATTTGGACAGAAGCGCATTTCATTCCACAATACTGGAAAAAGCCGACCTGCGAACCTCTTTCAACTATGCGATTGACCCCGAAACAAACAAAATAAGAAAAGCTAAGTTTTCCTTACCAGGAGCACTTCGTCTTTTACATAAATATAATATTGAGATTGATTACTGATTTTTATGCTTATCAGCTATATTACCCCCTAACAATAATTATTTCCCACAAAGACACAAAGAACACAAAGGTCATAAAAACGTTGTGTTCTTTGTGTCTTTGTGGGAAATAATTATTATAAGTTTTTATGACTTTTGTCTTTGTGTTTATAAAATTCGTTGACTTTAACATTTGGGGTAA
>QMCE01002513.1_pt1 | contig 10117 bp, 6 predicted proteins | sample 1821851 | NCBI WGS metagenome assembly QMCE01 (sample SAMN09453174, study PRJNA476694) | Termite gut metagenome, whole genome shotgun sequencing project. | isolation source: worker | host: Odontotermes sp. | place: South Africa:Pretoria | collected 2016-01-28 | reverse complement strand
GTTCCGGCAAAAGTACGACGATCGCCTCGATGCTCAACTGGATCAACCAGAATTACCGCAAGCATATCCTGACGCTGGAAGACCCGATCGAATTTCTTTTCCAGGACGACAAATGCCTGATCAACCAGCGGGAAATCGGGCAGGACGTCATCAATTTCGAGATCGGCATGAAACACGCCGTTCGTGAAGACCCGGATGTCATGCTCGTCGGTGAAATGCGCGACCGGGAAACGTTCGAGACGGCGATTCACGCCGCGGAAACGGGCCACCTGGTTTTCGGGACGATTCACGCCTCCAGCGCCTCCTCGACGATCGGCCGTATTCTCGACCTTTTCCCCTCCGCGATGCACAAGGCGATTCGCAGCGCGCTGGCCTTCAACATGAAGGGAATCGTCGCCCAAAAACTGCTTCCTTCCTGCATGGAAGGGGTGCAACGGGTTCCGACCTGCGAAATCATGACCTTCAACGCGACGGTTCGCAAGCTCATTCTCGAAGAAAAGGACGAAAAACTTTCCGATGCGATCCGCATCGGGGAACTTGAAGGAATGCAGGATTTTACGATGAGCCTGAAATCGCTCGTCCAAATGAAGAAAATCGATCGGGCGACCGCGTTCGAGGTTGCCCCGAACATCGAATCGCTTAAAATGGCCCTTAAAGGCATCGAGGTCAAGGAGCCGGGCATTTTGTAGTTGAGTGTTATACTGTAAACGGCCTGAAACTGTTCCCGCGCACAATCGTCTGCCGCTCGAACGAAACGTTTATGTCATTGTACAAACATAGGTTAGAGTCAAGTGAGTGCGGCAGCCGGGCTTGACCAAATGTTCGTTTTCACCGCGTTTCCGGTATGTATGTCCTTGCCGGTTGGCGCCGATGTGGGCGCCCGCGGCCGGGTATCGGACCTGAGTTCGACCTTTTTCGTTTTTTTCTTTTTTATCATGTCGCGTTTCACTTCGATTGTTCCGGTCCTGATTGTCCTGAGCCTGATTGCCACGTTGTTTCCCGTATCGGCGAATAGAGTCCTCGCTCAAGCGGGCGGTCTCATGGAAATGAACGCCGTGATGGGCGCCGGCAGTGAAATGGAAGGCCGATCGGCCGGGTCGGCGTCCAAACAGGTCCCGAAGGCGTTGGACGGCGGCCCCATCGGCGACTTGAACCGGGCGAATGCGGCCCGCAACGAGGGAATCGAAAGCGGGGCCGCGCCGGAAGGTGTCACGGCCGCCAAGGACGCCGCTCCCGCCGCGAATGAAACCGCTCCCGCATCACCGGGCGATCGGGCCAAGTCGGAAGCGGAAAAGATACTCGGCACCGGCTGGTGGGGGACCGGGAACTATTTCAGCATCACGAAAATCGTCCTCTTCATCATCGTCTTCTGGCTCTGGGTCTATACGGCCGACTGGATGAACGACGACATGGAACACCGCAAGGTCGAATCGAGGGAGATGCGGAACCTCCAGTTCTTCCTGATTTACCTGATCGGCAGCGCGATCGCGTTTTATATCCCGACGTTCTGGGCCGCGTTCCCGATTACCGTGTTGGTGTGGATCGTCCCGGCGGTCGTTTATGTCAAGCTGCGCAACAAAGGTCTTCCGGAGCCTGAAAAAGTCTGGACCCGCGACCATATCGTCTATGTGTACGCCGTTCTCCTGAGCAAGATCGGCGTCAAGGTCAAAATGAAAAAGCGCATGTCCTATGAAACGGGCGTTCCGGTCGAACTGGCCCCCACGGAAAAGGGGGCGGCGCCGCAGGTGCTCCAGGGGCGTTTGATTTTGGCGCGCAATGCGCCGGGTTACAACGATTTCCGTGCCTACCTGTACGACGGGCTCCTTCGCGGCGCCGATGCGATCATGTTCGATTACACTCCGCAGAAAACGGTTGTTCGACACCAGATCGACGGCGTCTGGATCGAGATCATCGAAGTTCCCCGGGTCGTCGAAAAAGGCAAGGAAAAAGACAAGCTCGAACTGGCGCTGGAGGCGGGCAAATTGCTCCTCGGGGCCAATCCGGCCGACCGGCGGTCCAAGCAGGGCGGTCCGTTCGTCGCCACGCTGAACAAGACGAAATACGACTGCGAATTCGTATCCCAGGGAACCCGCGGCGGCGAGGCGATGATGATCCAGTTCGTCCGCCAAAAAGTCGCTTTCAACACGCTCGACGAATTGGGGCTGTTTCCCCAGGTGCAGGAACGGTTGAGGACATTCCTGAACGCTCCGAAAGGCTTCTTCGTCATTTCCGCGCCTCCGGCCAACGGACTGAGGAGTTCCGCGGACGTGTTCATCCGGAATTGCGATCGTTTTACCCGCGATGTCGCCGCCGTCGAGGACGTCATGCATCCGGATCGGCAAATCGAAAACATCATTCTCAATCGCTACGATTCCTCGAAGGGGGAGAGCCCGATGACCGTGCTGCCCGACATCTTCTTCAAGGAGCCGCAGGCGGTCGTCGTCCGCGAGATGGTGAATGTCGACTCGCTGACCCTTTGTTGTGAGGAGGTCGCGAACAACCGGCTGATCATTTCGACGATCAAGGCCAAGGACGCCGTCGAGGCGATGTTCCGATTCCTCGCGATGAAAGTCGATCCGCAGTTGTTCGCGTCCGCCCTGGCCGGTGTGGTTTGCCAACGGCTCGTCAGGAAACTTTGTCCCGAGTGCAAGGAGGGGTTTCAGCCGCCCCCGCAGTTGCTTCAAAGCCTCGGATTCGCGCCCGGCACGGTCAAGGAGCTTTTCCGGGTCCGTTCACCGCTCCCGCCGGAGCTCGAACAGAAACGCAAGCCCTGTTCGACGTGCAACGACATCGGGTACAAGGGTCGGACGGCGATTTTCGAATTGATCGAACTCAACGACGAACTCCGCAGTCTCCTGGTCACGCAGCCGAACCCCGCCGCGATCCGGCAGGCGGTCGTCAAACAGCGTCAACCCGGTTTTCTCCAATACGGGGCCGAGTTGGTCCGCCAGGGCATCACCTCCGTGGACGAACTTTCACGCGTATTGAAGATGTAGTATATTGGGAGCCATTGAAATTGCCCGCAGCCGACTTTCGAGAAGCCCGCCCACCGGACACAACGCAGCTCGGAGGGTAAACGGGCGGACCAAGCGGAAAACGTAACCGGCTTCGGTATAATCGCCTCCGGCGGCGGGCGACTTCGTATTTCACCATTCCCGTGCGTGTCACGGCGCGTTTGCACAGCGCATTTTCACAGCGCGTTTTCACAGCCAAATTGTTACTGCGAGTGTTCACATGGAAATCGTTTTCAAGATACTGGGTTGGAGTTTCACCTTCGGCGTACCGCTGGTGGTGGTCGTCGCGATTCTCGGCCTGCGCAAAAACGAAGGAGTATGGGGAAACACGATTGCCGCCATCAACGTTTCGTTCGCCGCGCTGATCGCGTTGAACTACTGGGAAGACGTCGCCTCGCTGCTTGCCGGGATGTACGCGGCGGGCCTTTTTTATTGGGATTTCATCGCCATCTGGCTGCTCTTCCTGGTCGCCTACGCCCTGCTCGACGAAGTGACGCGGCACCTCACCCGGGTCAAGGTCAAGTTTCCCGATCCGATTGAGCTGTTGGGAACCCCCGCGGCCGGGCTTTGCCTTTTCGCCGTTTTCTTCTTGTTTTACACGTTTACGCTCCATCTCGCTCCGCTCGGCAATCCAAGCGAACAGGGGGGGATCGCGTCGTATGACCTGATGAAGGCGAAATCCTACGATATTCTTTCCTCGGGCAACCTGGCGCCGTTCAACAGCACGAACACGTTCGATTCCAATAAGGTTTTCGTCAACCAGAATTCCCGCAGAGCCGCCCTGAAACATGTCGCCGAGTCCAAGGGGACGACGAGTTTCGAGGGAACGGTGCCGAAAAGAAACTGACCGGCAACGGGGCCGGCCCCGGCATGAATTTTCGAATCGATCATCCCGTTCTTCAACAAAAACGACGATCCATGTCCAACGAGTCCACACCCGCGGCCGAGGGGTCGCTTTTTTCCATTCATTGGGAAGACCCGGCCGACGACGCGGAACGGGAATACCGCAGTCTGAGCATCCCGGCGCTACTCGCGCTCGCTTGCGGACTCCTGACGCCGCTGGTGTTCCTGAGCTTATGGTTTCTTTTCCTCGGCATCCTCGGCATCCTGCTTTCACTCGTCGCGATCCTTGCCGTGCGGCGTTCGGAAGGCATGTCGACGGGCGGCTGGATGGCGCAACTCGGTTTGAGCGTTTCGATCCTTTCCCTCGTCGGCGTCGGCGTTTTTTGGCCGTACTACCAGTACACGGTGCGTTGTGAAGCGGACCGGTTTTTCAGGACCTGGTTCGCCGCGCTCGAAAAAGGCGACATCCCGGTCGCGTTTTCGCTCCAATCGCCGTTCTGGGAGCGCCGGCCCGACCCGAAAGCGGCCGAAACCTGGTGGAACACGTTGCCCGACGAGAAATACCGGCATCGCGCCGTCCATGAATACGTCGAGAACAAACTCATCCGGACGTTGATCGATCTCGGCGACAAAGCGGACGTGTCCTACTATAAAACCGACGCCGTTCGAACGATCGACGGGAAGGATACCGTTGCCATCATCTACGCCGTGACCTGTCCGGTGGAGGGCAAAGACAAGGGAGCCGGCGAAGAAACCGGCACGGAAACCGGCAGGGAAACTTTCTTCGTCCGTATGCAGGGAAAGCGGCAAGCCAAGGCGAAGGAAAAACATGTGGTCGGGTGGAATCTGGAGCAAATTCCCAACGGCGCGCTCCGGGACATTCCGCGTTGATCTTGCCAACACGGTTTCTTCAAACACAGTGCCATCAAACACAGTGCCATCAAACACAGTGTCGTCAAACGCGGCGTCATTGAGAATTCCGCCGACTTTCAAACGTTTCCAGTAGAAGTTTTTTTCATTCATGTCCTTTACCGAAGCCCTTCGATCCGGCGTTCTCGTATTCGACGGCCCCATGGGGACCGAGCTTTACCGCCATCATGTGTTTACCAACCGTTGTTTCGAGGAATTGAACCTGAGCGATTCCAAACTGATCGAACGGATCCTCACGGATTATCGGGAAGCGGGCGCGGAAGTATTGACGACGAACACGTTCGGGGCGAATCGTCCCGCCCTGGAAAAATACGGTTTGGCCGACAAATTGGCCGACATCAATTTCACGGGAGCCCGGATCGCCCGGACCGTTGCCGACAGGGGAGCGGAGCAAGGGAACGGCCACGGGGACGATTCGACGCGGCGTTGCTTTGTCGCCGGGTCCATCGGGCCGATTCTCTCCAGCGGGTCGTACAACGACGAGCAGATCGTCGCCTTCTTTCTTGAACAAATCGATCCGCTCCTCGAAGGCGGGGCCGACCTGATTATTTTCGAAACGTTCCCTTCGCGCGCGATGGTCGAACTTGCCGCGAAAGCGGTGGCGCACCGGCCGGATACCCCGTACATCATTTCCTGCGCGATCGATCATGGAATATGGAACATCGCCGGAGAACCGATCGGTCGCCTGTTCGCCCCGTTGCCTGCGGAACTTCGACCGCCGACGGCCTGGGGATTGAATTGCGGCGTCGGACCGGACGGCATCCTCGAAGCGTTGGAGGAGGCGGTCAGGGTGACGCGCATTCCGATCGTCGTTCAACCGAACGCCGGGACCCCGAAGGAATTCGAGGGACGGCACATCTATTACAGTTCACCGGAATACGTGGCCACCTACGCGATGCGTTTCGTCAATCTCGGCGCGGCGGCGGTCGGCGGCTGCTGCGGCATCATGCCGGATCATATTCGGGAAGTCGTGGCGATGGTCAAACCGCTTGCCCGGGGCCGTGAAACGAAATCCGTGCTTCTTTCGATGGAACCGGAAGTGGAGGAAAAACCGGAGTCGCTTTTTGCCGAGCGCAGCCGGTTCGCCTGCCGGCTTGCGAGCAAACAATGGGTGACGACCGTTGAACTGGTTCCGCCGCGCGGATACGACCTGGAGGGAACGATCCGGAAATGCAAGATGCTGCACCGTCATGGAATCGACGCGGTGAACATTCCCGACGGTCCCCGTGCGAGCAGCCGGATTTCGCCGATGGTCGTCGCGCAACGCATTCACCGGGAAGCCTGCATCGAGCCGATTCTCCATTTCTGCTGCCGCGACCGGAACCTGATCGGTATGCAGGCCGATTTGCTCGCCTGCGCCGCCTCGGAAATCCGGAATCTGCTTTTCGTGACCGGCGACCCGCCGAAGTTGGGCGGTTATCCCCATGCGACCGGCGTATTCGACACCGATTCCATCGGGATGTGCGCCGTCCAGCGCCGGCTCAACCGGGGAGTCGATCTCGGGGGCCAATCGCTCGAACCGCCGACCCAGGCGGTGATCGGCGTCGGATTGGACCCGACGTCGCTCGACCGGAAGCGGGAACAGGACCGGTTCCGGGCCAAGATCGACAACGGCGCCGAATTCGCGATCACGCAACCGGTGTTCGATCCCGAGGCCCTGCTCCGGATGCTCGACGAGATCGGCGATTGTCCGATCCCGATCATTGCCGGCGTTTGGCCGTTGGCCGGTTATCGGAATGCGGTCTTCATGCAGAACGAGGTTCCCGGCGTCGTCATTCCCGAAGCGACGATGAAACGGATGGAGGAAGCCGCGCACACGTCGCAGGAACACCAATGGAGCGTCGGTGTCGCAATCGCGAAAGAGTCGATCGCCGTCGTGCAAAACCGGGTCGCGGGTGTCCAGGTAAGCGCTCCGTTCGGGCGCATCGAAATCGCTCTCGACGTGTTGACATGAAATAACGTATACTGGAAACGCGATGAAAACGGACATTCGGCCAAGTCTGCCTGCCGCACTCACTTGCCAACAACTCTTGTTAATATAATCATTTACACGAATCGTTCGAGCGGCAGGCGGTTATGCGATGGCTTGTTCGCGGGGAAAAACACGCCGCATTATCATGCCGTTTACGGTATAACCGGAGTGTTTCCGGTGGCCGGGGGGCCGGCCACTGCGACGCACTTCGTCCCCGGCTTTCATTTTTGGGCGTTTTTCGTCCGTTTGCAGGAGGTTTTTTCGTGCGATTTCCCCTTGATCTTTCCTTGACGATGGGCCGGTACATTGCCGCGCGGCGGCTGGCCGGCGTGAAACGGTTCCCGCTCGTCCTGATGCTCGAACCGCTTCACGGGTGCAATTTACACTGTTCCGGTTGCGGCCGGATTCGTGAATACGCGGATACGGCGAACCAACGCATGTCGCTCGCGGAATGTGTCGCCGCCGTCGGGGAATGCGACGCGCCGACCGTCAGCATCTGCGGCGGTGAACCGCTGATCTATCCGGAGATCGTCGAGCTGGTCGACCAAGTTCTCGCGCGCGGAAAACACATTTACCTGTGTACGAACGGCCAGGTTCTCGCCGCGAAACTCCCGGCCTTCGTCGAATCGGCCTCCCGGAGCAAGGCCCGGCGGCGCCGAATGTTCCGCCGGCTCTATTGGAACGTCCATCTCGACGGCATGGAAGCGACGCACGACGCGATCGTCGAAAAGGGCGGCGCCTTTCAAAAAGCCATCGCCGGGATCGAGGCCGCCAAGAAGGCCGGGTTTTACGTGTATACGAACACGACGCTTTTCCGCCAGACGCGCATCGAGGAATTGGTCGAACTCGGCGAACTGCTGACACGGCTCCGGGTCGACGGCATGATGATCGCCCCCGGTTACGGTTACGAGGCGGTACGCTGTGCCAATCAAGACACCGCCAATCAAGACGAAAAGAAAGTCGGTCACGAAAACGACGGGGAATCCTTCTTTTTGACCAACCGGGAAACGCATGAACGGTTTCGCGAAATCCGGTCCCGCATGAAGCGGTTCCGTGTGACGACGACGCCGGTTTACATGGATTTTCTCTGCGGCGAACGCGCGTTGTCGTGTGCCGCCTGGGCGAATCCGACGCGCAATATCCGGGGGTGGAAGGCTCCCTGTTATTTGATTACGGACAACCATTTCGCGACTTTCCGGGAACTGGTCGGGAAAACCGATTGGGACCGGCTCGGACCCGGCCGGGATGCCCGGTGCGAACACTGCCTGATGCATTGTGGCTTCGAGCCGGCGGCCGTCCTGCACGGCGGGTCGCTTTTCAACCTGTTCCGGTTGGCCGCGTGGCAACTCGGGATGAACCGTTGATCCCGACCATCCCGGGCTGTTTTCCGGTCCCTGCGCGACGCATGTGCGTATTCCGGCCGTTGCGCCGCGTTTCGTTCCCGGCTCGTGAAGAACCGCTTGTTCTTGGCCGCGGCTTGCGATTTGATGATTCCGGTTTTGCGTGTTTTCGCCGTTCTAACGAATGACGAATTTCAGTTTCGCGATTTTTTCTTCAGGGACGAGCCGGGCAAGCGCCGCAAGGAGTTCGGACTCCCGGAAGGCGAGTTCCTGGGCAAAAGCGCCGTGGGGAACGACGATTTCCAGGCATCCCCGGCGTTTGGCGGCCGGCCGGGCGACGGCGGCAAGTTGTGGACCGATGGATTCGGCCCAGGCTTTTTCCAGGGTTTCGGACCCGATTTGGCGTTGAAAACCGTAACGTGCCATCAGGTGCGGCAAAATATCGCCGATCCGCGCAACATCCCCGATCCTTGCAATGCCCCGCGGTTTTACAACACTTTTCTTGGAAGCACTTTTCGTTGAAGAACCGTCTTTTGAAGAACGCGGTCCTTGAGACGTTCTCCCAGTCGCCCTGGAATCGGTCGGATCGGTTTTTTGGGGAATGCGCTTTGCCATTGATCCACTATACCGGGTTTCGGATAAAAAATCAAACCGGGACGGTCGCGGCTCCGATCTCACAATTGATACTGGAAACGCGATGAAAACGGACAGTTGGTCAAGTCCGCCTGTCGCACTCGCTCGCTTCTAACCTCTGTGTGTACAATGACATGAGCGTTTCGTTCGAGCGGCAGGCGATTGTGCGCGGGAAAAAACATGCCGTAGTTTCAGGCCGTTTACAGTATACAGTTCCGTGCGAAAAATGTGAACCTTGGCTTCGGTGTCAACCTGCGAGGCCGACGGGTTTTTTCACCGCATGTCCGGGAAACACCGTGCTCCGGCAGCCCCTTGAAAGTCGGCTTCGGGAAATTTCAACAGCCTTCAAGCATATTGACGCGGAGCGCAGTCGTTTCCACATCCCGTATGTTCGTTTTTATCGAAACGATTCCCACAACGGGCTTTTTCCGTTTTGTTCGCTAAAACACGAAGTGCGGCGCCGTTTTTTTCGATCATCTCGGAGGGGGACATTCCCGGATTAGCGATAAAATCGTTTTTTAATCGATTTTTAGATAAAATCCGGATTATTTTCGCTCGTTTTCCTTGCTTCCCGCGTGGAGTGGCCTATCCTACACAAGATACGTTTTTTGCGGTGCGTTCGCCGATGCGGATGAGTGACGGCAACGTAGTCGTAACCGCCCATACCGGAAACGCGGTGAAATTGGTTGTTTGGTGAAGGCTGCTTGTTGCACGTTTCGTTCGAGCGACAAGCGATTGTTCGCGGGAACCATTTCGGGCCGTTCGCGGTATAAAACGATTTCGGATTGACATTGTTTTCTTCCATCTTGACGCTTCAACGTTGCCTTTTGCCGTTTCTCCAAGGGGAGTGATTCTATGAACGACATGTCGTTAATCGAGGAATTTGTCCAGGAAGCACGAGAGTATATCGATGAGGTCGAACCGACCTTGATCGAGATCTGCCACAAAACCGACGAACCGGGCGATACCGATCCGGAGTTGATCAACTCGGTGTTCCGCCTCTTTCACTCGATGAAAGGAAGTGCCGGATTTCTCTCGCTGACGACCGTCACCTCCGTGACGCATGAGGCGGAAACCCTGTTGGACAAGATCAGGAACGGGAAGGCCCAGTTGACCGTTCAAATCACCGAAACGCTTTGCCGGGCACTCGACCTATTCCGCGAGATGCTCGAAGTGATCGCCGAAACGGGTGAGGACGCCGGTTTCGACGAGCCGGCCGCCGAGATGATCGCCAAATTGAAAAAACATGTCGCGGGCGAGCCCGTCGAGGAGGAGCCGGTGCTCCCGGTCGAACCGGCGGCATTCCCGGAAGCAAGCGCCGAACCGGTGGCTCCGACGACGGACGTGCCGGTGGATGTGTCGGCGGAGGCATCGGTCGCCGGGCC
>QMCE01002512.1_pt1 | contig 10119 bp, 1 predicted proteins | sample 1821851 | NCBI WGS metagenome assembly QMCE01 (sample SAMN09453174, study PRJNA476694) | Termite gut metagenome, whole genome shotgun sequencing project. | isolation source: worker | host: Odontotermes sp. | place: South Africa:Pretoria | collected 2016-01-28 | reverse complement strand
CTTCTGTCGAACGGCGAAGATGCGTTCAGCCAGATTCCGAAAGCTGGGTAATAATACCTGCCGCTGTAGTAATAGAATCCGGTCTCCTCATCATATTCTTTTCCGTGGAACAGGTAACGGGTGTACCAGTCGCCCTCGCGTTTATCAACAAACGGTTCGCCGAACGGCAGATAATCAAGATACTGGATAGCTGCACCCGCCTTGTTTGTGAGCAGCAAAGTACTTCCCTGATAATCGGAATGGTAATAGTATTGCAGAAGTTCCTCTTTTTCTTTCTCGGTATCGACATTCCCCCGCAGCGTATCATTTGGAGTACCGTTATGCTGATCACTTTCGTTTTCATCGCAACAGAAGTCTTTCCCGTTCACATAGTCATCGTTATCTTTGCCGTAATATTCCATACCAAAGGAGCCGTAGTGATTTTTGATACTTACAAGAGAAGAGTCATACTTTTCCCTGTAATTAATCTTCACGCCTTCAACTTCGTGTCCTGCGTATTCGATGCGGCGCGGGTCACTGCCGTAACTTTCCAAATCGCCGAGCTTGCTTACTACTCTTTCGTTGCCGATAAAGAAGTGTTTGGTGTATTGTCCGCCGGGGCTGACTTCCATATAAGGGTTCACGTATGCCGTAAATCCGGATGTGACGGTACTTCCGCCGCTAAAAAGGGCATTCAGGTAAACGCTTTCGTTTTCATGACCGGTTTTTACCACGCGGTTGCCCTGAGCATCATAGAGGTAGTGGCTTATGTAGCTGTTATCCTTGACGGCAAGCAGGCGGTTCTCTTCGTCCCAAATGAACTTGTGTTCGCCCACGACTGTTGGTAGCGTACCTTCGCCGTTGTAAGGCTCTATGCAGGTTAAATTACCGTTGTGGTCGTAAGCGCCGTTATACTGCCCGACTGTTTCGTCTATCGCTAATCTTCCCTGGAAAAGGAAATCTTCCTGTTCCAGCTCCCGTTTTTTCTCTGTCCGGTTCTGATTGCCATCATACAGGAAAGAGACGTCGTAAGAAAGCGTGCTGCTGTTATGCGCTCCGTTTGCTTTGGTCAGGTTGTATATGCCATCATATTCAAAAGAGGCGTGTTTCAACTCTCCAAGCCCGTTTGTGTGAGTAGCGGAGGTTAAGTTGCCGGTTGCGTCAAATGAATAGTCTCCTTGTAAAAGTTTCCCATTCAACCATACGCTGGATTTGTTCAACCATCTTCGTGCCGGGTCGTATCCGTAAGTCATAACTGTTTCATTTTTATACTTCATATAGACGCGCTGTTCAAACTTATCGTAGCCTAACAGGCTTACATAATCGTAACAGTAGCTTTTCCCGCCTTTCATGCTTTCGGGCAAACCACCCAGGTTGTAAGCATATATTACCTTCTCGCCGTCAGGATAAATAATTTCGGTTAACCTGTTCCACGAGTCGTATTGCCACTGGGTTACATAAGTGGCAATAGCCTGGTTGGGAATGATGATGGTGCGGCGCACTTTGGATACTTCGCCAAGCCTTCCGTAGAAAAATTCCTGTGCGCCGGAGGCATCCTCCTGCAACATAATCCTGCCTACGCGGTTGTGTGAGGCGTTCTTGCCGCCATACGTGTAGGTTACGCTGTTTTCGGGATATTGCGGATAGTTGATGTCTGTTAACCGGTTGTAATCGTAGCTGTATTCAATCTTTTTGCTCTCTTTTTGGAGGTTTGCGGTTTGTTTTTCGACCAGGTTCCCTGCTTTATCGTAAGTCAAAGTGGTTGTTCCTCCTTTTGATGAGGTTATTTTGATCTGTTTGCCTGCCAGGTCATACTCATATTGGACATTTTCCTGTCCTCTTACTGTTTCAACCAATTGACCGATTGGGTCGTAGTTGAAAACGGTTGTCAATGTTCCCTGCTGCTCTCTTGTGACTAATCCGGAACCGCCTGTATAATAGCTCCTTACGTTTTGGTTGGCATCGGTAACGGTTGATACGACGCTACTGGTTTCGCTATCAATGGAATAGGCTGTGCGGATAACGTTTCCGTCGGGAAGGGTAACTTCCGTAACGCGGTCGAGCAGGTCATAGCTCATCATGGTTGGGCTCATTCCGTCAACTCCCTGCTTTAACGTTGTTTTTGCCGACAATGGATCTGTCGTTGAGTAGTATTTCGCGATAACCCGCCCAAACGGGTCGTAGTTGTTGCGCCCGCTCACAATCATCGAATTTTGATTTCTTTGAGGGTCGCCTCCGTCATTGCTTGTGGTAATTTCGGCGTCTCTCTTTTCCTGTATGACCCGTCCTGTCCCATCAACAAACAATACCGTTTCAAGGTTATCCGCCTGACGGGCATAATCGTAGCGTCCGGTTACAGCATACACCGGTTTGGTGATCCTGTCATCACAGAAACAATTTTCGAGCCGGATAGTGTCGTAAGCTACCGGAATATGGGTGCTGTCATATATCCATGGATTGAAGCATATTTTCTTTCCCGGTTTTTTCCTTCCCGATTCCTCCATTATTCTTGTTATCACCGAATCCGAAGGAAATTCATTCATGTAAATATATTCCTCCACATCCAGGAAGAGCGTATCAATCCTGTTGAAATATTCTTTTATGGAATCCTTCATCGCTACCCGCGCAGGGAGGGTGTAGTTAAAAATAGCGGTATATTTTTTACCCGACTCCTGCTCGTTGGGCGAGAGAATGGTGTCGATGCGCCCCAGGTTATCTATTGTTTTTTTCAGGATGTAGCGGTTCATATCGCGCAGGGTGCGCGGAATGCCGTAGCGGTAATCGTAATCTTCCATTTCGGTGCGGTAGCCGAATGAGTCTTCTACACGCTCCACGTATGTATTGTAATCGCGGTCGTAAAGGTACTTATAGGTCATTTTTTGCCCTTTTTTATTTTCAGGCAGCGTTTTTTTGACTATGTTTCCGGACTCATCATATTCAATACCGGTTGTCGCCGTTTTTCCGCTCTCCAATGTGCGCGTAAGCTGGGTTATCTGTCCCGAACCGTCATAGTCTGCCGTTGTTTTACGGTACATTTTTCCATCGCTTCCGGTTACTTCGATATTCGTTGGGCTGATAATATAATCAATATTATTTACCCGATAGTCAACATGAAGCGTATAACCAGGTGTTCCCGGGCCGCTGTTACAGGTGTAGTTTTCCAATCCGCCGTGATTCAGGTAGTAGGTATAATTTTTTTCGGATGCGACCATATTGCCGCCGTCCTCATACAGGATGACTTTGACCGATCTCAACGGGGTAAAAAAGACAGGCCTGGTGCCGGTAAGAGTAAAATTATAGCTGCTGTTCATTTGATAGGAGTAATAGCCGTATCTCTCTTCCCTGTATATATCCAGCTCGTCCGCCCCTGTTATTACGGAGCTAAGCAGGTTGCCGCGGGTGTAATAGCTTGCGGTGTTGTACGTGCGCAGGATGTGCCGGTAAACGGTACTGTCTGTCGTATTTATCTGCTTGATTTTTACCTTTTCGTAACCGAGGAAGGTTTTCTCCCTGCCGTCATACATCCCGCCGGAATAGGCAAATACATTTTTGGTATGGGCGCCGTCGCCGGGAATACCGTCGTTGATGCGTACCGACTTCATAACTAATTTTCCCTTTATCCGCGTCGTATCGCGGGTTTTTCCAAGCGTATCGGCAACAGGGGCGTAGTTATAATCAATCGTAAAGCAACCACCCAGCGGATTGCGCACCATTTTCAGCTTTGACGTGCGGTCTATCAGCAGGGAATCGAGTTCCGTATTACCGGTTCTTTCAATGTAGGCGGCCAGTTTTGCGACAGTTACACTGTCATTGTAATACTCAAAAGTATGGGTAGCAAAAGCTTTTTCGCTGTTACCGTCGTAATAATTATGGGTTATGCTTTTCAGGGAATCTTCCTCGTAAGAAAAAGAATAGCTTCTTAACGGTTTATACCTTCTTTGAGGGTCTTTTTTATCTTCAAATTCAATCGTTATTTTACTCAGAAACTGGCTGCCTGTGTAACGGAATTTCATTCTGGTATGAGGATCTTCGTCTTTATTTCCGACTTTTATGGAGTCTAAATAAAGGGCGTTGCTGAAAGTCCTGTATTTGTACTCGATATAGTCGCCGTGTACCTCTTCCGCACGCGTGAGTTTCCATTGGGAAATGCCGTTTGCCGTCAAAAAACCATCCCGGTTTCCGTCCTTGTCCAGCCCGTAGGTATATTTGGTTCCATCTTTACCGGTAATTTCCCAAGAATCTCCGGCGTTCATAATCCGTTTAAAACCGGTTTCGCGTCTCAGGTAAAACCGTCCTGCCTGACCGGCTTCCATCTTTTCCCCATCCATCAGGTAAGATGACGGATTGCCGGCGTCCGTTGCAATGGTAGGGATGTATAAATCCCATCCTCTTGCCAGAAGACCGGTGTCGGCATCGCTGCTGTAGTGAATGCTCAACTGGGGCTGCATCCCGTTGCGGGCGGGGGGCACTTCGAGGGTGTAGCTCACTTCTGCCGTCCCGCGGTTATTGACCTGGGGCGGGCGGATCAGCTCAACTTTGGAATTTGGGTCTGCCGCAGGCATTGACTTCAACATCTGAGGGTCAAAACCCATTGTTACGGGAGCGGACGGCTCCCGGATGATGCTATCCATCAACTCCCGGATGGCTTCAGGTGCGTAATTCTCCGCCGCCGTCTGTTGCGCCAAAGTAATATTTCCAACTAACAGGGCGAAAAGAAACAGCTGTTTTATATGTTTGATAGATGTCATAATTCTTAAGTGATGAATGATGAATAATAAGCGATAAGCGATAGAACATTCGAGATATTTATCACTTATCACTTAATAACTGATTCACGGTATTACTACTTTACGGCTATACTCTTTTCCCGAATCGGTCATGGCGTTGACAAGGTAAACGCCGGATGCCGGAACGTCAAAGTCGGTTTCGACTTTCGTTGCGGAAGCAGGAAGCTCTTTTTGCCCGATCAGCACACCGGTGGAGTTGTACAGGCGAAGCGTGGCGTCTTCAGGTTCAACCAGCGTAAGCTCTGCTGTAAATCCTTTGGTATTCGAATTGCGGACATAGGTTGCCAGACTGCCGGCAGTTGCCGAGCGAAGACTCTGACAATTGTCCTGCAAGGTAATTGAGTACACTTGCGTCTGACCCGATGTAACTGCCATCATGGATGAGGCGTTCCACAGGTTGTTCGCATCGTAGTATCTGAAGTTGCTGCTTACGGTCAGGTTGCTGATTGCCGAACCGGAAGAGAGGACAGCTACCTGTGCATTTTTATACCAGTCCGGCTGGTTAATTTGCAGGGTGCCAACCAGGGTACCGGTATTTACAATCCTGACAATAATGGCGTTTCCGTTTCTTTCCAAGCGGATACGATCGCCCTGATTGATGATAACCGGATCGGTTGATTCTATAAAGTTGGTTATGGTATACAGCTTGTTGCCGCTTATGTGTACTCCGTAATTGAAGACAGGCACAGTGTTGTTAGCCTCCAGCATCATGGCAACTGTTGCATTGCCTGTCAGGTTGGAAACTGTCCATTCTATAAAGCTGTTGTTCTGCTGGCCGGTCTCAAAAGTTCCGTTGGAAATGGCATACGAGCCAACACCGCTGCCCCAGAAGCTGAAGTTGGTTTGATTGTTGCTTCTTGGCGTTCTCATCAGCGTATAGGAGCCCGCTGCCAAACCGGTTAGCTTATCGTAGTTACTGTAGGCATACACCGGAGAGGTTACCGTTCCATCGGATTTAATCAGCTGGTAATTATAGCCTTCGGTTAGCAAGATCTCGCCGTTATTCTGACCGCATGACGGGTCTGTAACTCCCGGCTGATACGGATCGTCGGTTACCGGCGGAGTAACAATGGAGTTATCCGGACAGCCGGCGTCTAATGCAACTTCGTATTCTCTTATGCCGACCGGAACGGCTTCCATTGTGGCGGTGGTCTGCCAGCGGTCAAGAAGGTTGGCAGGAGTAAAGCCATCACTGAAAGTCAAACCTGCTATGATCTCCCCGTCTGCCAACTCTACTGCCAGCGGCTGATTCGGATCATAAGAAACTCCTCCACGTATAATAACCGGCTGTGACAGCATTCTTGTCGTAAATATTTCCATGTATCCGTCTCCTATACTAATTGTAACCGGGACTCCCATCCCAAGCGTTACCGGAGTTGAATAATCTATATATCCATCTACAATTGTATACAGATTTCCATTTTCCATTTTTACTCCATTACTCCATGTAAGATTACCACTCAAGTCTGTGCTTGAAGTAAAGGCGATTGTTGCATCTATCCGGGGATCAAAAATCGTCCAGGAGACATAATAAGATTCCGATGAAGGGTTGCCATAGGTCATGGCTCGCGCCTGGGTTCCGGTAGCTGTAAAATCAAAGGCCGGGTTTGCGGTTTTGGATACTATTACCTTGTAGGTATGCTGTGCCAATCCCTGGATGGTATGAATGAACGGATTATCAATATTGTTAATTGCAGTTTTTATATCATCCGGATTATCGACCGGATAACAGTAAACCATTGAATAATAGCCATCGCCCAATACCGTGATTTCCCCATTCGACAGGGCATAGTTGTTTTCATCGCAGGATGGGTCTTTCACCGTAATGGTAGCGCTGTCCGCCGGTTGCGGATCGTCTTCTCCGTATTCTCCCATCAAAGCAAATGTAAATGCGTCGGTTCCTGTACTATCCGCATCCCAGAAAACATTGTTAAAGATTATCTTGGAACGTTCCCTGTCAAATTCGTCCATCTGTATATAATAGGTGTCTTCCGGTTCAAAATTTCCCGTACCCGAAGAATCTACCGCCAAGTAAACGCTACGGTTGGGATACTTGCCGAAAATGCTGTCAACGGTCAAATCGCCCGATAGCTCTATCCTGTTTCCGGCATTGATAAATCCGTTGTGTTGAAAACCGGAAATAGAAAAGCCGATTCCCTTTGATTGTATCACATTTCCATAATAATCCCGATTCAAGTCGTTGGGGGCTATTATGATGTCACTTTGGGGAATCCGGACATGATTTACCCGTAAAAAGATGGTGTTCCCTTCCTTGCATATCTCTACTTTACTGTCATAATGTTCATTATATACTGCAAAACTGCCGCTTTTGATCTGTCCTTTTTCTATTTTGAAGAAATTCATATCATCATCCATGAAGTAACCGTAATCGTACGCTTCAAGCTCGGAACTTTGGCTCCCGAATTTCAGCATGCGGGATGGATAGATTCCAAAACAGAAGAATGAGAAAGAACCGTTGTCATCCATCAGGGGTGTTTTACTGTATGCGTGTTCAACGGGATTGCCGGTCTCGACAACCAGGCTTTGCAAATCATAATCCGGATAATTGGAATAGGACACAGATACATTTTCATAATTCCATGAGCCTACGTATTCTTCCAGCTGTGCCGGGATGTTGGTTCTCAGTTTCCATGTCCGGGCCATTCGCTTGTATTCATATACCCCTTTATCTGCATCTTCACTCCGTATGCCGGCTGGCTGTCCGTTGTCCGCAAAGAGGACATAGTCGCCGTCTTCCATTTCTACGCCGTCCTGCTTGCCGATTACCAGCAGGTTATAACCGGATGAGCGGTTGTAGGAGTTTTTGTTGTGGTAGGTGTCGTCTATATCCAATTGTCCCTCTTCGTAGGAGGTGGTGGAAACGCGCTGGTAAAGCCCGCTCGCCTCGTCGCGCATGTAACCGGTGATGCGGTTTTTATAGCTGCCGTTTTTGTTCTTATCCCAGATGGTATCGCCCTTACTGTTCAGGTAAGAATCGTCAATGGTTATGCCGTATTTGATGGCTAAGTATGATTCTACTTGAAGCCGCTCTTTGGTGGTCAATACGCGGTTGTAGACAATAAATTCGGGACAGTAACCTTCGTTGTTATCGTTATTTACCTCAGGGTCGTATTTTGAAGAATTTTGGGCATCAAGCACTCCTCCGATATTGATTACCGAGCTTTTGGCTCTCCCCCAGATGGAGTAATTGGGACGGATACCTCCACAATAGCTAAGGATGCTTATGCGCTTTTCCTCGCCTTGAGTGGTAAAATTGGGATTGTATTCCCAGGGTTCCCTACCGCTCTCAAGAGAATGGGTTACCGACTTTTTGTTAAGCAAAAATTCTTCATTCTCTTCCCGGTTTACATTGTACAGGAATCCGTCATCGTTGGTTTTTCTCCGCTTAAAACCCCACAAGCCGATAATGGTGGTCTGAGAAAGACCGGCTTTCTTCAACGTTATATCCATATTCTTTCCCGAAAAGTATAGGGCGGGATTGAAGTTGTAGGTGTGGATACTGTCGCGCGAAATTTTAAAATCGCCTCCATAGGAAGGATCTATAAACGGGATTTCATCGCCGCTGAAATCTTCCCATCTGTAATCGCCCTGCAAGTCGTCGGGGTCGTCCGGAACAGTCTTAAACCAGGCTTCGGGAGCCTTAACGCCACCGGGTGACGGGGTTGGTACAGGTACGGGCGCCTGTGCGCTCATAATCCCTGCCGATAGTAACAGGGCGGATAAAAATACAATCGGGGTTTTCATATTATTTTGTTTTTATTTTATTATTTTCCGGATATTTATCTTGATAATTCTGTAAAGTATTGCAAAAATCCCGGTTCAAGACAACCTATATTTTGCTTACGTACAGATACATGAAACTTTTTTGCTCGTCCGTCTCAATGACCAGAATATAAGGGGTCAACGGATCAAGATTGTATTTGAACAACTCTTTCAATGAAATTTTATGTGTGCCGGCTTCCCGCATTTCATCAAGAATGGGACCTATCTCCCTGCTTGTCGGTTTGCCATCCTTGCCTAATTCGTAAGCAGGTTTGCCGTCCCTATCCAATAGATAAACTGTCGTCCGGGAAGATTCCGGCAAGGCAAACGTTAGCGTATCGGAAACGGAGGTGATTGGGTTAGAGGATAAGGCAACCTCTATACAGCTGCAAAAAACCGTATCCGGCATTTCGGGTGAACCGTACAAACCCTGGGCGCCGTAATTGTCTTCGGCATAGATGTAGTATTCGATGTTGATGCCGGCTCCCGGTGAAGGAATAGTGGCACAGTAACGGCTTGTTGAATCGGCGCAAGGCTCCATCTCTATGAAAGAGTAGGCTGCAACAGTCCCTAATTCGCGATAATAAATACGTGTCTTGTTTACATATTGGGTAGCGTCCGTAACATCAGCGCAAATCTGCAAACTGTCCGAACAGGCATGTTCTACATTTGAAATTACCGGAGGATAGTTTTCGCAAACAGCTACCGTCCATTCCGAAATACCGCCATTAGGGGACTTTATCAGTTTGCCGGCTCCCGGTACGTTTGCCTGAAAACGGTATTTAAAATACGGTTCATTAACGAATGACGCCGGAACTGTTACATAATAACTATTGTCTGCGCTGTTATAGTGGGCTGGTAGTGAGGTGCCTGTTTTTGCTGTATCCGAAATATAGGCGGTTACTTCGATACTGTCCGGTGAAATATCTGCCGGTACGCCTGTGAGATAAACTCCTAACGATACATTATCCCACGGATTAACACAGCTTGTATCCAAATCAACTGTCGGATTTGTGCGACGCATCACAACTGATTCTTTCAGGTAGGGACAAATGGTATCCGAAGCCGGAACTGAAATTATATCCTCTCCCTGTAATGAAATTATGATAGATGTACAAGTGCTGTCTGTGGGTAAATTTAGACAAGACATATCTACACGCAAAACATAGGTGGATTTTACTACTTCGGAAATCTTACTCATTACAGCATCATAGCTTCCATAAATATCAATATCCGTACCGCCGGTAGCTGCTGAAATAGGAGAAAAATATGAATAATAACTGGTTCTTACAATATTAATTACTGTAAATTTTCCTTTCAAAGCATCAATCACAGTTTGCTCCGTTTGTACATTTATTGTATCACCTTCACAATTAGTAGCATTACTACCGGTTACTGATTCATCTCCAATCATAATAATTACTTTCTTGGCATTATCATTGTAATTAAGATTATCCATGGATGCAAAATGAGAAAAAACTTCATAATACTTTTCTATATCCCCTCTTGTAGTAGTATTCTGCCCCCAAATTGTAGTTTTGAAAGTATTCTTTTCTTCGGAATCATTTAA
>QMCE01770430.1_pt1 | contig 10120 bp, 7 predicted proteins | sample 1821851 | NCBI WGS metagenome assembly QMCE01 (sample SAMN09453174, study PRJNA476694) | Termite gut metagenome, whole genome shotgun sequencing project. | isolation source: worker | host: Odontotermes sp. | place: South Africa:Pretoria | collected 2016-01-28 | reverse complement strand
GGGTGAGGTTGATGATTTTCAGGATCTCTGTAATGGAGCCGGTCATCTTGTCGGATGTCTGTTCCAGATGCTGCAAGGCCTCGAAGATGCTGTTGGACGAGCTCTGGGTCCCGAGGCTTAGGTTGCGGATCTCGTCGGCTACCACCGCAAAGCCTCTTCCGGCTTCACCGGCCCGGGCTGCTTCGATGGACGCATTGAGGGACAGCAGGTTGGTCTGGCTGGTAATATTATCGATGGTCTGGGCCTCTTCTTTCATGACGGCAAATTCATTTTTGAACTCCTGCAGCACGTGGTCTACTTCGGCAGACAGATCGGCCATGATATTGGCGGAAGCCACTACCTCTCCCAGCTCCTGAGCCCCGGCCTGGGCATTGGCCGCCGAACCGGACACTAGGGCGACCATCTGGCCGATCATCGCGGCGACACTCTGAACCTGGTTGTTGATTTCTTCCGTAAGGCGGATGGAGGAACTGGTCGTGTCCTGCAGTGCCACGTTCTGATCGGTCAGCGCGGTCATGCCGACCACGACGTCATTGGCGCTTTCCATGTTTTCATCGGCAAGTTCCCTGACTGTCGCCATGCCGGTCACGATGGCGCCGCTGGCGGTGGTAACGGCTTCGATGGTGGTGACGACTTTATCCAGGTTGCCTTTTACCGAGCGCAGCATCGACCCGTCAGATGCGGAAAGATGGTTGATCGACAAGATGTAACCAAAGTAGCATAACAAGATACTGGCCACTTGGATCTCATAATCCGTCAGGTCGGTTGCTTGGTTCTGCCCGTTTGCCATGCGTACGCCGATGCTGACACCCAAAAGCAGAATATTAAGGATACCGCACTGCAGGATAAATGTGCGGTTTTTATACAGAATAAAAACGCTGGCTAACGGCAGGATGTAGACATAGGCCAGCGACGATGTCGTCGTCAGCATGACGAACATATAAAAGATGCTGTAGCCGGCCAAGGTCACGTATTTATAGACAGCACTTCCTTTTCCCTTGACTTTTAATACGATAAGCCCGATAATAAACGGAACCCAGCACATCATTAAAAACATGATATAATAATCGATGCCCCGCAGGCCCTTGACGATTTCTATTACATAGGCCGCCGATAGGACAATGCACAAGGTCAGCCAAGCGCTTCTGGCCTTCATATTGCCGCTTTCCTTAAAAAACTGCTCGTCGTATTCCTTTTCATTGCTGTGTAGAATCTTTTCTTTTCCCATTTCTCTGGCTCTCTCCTTAAATTATTTCTCCCGTATTATTCCGTACCCTGCAATGAATCATATGTTTCCGTTGGTATCTTGCCGGAAAATTATATGCTTTTGATATTATATCATATCTACTTAGGATTGTCAGTTGATTTAATTGCCGCCACAAGACCTTTGACCTGTTTATTATATAGTATGATATTTACTAGAAAAATAACCAGCATGCATAAACCTGACACCTTAACGGCCATTATCAGCCAGGAATAGAGGCTGACCGTGCCAAGCCTGATGCCGGCTGAAACCAACATCATCAGCATGGCCGCAAGTCCGTTGGCCATCATGTGAAACAGGAAATGCTTCACGGGGCGCCTCAGGATGTGGCGGGACAGATAATACACCAGATAAACGGTTCTGTAAGTGACGGCCGCCAAGGTTCCGATCGCTACCCCTGCAAGCCCCAGCCGAAAAACTAAGGCAACCGACAAAATGATATTGGCTGCCGCTTCGATGACGCAGGACAGCTGGGTCGACCGGTAATGCCCAGCTGCCAAGGTCACGGCATGGTAAGGTATGCGGTAACAATAAGCCGCGCCGGCTAAGGTCAGCAATATCGCAAACAACGGCGCATGGTAGTCGGCATCCACGATTCCTTTGGTATATACTTGGATAAAAGGAAGAATCAGAATCCCCGTGACGGTAAAGGCAAAAGTCGTCACGGTGTGATAGAGCCATTCGACTTTGTCAAACAAAGCCGCCATTTTCTCATCTTCCTTACGCGCCAGCAGATTGCCCATAAGCGGTGTGAGTCCTAGATTCATCAATCCGACGAACTGTTTGACGGCGCGCTGTACCAGATTGTATGCCACATAAACCGATACATTCTCCAAGGTGGAAAAAACCGATAAGACGACGATGTCGGTATTTTGCAGCACGACATAGGCTACATGCTGCGCCGCCCCGTTCCATTTCTGGGGAATCGGGTTACCGGTCACGGTGACCTTCCAGTCTATCGCATAATCCCGACGGATAACATATCCCATCAAGGCCGGACGCAGCAAAAAGATTAGAGCCGTTGCCAGCATTACCACATGCATACCATAGCCCAGTCTGATTAAGACCGTGCTTCCCACCAGGTTAAGCAATGAAGTAACGGTATCAATGATTAGCGGTATGTATGCCCGCTGGTCGGCATTGAGCAGGATACGGTCAACAAGACCAAAGTAATATTCGCAGAACGAATTAATAGCTGATATTATGATTAACAGGACAATAAAAGATATACCGAACTCCGAAGCCACGACATGGGGATAAATAAAAAGCAGCACGATACAGTATACGACGAGCACCGCCGCCAGCCCCCGAAAAAACTTCCGCGCACTCCGCATGATCCGGCTTATTGCCGGATGGTCCCGGTCCGCCAGCGGCTTATACAAAGCGCTGGAAATAACTGCTGTCATCCCCAGATCCAGAAATAAAATAAATCCTAAGAAATTGGCAATGGAAGATACCAGGCCATTGACTGCCGAACCATAATATTCAAGATATAACCGGGGCAGGATCATTCCGCAGGCTATGCCGGTAAGCTGCTGGATTAAAGAAGCTGCCGTATTTCTTGCCAGTCGCTTCACGTTTTTTTCCTCTCGTGGACGATCGTTTTTATTTTTCGGATGGCACGTTTATATAACGGTTTTGGCCTTGAATGTTCAAACCACTTACCGTAAAAACTGATATAAAGGCCTTTTTCCGTACGTTTTGCGGCCGAGACATCCATGCTGAACAACCTGATAAAAAAATCCCGGTAATCATTTATTCTTTTTTCTTCCGATAAAAGCTGCTCTTTCGTCTGCCAAGGCCGGCAGACCATCTCGCACCACAGCTCGTCCGATTCGTCCAGCTGCCTTATTTTCTGCACCAAAGCGCCGAGGCTTCCGAAAGCATTGGCATTGATGAAGGCGCTTTCATTATAGTCCTGAAAAATCAAGGGATTGCCCCAATAAACAGGGACGGTATTGGCCTGCAAGGCCGTCATCAGCTTCTCACTCGTATAGCCGTTATATTGGGCATTTTCCGCGGCAATCGTAAACTTATACGGCAGGCGCAGCAGCGTAGTTTCCTTATAATGCCCCACAAACCCGGTTGCCTGATGATGGGTATTATGTAAATGCTTGCCTAACGAATCCACCTTTTTATATGTGCCGATGGCGTGGAATATTTCGTCCCGCTTGGCGGCAGGATGCGAATACATGAAATTACAGAACCCCGTCTTGCCAGCCAGTATTGCTTTGGCCTCCGCCATGTTCTGTGGGCAGGCTCTCTCCGGCAGATAAAAGTTATGGTACATGTCTTTGGGCGGCGGCAGCCGGATAATTCTGCCGTCACATTGAAAACCCGTGTCAAATGCTACGCCGTAGTCAAATATATTCAGGTCCGGCTTCATGGCCTCCTGGGTGTAAAAGATTAAGACGCGGCGTTCCGACCATAGCTGGTTAAATCTTTTCTTAAGCTTTGCATCGGTATAGATATGCTCACCGACGATTAAATAATCCGGGTCTTCTTCTTCCCAGATAAAAGCAAACCCATCCGCGATGGCCTCTAACCGATAGCATGACAGCAGGCTTTTTACATCATATACTTTTGGATGAAGGGAGTAAATCCTTATTTCTTTCATATATACTAATCTCCATTCCGTCGCCAAGCGCGGTAACCCTCATAATGAATCAGAAGGTAAATCCAGCCAGCCGCCCAATACCATATCATACTCTTCCGGCTGCAATACTTCATAGCCGGAATTGCTATATAAGGTCATTTCCCCCAAATATATGGTCTGTCCGACCGAATAAAAATCAACTCTCAGATAGGGGATGTCCTTCGCTATGATTCTTGATAATTCCAGCATTAAGTCAAGTCTTTCCGGCCGCTCAATCTGCACCGATGCATCATTTGGATATGTCATACCGATGTGGCAATACTGCCATTCCGGGGTATAAAAATTCCTTTTATGCTCTACAAAGCGGCCGTAATCCACATGGATCAGCCGGGGTACCCCATTAAAGACATGGACCTTATAATCCTTTAGTTCCTTGCCCGATTCATCGGTTAGATATTTCTCAGCTATTATCCGCGGTTTAACATATTTATACGGCCATTCCCGGCCTAGGAAATAATATTTTCTTTTCAGGTGTTTATTCAGTTTCTTCCTTGCCGATCTAACATCAAAAGCTTGTTTGTTCCGGCAGATTATGACGCCGCCGCTGTCATGCGTTGTTTTAAGGACAAACTGATCCGGCAGCTGGCAAAAATCAATGCCGGCAAAATCGTCCCAGGCACCCAGCAGCGGAACTACGTACTCTGCGCCGATTTTTTCCGCAATATATTCTTTAGCCGCATATTTATCTACCATCTTAATATACTCATGGCGGCGGCCATAAAGCTTCAGCCACTGCGTTTTAGCACTGAATGACTGTGGCCGGCTGATAGGCAAGCGCTTTCCCAGCCTGGCCCAATAGTATAGCTTTAAGTAAGGCTTATCGGCAAGCAGCCTGAACAAGCCAATAGATGCCAGATAACTGATTCCTCTGTGAATCAAAGTCCTCTTCATATCAGGTCGCCTCTTCATGTCAGGTCGCCTCCGCCTTCATAACCTGCGGGCCGGAAAGCTGTTCATGCCCGTGTTCCCGGCTATCCGGTTTACGGATGATATACCAGCATATGGCCAGATAAAACTGTGAGCTGGCGCTCTGGTAAGCACTTATACCGATATCGCATATGAACAGAACTGCGAAAACAGCAACTAAAAGCTGCTCCAGCTTATTATAATCCCGGTAAAATCTGATGACCCTCCTGAGTAACTTAAAGTGCAGGCTATAGTAAATAATGAGTCCGGCGATACCTCCGTTAACGATCAAGTCGATATAGTTATTGTCGGCCACCAGCATTTCCGTATTTCTGAAAATCAAGGACAGTAAGTAGTTATAATTGCCGATGCCGTAGCCAAACAGCGGACGGCCTGCAAACCAAGTAAAACCGTATAATATGCGGTCAACACGTCCCGATGTGCTGGCGTCGATAATAAAACCGCCGATGCTGATCAGCATGTTTTGGAATCTTTCGCCGATGATCCGGTATATAAGCGGAACGTTCAGCATCAGATAATAACCCGCTGACAAACCGGCCAAGACTAGCAAAACTTCTTTTTATTTGCCCGTGAGACGAAAGGACATAGTAAATACAGACCGGCAGCACTAGGAGAACGATCGCTTTTCTGGAACTGGAGATGACGGCGATAAAAGCATTAAGAAGCATCGAAATGCGCCACAGCCATTTATATCGCCACAGTTTTTCATCACTTAAGCAACTGAGGGAAAACGTAAATGCAAGTCCGGAAAACATGCCGATCGTGTTAACACTGACATCATAATTGCGGATGGCAAACAATACATCGCTTCCGTATTCAGTAAATAACAGCGAAAACTTTAGTAACGGAAACAGCGACAGGCATACTATGACTCTTTGCATCCATTCCTTATCATATGAACACAGTTGAAAAAATGATAGTAGGCATGCGGTATTAAGCAGTATCGTCCTGGCAATATAAAAGGCCCATTCTTTATTTTCCGCCCAGAAAATCGAAACGATACAATATGCGCAGAACAGCAGTATCCACCTGCTATAAAGATCCAGACGCAGCTTGGATTTACTGATCACGTAAACCGCCGTAAACAGAAGCAATAAAAACTTAATACCGACCATGGCCGGCGTGCCGTTTTCAAGAACAATGAGGCCAAACATATAAATGACTGTTACGATATTCCGTAAGCTGAATCTTAAATTTAGTTTCACCGGATCCTACCTCGTACCTTCAAAATAATTCCTGCCATTGCTGCGCAATCCGATAAACAGCAAGCCTTTCCCTGATCATATAGGCATTTCTCCCGATCTTTATTCTTAAATCCCTGTTCCTGATGACTTCAATGATTGACCTTGCTGCCGCCGCGGGGTCATTTACCGGTATCAGCATCCCGTTATCATAGTGACGGATCCATTCCCTGGCTCCCCCGGCCGGACAATCGGTGCTTATGACCGGCATTCCCATGGCCATGGCTTCCAGCATGGAATTGGACAGGCCTTCGAAATCGGAGGTGGATACATAGATCATGCAGCTGGATACCAAAGAATGGACATCGTCCATAAACGGCATGATGGTTATGTTTTCTGCCATACCATGCCGGGAAACCAATGCCTGCAAGTGATCCTTCTCTTCCCCGTCGCCGATAATTAACAGCTTGAAATCCGGATATTCCTTATGGACCAGCCGATATGCCCGGATCAGCAGGGGAAGATTTTTCTGTTTATTCAGCCGGCAGAAATTGACAATCACCTTGCGGCAGTTTTCACTGTCCCAGACCGGCAGCCCACTCTTAACGGGGTTTGCTATTATCCTTGCTTGCTTCTGAACCGCTTTCGGAAAACAAGAGGCCGCTTCTTTCGTCTGGCATACCAGGGAATCAGCCGCCCGAAACAATATATTTCTGGCCTTTCTCTTTAATAAACTGTTTAGCCGGTTAGGATCATTTCTTTCCGAAACAATGACTTTGGCCTTTACGCCCCGTGTAGCCATTATTGTTTTCATAGCAACATGATATTCAAACGCCACTATGATGTCAGGCCGGTTTCTTCTAAACAGCCTTGATAACTGAATGATCTGCGTTATTGTTTTCGTCTCATTAAGCGGCAGGATCCTACAACGATTCTCATATTGCCTTTTCCCTGTCGTAAACGTCACTATGCTCACATCATAGTTATCCTGACTGAAATGATTCGCCAGTAAAAGAGCCACTCTTTCTGCCCCGCCGCCGCCCATCGCACCGATGACAAAAAAAATCTTCTTAGGCTTACGGTATAGTTTTCGGTATAATCCCCTTAAATCTTCGGCATTTTGTACTATGTCAAAGCCGGAACGTGACACGATGTTTTTAATGCTTTCCGGCTCCGTGTTCCGGCTTCTTCTCCCAATCGCCAGGATCCTTGCTGCCCATTCGGCCGCTCCGGCCGCCAAGGGAAGGAATTCAACTCCCTCGGCTATCCGGCACTCCTTGGTAATACTGTCTGACAGCAGCACCGGCAGCCCGGATATCTGAAACTGAATGGCGACATTGGGCAGGCCTTCATATAGCGAAGGCAATATCATGATATCCATTGCCCATAAATAATGTTCGATATCCGATTTATAACCTTCCATGGATATCCAGCGGCTGAGGCCGTTGTCTTTGATTTGCTTAATTACTTCCGGCTTTTCACTGCCGCCATCCCCAAATAAAAACAGTTTGCAGCTGCCGCTCCGCCGTTGTATTTCCTTAAAGATATCAATGATAAAACCATGGTTCTTTACTTTGGTAAAATTACCGACGTGACCGATGGCCAATTCATCTTCACGCAAGCCTAATTTCTTACGGATCCTTGACCGCGCGTCCTGTTGAAATAAGAAACGGCTTGTATCCTGGCCGTTGGGCATCGTTATGAACGGCCTTCCGCGAAACAGCCAGTTTCCGGCTTCCTTGCCACAGGCCAGTCCCTGTGTGCAATTCCTGTATAATAAGGGCCGCAGCAGCCTGTCTGCTTGGGGATGCGTACAGGAAGTACTGTGGCAATGGGCGATCCTTATCTCGCAGCCGGCCAGCCTGGCCGCCGTCATTTCGACCGCAAGGGTCGCACTGTTGCCATGGGCATGGACTATGTTGATTTTTTGCTTACGGACATAGCGGATCAATTCATAAAAATACCTCAGGGGGTTATTTTTCCTGTCCGGGAATCTACTGATGTTTACGCCAAGTTCTTTCATCCGCATAAAGACTTTTTTATTATGGCACTTGGCATATCCGAAGGTAATTACCAGCATTTCTTTAGTCGCTGCCTGGCTGCTTGATATCTGGCTGCTTGATGCCTGGCTGCTTGATGTCTGGCCGTTTGATGTCTGGCCGTCTGATGTCTGGCCGTCTGATGTTCCGAGAGTTTTCATATGTTTAATATACGAAAAAACTGAATCGGTTACCCCGTCAAGACCAATCTCGTTTAGGAGAATTAAAACTCTGATCATTCGTAACATACCGGCCTTTTCATTTTATTTCAGATCACCTTGCTGTCCCATCTCAATGCCTTTTTTATCACACTCATACATTTTGGTATCTACCAGAAAACGATACCAGTAAGCTTGCAGGAAGTGATAGATTCTGCCCTCCGTTCCGTCAAGAAAACCCAGTCTCACATAATATCTATAAAGAAAATAAACATGTGACCGGAAGAACCTCGGCAGCCGATAATAGCCTTTTTCCTTTATGATCCGTTTTGTCCTTGCCTGCTTTGACGACATGCTTAACGCTACGGCGGTATCCTCTCTCCGCTCGGCTCTTAGCCGCTGATAATCCAAAACCTCTCTGCTGCTATACCAATTATGTTTATTGATCCACCAGTCAATAGCTTTCTGGTTATTGTCAATCAGGTCAGATCGAAAGGTCATCGTGGTGCCTTCGGTTAAAATCATGTGCTCATCCATTATTTTCATTTCACATAAAGCTTTCCCGGTACGGAAGACCCTAAGCAGTAATTCCGGATAACGTCCGCCGTGCTTAATCCATCTGCCCATGAAATACATCCTTCTGCGCAGGATAATACCGTTGACCGGCGGACAGACGGATGACAGGCAAAGGTCAATCTCCTGTGCCAATTCGTCAGTCAGTTCTTCATCGGCATCCATACGCATTGTCCATTCGGTCTGGATTGATGTATTGTTAAGCCCCCAATTAAGCTGAGTAGAATAATCCACAAAGCTATGCTGGTAAAAATCCAAGGACATGCCGGCAGCTTGAAGCTCGGCGGCAAGCTCCCGGCAAAGAGCCTCTGTCGCGTCTGTGCTGTAACTGTCTACTACGACGAAGCGTCTCGCACATCCGTGAAAGGATTCGATGCATTTACGTAGATTTACTGTTTCGTTTTTAGTCAGTATGATCACTGTCAGGTCTACCATAATCATCATCCTGTAGTCTGTCTATTATTTTGGTCGGTCTCTGCTATCGCTTCCGCATACAGCCGAAAAGCTTTGTCTCTGGCAAAATGGCTGACCAGATAGCTTCTGCCGCTCATGCCCATATCTGTTAAAATAGAGCTGCCGGCATGAGCCATAAACCAGTCGATCAGCTCAGCAACCCGCTTATAATCCCCTGGTGTACAGCAGATACCGCAGCCGCTTAGTTCAATCAGCTCCCTAGCCCCGGAACCCGGTTCCAGCACGCCGAGCACCGGCTTCCCGGCCGCCATGATCCCAAAGCATTTGGAAGGAAAGCTCACGCCTTTCATCCCCATAGCATTGACACACCAGTGGACATCGGCCGCGTTTAAGCTATAGACCAACTCCTCCTTGTCCTGATAGGGAACAAAGAAGATATTGTCAAGCTGATCTTTTTCTTTATACAGAATCAACTGGGACAGAACACTGCCGGCCCCGACAAAGACAAAGGCAACTTTCGCCTTGCGGTAGCGCTTCAGAACCTTGATCAGATTTTCAAGGTCATAGTACAGTCCGATATTCCCGGAATACATGATCACGAACCGGTCATCAAGGCCATATTTCTGCTTAAATGCCCTGACCTTCTCGTGACCGGCCGGCAACGGACGGATTTCTTTTTCATCAACCCAGTTATGGATAACCGTATAATCTGGCAGGGTTCTGTCACGTAAGCTGGCCGAATTTGTCTCTGCCCGGAAACTGGCCGGTAAGGTCTCTGCCCGGAATCTGGCCTGCAGGGTCGCTTCCATATCATGTCCCGGTAAGATAATCTTATGAGCGTGACGGCAGGAAAAAACGTCGGCTTTCATCATCAGGTTCAATAGCCACTGTTTCTTTGTATAGCCGAC
>QMCE01002511.1_pt1 | contig 10123 bp, 6 predicted proteins | sample 1821851 | NCBI WGS metagenome assembly QMCE01 (sample SAMN09453174, study PRJNA476694) | Termite gut metagenome, whole genome shotgun sequencing project. | isolation source: worker | host: Odontotermes sp. | place: South Africa:Pretoria | collected 2016-01-28 | reverse complement strand
ACAATTGTTTTCGTCTGTATGATGAAAGGACGAGGGCGCGTTTTCCTGATTCCATCGAAGTGAACACGCTTGAGATTCCCAAAGTCCGCGAAGACGACAAGACGCATTTGAGCGACTGGCTCAAATTCTTTGCGGCCAGGACCGAGGAGGAATTTATGTCCGTATCCGATAAAAGTCCCGCCATAGCCCAGGCCTGGGGCGTCATCAAGACATTGAGCGCCGATGAGGAAGCTCGCCTCATCGCCGAATCCCGGGAAAAAGCCCGCATGGATTTTGAGGATAGGTTTAATGGCGCGTTTCGGGAGGGGATAGAGGAAGGAATGCAGGCAGGAATACGGGAAGGGAAACAAGAAGGAAAAATCGAAACTGCGCGCAACGCATTGCGCGAAAAAATTCCCGTCGACGTGATCGCCAGGCTTACAGGACTTTCCACTGCCGAAATCGAACAGCTTGCCGGCGAGTCCTGATCCGGGGAGATTCCAAAGACAGAACGCCGGAACTCCCTGCGTATTCAGTTGTTGTCATTATTTTCATCGCATTGTACGAAAGCAAACCATTGGAAAAGCATAACCACTACGAAAAACTGCTCCGAGCCCTCCTCGCAAGCGACCAATACCAGCCCATGCGCTCCCGCGACATGGCCCACCTTCTGGGCATTCCGAAAAAGGAATTCTCCGACTTCCGCGGCGTGCTCGAAGAGATCCGCCAGTCCGGGCTCGTCATCCGGGGTCGCGACGCCCGCTGGCGCCTCCCGGCCCGCGAAACGGAACTGATCGGCAAAATCGACATCGCCAGAGCCGGCCACGCCTTCGTCATCCCGGACAACCCGGAAGAACCCGACGTCTTCATCCCGCCGGACCGGCTTCTTGACGCCTTCGACGGCGACACCGTCCGCGTCATGGTCACCGAAGGCGAGCGCCACGGCGAACGCCGCCTCCAGGGCCGCGTGGTGGAGGTGGTGGAACGCGTTCGGAGCCGCATCGTCGGCAAAATGCTGAAAAACAGCCGGGCGGTGCTGGAAGACCCGCGCAACCAGTATGAATTCGCCATCGAATTCTCACCCGACGCCCCGGCCAAATCCGCCTCGCAATCGGCAAAATCCCAGCGCCGCCGGCGGAACGCCCAACGCGCCGGAGAAACGGTGAACAACGCCTCCGTCCGCCTCACCGTCGGCGCCGGCGGCGAAATGCCGCCACCCGGCCAGAAGGTCCTGCTGGAAGTGACCGGCTGGCCGTTGTCCCCCGGAGGGGCGCGGGCGAAGATCATCGAGGTGCTGGGGCCTTCGGGCGACCCGGACACCGAGACCGCCGCCATTCTCGCGGAGAACGGCGCTCCCGGGCCGTTCCCGGAAGAGGTCGTCCTCGCGGCGCGGCGGCTGGAGCGCGAGCTGTCCCCCGAGGATCTCGCCGGCCGCCTCGACTGCACCGGAGACATCTGCTGCACCATCGACCCGCCGGACGCGCGCGATTTCGACGACGCCCTGGGACTGCGCGAGGACGGCGACGGCAACCTGATCGTCGACGTCCACATCGCCGACGTCGCGCACTACGTCGCGCCCGGCAGCGAACTGGACAAGGAGGCGCGGGAGCGCTCCACCAGCATTTATCTCCCGGAACGCGTCCTCCCCATGATCCCCGAGGAAATCTCCAACGACATCTGTTCCCTCCGCCCCGACGAAGTCAGGCCGGCCAAGACGGTGCGCCTGAAATACGCCCCCGACGGCGAGCGCATCGGCTACGCCATCCACCGCAGCGTCATCCGCAGCCGCCGCCGCTTCGCCTACGGCGAGGTGCGGGATCTGATCGAGCACCCGGCGCTGGCGGACGCGTTTGAGGATAGGGAGCTTCTGGAGTGCGTCAAAAAGCTGCATGCCCTCGCCATGCGTCTCCGGGAGCGGCGTCTGTCCGGCGGCGCGATTGAGCTGAATCTGAGCGAGTTCAAAGTGGTCATCGACGCCGAGGGCAGGGCGACGGCGCTGGAGGAGGTGGAGCACGATTTTTCGCACCAGTTGGTGGAGGAGTTCATGCTGGCCGCCAACCGGGCGCTGGCGGAGTGGGCGGCGGCGAACGGCCTGCCGGCGCTGCACCGCCAGCACCCCGCGCCCAAGGAGGAGCGGGTGGAGGAATTGGCCGAATACCTCAATGCCAGCGGCTATCCCTTCAAGCCGCCCCTCAGCCGGAAGAAGCTGATGGCGGTCATCGCCAAGGCGGCCGGGAAGCCCGAGGAACACGCGATCAACCTGATGATCCTGAAGAGCTTCCAGCAGGCGGTGTACGGCCCCGAGGCCGACATCGGGCATTTCGCGCTGAACTTCGGCAAGTACATGCATTTCACAAGCCCCATTCGCCGCTATCCCGATCTGTATCTGCACCAGATGCTGGACAAGGCGTTCGCGCTCGGAACGGCGAAGACGAACAAGTTGCCGAAAAAGCTGCGCAAATCCGTTCTCGCGGAGGAAAATCTGGAGACGCTCGGCCACCACTGCTCCGCCCGCGAGCGCCGGGCCATGCGCATCGAGGAGGGGGTGAAGGATTTCCGCCGGCTGGAATTGCTGGCGAAGGCGGACGGCGGCGAATTCGTCGCGGTGGTGACGGGGGTGAAGAAGTTCGGGATTTTCGTCGAGATTCGCGGCTATTTCGTCGAGGGGCTGATCCCCAAGGCGTCGTTGGCGGCGAAGGGATTTTCGACGCGGGAGGAGTTGCCGCCGCTGGCGGCCGGGGCGAAGGGGAGGAGAAAGGTCGATCGTCCCCGGTTGGCCGGCGACCCCGGCTTCCACATCGGCCAGACGGTGCGGGTCCGCGTGCGCCGGGTCGATCTCGCCGCGCGCCAGTGCGATCTGGAATTTCTCGGGGTGGAGTGAGTGCCGCTTCACCCCCCCCCTCTCTTGAACGCGTCTCCCGCCCGGAGTTCATCCCTTGCGGGGAACAAGCCGCACGCTTCCCGTCCGCCGCAACGCGCGGTCGAGGCATTCCTCCAGAATGGCTACGCCCTTTTCCAGATCCTCGCGGCTGATGTTGTACGCCGGCAACAGCCGCAGGACCGTCTGGTGGGTGCAGTTGATGAGGAGGCCGTGGTTGCGGCAGTCGGCCACCAAGTCCGCCCCGGGGAAGTCCAACTCTATTCCCACCATGAAGCCGCAGCGCCGGATGGCCTTGATGCCGATGGAGGACGCCGTGAACGGCGCCAGGCGCTCGTCCAGCCACGCGCCCAGCGTCTTGACGTTGTCCATCACCCGCTCCTCCTCCATGACCCGGAACGCCGCGATGCCGGCGGCGCAGCCGAGGGAGTGGCCGCCGAAGGTCGAGGCGTGCGTCCCCGGCTTCAGGTACGCGGCGACTTCCGGCCGCGCCAGCATGGCCGCCATCGGCATCCCGCCGGCGATGGCCTTGGCGGTGGTGATGATGTCCGGCTCGACGCCGAAGTACTGGCAGCCGAACCATTCGCCCAGGCGGCAGGGCGCGGTCTGCACCTCGTCGAAAATGAGGAGAAGGTGTTTCTCGTCCGCCAGCCGCCGCAGGCCGTGGAGGAATTCCGGCGTGGCCGGGACGACGCCGGCCTCGCCCTGGACCGGCTCCAGCATGACGGCGCAGGTGTCGGCGTCGACCAGTTCCGCCACCGACGCCAGGTCGTTCATGGTCGCGTAGGAGAAGCCGGGGACGACGGGGGTGAAGCCGTTCTGGTATTCGGGCTGGCCGGTGGCGCTGATGGCGCCCATCGTGCGGCCGTGGAACGAATTTTTCATGGTGATGATTTTGAACTTGGGCTGGCGGGCCAGGCGGGCCAGCTTGATCGCCGCCTCGTTCGCCTCCGCTCCGGAGTTGCAGAAAAACGCCTTCCGGCCGCCGGCCCGGGTGGAGAGGATTTCGGCGAACGCGCCCTGCTCCTCGTTGTAATAATGGTTGGCGACGTGGATGAGCTTCCGGGACTGTTTGCAAATCGCCTCCGCCACCGCCGGGTGGCAGTGTCCGAGGCCGGCCACGCCCCAGCCGGGGAAGAGGTCCAGGTATTTCCGGTTTTCGCTGTCCCAGAGCCAGCTTCCCTCGCCCCGGGTGATGCAGAGGGGGAGGCGGGCGTAATTGCCGACGACGTACTCGCCGTACTGATCCTGAATGTCGGTGATGTTCATGCGTTTTTCTCCAGAACGATTTCCGTGCCCACGCCGGTGGCGGTGAAGATTTCGAGGAGCAGCGCGTGCGGCTGGCTTCCGGCGACGATGTGGGCTTTCTTCACGCCGCCTTCGAGGGCGAAGAGGCAGGCTTCGACTTTCGGGATCATGCCGCCGACGATGACGCCGTCCTTGACGAGCTGTTCGGCTTCGCCCCGGTCCAGATGGGTGAAGATGCTGGCCGGATCGTTCTTGTCGCGGTAGATGCCGGAAATGTCGGAGATGAAGACCAGCTTCTCGGCGTGCAGATCGCGGGCGATGAGGGCGGCGGCGGTGTCGCCGTTGACGTTGTAGAGGTTTTTCGCCTCCCGGCCGCAGCCGCAGGCGACGGGGGCGATCAGGGGGATGCGCTCCTTGCCGTCGGGCCAATGGAAGTCCTCGAAGGCGCGGTGGACAGGGGTGGCGTCGATGGCGACGGGTTCGCCGACGAAGCCGAGGTCGGCTCCCGGGTGCGAGGCGAGGTGTTTTTTGACAGCGCGGAGGAAGGCGTGATCGCGGCCGTTCAGGAGGAAGCCCTGGCCGCCCGTCTCCTCAAGCAGGCGGAGGAGCTGGCCGCCGACGTCGTCGGCGAGGACGCGGGCGACGATGTTCATGGTGGCGGCGTCGGTGACGCGCTGGCCGTGGATGAAGCGGGCGGACGCGCCGGTTTCCTTCATGGCGGCGGAGATTTTCTTTCCTCCGCCGTAGACGACGACGGGGCGCATCCCCACGGCCAGCATGATCTGGCAGTCGATGAAGATGTGTTTGAGGATTTCCGGATCGTCCTGGGCGGAGCCGCCCAGTTTGATGACGATGAAGCGGTTTTTGAAATCCTTGATATACGGCAGGGCTTCGGTAAGCGCCTGGGCTTTTTTCACCGCGTCTTGCATGATGGCCGCCCTTGTCAAAAAAAACGTCCCCGGATGCGGGAACCATATGCTGACGGTATAGTTTCCACCCCTTTCTGTCAACAGCGTAATTCCACAAGAACTTCCAAAGGAAAGACGCGCGGGCTTGACACAGACGGATGATTATGTATAGTTGTACTTGTTTGCTGTAAATAAACCGCCATAACCCGAAAAAGGAAAACCCATGCCCGTCTGCGAGCGAAAGATCGTGAAGATTGATGAGGAAAAATGCAATGGCTGCGGCATCTGCGTCAATGCCTGCCACGAGGGCGCGATACAGATGGTTGACGGCAAGGCCAGGCTCGTCTCCGACATATACTGCGACGGCCTTGGCGACTGTCTGGGGCCGTGTCCCACCGGCGCGATATCCATAATCACCCGGGCGGCGGAGGAGTACGACGCCGAAGCGACCGCCAAGCGCATGAAAGAGATGCAACAGCCCGTTTCCGGCCCCCTCCCGTGCGGCTGCCCCGGCAGTATGAGCCGAACGCTCAAAGAGGGTGGACGGTGTGATTCGGGCGTTGGGGGAGGGGAGGCGGGCGAATCGGAGTTGATGAACTGGCCGGTCCAGTTGAAGCTGGTTCCTCCCGGCGCGCCGTATCTCAAGGGCGCGGATATATTGCTTGCCGCCGACTGTTCCGCCTTCGCGGCGCCGGACTTCCACCGGAAATATCTGAAGAACAAGCCGGTCATCATCGCCTGCCCGAAGCTGGAGGACAATGTTCCCCAGATCGCCAAGCTGGCCGATATCGTGAGGACGGCCCGCCCGGCGTCCATCACCGTTCTGAGGATGGAGGTTCCCTGTTGCGGCGGGTTGGTGCGGGTGGCGCAGGAGGCGGCGAGGGCGGCGGGAGTCGACGTGCCGATCAAAATCATTGTGCTGGGGGTGGACGGTTCCGAGAAATGACCGGCTCTTACGACAGATGGCGGCGACGTTCACAAATCATCGCGTCCGGGGACGATGGTCGTCCCCGGACGCGATCTCTCGTTCGCGAAGCAAATGTCAATCCAGGCGGTAATTCGGCGCTTCCTTCGTGATGCTGATGTCGTGCGGGTGGCTCTCGGTCAAACTCGCCTGCGTTATCCGGATGAACTTCGCCTTCTCCTGAAGCTCGCCAATGGTGCTCGCCCCCGTATACCCCATCCCCGACTTCAAGCCGCCCACCAACTGATACACAAACGGTTCCAGCGGCCCCTTCGACGGCACCCGCCCCTCTATCCCCTCCGGCACCAGCTTGTCCGCCGCCCGGCCGCCCTGGCGGTAACGCTCGCCCGACCCTCCGCTCTGCATCGCCCCTAGGCTCCCCATGCCGCGATATGCCTTGTAAATGCGGCCCTGGTGCAGAATCTGCTCGCCCGGGGCCTCGTCGGTGCCGGCGAGGAGCGAGCCTATCATCACGCACTGCGCTCCGGCGGCGATGGCTTTCGTGATGTCCCCGGAGTACTTGACGCCGCCGTCGGCGATGACGGGAACGCCCGTCCCCTTGGCGGCGCGGACCGCGCCCCAGATGGCGGTCATCTGCGGCACGCCGATACCGGCGATGACGCGGGTGGTGCAGATGCTGCCCGGGCCGATGCCGACCTTGACCGCGTCGACGCCGGCGGCGATGAGGTCGCGCGCGCCCTCTTCGGTGGCGACGTTGCCGGCGACGATGTCGACCTTGTCCCCGACGTCCTTCCGGTAACGGCGGACGGCGTCGACGACGTTCTGGCTGTGGCCGTGGGCGGTGTCGACGACCAGGACGTCGACGCCGGCCTCGACCAGCAGGCTCACGCGCTCGTCGTCGGCGATGCCGACGGCGGCGCCGACGCGGAGGCGGCCGCGCGAGTCGCGGGCGGCCAGGGGATAGCGGTCGAAGTTGTTGATGTCCCGCATGGTGATGAGTCCCTGCAGGCGGCGGTCGTCGTCGACGAGGACGAGTTTTTCGATTTTGTGCTTGTAGAGGAGTTCCTTCGCCTGCTCCAGGGAGGTGTTGGGCGGCGCGGTGATGAGGTCGTCCTTGGTCATGATCTCGCCGATGCGCACGTCGCCCCGGTGCTGGAAGCGGATATCGCGGCGGGTGAGGATGCCGACGACCCTGTTTTCGCGGTCGACGATGGGGATGCCGGAGAGGTTGCGTTCGCCGATGATGGTGAGGGCGAGGGAGACGGGGTCGTCGGGGTTGAGCTTGACCGGGTCGGCGATGATGCCGTTGGCGGAGCGTTTGACGTCTTCGACTTCTTTCGCCTGGAGGAGGGGCGGCAGGTTTTTGTGGATGATGCCGATGCCGCCTTGCTCGGCGAGGGCGATGGCGAGGCGGCCTTCGGTGACGGTGTCCATTGCGGCCGAGGCGATGGGGATGTTGATGGCGATGTTCCGGGAGAATTTGCTCGCCGTATCGACTTCCGAGGGCACGACATCGCTTTTTTGCGGGACCATGAGCACGTCGTCGAAGGTGATCCCTTCCTGAATGTTGCACTCCGCCATCCTGCCTCCTCCTTGTGGGTAATGGTAAGGTTTCCCTCAATTACAGCGGATAAGGGGGCGGGCGTCAATCGGCCATCCGGAAAAATGTGGGGCGGGCGCGGGTATGGGGGAAAGCTAATATATGCTACTCGCTCTCCGACGGCCTGATGTCGTCTATCCGCAGCTCCAGGCGCGGCGGCGAATAGAAGGTGTTGAGGGCGGGGGTGAAGACGATGTCCAGCGGCCGCCGGCCGGCGGCCTCCAGCACCGGCAGAAGACCCAGGTTGTTGAACGCCACCGCCCGGTAGGCCATGCCGTTCTGCACCACGTTGAAGTGGAAGTGCTGCCGCTGCGATCCCATCAACTGCACGTTCCCGGACGCCCGGACGCCCCGGGCCATGAATTTCGCCTCCGGGTTGCCCTGGCCCACCGGACGCAGGAGATCCATTTCGTTCACCAGCCGGATATTGACGTCGGAGAGTTTGATTTCGTGGTCGATGGCGAGGGTGGCGGTGATGTTGTTTTCCCGGATCTGCGCGGCGCACTCGCGGAAAAACGACTTCCGCAACCCGACAATCTGATCCTTCGCCACCGTGAAGCCCGCCGCCAGTTCGTGGCCGCCGAAGGTGAGCAGGTGTTCGCGCGAATTGGCCATCGCCTGATACAGGTTCAGGCCGTTGATGGAACGGGCGGACCCCCGGCCCTTGTCCTGGCCGGCGGGGAAGGAGATGACGGCGGCGGGCTTGCCGAAAATCTCCGACAACCGCCCGGCCACTATCCCGATGACCCCTTCGTGCCATCCCGATCGCGAGACGAGAATGGCGGCGTCGCGGGCGAGGTCGTGGGTTTTCTCCGCTTCGGCCGACGCTTCCTCAAGGATGGTCTGGCACAGCATCTGCCGCTCGGCGTTCTGCCTGTCCAGTTGCTCGGCCAATTTCCGCGCCCGCGCCGGATCGTCCTCGACCAGCAGATCCAGCGCCAAATCGGCGTTTCCCATGCGTCCGGCGGCGTTCAGCCGGGGCGAGAGGGAGAAGGCGACGCCGCGCGCGGTCAGGTCCGACGTCCCCAGGCGGCAGATGTCCAGAAGCGCCGAGATGCCGGGGCTGGCGCTGTGCATGGTCTTGAGGCCCCACATGACGATGGCGCGGTTTTCGTCGACCAGCGGCGCCACGTCGGCGATGGTGCCGATGGCGGCCAGGGGGAGAAGCGACAGCAGCGTCTCCCGCAGATGCGGTTCGACCTTGGGGGAGCCGGACAATTTTTCGTAGAGGGCCCAGGCGAGTTTGAACGCGACGCCGACGCCGGTCAGTTCGCGGAAGGGGTAGGCGGAGTCGCTGCGTTTGGGGTTGACGATGGCGTAGGCCGGCGGGAGTTCGCGGTCGCCCGGCTCGTGGTGATCGGTGACGATGACCTGCACGCCGTTGTCGACCATGTATTTGATGTTGTCGTGCTCGGAGGTGCCGCAATCGACGGTGACGACGAGGTCGACCTTGTCCTGCACGGCCTTTTGGGCGAATTCGCTGGAAATGCCGTACCCTTCCTCGAAGCGGGAGGGGAGGCGGTATTCGAGGGTGTATCCGGCGGCGCGGCAGGCGCGGATCATGAGGGCGCAGGAGGTGACGCCGTCGGTGTCGTAGTCTCCGTAGACGATGCAGCGCTCGCGGTTGGCGACTGCCTGCGCCAAACGGGTAGCGGCCTTGTCCATGTCATCCATGCGCCAAGGCGGGACCAGGGTGTTGAGGGATGGTTTGAGAAAAGCCGCCACATTGTCCAACGTCAACGGCGAGACGCGTTGCGCAATGACGGAGGCCATGATGGGGGATATGCCGAATTTCTCAGTAATTTCCTCGACAACCGGCCCGGGATCCGGCTTTGACAGCCATTGGGCTGATGCCACGGGCTTCTCCGATAGTATTATAGAAATAAACAATTACATACACCATACCCGTTTTTCCGGATAAATGCAACCACCTTCATGATATTTTTCCTTTCCCGGAAAACGGCCCGCTTTTGCCGGGCGGGGTTGCCAGCGGCCGCCCATTCCATATACTGGGGATTCGCGCCGGGGGATCGACAATGCCCCCGGGCATGTCGTTTGTCAAAAAGAAGGACTGTATGACCAATCCCATCGCCCCCCTGACCATCGGGGGACTGACGCTGGAAAACAATCTGGTGCAAGCGCCGTTGGCGGGTTACTCCTCCATGCCCTTCCGGCTGTTGTCGTGGGAATGGGGGCGGCCCGGCCTGTTGGCGACGGAAATGATCTCCGCCAACGCCCTGCGCCAGGGTTCGGACAGCCAGGAGCAATATCTGGTGAAATCCCCCCGCGAGGGTCCGGTCCTCTACCAGATCTGGGGCGGCGATCCGGACGCCGTCGGCTTCGCGGCGGCGAAGGTGGAGGAGCGCGGCGCCGACGCGGTGGATCTCAACTGCGGCTGTCCCGTGCGCAAGGTCCGCGCCGCCGACGCCGGCTCGAAGCTGATGGAAGACCCGCCCCGCATCGGCCGCATGGTGCGGGCGATGCGCCGGAGCACGCGGCTCCCGGTTTCGGTCAAAATCCGCGTGGGTCCGGCCGACGGCTGTTTCAACGCGGTCGAGATCGCCAAAATCGCCGAGGCGGAGGGC
>QMCE01002510.1_pt1 | contig 10124 bp, 5 predicted proteins | sample 1821851 | NCBI WGS metagenome assembly QMCE01 (sample SAMN09453174, study PRJNA476694) | Termite gut metagenome, whole genome shotgun sequencing project. | isolation source: worker | host: Odontotermes sp. | place: South Africa:Pretoria | collected 2016-01-28 | reverse complement strand
AACGCACCAACGCCGAGCCGTTGCTTCCGACCACATCGTCAAAAGTCCAAGCGTCGTCGTCGAGCCGCAGCACGCCGCAAATTTTTTGGAGCGGATAGGGAAATTTTTCGAACTCGACCGAAATGTGATCCAAACCGATTTCAAAAATTTTTCCCAGCGGCAAACCGTCGGCATTCTTTTTGATGACAAGATCGGCATTGATGACTCCCGCCGGGTTGAGGGTGGCGACCACTTCACGGTGATTTTGCGGCAGCGCGTTCATCAGCCGCGCGTTGATGGGCACGTTTTCGCCGATGATGCGAACCTGTCCCACGGGATCAACGAACACGTTTTCGTATCGGCCCTGAACCTGGGCTTGGAGCGGCTCGCCGGGCTTGGTGGCTAGATTGAACGTCAACTCCGCCGCCGCATCCACGCTAAACGTGCCGGCCATCCGTTCAACTTTGTACGGAAATTCGAGGAACGAAAAACTCAAGTCGGAAAGTTCCAGCGACAGAAAATTCGGTTTCCATACGCCGCCTTGCCCATTTCTTTGAAACGTCAATACCGTGTCCAAATCCGTCTTGCCGGCGTATTCAAACTTGGCCAAAAGATCGATGGTTTTTTGGTTCAGAAACGGATGCAACACTTTTACGAACGGCTCGTCGAATTCCAGACCGTCAATCGAGGCCGACAGTCGGGCGTTCCGGCGTTCCATGAGGCCCGATTGAGAATAGGACAGCGTGATCCGCGCCGATTCGCCCAGCCCTGACAATTTTTCCACCGTCACGCTGTCGTCGGTCACGCGAAATCGACCGTGCATTTCGGACAGCGTCCGGTCGAGGTCCGCCAACGCCACCGCGCCCTGCGTCAAAACTCCTTCGAGGGCAAAGCGGCAACCGAGCGGAGTGGTCGCGTCCTCGACGGCGGAAAGTCCCCAATCGAACCGGCCCTGAAACGCTTGGAGAGTTTTTCGCTGGTTTTCCGTGATTCTGGTGGACAGGGGCCGTGAAATCAGCTCAAAAAATTCGGCGGACCAGTCCAGTTGGCGGCAATTGGCGTAGAATTCCCAGTGTTTACGTTCCGGTTCCCACGAACCTTCAAAAGCGAGTTTGCGAAACAGCTCGGCGCTGGCACTGCCGGAAAAAGTCCACGCGGCATTGTTTTGGGGCGGCGTCACCGACATCGAAATGCCGGAAATTTTCAGCGGCTCCGCCTGCGAGGACGCCACGGCGACGTCGTCGTAAAGCAGCGTGCCGCCCAGTACTTCGATGGGCATGACGCGGCTTGGCCCTTCGCGCACGGGAATGAGCCGCCGCAGCTCGGAAAATTGCCCCTCGGCGGAACGGGACAGACGAATGATCGGATTCCGTAGCACCGCCTTTTGGATACGCAGTTCTTGGTTGTAAAGAGCCTGAATCGTGACAGGACATTCGAGAAAAAGCTCTTCGACGAAAACAAGCGGGCGTGGAGCGTGGCCGGCGGCGTCTTGAACAGAGAATTGCAGGTCGGAAATGGCGATTCCCTTCGTTTCATGGAGCGTCACCGGGCCGATGGACACGACGAGTTCGGGGAAACGCTTTTGCAGTTCCGCGAGAACATAGCCGCGAATCCGCGTGTTGACCTGATACAGCGCAGCGACAGCGACCACGGCTGCCAAAACAACGGCGGACAGCGTGCCCCAGCATAAAAAAAGCCAAAAGGTGCGCAGAATCTTGGTGACGATCAAAAAATGAGCCGGTACTGTAAGTGCCCGGAGAGGGATTCAGAGCACGACGCGTAAGCGAGTGCAGAGTTGATGACGCCGCGGAATACTACGAAAAAACGCCGTTTCAGTCAAGAAGAAAAAGCTCAAGCGGCCCCACGGTCACGACCAAAGCATCGTTCAGAGGGTATTTTTGCGGCACGGCGTGAATGTCGTCGAGAGTCACACGCTGGAGTGCGTCCATTTCCGCCGCCACGGACCGGTATTCACGCCGGGCCAGCCAGTCACCGCCGATGGAAAAAAGCCGGCCTGACGGCAGCTCGTTGGCCAGCACCTGCCGGGACAGCATTTTATTTTTCGCGCGTTCCCATTCCTCCCGCGTCACGCCTGATTGCATGGTTTGACGGTATATTTCCCGCGTGCGCAGCAGCACTTCTTCGGCGGCTTCCGGTTCGCTGGACAGGCCGGTGACCCAAAGTCCGTTGTCATAAAATTCGCAGGTTCCCAGCGTTGCCGAATCGGCCAAGCCCGGATCGACCAAGTCCCAATACAGTCGGCTTCCCGAATCGTCGCCCAACATGTTGGCCCACAGAGCGGCGGCGTAACGATCCGCGTCACGTCCACTGGGGCCATCGGAGAGCAACAGCGTGTGCTGCTGCGTGGCCGATTCCTTGAAAATTTGGTGAAAACCACGCTGTCCACGCTGCCGCCGCCAAAACTGCGCGTCATTCAAAGGCCGCGCAGACGGTTTCCAGTGTTTCGTCGCCGAGGCGGCTTTGCGGACGAGGAAATCGAAATCAATGTTTCCCGCCGCGACCAGCACGACATTTTCGGGGCCGTAACGCAGCTCCAGGTAATGGTTAACCACGTCGGGTGTGAGCCGCGAAACGCTGTCCACGGAGCCGAGCACGCTGCCGGCGAGCGGATGGCCCGCGAAAAAAATTTCCCGGCTTTTGTCGTCCGCTCCGAAAGGCGGCTGATCCTCATACATGCTGATTTCTTCGAGAATGACCTGTTTTTCCAGATCAAAATCGCTTTTCTTCAAGGCCGGACGCAATATTTCGCCGAAAAGTTCGATGGCGTCGCCCAACAGTTCCGGCAGCAGCGAAGCGTAGTAAACCGTTTGCTCTTCGGTGGTGTAGGCGTTGGCGTCGGCCCCCATTTCATCGAGACGCCGGTTGACTTCGGCGGCGTCGCAACGTTCCGTGCCCTTAAAGACCAAGTGCTCCAGAAAATGACTCACGCCGGCCATGTCGGTCATCTCGTTGCGTGAACCGGTGCGGACGAAAAATCCCAATGCGGCGGAATAGGCCGACTCGTTGGTCTCCGCAATGATTTCAAGGCCCGAGTCGAGTTTGGCGTGGTGGAATTGCCCGCTCTCCATGACATTTTTTCGCTGAAGGTCTGTATTGATTCTTTTTCCAGTTAAAGTAGTATAAGTGCAGTACACGAAGACATCAATCATCACTTACTCTTTTGAAAGGAATCCAACATGGCCTCACTCAAAGGCACACGCACCGAGCAGAACCTTCTCAAATCGTTTGCCGGTGAATCGCAAGCACGGAATCGTTACACGTTTTTTGCCGACAAGGCTTCGGCAGAAGGTTTTGAGCACATTGCATTCGTATTCCGGGAAACGGCGGATCAGGAACGGATTCACGCCCTTCAATTTTTCAACTATCTAGAGGGCGGGCCACTGGAAATCACGGCGACCTATCCGGCTGGCTCGATTCTGACCACCGAAAAGAATCTCGAAGCGTCCGCCTGCGGCGAACTCGAAGAATGGTCTGAACTCTATCCCGAAATGGCACGCATTGCCAAAGAGGAAGGCTTTGCGGACATTGCCCAAACCTACAATGCCATCATTGTCGCGGAAAAGCAGCATGAAAAACGCTATCGCGGCTTCCTCGAACACCTGCGCAAAAACGACTTGTTTAGCCGGGAGGGCGTTGTGTGGAGATGCCGGAACTGTGGTTTCGTCGCCAACGGCTCGTCAGCCCCGAGTCAGTGCCCCGCCTGCAAAGTGGCGCGAAGCTGGTTTGAAATTCTGGCGGAAAATTGGTAATATCACGAAAGCCGTAACAACTCCGCAATCGTTCTGTTCGCAACGGGATGAATCATGTCGGGAGCGATTTCCGCGGCAGGTTCCAAAACGAAGCGGCGATTCAGCATTGCAGGATGCGGCACGGTGAGCGGCGGCAGCGTGATGACTTGATCGCCGATGAGCAGAATGTCGATGTCTAAGGTGCGCGCTCCCCAGTGCTCCGTGCGAGTCCGGCCATGCCGCTGTTCGATTTTGTGACACCGTACAAGCAATTCCAGCGGGGGTAAGTCGCTGCGAATCAAGCCGGTGGCGTTCAAAAAATCGGGCTGGTTCGTCGGGCCGCCCACTGGCTTGGTTTCGTAAAGTCGACTGAACGTCACGGTTTCCATGCCCGGCGTCACGCCCAGTTCCGCCCACGCCGTCAACAGCGTTTGCTTGCGGTCGCCCAGATTGGAGCCGAATGCCAGAAGGATGTTTTGCATAGAATAACGTTATACCGTATGTGTTTTGTGTTTTCCGAAGGGGCGTCCTTCAACACTTCGCCCCGTAAAATCCAACGCTGGAGGGTTTGTCTGCACGACGTGTCTGGGCTGTATTCCTGAAATACAGTCAAAACGGCTTGGGTATAACGGAATCAAAAGAAGCCGAGGACGGAGCGTAGTGAAACCCCCGGATCTTGGCCAGAGAAAATTTTTCGAGGATATTGCATGGGAAAAAAGCATATCGACCGAGAACGCATCGAGCGTGCTATTCGGGAAATCCTGTTCGCCATCGGAGAAAACCCTGACCGGGAGGGACTTTTGGAAACGCCCAGCCGTGTGGCTCGGATGTACGAAGAGCTTTTCGGCGGGCTTCACGACGACCCGACACAGTACACAAAAAAGTTTTTTCAAGAACACTACAACGAAATTGTGTTGGTACGTGACATCAGTTTCAATAGCACTTGCGAGCACCATTTAATGCCTTTTTTGGGCAAAGTGCATATCGGTTACATACCCGATGGTCGGGTCATCGGCTTGAGCAAATTGGCGCGGGTTGTCGAAGTTTTTTCACACCGCCCGCAGGTTCAGGAACGAATGACGGAAGACATCGCCGAGCTGCTTTATTCTCAGCTTAAAGCGAAGGCGGTCGGCGTGGTGGTGGAAGCGGAACATACCTGCATGACAGTTCGTGGCGTGAAAAAACCCGGCTCCAATTGTGTCACCTCGGCCCTGCGCGGCGGATTTTTGAAAAATTCTTCGAGCCGCTCGGAATTTTTCTCGCTCGTCAATATGCGGTAAGGGACAGTGTCAGATCAAACATGTCATTCCCGCGAAGGCGGGAATCTAAATGACAGACATCTGCTTTTTTGCACACCCCATGGAATGTGCAACGAACACGCAATCGTTCTTCTAGCCCCCCGTCTGCGCGGGGGTGACGCAATGCGGAGTTGATTTGCGTGTTTTTCCTATTACAAAATGAACCGATTCAAGTCTTCATCCTTGCTGACCTCATCGATGCGTTCTCGAACATAGGCGGCGTTGATGGCCACCCGGCCCTGCGACATGTCGGGCGCGTCAAAACTTAGCTCTTCCAATAATCGTTCCATAATCGTGTACAGCCGGCGTGCTCCGATGTTCTGCGTCTTTTGATTCACTTCAAAAGCGTATTCCGCCAAGGTTTCAATGCCGTCCCGCTCGAAAACGAGTTCGATATTTTCCGTTTCCAAAAGTGCTTGATACTGCTTGGTCAGCGAACCACTCGGCTCGGTTAAAATGCGGACAAAATCGTCTTTCGTCAAATCGTTGAGTTCCACGCGAATCGGAAATCGGCCCTGAAGTTCCGGCATAAGCTCGCTGGGTTTCGAGCGGTGAAAGGCTCCGGCGGCGATGAACAAAACGTGATCCGTTTTAACGTAACCGTATTTCGTTTGGATGGTCGTGCCTTCCACGATGGGCAAAAGATCGCGCTGCACGCCCTGTCGGGACACGTCGGCCCCGCCCTGCTTCTCGCTGGCCACGATCTTGTCAATCTCGTCGATAAAAATAATGCCGAGATTCTCGGCCAACTCCACCGCCGCCGACTGAACTTTTTCCTTGCTGATCAGCTTGTCGCTTTCCTGTTCGATTAAAAATTCGCGTGCTTCCCGCACCGTCAGTTCGCGGCTGCTACGGTGTTTTGGGGCAATTTTCTCGAACATTTCCTGAAAATCGAACTCCTCCATGCCGGGAATGTTGCTCATCACCATCGGAACAGCCTGCGTTTCTGAAACAATCGAAACGCTGCGTTCTTCCATCAGGCCATCGTCGAGCATTTTTCGGATTTTTTCGCGGTTCCGGGCATGTTTTAGGGAGCCAACCAACTCTTCATCGCTTGGCTCGTCTTCGTCGTCTTCGTTTGCCTTGGACGCGTTTTGTGGCGGCAGAAGCATGTCAATGAGCCGGTCATTCGCCCGACGGACAGCCTCCTCTTTGACTTTTTCACGCTCCGAAGAACGGACGATGCCCAGTGCGTTTTCTACCAATTCTCGCACCATGCTTTCCACGTCACGGCCATAGTAACCGACTTCGGTGTATTTGGTGGCTTCAACTTTGATGAACGGTGCGCCGGTGAGCGTGGCAAGTCGGCGCGCGATTTCGGTTTTGCCCACGCCGGTCGGGCCGATCATCATGATATTTTTGGGCGAAATTTCCTTTTTCATCGCCTCGTCCACCCGCTGCCTGCGCCAGCGATTCCTGACGGCCACGGCCACGGAGCGTTTGGCCGCGTCCTGACCAACGATGTGTTTGTCCAGTTCCGAAACGATTTCTTTGGGGGTAAGTTCCATGAAGCGTGAAATTTGAAGTGTAAAAGTTTGAGGTGTAGAATATGAGATTTGCTCGTGTTTTAGCCGTCTTGTGCCAAGGCAGATGCAGCAGCGATGGGGCCATTTTTTCGCGGCGGGCCGTAAAAACATGCCGCCGATTCTTTGTCACGATTTGATTGGTGTCACAATTCGCCCTCTTCCTCCTCTTGCGGCGGAAAAACTTCGATGCCGGCGGCGTCGGGCACGGTTTCGCTGTCGGGAAAACGAACTGCCATCGACCGCACCCGTCGCGTACCCAGCGGAATCACGGTTTCTTCGTTCGCCACGACCGGATCACGAGGTCTGCGTGTCGTTGGTTCTCCCCGCTCAATGCTCTCCATGAGCCGATCAATGCGTTGCAAAATCTCTTCACTCGGTTTCACGCCGGCAAGCAGCGTCAACACGGACGGAATTAATGTCCCCATCGAAGACGGCGTGCGATTGATTTCATCCAGAAGTACCGAATATCCTTCGTCCACTTTTTTGTTTCGGGCAAGGCAAACGGCCAGTGGATACACAAAAGTCCCACCTCGCTTCGCCACTTCTGCCAAATGCCTTTCCGCGCTGTCATGGAGGTCCGCTTGGAAAAACAAATTGCCCAGCGCGAGATTGAGAGCAAAAATCAAGTCCGGCGACTCGCGTCGGCTCTGGGCCAGTACGAGACATTGCCGGGCCAGCACATCGGCGTCTTCCGGGTTCTCCTCCTGAATGGCTTTGTAAACTTGCGTGTACATTCGCTGGTAAGGCTGCGAAAATTGGCCTGCCCGGGCATCAAGCTGGATGCCGCGCACCAAAGCGTCCCGGCGAAGCTGCTTGGCGTCTTCCGCTCTGCCGGCCTCGTCCAAGAGCGCAAGAAGCCGGTTCCAGACATGCGGCTGCGTGTTACCGTTGCGCAGGGCCAGTTGGTAAGATTCCACGATTTTCGCGAGCACTTCCACGTTGTCAGGATTTTTCGTGCGGAATGCTTCTTCAATCATTCCTCGGAGCACGTACGCCAAGTCCCATGTGTCCCGGCGAACGACAATTTCTTCCTGCAATTGCCGCAACGCCAAAAAATCCAACTCCGGTTCCAGTAGCATCTGTCTTGCTTTAACGTAACGCCACCAAGTTCCTTCCGCCGGTGCGCCTTCAATCTGTTCCAGTTGGCCCTGAAGTGCCTTGGCAAAATCTAAGTCGCCGCGATCAATCGCCATGTTGGCCATCAAGAACACGGCCTGCGGGCGGAGTTGGTCGGGATTGAGATCATACGAAGCCTTCAAATTCGCATAGAGGCGTTCCACCGAGTCCGGCGATTCGTCGTTCAAGCTCCGCATGAGCATGACAAAACGCTGCTTTTGCGTGGCCGTCAAACGATTGCTTCCGAGGGCTTGTTCAAAGATCAGCCTAGTTCCCTCTTTATCATTACGCCGCAGGGCGTCGTTGGCTAGTGCCGTGAAATACGCGGACTCGCCGTCCGGCTTATCTCGCATGGTCAAGAGAATACGGTCAAAATCGGAAACCGCCGCCAAGCCGCCGTAGATGTTCGCCAGTTCGCTCAAAAAATTCAAATCGTCGGCGTAAACCCGCAGGGCTGTGTCAGCTTCGGTAGCGTTTGTGTTGGCGTCGGCGGCGTTGGTTGCATCGGGGCGAGGCGGAAAAGGCGTGTTTTCCAGCTCCCGGTATTTTCGCGTCGCCTCCAATTGGGCTTCGAGAATCTGTTCGGGATCGTTGGTAATCGTCGCCCGCATCATATCGAGCTGAATCAGGCGGAGATCAATCGTCCATGGCTGAGCCAGTTCGGCACGATGTTCTTGGAGAATACGGAGTTGCTCTTCCACGGCGTCCAGCGATTCCTGCGTGGTGTCATTGCGATCCATTTGCTGCTGGAAAAGGCTGCGCGTGTACAAATATCGCAGCACCATGCTCTGGGGCGATTGCGTGACCGCCCCGGCCAAAAGTCGCGTGGCTTCATCCGGTTGGTTCATCTGGAGGCGAGCGTTGGCCGTGGCAATCGTGGCCGGTTCTCGATATGGTGAAAACGGAATCGTGGCGGCGAAATACTTGGCGGCCTGATCCCATTTCGTCTGCTCCGCCATCAATCGGCCTGCCAGCATGAGCGATTCCGGCAGCAGTCGCCCATAAATACTGGTGCGCTCCAACACGTAATCTTGGGTCGAGGCCCCGAACGAGCTGAGAATCGAATCAAGCCGAATGAGAGCATCGCTCGTTTTTTGCCGGGAAAGCGTGAAAAGCCGTCGCGATTCTTCGTCTCGCCCCGATGCTTGCGCTTCCTCGGCCCTGACCAAGGCTTCGGCCCCTTCGGCGGCGTTGAGTCGTGCCCCCAGGAGCACGCCCATCCGACGAATCTGATCCGTCGCGTCGGGCCGGGAAATTCGACTACTTGCCGCCAGCCCGCCCAATCGTGCCACCATCTGAGCGGCTTCGTCAAAACGTTTTTGTTCCACCAATGTGATGGCGGAGCGACCGATCAATTCTTCCGGGGCCGGATGAAACGATTTTTCAATGCCGGTATTCCACATCGTGATCGCCTCGGATAATTTTCCTTCACCGACCAGGTAGTCGCCGAGATATTGATAGCCCAGACCAAAACGTGGATTGTGCTCGACGGTTCGATTCAAATAATCCTCGGCCTTCTTTTTGAGCTTGTCGGCCAGTTCCGTGTTGCCTTGCCGCCGGGCCACGCCCATTTGCTGGAACGTGTACATGGCCGCCCGAATCAGGCCGTCAGCGATGTTCGGATCGAGTTTCAAGACCATTTGGAGATCAGGATCAAGTTCATCGGCATCGGGCTGAGGACGCTGTAGTGCTTGTCCAAAACGCATCCGAAATTGAAACCGGGCCAAATAGGCGGCCACGTTTTCAGGATTCAAGCTGACCATTTCATCCATGACGGACTGGGCCATTTCCCGGCGTTTTTCGGGCGTTGTTTCTCGCAACAACTCGTCACTGGCACTGGTCTTGAATGTTTCCCGCTCGACATCCACGATAAATTCCGCATAGCGGCTGGCAATCTCAATATCCGACGGCTTCATCAGATAGAGCTTTTCGAGAAATTTGTCCAATTTGTCTTCCAGAAACGGCATCTGGAGTTGCACCGGATTGTAGGCGGCCACGGGAAGCCGCATCATCGACACCAGTGCAATCATGCGAAGGGCTTCGTAATTCTCCGGGTTGTTCAGTGCCCGCTCCGTGGTGAGTACGTGCCGTGCCCGGACTATCGTTTGCGGTAAATCGCGGCGATCCCACGCCAATTCCATCAGGCGAATATGGTAGGGCAACGCCTCTTTGTCCGACGCCTGGGTGAATTCGATGCGCCCGCTCTCGCCCAGAGCCGCCAGCTGCGGCCCGATGCCGGGGTAATCCAGCCCGGCCGAGATGGAATGGCTGGCCTGCACCTGGCCGTCGTCGTCCATGAGAAAGCGGGTCTTGTAGCCGTGGGCGATGCCGACGCGGGAAGCGCCGGTCATGCGCACCGCGTTGTCGCCCGGCCCTTTGCCCCGGCCTCCCGCCTCCACGCCGATGAGGCGCGGCGTCGGCTGATCGATGAAGGGCGCGAAAAAGCCGATGGAGTT
>QMCE01003564.1_pt1 | contig 10125 bp, 8 predicted proteins | sample 1821851 | NCBI WGS metagenome assembly QMCE01 (sample SAMN09453174, study PRJNA476694) | Termite gut metagenome, whole genome shotgun sequencing project. | isolation source: worker | host: Odontotermes sp. | place: South Africa:Pretoria | collected 2016-01-28 | reverse complement strand
TATTCGTCCATCGTTACGGGCGTAAAGTATTCAACGGTTTTATTGTAGTAGAACAGCAGCAGCGCCGCTATAGGCGCGCCGTCCAGCCGCGCGACGTATACGTCATAATCCTCGCCGGGTTTGCATACTTCGCGTACACAGGAAAAGAAGCGTTCGTCCTTGTGAATCCCGCCGACCTTTCCCATGCCGAGCGCGTGCTCGCGGTAAAGGAAGGCGAAAGCACTCTCCGAGTTATCGACGCGCACTTCTACGCCGGATTTGAGGGCCTTGCGTATATTCTTGCGCGCCCTGGGATCGAAAGCCTCCATCAGCTCCCCGCCGCCAAGCGGCGTTACCTGGCCGATGCGCGAGCTTTTATGCCAGCACTCGGTACGCTCTTCATAGAACGCCAAATTCTCCTCAAACGGCGAGGTAATGAGCGTAGCGCTGATGCAATTATGCTCTTGCGCCAAGCCGAGGAAAGCGCCCAGCAGCCGCTCTTTTACTTCGATATTGCCTCGGTATTCGATAATGCCGCCGTTGGAGCCGTAGTAGGGCAGGGAGTTCAGGCAATTGCCCAGCGGGGTTTTCTTTATGAACGCGGGCAAAGCGCCGATGATTTCGCCGCCAGCCATTGCGATGAGGTAATGATCCTCATCCCCGAGGTACTCCCGGAGGAGAAGGCGTTGCTTGTTCGAGCAAAAAAACAGGTTATGCGGGGATATCATCAGGAAATCGTCGTATTGCGCGCCAAGCGCGTCCGTTAGGCGAATGATCTCCATTACTAAGACTCGATCCTTTCAACTTCGGTAACATAGAAGCGCAAGCCGTTTATTTCGAGCAAGGCGCCCTGATACGCTTTTTGTGAGCGTATCTTGCGCTTTATGCTTTCGATTGAATCCTTCTCAATATTTATGGTAAAGTCGCGCCGTTGTATTCTGGGGCGGTATTGCCCTCCTTGCACGAGCGTTCCACGCCTTCTGCCGCAAATGAAATGATACAGCTCCTCAAGCACATAGTTAAAGCCCACGGCAAGCTTTTCATTCAGGCTGAGCGTATCATCCGTTTCGAGGATATCCACCCAATACTCGCAGATCAGGAGCCCCGAATCGATTTGCACGGCGATCTTGTGCAGCGACAGGCACGTCCTTTTTTCGCCGCGTAAAACGGACCACACAACGGGTTGAGCGCCCCTGTTTGTCAAAAGGCTGCCGGGATGAATGTTGAAAATATTGTGTGCGAGCGTAAGCTCCTCGGGAATGATGATGCCGAAACCATACATGACATAGTATTCAGCGCCGATGAGCTCAAACGCCGCCGACAGCTCACTCTTATCGCTTACGGGACAACAGCGGATATTGTTGTCCGCCAAGAACGCGCGTATTTCCTCCGTCATCCGTTTTCGTTCTATAATGACCGCCGCTAAAACAAACTTATCGGAAGCCAGCAGGCGCTCTATCATTTGCCTGGAGCTTCCGATATACGCAAGCTTGACGGCTTCTAAGCGGGATAGCTCTATATTGTTGCTCACCTTCAGAAAGCTCCCTCCTTATCCTGCGCCGCAGCCTCCCATTTGGAAAAACAGGGCTTCGTGCCGGGTATGTTCACGCGTACACCTTCCCCAAAACGCCCCCCGGCAGATAATACGCCATCCAGTGATCGCAACGCTTACAGACGATATCCTCGCTGAACGCGCCGTCTTCGTGCATTGCGCGTATGCGTTCATACGCCTCTGAATTCCAGATATCGTATATGGATTGTTCGAAAACATTGCCTATGTTCAGCCGGTTGTCCCAGTCGTGATTGCACAGCGCCGCCGTGCCGTCCCAGTAGATTACCATGTCCGTATATACCTTTTTGCAGGGGCGGCGCTGCGCTACGCCGCCGCGCAGCCGCGCGGCGCTGCCCATATTCCCGTCGGCGGAGTGCTCCTCGTAGACCCGCACGATATCGGCGTGCTGCCGCCAGAGAGCGACAAAATCCTCCTGCCCGCCCCGGTACGCGTCTATATCCACCGTGGAAACCTGAATCTGCGGCGCAATCCTGCCTTCGGCGCGCGCGGCCTTGCACTTTGCGCAGAACGCGAGCAGATTGGCCTTGCTGCGCTCAAAATCGCCATAAACCCTCGACGCGTGATACAGTTGCGCGTCGTCCGTATCCAGGCTGACGGATAGAAAGTAAAGCTGCGCGTCGATCAGGGCGTCCTGCGTCTTTTCGTCCAAGAAAACCGCGTTCGTGGCGATGGAAATATCGCTTATGCCCTTTTGCCTCGCGTAACGCAGAAAATCCAGGAACTCGGGGTGCAGCAGCGGCTCCCCCCGGAAGAAGAGAATCAGGCTTACAGGCATATGCTCCGCGGCCTCGTCGATGATCTTCGTAAAAAGCGCGCGGTCCATGTCGCCCAGGCGCATGTCCAAATGCTGGCGCGGGCAGAATGTGCAGCTTATGTTACAGCGGTTCGTCACCTCGACTGTCAGGCGCTCCGGGAAGTCGCGGCGGTTAGAAGCCATAGAAGTCGCTGCCTCCATATATTTCTTCGCTGGTATTGTAGCATTGCGCAAAAACAGTGTCAAATTGAGGGTTTTGAGACCGCGTACCAGCTCAGCGTCCGCCTTAGCCCCTCTTCAAACCCGACCTCCGGCTCAAACCCAAGCAGCCGCTTCGCCTTTTCGCCCGAGGCGCACAGCCGCCTTACGTCCGCCGCGCGTTCCGGCGCGCGCTCGATCTCCCCGGTATAGCCGAGGTACTCGCAGACGCCCCCGATAATATCGGAGATCTTATGCTCTATCCCGGAGCCGAGGTTGACGAGCTCGCCGCGGATGTCCTTTTCGTATGCCAGAATAAAGGCGCGGACGGTATCCCCGACGTAGATCAAATCCCGCGTCTGGCTTCCGTCGCCCGCGATAACCGGCCTTTCCCCGTTTTGGATGCGCCGCGCCGTCAGCGGGATGATCCCGGCGAGCGGCCCGTCCATATTCTGCCGCGGCCCGTAGTTGTTGAAGGGGCGTATGACCGAAATATCGAGCTTAAGCACGTTGTAAAACGACTGGATCATATGGTCCGCCGCGGCCTTGCCCGCCGCGTACGGCGTCGTCGGGTTCATCGGGTGATTTTCGTCCATAGGCGAATACAGCGCCGTGCCGTAGGCCTCGGAGGAGGAGGAGTGTATCAGCGTCTTATAAGCGCCGTCCTCCAGAAGGCGCAGCAGCGTCTCCGCGATATCCACGTTGACCCTGTACGCGCCGTACGGGTTGAAAAACGAGTAGTTCAGCGCGATCGTCGCGAGGTTATAGACGATTTCGACGCCCTCTTTTTTAATTATCGCCTTCATCGCGCCTAAATCGCGCGCGTCGTCGCGGTATACGGCGAAGCGCTCCGACTTCTGCGCTTCGCTGAGGTTTTCCATTTTGCCCAAAAAGAAATTATCGACGGCGACGACCATTCCGGCCCCGGCGGAAAGCAGCGCGTCCGCCAGATGGCTGCCGATAAACCCTGCGCCCCCGGTAATCAAAACGCGCTTGCCCGATATGCTTCGCATATTAAAACTCCTTAATGATAAAGCTCTCGCAGCTTTTCAATAACGTAATCCTGCTCCGGGTCCGTCATGCCCGCGTAGAGCGGCAGGGCAAGGCTCAACCGGTCGCAGGCGTAAGCGCCCAATAAATCCTCCGCCCTGTAGCCGTACTTTTCTCTATAATAGCCCAGCGTATGGACGGCGTGCGTCCCCTGCCTGGTCGCGATCCCGGCTTGCTCCAGCGCGTCCATAAGCGCGTTGCGCTTTTCGCGCGCTTCGTCGATGCCTGCCTTTGAGCTTTCATCCGCGCGCATCATCGTCACATAGGACTGATAGGCGTGCCCATAACCTGCGGGAACGAACGGCGCGCGCAAAAACGGCGCGGCTGCGGGCAAAAGCGCGTCGTAGCGCGCGGCCAGCCGGCGCCGGTCCGCCGCGATTTCGTCTATTTTGCGCATCTGGGCGACGCCGACCGCCGCCTGTATGTCCGTCATGCGGTAGTTATAGCCCAGCTCGTCGTAATCGGGCAAAAGATATCCCTTTGAAGCGTGCCGCTGCACCTCGGAAACCGACGCGCCGTGGCTGCGCAGCCCCCGCATGTGCTCCGCGAGCGCAGGGTCGTCCGTGAGCACCATACCGCCCTCGCCCGTGGTGATCGACTTGCGGGGATGGAAGCTCAGGCAGGAGGGATTCCCAAACGCGCCCTCGCGCCTGCCGTCTATGGACGCGCCCAGCGCGCACGCGGCGTCCTCCATAACCTGGACGCCGTATTTCGCGGCGACGGCGTTTATGGCGGGTATATCCGCGCACAGCCCGAACAGATGCACCGCGGCGATGCCAAAGAGCTTATTGCCCGTTTGCTTGTTTACGCCGCCTTCGTACCGGCTTTCGAGCAGCCTTTCGAGCCCCTCGGGGTCGATATTGTACGTATCCGTGCGAACGTCCGCCAATACGGCGTTCGCGCCCGTGTATTCGACGGCGTTCGCCGTGGCGACGAACGTATACGACGGCACGATCACGTCGAAGCCTTCGCGTACGCCCAGCGCCGCGAACAGAAGGTGCAGCGCGGCGGTGCAGCTCGTCGCGGCGACGCCGAAGCGTACGCCTTCATATTTTGCGACCAGCCTTTCGAATTCCGCGACGCGCGGCCCCTGGGCCACCCAGCCCGTTTTCAGCGTTTCCGCGACGAGCAGCGCCTCTTCGTCCGTAAAGCACGGCCGCATAATAGGTATCCGCATCATAGTATTTCCCCTTCGCCCGCTAAGCCGTCCTGCGCCGCCAGCCGCGCGCGCGCCGCGTCCAGAATCCGCACCACCTTGCACGCCTGCTCCCCGCCGGAAAGCGACGGAACGCCCCGCTCGGCGCACTGCGCGAAATGCTCAAGGCTGTTCAGGAGCGCGTCCTCGAAAGCTATATAGGGTATGGTTATATCCCCCAGGCGGGATTTGAACTCGTACGCGCCGTACTCATCGCTCTTTTCCAGCGGCTCTATGCCCTGATCGTAGATCGTGAGCTTATCCACCAAGCGCATATCGTCGAAAACCACCATTTTTTTCGTGCCGCCGATCATGATGCGCCGCTCCTTGATCGGCGATATCCAGCTGGATTTGACGTGCGCGATAAAGCCGGGGTATTTCATCGTCAGGTAGGTGAGCGTTTCCTGAGCGCCGTAGTGCTTTTTGCCTATCGCCTCAAGATGGTACGGCGCGCGCCCGCCCGAAAGGTAGTCGATGATCGCCAGGTCGTGTACGGCGAGATCCAGCATGGCGTTAACGTCCATCCGGATCGGCCCGAGGTTCATGCGGGAGATGTCGAAATACACCAGCTCGCCCAGCTCGCCCGCGTCGATCATCCGCTTGACTGCGCGGATAATCGGATGATAGACCATGATATGGTCGCAGTGGAGCGTGAGCCCTTTCGCCTCGGCGAGCTCCTTAAGCTCCAAGGCGCGCTCGTACGTGGTCGCCACCGGCTTCTCGATGAAGAGATGCTTTCCGGCGTTCAGTATTTTTTTCGCGGCCTCAAAGCTCGGCTCCGTCTGTATGCACAAAGCGAACGCGTCGATCGAAGGGTCTTCGAGATACGGCGCGTAATCCGCCGTATACGCGATGCCGCCGTTTAAATGGTTCTTCGCCGCGTCCAGCCGCGCCGGCCGCACGTCCGAAATCGCGACTAGGTTTATGAGCTTCGACGCCGCCGCGTTCCGCGCGACGTTCGAGCCCCAGTAGCCGTAGCCGACCTGTACCAGATTGATCATGACAGCCTCCTGTCCCTAAAATTCATCAGCGCCGCCGCATGGCTGTTTATGGCGGCGTGAAGCCGCACTTTGCGCACGCCGGGGCGTTTTCGGGCAGCTTTGCGCCGCATCTGCACACCCTGCCGGTTACGCGCGCCGGGTTGCCGACGGCCAGCGCGTAGGGCGGGATATCGTGCGTGACGACGCTGCCGGAGCCGATCATGCAGTATTCGCCCAGCGTGTGCCCGCATACGATCGTGGCGTTCGCGCCGATGGACGCCCCCTTTTTGACGAGCGTCGGGGTGATCCGCCAGTCCGCCATGAACGCGCGCGGGTAGAAATCGTTCGTAAACGCCGCGTTCGGACCGACGAATACGTCGTCCTCCAGCGTCACGCCGTGATAGACCGACACGCCGTTTTGTATCTTGACGTTATTGCCGACGCGCACGTTCGCGTCGATGTACGCGTCCTTGCTGATTATGCAGTTCGTCCCGATTTGCGCGCCCTCGCGCACCTGCACGTTGATCCAGATCTTCGTGCCTTCGCCTATGGAGGCGTCGGGCGAGACGTGGCTGGACGGATGGATATAAACGCCGCTCATCTTTGCGCCTCGCAATACTCGCGGATCGCCGCCGCCGCCGCCGCGACGTCCCCGGCGGTCAGGCTCGGATGCACGGGTATGGAGAGGACTTCGTGCTTGACGCCGTCCGTTACGGGCGTCGCGGCGTCCTTAAACCTGCCGCCGTAGCACGCCTGTTCCGGGATGGACAGCGGATAGAACACGCCGTAGCCCACGCCGCTGGCCTCCAGATGGCGGATCAGGCCGTCCCGCTTATCCCTCGGCGCTTTTATCGTGTACTGGTGGTATACATGGAAGGCCTTTTCCGGGCACTCGGGCAGGCTCACGCCGCTTACGCCCGCGAGCGCCTCTGCATAGAGCGCCGCGTTCGCCCTGCGCTTTTCGTTCCAGCCGTCGAGCTTCTTCAGCTGGCAGCGGCCGATCGCCGCCGCGATATTCGTCATGCGGAAGTTATAGCCGATATCGTCGTGGTAGTAGCGCTTTTCCATACCGTGGTTGATGATCATCCGGCAGCGCCTCGCCGTCCCATCGTCGGACGTGAGCACCATGCCGCCCTCGGAAGTGGTCATGTTCTTGGTCGGATAGAAGCTGAAGCAGGCGGCGTCGCCGAACGAGCCCGCCTTCTTGCCGGACCACGCCGCGCCGTGCGCCTGGGCGCAATCCTCCACCAGCAGCAGGCCGTACTTTTTTACGAGCGGCATTATAGCGTCCATATCGCAGGGCTGCCCGAACAGATGCACGATCAGCAGTATGCGTATCTCCGGGTCCTCTTTGAGCCGCGCCTCGATAGCCTCTGGCGATATATTGAAGGTATTCGCGCCGATGTCCGCGAATACGGGCGTCGCGCCGGTATAGACGATCGCGTTCGTGGACGCGATGAAGGAAAACGGCGTCGTCAAAACCTTTACGCCCGGGCCCGCGCCCAGCGCGCGCAGCGCCGTCTCCAGCGCGGTGGTGCCGTTATTCGTGGCGATGCCGTGCTTCGCGCCAATATATGAGGCGAATTCTTCCTCGAACTTTGTCGTTACCGCCCCGCAGGCGATCATGTTTGAATCGAGAACTTCCAGCACTGCCTTCCTTTCCTCGTCGCCGATTATCGGCCTCGCAATCGGTATCAAATGCTTGTCCTCCTCAACTTTCTCTGTGGAATGATAGCATAAATCCATACAATTCTCAATATATCATGACTTGAATACCTCTCGCTGGGTTTGGTGTACAATCGCCAGGGGCAAGCCCGTGATAGATTATATCGACCCGGACGTCGCCAGGATAGCCCCACATTGACACCCATCCACCCGTTTGCTATGCTGAAACAGATGAAAAACACCTTGGGCGCCGCCGGCGCGAACGGCAAAATCGCGGGTACGGTATCACTCGGCGCGCTAAGCTGCGTGTACGCCGGGTTCTTAGTGTACGGCGAATATAGCGCGGGCGATGAATCCGCGCGCGCGCTGCTGGCCGATTTTGCGCGCGGGGCGCCGGATTTCAACGCGCTGTTGGGCTCGTTCCGTGTACATATCCATAACGGCGAAACCGGGGAGCGCGTCTTCTTCGGCGACAATTCCGGCGCGTGCCGCTACTATTACGACGCGCGCGGCAATTTTGCCGAAAGCTTTTTGGACGCGCTGGCGCTTCAAGGCGATAAAAAGCCGGATTACCCGGCCATCGCTCAGTTCCTGCGCTTCGGCTGCATCTACTCGGAGCGCACCCAATGCGAGGGCGTGCTGCGCACGGATCCCGATGATTATTACATCGCTAAGGACGGCCGCGTATACGCGCGCTCAAAGGGCCTTACGCCCCTCTATGAGGCTGCGCCGTACGAGGACATGCACAGCCTGATGGAGCGGCTCACAGGCGCGGCTAAGGGCCTTAAAAACATAGCCGTCATAACCGGCGGCACGGACTCCCGCGCGGTGCTCGCGCACCTCATGGCGCTTAACGTCCCCCTGGAGCTCGCGGTTTCTGAACAGGAGGGCGCGGGCGCGGACGTGAGCGCGCGGCCCCTGCCGGAGCGCATCGCGGCGTGCGACGGCGTCTCGCCCCTCTCCCCCCGCGACGATCTGCTGCAAAAGTCGCTCATGCTCGCGGATATGGGCTTTCAGCTTGAATTCGGCGGCGTCGCGGGCGAGCTATACAAGAATTCCTTTATTAATCAGGATTTTCCGTTCTACGGCGGCAGGCCGGACTTCAACAGATTTTACCGCTATAAGCTCGATACGGCGGGGCCTGTATCCGCGCTGAGCCGCGGGGAGCTGGAGCTTATCGCAGGAGCGCGCGCATATACGCCCAAGGCGCGCGCCTACAACGAGCTGGGCTATAAAATCATGCAGTGCCGCGCCGCGACGGTTACGAATTCGGCTTCGCGCTTCTACGCGCTGGCTAACCCGCTTTTAGAGCGGGGCTGCGCGGCGCTCGTGCGGGATAAAAGCCCCTACAGCCTCGAAATGCAGGCGTTCCAGCGCGGGGAGATTGTGAAATTCTGTCCCGGAATTATGGACATAAAGACGGACCGGGGCAATAGCTGCAACCCGGCCCGTATGCGGCGCGATTTCCTCAATAACTACGCGTTCTTAGCGCGCGTCGCGTTTAAGCGGCTGCGAAGGGGGCGCGCGCTCCCGCCCGCGGAACCGGCCGCCGGAGACATGCGCGAAAGCGCGGAATACGCCTCCGCGATAGCCGCCTGCAAGCGCGCGGGCATACTGCCCGGGGCGCTCGAAGCGAAGGCGGTATCCCTCCCCTATGCCGCGCGGCTGATCGTGACGGGGTCGCTGTTCGTCTAATTACTAATCCCTATCTCAATCATATCGATAAAAGCGCCCTCGCCTGGCTTTGTCACATCATAGTCGATGAATATACCCCCCCCCCTGGAATTTTCTGGGATAAACTCTATCGTCCATTCCGTGGTATTTTCGTCTAAAATAAGCTCCTGCCCGGAGACGATCTCCGCGCCGTCCGGCACGGCGAAGAAGCGGCTGCCGGGTTTCTGTACGCCGTAGATGTGGTATTTCAGGTAATATGTTGTCCCGGGTTCGCAGTTGGTGAAGCGCCAATCGGTTTTGAAGAGATACGTTCCCGCGAGGCCGTAAGCCGTATATGGGGAAATCGCCGACTCAGCCTCAATCAGCGGGAGTATATCGTCATCGCCGTCCAATGCTCCCAGCATGTACGGAGCGCGGGCGCAATCCACTTGGGCGTGTATCGTCAGCTCCTCTTCACCATTTAGAAAATATCCGTACGAATCGAAGCCCGTTAAGTTTTCAACCGTGTAGAAATCGCGCATATTTTGCGTCCGATCCACTGCGCCCGGAGCGGCGGAAGCGCTCGCCTCGTCAAAATTAGTGCTGCTATAGCCTTTATCTATAGTGTCCTCGAATACGACCATATTGCTTAGCGCGTACGCCGGGTCGGCCAATACCTCCTCGAACGACATGACGTTGCCGCCGTCCATGAACACGCCCGCGTATTGTAAGTCGTAAAAGTGATAAGCGCCGTCATACCAAGCTTCCACGCACGCGTGGCTGTTGAATGGCTTTGGATTGCCGAAAAGCCCCAGATATTTGGCGGGTATGTTCGCAAGCTTGAGCATTGCGATAAGGATGTGCGACTTCGTGCCGCAAGCCCCCGCGCGCTCGGCGTACCAGCCATACACGTTATTCGTTTCCGGCAGCGCGTCCAGCTCGCCCGGCCTAGTTGCGATGTTCCCCGCGATCCACCGCGCGAGGGCGAGGCACTTCTCCTGATCCGTTTGCAGCCCTTCCGTCAGCTCCTCCACCCGGTTGGCCATGTCCGCCATGATCATAATCTGCTGTTGTTGTT
>QMCE01002600.1_pt1 | contig 10125 bp, 8 predicted proteins | sample 1821851 | NCBI WGS metagenome assembly QMCE01 (sample SAMN09453174, study PRJNA476694) | Termite gut metagenome, whole genome shotgun sequencing project. | isolation source: worker | host: Odontotermes sp. | place: South Africa:Pretoria | collected 2016-01-28 | reverse complement strand
GATAGTGAGGTTGTAAGCCGCCAGCTTGTTGGGATCGACATTGACCTGCACCTCGCGGGTGGGAGCGCCGGCGATACTCACCGCACCCACGCCGTCCACGCGGTTGAGGGTGTTCACCAGCTTCTCGTCGAGTATCTTGGAGAGGGCCGGAAAGCTCTCGTCGGCGGTCGCAGAGAGCATCGCCACGGGGAACATCGACGACGAGAGTTTGAACACCACAGGGGCGTCGGCCTCGTCGGGCAGAAGGCTCTCCGTGCGGCTGATAACATCGCGCACGTCGTTGGCCGCCTCCGTCACGTCGGATCCCCATTCGAGTTCGAGAATGATCATCGACACGTTGTCCGACGAAGTGGAGGTGAGCTTCTTGAGGTTCTCGACCGTGTTGAGCTGGTCTTCCAACACACGGGTGATGTTGGTCTCGATGTCGGTCGCATTGGCGCCCGCGTACGAGGTGATGACGCTCACCATCGGCATATCCATCTCGGGATACATGTCGATGGCGAGGTTGCGGAGCGAAAATACCCCCATCACCAACACGGCGACAAATATCATTATGGTCGATACGGGCTTCCGTACCGCACTTTCGTAAATTTTCATTTCATTCAAATTTAATTGATAATCGACAATGGACACCGGATAATTATTTCGCTTAATTATCCGTTATACACCATCAATTATCCATTATCGTTACTTTGGTTCCGTCGGTGAGGCGCACGAACGAGGTGGTCGCCACCTGTTCGCCCGCCGCCACGCCGTTCGACACATCTATCATTGTGCCTGTCATGCGCCCGGGGACGACCGAACGGCGACGGGCAACGCCCTCCTCGACGACGTAGACATACCTCTCGCTCGAACCCACCTGTTTCTGCACCGCCACGTCGGGCACCATCACCGCCTCGGTGTCGCCCATGTTGATAGATGAGCGGGCGAACATTCCGGGACGCAGCTTACCGCCGACGTTGGGGATCGCCACCTCGACCGTAAAGGTACGGGTCGTGGGGTCGATGGCGGGATAGATCAGGCTCACCCTGCCCTCGAAGGTCTCGCCGGGGAGAATATCGACCGCCACCGAGACCGAAGTGCCCACCTCGACGGCGGTGTAATACTGCTCCGAGATGCTGCTCTGCACCTTGAGGCGGTCGATCTGCATGATCTCGAGTATCGGGGTCTGGGTGAACAGGTTGCCCTCCTCTTCGCCCTTCTGCGTCACCACGCCGTCGATGGGCGAGTAGAGGTTCACGTTGCGGGCGAGGTTGTCCGCCGTCTCCTTTGCCACCAGGTAGGCGGCCTCGGACTGGCGGAGCATCTGCTCGGAGACGCCTCCCGCCTCGTACACCTTTTTGACGCGCTCGAAGTCGGCCCTGGCTATATCCATCTGCACCTTCGCCATGTTGTATTGCGTGGGGTCCATCTCGGCGACGAGTTGTCCGCGACGCACACGGTCGCCCACGCGGACGAAGATGCGGTTGATGCGCGCACCCTGCAGGGCGGGCACTATGTAGTTCTTCTGCCACGGCTCGATGTTGGCCGTGAACTCGACATTCTGCGGGATGGTCTCGCCCGAAGCGACTGCCACCTTGATGCTCACGGCGGGCTTCTCTTCGACCTGGGCCTCGCCCTTTTTCTCCTTGCAGCCCGCCATCGTGAGCGCGGCCGCCATCATCACGCCGAGCGTGAGAATTCTTCTTTTACACATTTTTATCTCGTTTTTTTAGTTGTCTTGTCCGATAACCTTTTCATAGTCGGCCTGTGCGGCGAGCAGGTCGTAGGTCGCCTGAGTGAGGTTGAGCTTCGCCTGTGTGACGGCCAGTTGGGCCTGATTGACCTCAAGCATAGTCCCTGCACCGGCGTCGAAACGGGTGCGGGCTATGGAGTAGGCCTTCTCGGCTTGGGCGACGGTCTTTTCGTTGGCCCTCATAGTCTCGCGCGCCGCGATGAGGCTGTTCACCGCCGTGCGGGCTTCGAGCGCCTTGGCCTCGCGCAGGTACTCCTTTTGCAGGTCGATCTGGGCGACGCTGTTGCGCAGTTGCTTCACCTTGTTGGTGTTCTTGAAGCCCGAGAAGATGGGTATCGAGAGCCTCAACCCCACCGAGAAGGGGGTCTGCCACCACCATTTGCTCGCGTCGGCGGCGGGAGGTGCGGCGTCGGGCAGCGATATCCCGTTCCACAGCACGGCATCGGGCACCGTCGTTCCGAATTGGTTTTCCCATGCGTTGTTTATCATCCGGGCGGGGTTGGTGTAGAGCGACGCCATGTCGCCCATCGCCGAGCCGAAATCTATCGGTTCCATGTCGTTACCCGTCACTATGAACGAGCCGTAGGCGGCCAGGGTGGGCAAACGCGAGGTGTTGGCGAGCGCGATCTGCTGGTCCATCAGGGTGCGCTGCATATCCAACTGGCGGATCTCGGTGTTGCCGTCGAGGTCTGCCGCCGGGTCGGGAATAGTCCAGAACAGGTCGCGGTAGTCGTCGAGCGTACCCTTCAGGACTATCTCCACCGCCTCGGGAATGCTCAGGTACATCTTGAGCATCTGTTTTGCGATCTCGATGCCGTTCGCGGTGTTGATGATATTGGGCTGGAGGTTCGAAAGCTGCACCTCGGCGGTCAGCAGGTCGTACTCCGAAGCGAGCCCCGCCTCCAACATCTCGCGGGTGTTGTCCACCGTCGCCGAAATAGTGCTCTCGCTCGCCCTCAGCACCTCGTAGGACTTTTCGAGCAGCAATATCTGGAAAAAAGCCTTCTTGACACCGTTGGCAAGGTCGATGCGCGACCCTCGCGCCTGCTCCACCGCCAACGCCTGTTGGGTGCGCGTCATCTTGAGCGACGAGTACACCGCCGGCACATAGAGCGGTATCGACAGGTCGAGAGTACCGGCTATCGTGTTGTCGGCGCCGAACGAGAGCCCCTTCGACATCTCCTGTTTCACCACGCTGAGGGTGTATTGCCCCCCCGCCGAGAGCGACGGCAGGTGGTTGCCCAGCGTCTCGCGCCTCACATAGTCGAAGCGCTCTATCTCCATGTCGGCGGTGCGGATGGTGGGGTTCTCCGAAAGCGCTATTTCGAGCGCGGTCTTCAGGTCGAGCGTGATCGTACCCCCGCCCTCCTGTCGGGCCCTTGCCCCGACGGCAATGAAGGCCGCCGCAAGCAGGATCGAAATTTTTCTTGTCATCTATTTATCCCTGTTTTTATAATTCGTAACCATTTCGTCTATTATCTCTATCCCCTTGTGGGTGGCGAGGCCACGGAAGAAGTTCACTATCACATACTCGAAAGCCATCTGCATCGACTGACCGTCGTGTTTGAGGCGGTGGTGCTTCTGGTCGAAGAGCGCCATCATGGTGTAGGTGAGGGTGATCATCGCCAGCGATTTGTTGATGTCGGGCATCAGCAACCCCTGCTCCATGCCACGGTCGAGCAGACGGTCGAACTCGCGGTCTGAGAAGCAGTGGGCCTCCTCCTCGATGCGGCGGTGGATCTCGGGGTAGAACTTCTTCAGATTGACGATCAGCGTCTTGCGCCGCTCGTCGTGCTTCATCAGGCTGAGGATGGCGAATATCTCCTCGAATACGTTGGCCGCACCCCTGGTACGCTCCTCCATCTCGACGCGCTTTTGGTCGAAATAGCGGCCCATGCTCTGCTCCACAAGGTCGCTCTTGTCGGAGAACATCTCGTAGAGGGTGCGCTTCGAGATGCCCAAACGCATGGCGATGTCGTCCATCCGCACCGACTTGAGCCCCTCTTCGAGGAACATGGCGGCAGCCTCCTGTAATATGCGCTCTTTCTGGCCCATTTCTCTTTTCGGTTTGAAACGAGCGGCAAAGGTAAAATGAAAACTCAAAAAAACAAAAAAGTTTTCATGTTTTTGCGAGTTTTCTGCCGAATTTTCGCCGCTGAACAAAAATTCATACCTTTACAACCTCAATTTCACCCGCAAGATGGCCGACAACGACTGGAAATCACGCCTGGGGATGGTCTACTCGACCAACCCCGACTTCGAATATCGAACACCCGAGAGTGCGCACCAGGCGACGCTCCCCGCCGACAGGCAACCCCTGAGGGTAGGCCTCGACAAGCGACGCAGGGCGGGCAAGCAGGTGACCCTCATCACGGGGTTCGTCGGCCCGGACGACGATCTGGCCGCCCTCGGCAAGACGCTCAAAACCAGATTGGGTGTCGGCGGATCGGCTAAAGAGGGCGAGATCATCGTTCAGGGCGACTGGCGCGACCGCGTCGTCGAATTGTTGCTCGCACAAGGATATACGAAAACCAAAAAATCATGACTTTTTGGTTTAATTGATAATTGATAATTGACAATTGATAATGAACCGAAAACGCCTTCTGATAATTTTATTATCCATTATCCATTATCCATTATCCATTATGTGCGTAAGTGAAGCGAACGCACAATACTACGACTGGGGCCCGTCGCCGGCGTCGGTGAAGTGGCGCACCATCGAGACGCCCCACATCAAACTCATCTACCCGCGCGATTTCGACGAGAACGCCCGCCGTACGATGTGGTACCTCGACACGGTGCGCACACATATGGATTTCGGTTTCCGCCACCCCGCAATGCGCACACCCATAATACTGCACACCCAAAACACGCGGGGTAACGGCATGGTGATGTGGGCGCCGAAACGCATAGAGATGCTGGCCGCGCCCGCCGCCTCGTACTCCGAGCCGTGGCTCAAGCAGCTCGCCATCCACGAATATCGCCACAACGTACAGTACAACAACCTGCGGCGGGGATTGACGCGCCCATTGATGTGGCTGCTGGGCGAACAGATAGCCTTTCTGCCTGTGGGGCAGTTCTCGATATACATTCTGGAGGGCGACGCCACTATGGCCGAGACCGAGTTCAGCGCCTTCGGGCGCGGGTTGCAGCCCTCGTGGACAATGCACTATCGCGCCGTAAGTGGGAATGCTTCATTGACCGAGCACCGACGATCGCCGCAGGCGGGCGAGGTATCCCGCGAGGGAAATAACGCCCACAGCGACGATGGGAACGCTTCATTGACCGGGCACCGACGATCGCCGCAGGCGGGCGAGGTATCCCGCGAGGGAAATAACGCCCACAGCGACGATGGCAGGTTGCGCCGAAAGGGGCGTCAAAACGGCGCGGTCGGGAGCGACGCCTATTCGTCGGACTACTGGTTCTCGGGGTCGTTCCGCGACTATGTGCCCGACCACTACCGGTTGGGCTATCAGATGGTGAGGTGGAGCTACGACCGGTTCGACAAGTTCATCTGGGACGACGTCGCACGCTACGTCGCGCGCAATCCGCAATTCATAGCCCCCATGTCGTTCGGGCTGAAGCGGTTGTACGGCCTCGACCAAACGGAGCTTTTCCGCCGCTCGTTCGCCGACCTCAACGCATATTGGGCGTCGCTGCCCCGGGTGGAGGATTCGTCGGAGCGCATCGCCACACCCGAAAATTCATACACCACCTATCAGTGGCCGCTGTGGCACGACGACGGCACGCTGGTGGCCTTCAAGAGCGACATGAAGAGCTCCTCGCGCATAGTTCGCGTGGATGCGCAGACGGGCGAAGAGGAGGTTTTGGCGTGGACGGGGGCCGTCTCTTCGCGTCCCGTGTTGGCCGGGAACGTGCTGTGGTGGACGGAATTCCGCCGGAGTGTGCTGTGGGACGAAAAGGTGGGTTCGCGCCTGTGCTCTTACGACCTCGCAACGGGCAGCAAACAGACGCACCGCATAGACGCTCCCGTTTTTTACCCCGCCCCCCTGCCCGGCGGCGGAATGGCTTATGTGATCTACGACTATTCGGGTAAGTTCTCGATAGTGAGGGGCGGCGACTGGCTCGACTTGCCGCTCGACGTCGAGGTTTGCGGCCTCGCGTGGGACGACGCCACGGATGCGCTCTATTTTATAGGTCTCGACGACGGGGGGATGTTCCTCGCGCGAGCGAACGGCGACAGTTATGAACGAATAACCCCCTCGCGCCATATAACCATAAGCGACCTGCGGGCGGCGGGCGGAAAACTCTATTTCGGCTCGATCGTGTCGGGCAAGGACGAGGCGCACTGCTACGATCTGGCCACCGGCACCGAATATCGCCTTAGCGGATCGGCCTACGGCTCTTTCCAGCCCTCGACACCCACCGCCGACGGAGGTAAGATCGCCCTGACGACTTATGACCGCCACGGCTACCACCTCGCCGTGCAGCACACCTCCGGCGCCGCCGTGCAAGAGCAGCGTACCCTGCCTGTCGATCTGGTCAATCCGCCGTGGAAGCGTTGGGATGTCCCGAAGATGGACAGCCTCGTCTACACTCCAGAGGATGCCGCCCTCTCCGTCTCGAAACACCGTTCGCGCAGGTTCGGCAAGCTGTTGAACATCTTCCGGCCCCACAGTTGGGTGCCTGCCGATTTTTATCCTCCCGACGCCATCTCCGAAAGCGACCTTACGATGAACTTCGGGGCGACCATCATATCGCAAAGCCTCCTCTCCGACGCCGTTTCGTGGCTCGCTTACGGCTGGAAAGGCAGGGAAGGCGGTTCGATGGTGCGCGGAGGATTGACATACCGGGGCCTGGGGCCCGTTTTCGACCTCGATTTCAGTTGGGGAGGCGCGCCGCAGATAGCCTACACACGCATCCCCGCCAGCCTTGGCGTAGAGAGTAAAAAACAGGTGAGTTTCAGGGGACGGGTGTCCCTCCCGATGAGCGTGTCGTCGGGGGCGTGGGTCTCGTCGCTCACCCCGTCGGCGGAGTACGGTTATAACAACGGTTTGATATTCAAGAGGCTGAACGAGGACACCGGCGAACTGACGCGCGGAGTGGAGCAACTGTCGCTCGGGCTCGGTTATTCGGGCCAGACGCGCATGGCGCCGAGCGAATTTTTGCCGCACTGGGGCTTCACGGCACGCATCGCACACACATCGAACCCCACCAACGGCGACTTCCGCTCGCTTTGGTCGGCTTCGATGGGGGCGTGGCTTCCGGGCATCGTGCGGCCACACAGCCTGCGGTTGCGCGGTGCGTGGCAGATGGCCGGGGACAAGGAGGGAGCGCTGTTTTCGTTCAGAATGAAAGAGGTCTTCCCACGCGGGGCGAGGTACGAATTTTCGCCGCGCCGTTGGAAGTCGGGTTCGATCGACTACCAATTCCCCCTGTGGTATCCCGAGGGGGGTATTCCGACGATTCTTTACTTCAAGCGGGTGAGGATAAATCTCTTCTTCGACTACGCCCTGTGGCAGGATTTCGGCGGTACCACGCCGGCAGGGCCGGAAGGCGGGGCCCCGGCCATCGTCCGGCAACCCTCGTGGCACAGGCTATATTCGTGGGGCGGCGACGTGATATTGGATGTGAGCCCGATGCGCCTGCCGGGCACCGACAACTTCTCGGCCATCTTCACCTTCGCCCGCCCGAGCGACCGGCAAGGGGTGTTCTTCTCCTTCGGTCTCGAAATGCCGTTGTAAAGGCGCGATAGACGGGACTGCGGATCAGAAAAGGCAGCTTGTTGGGATCTCCTTAGTCGAAGAGGCGCGCGGCGGCGTGCATCGTCTCACGGAGGTCGCCCGACACCAAACGGCCGCCCGAAACCACCATGCGCCCATCCACGATGACGGTATCGACGTCGCCCGCCTTGGCGCTGTAGACCAACGCCGCCACGAGGTCGTGGTGGGGATACCAATGCGGTTTTTCGATGTCGAGCATCACCAGATCGGCTATCGCACCCTCGGCAACTATGCCCAATCGGCCCTCCATTCCGAGGGCACGCGCACCGTTCACCGTCGCCATTCGCAATATGTCGTAAGCCGGCAACACCGACGGATCGCCCGCCGTGAGCTTGCCCGACATCGAGGCCGCCCGCATCTCGTCCCACATATCGAGGTCGTTGTTCGAAGCGGGGCCGTCGGTACCGAGCGTCACGTTCAGCCCCGCCGACACCATCCGCGCCACGGGAGCGGCACCACTCGCGAGTTTCATATTGCTCTGGGGATTGTGCGCCACCGTGACGCCGTGCGAGCGCAGTATCTCCATATCGTTCTTGTTCAGATGGACGCAGTGCGCGGCTATGGCCGGCACCTCGAAAACCCCCATGGCCAACAGATATTCGGTCGGGGTGCAGCCACACCTCTCGCGCACCATGCGCTGTTCGTCGAGGGTCTCGGAGACGTGGACGGTCAGCCCTATCCCGTGTTCGCGGGCCAACGCCACCGCCCGTCTGATATTCTCGCCCGAGCAACTGTACGCCGCGTGCGGGGCGACCCTCACCGAGAGCCTGTCGCACCCTTGCACTTCGGCCAGGGTGGCCTCCATGTCGCGCTCGAACTCCGCCATACGCTCCCCGTCCACAAAGCTGGGGCAGAGCACGGCGCGGATACCCGTCTCGCGCGCAACCCGTGCCACCGCCGCCTCGTGCCAATACATATCGACCATGGTGGTGGTGCCGCCCAGCAGCATCTCGGCAATACCCAGACGCGCACCCACGGCCACCTCGCCGGCACCCAATCCCGACTCGAAGGGCCACACCTTTTCGTGGAGCCAATCCATCAAAGGAATATCGTCGGCCATGTTGCGCATCAGCGTCATTGCAACGTGGGTGTGGGTGTTGATAAGGCCGGGCATGAGAAGTTTCCCCCGTCCGTCTATCTCGTGCAGGTCGGCCCCTGCCGCCGCCCGAAACCGTTCGAGGCTCGCTTCGTCGCCGGTCACAAGCACGATCCGGTTGCCCTCGATGGCGACCGAGCCCGTGAAATATCGCTGTTCGCCCCCTCGGGCCGTCATCGGCACCACAACGGCGCCCGTTATCAATGTCTTCATCTCTGTCCCTATTCTATCGCATTGCCCTTGACTATCAAATTGGTGCGTCTGTCCGGTGCATTCGAATAGACCTCTATCACTTTGTAGAACACCCCCGACTCTTTTTTATTGACCTCGTAAGTGACCACTATTTCGCCCGTACCGCCGGGAGGGACCGGCTTTTTGCCATACTTCACCTTGACGCAACTGCACGAGGTGAGCACCTTTGTGATGACGAGGGGCGCGGCGCCGTCGTTGGTGAAGGCGAAACGGCACTCCACCTCAGGCGAACGGTACGGAACGCCGCCGAAATCGTACTCCGTTCTCTCGAAAGCGATGCCGGCCTGCGGTTTGTCCTGAGGGCGCGTCTGTGTCGGCACACCCGCCGAAACGAGCAACAATCCTGCCAGGAGTAAAAATCTTCTCATATCAGTTCAATCTGAAAATATACGTTATCGTTCCCTGTTGCACTTCGGCCTCGCTCGGGGTGAAGCGTGCGCGAAGTGCGGCGGCGCGGGCGGACGAGACAAGATCGCCGTTGTTGGTGGTCGAGCCCGCCGCTTCGTAGACCGCTCCCGTCACCACACCCTGCCTGTTCACCGTGATGCGGATCACCACCCTGCCCTCCTCCTCGACACCATATACGGGGCGCGGCAGGTTGCCGACCAGATATCTGCCCTCGAGGCTCACCCCCGAAGTCGCGCCTCCTCCCGCAGTGACAGCTCCGTCCGGTGCGCCGTCCGCCGAACCCTGGTTTCCTTCGCCTCCCGCCGTACCCTGCGACGAGACGGCCCCTGCATCGCCCCGTCCGGGGAAAAGGGCCTGCGGATTGACCTCGCGCGGAGCGGGAACAGGGTCGGGGGTCACGGGCTCCTCGGGTTGCGGCTCCGGTTCGGGCACGGGAATATCGCCGTCGTCGGTCGGAACGGCAGGCTCGACCGGTTCGACGGGCTCGACCGGGGTCTCCGGCTGGGGCTCGGTGGGAGTGACATCCACATCCCTCGTTCCCGAATACCTGTCGCCAAGTCCCGTGTCCGAACTTCCGAGATCGACCCATATCCCCGTTGTCACGAACATAATGCAGGCGCACACGACGGCATAGAGCACCACCCCGACGATGCCCCACGCGCGCCCGCGCCTGTTATCCTGCTCATAATAATTCATCTGCTCCTTACACTTGACCACGTTATCATTCAAAAGTACCCTCCTGCTGTATCGCTGCCACCGCTCACTTGACCACGCTGCAACTCACAACCACCTTCCTGCTATCTCGCAGTGGCCGTTAACTTCGCTACGCTCGTTTTCCTCCTTGCGGCTCGGCATAGCCTGCAAGCAGTCTCTGCTCTCGCTCGCAGCGT
>QMCE01002507.1_pt1 | contig 10127 bp, 18 predicted proteins | sample 1821851 | NCBI WGS metagenome assembly QMCE01 (sample SAMN09453174, study PRJNA476694) | Termite gut metagenome, whole genome shotgun sequencing project. | isolation source: worker | host: Odontotermes sp. | place: South Africa:Pretoria | collected 2016-01-28 | reverse complement strand
AGTAAAGGCCCAACACCATATCCTGCGAAGGCACGGTGATAGGCGCACCATTTGCGGGGTTGAGGATATTATGGCTACCCAACATAAGTATCTGCGCCTCCAAAATGGCCTCGTTGCCCAGCGGCAAGTGAACAGCCATCTGGTCGCCGTCGAAGTCGGCATTGAACGCCGTACAAGATAATGGATGTAGCTGTATGGCTTTACCCTCTATCAACTTGGGTTGAAAAGCCTGAATACCAAGCCTGTGCAATGTCGGAGCACGGTTCAGCAGAACAGGATGGCCTTTGATGACGTTTTCGAGAATATCCCAAATGACGGGGTCTTTGCGGTCTATAATCTTCTTGGCGCTTTTGACCGTCTTAACAATCCCTCTTTCGATGAGTTTGCGAATAATAAAAGGCTTGTACAACTCGGCAGCCATATCTTTGGGAATACCCATTTCGTGCATCTTCAACTCAGGGCCCACAACAATGACCGAGCGAGCCGAATAGTCGACACGTTTACCGAGCAAGTTTTGGCGGAAACGCCCCTGTTTACCCTTCAAACTATCGGAGAGCGATTTGAGCGGGCGGTTCGATTCGGTCTTCACCGCGCTGGTCTTGCGCGAGTTGTCGAGTAGAGAATCGACAGCCTCCTGCAACATACGTTTTTCGTTGCGCAAGATGACCTCCGGAGCCTTAATTTCGATAAGCCTTTTCAGACGATTATTGCGAATAATAACCCTGCGATAAAGGTCGTTCAAATCGCTCGTTGCAAACCTGCCGCCATCCAAAGGCACCAACGGGCGCAACTCGGGCGGAATTACCGGCACCACTTTGAGCACCATCCACTCGGGCTTATTGACATTTTTTGACAAGCGGAAACTCTCGATCACGTTGAGCTGTTTGAGCGCCTCGGTCTTGCGCTGCTGGCTCGTTTCGGTCGACGCCTTGTGCCTGAGAGCATAGGACATTGCATCCAAATCGACCTTTTCCAAGAGCGTTTGAATAGCCTCGGCACCCATCATCGCAACGAATTTTTCGGGGTCGCCGTCTTCGAGTTGCTGATTGCCTTTGGGCAGAGCCGCCAAAATATCGAGATACTCTTTTTCGGTAAGCAAATCGAGCTTGTTAATGCCCGCAGCCTCGGCCGCACCCGGATTGACCACCACATAGCGCTCGTAATAGACGATGCTTTCCAATTTCTTGGTCGGAATACCCAACAGATAACCTATCTTGCTCGGAAGCGAGCGGAAATACCAAATGTGGACCACGGGAACTACGAGAGAAATATGTCCCATCCTCTCTCGGCGCACCTTTTTCTCGGTTACCTCGACACCGCAACGGTCGCAAACTATACCCTTGTAACGGATGCGTTTGTACTTGCCGCAATGGCACTCGAAATCTTTGACCGGCCCGAAAATGCGCTCGCAAAAAAGCCCGTCACGCTCCGGCTTGTATCGGCAAATTCCGCGACAATGAAATCGTTGTTCTGAAAGACCTCGATCTCGCCGCCCCGAAAACCAAAGAGGTTGCCGCGACGCTGAAGAACTGCAAAATCGCCTCCGGCTGCCTGATGGTCGTTCCCGAATACAATGAAACCATCCTGAAATCCTGCCGCAACCTGCCGAAGACGGAACTCTCCGTCCTGTCCGACCTGAACGCGTACGCTGTCCTCCGCCGGAAGCAAGTGGTGTTCACGAAGGCCGCTCTTGAGGCGCTGGCCGAGGAGGTGAAGAAATGAAACGTTCCGTCCTGGCGCGCAAGCGCATTCCCGTGGCGACGATGGAGCCCTACCGGGTCGTCCGGAAGCCGCACGTGTCGGAAAAAACGACCGACCTGATTCAAAACCACAACACCTACGTCTTCGAAGTCGACATGGAGGCGACGAAGGTGGACATCCGCGAAGCGATCGCCCATATCTGGAACGTCAAGGTGAAGGGCATCCGCATCATCAATGTCCGGGGCAAGGCGAAGCGCATGGGACGCATTTCCGGCTTCGCCCGTTCGTGGAAGAAAGCCATCGTCACCCTCGCCGAAGGGCAGGGCATCGAGGTGCTTCGCTAGCAGTCTCGCCCGTTTTGGAGAAACGCAATGGCCATCAAGAAAATGCGGCCGATGACGCCTGGCACACGCCATATGTCGCGGCTCGATTTCAGCGAACTCACCGGCGCCGCGCCGGAGAAGTCGCTCACGAAAATGCTGAAAAAGAACGGCGGGCGCAACCACCGCGGCCTCATCACCACGAGCCACCGGGGCGGCGGGGTGAAGCGGCGCTACCGTCTCGTCGATTTCAAGCGGAACGACAAGGACGGCATCACAGCGAAAGTCGCCTCCATCGAATACGATCCCTACCGTTCCGCCAACATCGCGCTCCTGCACTACGCGGACGGGGAAAAGCGCTACATCCTCGCCCCGAACGGGCTCGCCGTCGGCATGCACGTGATGAACGGCGCGGGAGCGGAGCCGGAAGTCGGGAACTGCATCCCGCTTGAAAACATTCCCCTCGGCCTGACGGTGCACAATGTGGAGCTGACGCCGGGGCAGGGCGGCAAGATCGCCCGTTCCGCCGGCATGCAAATCACGCTCCAGGCGAAGGACGGCAACCACGCGATCATCCAGATGCCCTCCGGCGAAATGCGCCGCGTCGACAAGCGCTGCCGCGCGACCATCGGCACGGTGGGCAATGCCGACCACGCGATGGTCTCCATCGGCAAGGCGGGCCGGAAGCGGCACATGGGCTGGCGTCCGAGCGTGCGCGGTTCCGCCATGAACCCGGTCGACCACCCGCTGGGCGGCGGCGAAGGCAGGCATGCGGGCGGGCACCAGTTCGCGAGTCCTTCCGGCGTGTACGCGCGCGGCGGCCGCACCCGCGACCCGAAGGCGCGTTCCAACAGCATGATTATCACCCGGCGCAAGAAATAGCTCTTTTCTGCAAAGGCGATGACGAGCGTTTTCCCCCCGGTGTTCGGAGAAACAGAATGGGTCGTTCCAAGAAAAAAGGTCCCTATGTCGACCTCAAGGTTCTCGAAAAAGTCATGAAGCAGAAGGATTCGGGCTCGCGGGACGCGATCAAGACCTGGGCGCGCTCGTGCATGATCATCCCCGAGTTCATCGGCCACAACTTCGCCGTGCACACAGGCCACAAGTTCACCGCGATTTTCGTGACGGAAGCCATGGTCGGGCACAAACTGGGCGAGTTCGCGCTGTCGCGCAACTACCACACGCACAGCAAGTAGGCCGCCTAACATATTTGCGAGGGTTTCAAACATGGGTTATGTCGCCAAACACCGGCACGCGCCGATCAAGCCCTACAAGGCGCGTCTCGTCATCGATCTCATCCGCGGGAAGAGCGTCAACGACGCCCTGAACATCCTCCGCTACAAGCCGCAGAGGGCGGCGCGGATGATTGAGCGTGTCGTCCGCTCCGCGCAGGCGAACGCCGAGGATCAGGGAGCGGCGGGCGAGTTTTTCGTCACGAAATGCTGGGTCGACGAGGGGTTCACGATGAAGCGTTTCCGTCCCCGTTCGCGCGGCGGCGCGGCGCCGTACCTGCGCCGTCGCAGCCACATCTGCGTCGAGGTGGACGTGTAGGGACGGGAGTGAAAACGGAGGGCGCCGGAGCGGGATGTTCCCTCCTCGGGCGACAGAAGGTTGGTTTGCGCGTGCGGGTTTTGCGCGGGGCGGGAGCGAGGGTAGCCTGTCCGCGAGCCGCCCGTGCTGGAAGCGGGAGATTCCTGTGGGCCAAAAGGTTCATCCGATTGGGTTCCGTACCGGTGTGACGCGCGACTGGGATTCGCGCTGGTATGCCGACAAAAAGAACTTCGGCCGCTGCCTTGTCGAAGATTTCACCATCCGCAAATATCTCAAGAAGGCCTTGGCCTTCGCCGCCATCGCGAAGACGGAGATTGAGCGGACGGAGGACGAGGTGGAGGTCATCATCCACACCGCCCGTCCGGGCGTCGTCATCGGCCGCCGGGGCACGGAGGTGGACAGGCTGCGGGAGGATCTCGAGCGCGTCATCCAGGCGAAGATTTCCGTGAAAATCAAGGAAATCACGAAGCCGGAGCTGAACGCCCAGCTTGTGGCGGAGGGCATCGCGGAGCAGATCGAGAAGCGTGTCGCCTACCGCCGCGCCATGAAGAAATCGGTCGAGACCTGCATCCAGGCGGGCGTGTACGGCATCAAGGTGCGGTGCTCGGGCCGTCTCGGCGGCGCGGAAATCGCGCGCGCCGACGGGTACACGGTGGGCAACCTGCCGCTGCAGAAGCTGCGCGCCGTCATCGACTACGGCTTTGCCGAGGCGCACACGATGATGGGGCACATCGGCGTGAAGGTCTGGCTGTACAAGGGCGACGTCGGCGAGGAGATCACCGAGGAGAACGCGCCGGAGATGCCGGAGCGCGGTCGCGGCCGGCGCTAGAAGGTTTCCGCCGGAAGCAGTCGTCGCAGTGAAATGATTGGAGATTCTCAAGCAAATTGAACGGCGGTTGGTTCAATCTGCTTGCTGAAGGAGAGAGCCATGGCTTTGATGCCGAAACGTCTGAAACATTCGCGCAAATTCCAGCGCGGCCGCATTCGCGGCAACGCCACCTCCGGAAACTTCGTCGCCTTCGGCGATTTCGGCATTCAGGCGATGGAAGCGGGGAAGATCACCTCGCAGCAGATTGAGGCGGCGCGCGTCGCGGCGAACCGTCTGGTTTCCGGCCAGGGCAAAATGTGGATCCGCATTTTCCCGCACAAATCCGCCTCTTCCCGCCCCGCGGAAACCCGAATGGGCAAGGGCAAGGGCGAGGTGGATCACTGGTACGCGGCGGTGAAGCCGGGCACGGTGCTGTTCGAGATGGCCGGCGTGTCCGAGGAGCTGGCGCGGGAAGCGTTCAAGCGCCAGGCCTACAAGCTGCCGATTAAGACTTGTTTCGCCCGCAGGAGACATTCGCTATGAAGGTTGAGGAAATCCGTTCCCTCGAAAGCGCGGCCATCATGACCGAGGTCGAGAAGCTGCGCCGGGAACTTCTGGAACTGCGCTGCAAAATCGCCCTGGGCGAGGATGTCCGTCCCCACCGGGTTCGTGAGGCGAAGCGCGAGATCGCCCGCATGTTGACGATTCTGCGGGAGAAGGAAAGCGTTGCGGCAGAGGCCGCCGGAGGGGTCAGCGCATGAGCGAGGAGACGAAGACGGTGGAGAGGACGAACCGCCGCACCCTGCAGGGCGTTGTGAAGTCGGCGAAGATGCAGAAGACGATTCTCGTGGTTGTCGTGCGCGAGTTCAAGCATCCGAAGTACGAGAAGCGCGTCCGCCGCACGAAGCACTACGCCGTCCACGACGAAAAGGGCGAGGCGCGCCCGGGCGACACGGTGGAGATGATGGAGACGCGCAAGCTCTCGAAGACGAAGACGTGGCGTCTTGTCAAAATCGTCAAACGCGCTGAATAATTTTTCAATCCTCGCAGGCGCCCGGAATGACGGCATTCTTTCCGGAGGTTCTTCCGGTACTGTGTGTTGTTTTGTTCTGCGTACCAAGAAATAGGTTGGAGGTTCTATCCGTGATCCAGATGCAGACAATGTTGGACGTGGCCGACAACACGGGCGCGAAGCAGGCCATGTGCATCAAGGTGCTTGGCTCCACGCGCCGCCGCTACGCGTCCCTCGGGGATATTGTTGTCGTGACGGTGAAGAAGGCGGTCGCGGGCGGCGACATCAAGGCCGGCACGGTTGCGAAGGGCGTGATTGTGCGGACGAAGAAGGCTGTGAAGCGTCCCGACGGCACGTCCATCCGCTTCGACTCGAACGCGATTGTGCTTGTGGACGGCGACAAGAACCCGCGCGGGACGCGCATTTTCGGCCCTGTCGCGCGCGAACTCCGCCAGGCCAACTTCATGAAAATCGTCTCCCTGGCTCCCGAGGTCGTGTGACTTTTTCATTCCCCGCGGGCGGGGCGGGCGGCGTTTTCCGCCCCCGGAGGCGTTGAGGACGCGGGAGTCGGAGCGCAGGGACGTACGTAAAGAGGCGTGCTGAAAAGGTAGAGCAATGGAAACAGTCAAAACCCGCATTCGCAAGAATGACATTGTCCAGGTTCTCGCCGGCGCCGACGGCGGCAAGGTGAAGGCGGACGCCGGCGCGGAGCGCGGCAAGCGCGGCAAGGTGCTCGAAATCGACCGCGCCAACAACCGGGCGAAAGTGCAGGGCGTCAAGATGATCTACCGCCACCTCCCCGTCTCGAAGGATCCGAACCGCCCGGGCGGCGGCCGGATTGAGAAAGAGGCGTTCGTCAATTTGTCGAACCTCGCGGTGGTGTGCCCGAAGTGCGACGAGGCGACCCGCGTCGGCATCCGCTCGGAAAAGCAGGAGCGCGAAGGCGGGGCGGTGAAGACGAAGCGCGTCCGCGTCTGCAGGAAGTGCGGCGCCGACATCGCCGCCCGCGAGAAGTAATTCATTCATCACCCGTCGCCGCGGTCGGCAATCGCGGCGTACAGCAAGGGCAGAAGGATACACAATGAAAGCTCGTCTCCTGGAAAAATACCGGAATGAGGTTCTCCCGGCCATGCGGAAGGATTTCGGCCGCTCGAACCCGCATTCCCTTCCCCGCCTCGAAAAAATCTGCCTCAACATGGGCATCGGCAAGGCGATTGACGATTCGAAGATTCTGGAGGAAGGCGTCAAGACCATGACCGCCATCGCCGGCCAGGCCGCGGTCGTGACGAAGGCGCGCGTGTCGGTCTCGAACTTCCGTCTCCGCCAGGGCTACAAAATCGGTTGCCGCGTCACGCTCCGGGGCAACATCATGTTCGAATTTTTCGACCGCCTCGTCGCGACCGCGATTCCGCGCATCCGCGACTTCCGGGGCGTGTCGAAGCGCGCGTTCGACAAATCCGGGAATTACTCCCTGGGCATCGAGGAAGTGACGATTTTCCCCGAAATCGACGCTGACAGGCTTGTCCACCCCTTCGGGATGGATGTGACGTTTGTGATCAAGAATTCCACCGGTCGCGAGGAAAGCATGAAGTTCCTCAAGATGATGGGCATGCCGTTTGCGGAATAATGGAGATTCACCGTGGCGAAAACATCCTGGATTGTGAAATCGAACCGTCCGCCCAAGTTCAAGACCCGCGCGTATTCGCGCTGCAAGCTGTGCGGCCGCGCGAGGGGCGTGTACAAGAAATTCTCTATCTGCCGCATCTGCCTCCGCAACCTCGCGAACAAGGGCGAGATTCCGGGCATGCGGAAGTCGAGCTGGTAGGAAGCACGGTTCAAACACACGACAGACACAGACGCTTTTCGTGAAAATCGGACGGCGGTTCGCCCGAATTTCACGAAACATTGGAGACACCGGTATGAGCATGACCGATCCCGTGGCAGACATGTTGACCCGCATCCGGAACGCGAACACCCTGATGTGGCCGGAAGTCACCATGCCCTCCACCGCCATCAAAATCAACATTGCCGAAGTCCTGAAGCGCGAGGGCTTCATCAAGGGCTTCGACATCGTCGCCCGGCCCCTGCAGAACGATCTGAAGATCCACCTGAAATACGGCCCCGAGGGCGAGAAGGTCATCCGTTCCATTGCCCGCACGTCGAAGCCGGGGTGCAGGGTGTACCGGGGCTACGAGGACATTCCCGTTGTCCTGAGCGGGCAGGGCGTGGCCGTCGTCTCGACGAACCAGGGCGTCCTCTCGGATCGCGAATGCCGCGACAGGAAGGTCGGGGGCGAGGTGTTGTGCACCGTGTACTAAGTTTTTGTACTCATCGCTGACATGCGCCTGAAGGGCGTTTTCTAAGCGATGCTGCATGTTAGGAATTCATCATGTCGCGCGTAGGAAAAAAACCGGTTGCAGTCCCCGCGGGCGTCACCGTCACGGTTCCCGCCGAGCAGGTTGTCGTGAAAGGCCCCAAGGGCGAGCTGCGCCAGAAGCTGGTGCCGGGTGTGAAGGTCGCCGTGGACAAGGGCGAAGTCACCGTCACCCGCGACTCCGACTCGAAGCAGCACAGGGCGCTCCACGGCCTCTACCGCGCCCTTATCCAGAACATGGTGGTGGGCGTGACGCAGGGCTACGAGAAGCGCCTCCGCATCATGGGCACGGGCTACCGCGTCGAGTTGAAGGGGAAGTCCCTCTCCATCGTCGCCGGTTTCGCGCACCCCGTGGACTACCCGATTCCGGCAGGCATCGAGGTGGAGATCCCGAAGGCGACGAGCCGCGAGTACATGGACTTCATCATCCGCGGCATCGACAAGCAGCTTGTCGGCGAAGTCTCGGCGCAGGTGCGCCGCGTGCGCCCGCCCGATCTGTACCAGGGGAAGGGCATCCGCTTCACGGACGAGCATGTCCGCCGCCTCGAAGGCAAATCCTTCGGCGCGGGCAAGTAGAGGCGTTCGCTGCGGCATTCCGGATACTATTTTGCCATGGGGGCTGGGAGCGGTTGCCTGATTGCGGGCGCGGTCTTACCTGTCCCGGGAGAAACGAACAATGGAACGCATCCTGAAAAAACGCTCCGATCTTCGCCGTCGCCACGAGCGCGCGCGCCAGAAGATTTCCGGCACGGCGGCGCGGCCGCGTTTGGCTGTTTACCGCAGCCTCCGGAACATTTCCGTGCAGTTCATCGACGATGTCGCGGGGAGCACGATCCTCGCCGTCTCGACGCAGAGCGCCGATTTCCCGAAAGACGCCTACGGCGGGAATGTGAAGGCTGCGGAGACGCTGGGCGAACTCGCCGCGAAAATGGCGAAGGACAAGGGCATCGAGGCGGTCGTCTTCGACAAGGGCGGGCGGAAGTACCACGGCAGGGTGAAGGCGCTCGCCGAAGCGGCCCGCAAAGGCGGCCTGAAGTTCTGAATAACAACACACACTCTTCTGAGGAGTTTGCGGCATGGCTGAGAACGGCGACAACAGAATGGGCTCTTCCTCCGATCAGGGCGGCAACACGGGTCGGCGTCCCCGGGGCGGCGCGCGCACCGGCGCTCCCGGCGAAGCGGGCGCGGCGGGTCGCGGCGGTCGCGGCAGGGGCGGCGAGACGGGCCGTCGCGGCGGGCGCGGCAGGAAGGATCGGGACGAACCGCGCGAGAGGGAATTCCAGGAGACGCTGATCAGCGTCTACCGCTGTTCCGCCACGGTGAAGGGCGGCCGCCGCCTCAGCTTCGGTTCGCTTGTCTGCGTCGGCGACGGCAAGGGCAGGGTGGGCGTCGGCTACGGCAAGGCGAAGGAAGTGCCGGGCGCGTTCCAGAAGGCGATCAAGGCGGGCCGCCGCTCGCTCAAGCGTTTCAGCATCACCCCCGGCGGGTCGATCCCGCACGAGATTCGCGGCCGCTTCGGCGCGTCGGAGGTTGTTCTCATTCCCGCGATGCCCGGCACGGGCGTGATCGCCGGGACGGCGGTGAAGGCGATTCTGGAGGCGGGCGGGCTGACGAACGTGCTGACGAAGGTGTACGGCTCGACCAACACCCGGAACGTCGTGAAGGCGGTGATGGACGCGCTGGAGAAACTCCGGAGCAAGGAAATGACGGAATCGCTTCGCGGCGTCGAACTCTAATTCAAGGATACGACAATGAACCTCACTGATGTCTTCAATGCCGTCACCGGCCATAAACGGAAAAAGCGCATCGGGCGCGGCGCGGGCTCGGGCCACGGCAAGACGGCGGGTCGCGGCCAGAAGGGCCTGGGATCCCGCACGGGCGCGAATTTCCTGCGCGGCTTCGTCGGCGGCCAGACCCAGTTGAAGGAACGCCTCCCGAAGGTGGGCTTCAACAACGCCGTACACGCGACGACCTACATTCCCCTCAACCTCGACTGGCTTGAGCGGAATTTCGACAACGGCGAAACCGTCGACTTCGGGACGCTCCGGGACAAAGGCTTCGCCGTCCGCCGGGGCGAGCTCGTCAAGCTTCTCGGCCACGGCGATTTCACGAAGAAACTGACGGTCAGGGTGAACGCGGCGTCCAGGACCGCCAGGGAAAAGATCGAGAAAGCCGGCGGCAGCCTGGAATTGATTCCCACCGAGGCGGGGAAAGTCAAGGACGAGGCTGGCGAGTAATTGAACCCAAAGGCTCCTATTCATGTTTGACATTCTCTCCAGAATCCTCAACGTCAGGGAACTGCGCGCCAAGCTGGGCATCACGTTTCTCCTGCTCATCGTCTTCCGCCTCGGTTCGTTCATC
>QMCE01002506.1_pt1 | contig 10129 bp, 7 predicted proteins | sample 1821851 | NCBI WGS metagenome assembly QMCE01 (sample SAMN09453174, study PRJNA476694) | Termite gut metagenome, whole genome shotgun sequencing project. | isolation source: worker | host: Odontotermes sp. | place: South Africa:Pretoria | collected 2016-01-28 | reverse complement strand
AAATCAACGCAACAAGAATATTTTTCACAAAATTATTATTTTTATTGAATCGATGAAGCAGGGCGGCGCAATAGAAAATAAACAAATAGTGCGCATATTTTCGCTGCTTATAGCGAAAAAACGGGAAGTATGGGGGGGGGAATTGCCATGAAAATGAACTATTTACGCAGCATCTGTTTTCTTTTCATCCTGTCGTTCGCGCTCGCGCCGCCGCGACTCCTGGCAGGACAGACCATCGTCATCAACGGGGATGTGCGCGACCTGCTTGATCCCCTCAGCGGCCACGGCAACAATGTGTACGGCAACGGCGAGGCGGGGACAGGCTGGGGGATTCTCGACGACACCATGGACAACCTGGGAGATCCAAGAGGCAACACCGTCATCGTCAACGGCGGCGTCATTGCCGGATGGGTCACAGGCAGCAGCCGCCGTCCTGCCCTTGACGTCGATCCCTTCGGCAACGCCGTCATCGAAGTCACGGGCAACAGGGTGATTTTCAACAGCGGCGTCGTGGAGAACGAGGAGGTGTTCGGCGGGTACGGACAGGCACGGGGCACGGATCCGGCCAACCACGTCACCGTCACCGACAACCACGTGATCATCCAGGGCGACGCGGACGTGGGCGACGTCTACGGCGGATACGGCGAGGCGGGCGCCCATCGCGCACCTTCATACGGCGCAGGTTCGGTTCTGGTTTCGGGCAACAGCGTGACCATCCGGGAGAAGGCGGTTGTCGAGATAGGCACGACGCCGTGGCTCTTCATGGAGGGACTCGCCGGAGGCGGGGTCGGGTATATCTTTGGCGACGGCTCCACCGTCGTCACGGACAACCATGTGCGCATCGAGGACGAGGCGTATGTGCACAGCCACGCATACGGCGGGGGCAGCCAGATAGACGGCAGGGGCACATTCTCCGTCACCAACAACAGCCTGACTGTCACGGGCGGCACTGTCATCCATTCGATATACGGCGGGTACAGCATGGGCGAAGACGCGCCCGGCGACGACGCCCGCGGCGACATCACGAACAACACCGTGACCATCAGCGGCGACGCGATCACCATCGGCGGCGACATATACGGCGGGTACGCCTTTTACTGGAGTTGGGACGGGGTGATCCGAGGAGACGCCACCGCAACGGAGAACACGGTGAACATTTCCGGCTCTCCCGACATCAGCGCGTCCATGCTGCACGGCGGGAGGATCGAGTATGGTCCGGACTCCGTGCTCCCGCCGCCCATCCACGCGCCGGGCATGGACGCCTTCACCGGCAACACACTCAACGCACGCACCCGCGACAGATCCATCGTCGGGCTGGAAAGCTTCAATTACATGAACTTCTCCCTGACAGGCGACATGGCGTCCGGAGACACTGTCTTCGTCGCCTCCGGCGAGGCGCGTCTGCGCGAACTGCCCGGCGGCGCAGACAGGCTGACCACCGTCGGCCTGGCTGTCGAGCAGCGGCCCGACCCGCTGAACGAGGGCGACTACTTCATCCTCATCGACACGGACGACAGCGTCGCCGGAGCCAACCTCATCGGCGAGGCGGAAAACAGCACAGCCTACGGCGGCAAACACGGCGTGACACTGCACTACGAGTTCGACATCTGGAAGGGAGACACGGCAAAGGGAACCACACGCGCAACAGGAGCCGATCCCGCAGGGCATCAGCTTGTGGCGAGCCTGGCGCGGACGACGGCGGATCCGGGCACAGAGGCTGTGTCACGGGGCGTATTGATCGACCTCGCCATGCTGCTCAACCGGGGCGCGGATCTCGCGGCGGAGGAGGGGCTGGCACGCGCCCTGGAGGCGGCCTGCCCGCAGGGCGTCAATGTCTTCGCGGCTCTCGCCGGAGACGCCTCGCGCTACGACGTCGGGCAGCGCATGGAAGTGTCCGGACTCGCGCTCCTGACCGGCCTCGCGACAGGGCTGAACACGGGCGGCGCGTGCCTGACTGTCGGCGGGTTTTTCGAATACGGCGCGGCATCGTACGAGGCGGACAGCGAGTTCGAGCTGACAGGCTCCGTCCACGGCGACGGGCGGAACCAGTATCTCGGCGGCGGAGCGCTGGCGCGCATGCAGAGCGCCAACACGGGACTCTATATGGAGGCCGGACTCCGCGCCGGGGAGGTGCGCAATCGGTACAACACCGGCCTGCGCGATCTGACAGGGCGCAGGGCACGTTACGAAACCGCAACAGCCTATTACGGCGCGCATCTGGGCGCGGGACGCGTCTGGCGCGTTGCGGACAGCATCGACATCGACATCCACGCCGCATACCTCTGGACACGGCGGCAGGGCGACTCCGCCACGCTGACGACGGGCGAGGCGATAGACTTCGCGAACGCGGATTCGCAGCGCGTGCGCGCGGGCGTGCGGCTCTCCCATGCCCTGAGCGATCGCGTCCGCATCCACGCCGGCGTCGACTATGAGCACGAGTTCGCGGCCACGGCGCGCAGCGCGCACGCGGGGCGCTCCCTCATCCCCTCTTCCCTGAGCGGGGGGACGGCGGTGGGGGAACTGGGAGTGGGGCTTGCGCCGCTGCCGGGGCAGCCGCTGTACGTCGACGTGCTGGCGCAGGGGGCGGTGGGGAGGCGCAAGGGCGTGGGCGGGAGCGTGCGGGTGGGGTATGAATTTTGAAATATTTTGACGCCTCCGGCGCGGCGGCGTTCCAAAGCGTGCAGGATCCCCGGCTTATGGCCGGGGATTTTTTTGGAAATTTTCATTTTTTTCTCCGCAGTGCGTGAACGGGTGTAAAAGGGATTGTGTTCACCACGAAGCGGAGGAAAACCATGCACGCAGAAATCATGAACACCTGGCCCGGGATCGAAGGCGATCCCGCACTCTTCGCAAACGATGTTCTCGGCCTCGCGCCCACCGATCAGCAGGCGGAATTCTTCGCCGCCCTCGCCCGGCCCGGCGCGCGCGTCGCCGTCCGCTCCGGGCACGGCACGGGGAAGTCCACCGCGCTCGCCGCGGCGTCCCTCTGGTTCCTCGCCACGCGGAAGGACGCGCTCGTCCCCTGCACCGCGCCCACGGCGCACCAGCTGCAGGACGTTCTCTGGCGCGAAATCCGCAGGCTCATAGCGCGCATGCCCGACGGCGTACGCGAACAATTCCAGACGACGACAGACAGGATCCACCTGAAAGGCTCCGCCGGCATGATCGTCGCCCGCACCGCGCGGCCGGAAAACCCGGACGCGCTCCAGGGCTTCCACGCGCAGGAAATTCTCTTCATCATCGACGAGGCGGCAGGCGTCGCGGACTCCATCTTCGAAGTCGCGCGAGGGGCGCTGTCCACGCCGTCCGCGCGCGTCGCCCTCGCCGGCAACCCCACGCGCCTCTCCGGGTATTTTCACAACGCCTTCCACAAGTCCCGCAACGCATGGAGCACGCTCGCCTTCTCCTGCCTCGACTCGCCCCTCGTCGCGCCCGAATACGCCAGCGACATCGCGAAAGAGTACGGCGCGGACTCCGACATGTACCGCGTCCGCGTTCTCGGCGAATTCCCGGTGGCGGGCATGAACAGCCTCATTTCCCTCGACCGCGTCCTCGCCGCGATGGAGCGGAAGGCGCCGGCGTTCAGGCTGAACCCCGCGCCCGGCATCATCGGCGTCGATCCCGCGTGGATGGGGAACGACAGGACGGCGGCGGTCTGGCGGCGCGGCAGCGAGGCGCGCATCCTCTTCCGCGTTCACCGCTCGGACACCGTGCAGGTCGCGGAAATGGTCGCCCGCGAAGCCGCCCGGCTCGACCCCGACATGATCTTCGTCGACCAGACCGGCGTCGGCGCGGGCGTGTACGACCAGCTCCGGCGCACCGGATTTCCCGTCACCGGCGTTTCCTTCTCGCAGGCCGCCGTGGAAAGCGATCGCTTCCTGAACCTCCGCGCGGAAATGTGGTGGAACCTCCGCAAGTGGCTGGATCGCGAAGACGTCGTTCTCGAAGACGACCCCCAACTCAAGGCCGATCTCATCGGCCCCGAATGCTATCTGACAGGCACGGGAAAAATGCAGCTGGAGCACAAGGACGACATGCGCCGGCGCGGCCTCCCCTCGCCCGACCTCGGCGACGCCCTCGCCCTCACCTTCGCCGCGACCGTCAGACCCCGGAACACACCCGCCGTCGCTTTGCCCGCGACGGAACCGTACAGCGCATATTCCTGGATGGAAAGGAGCAACTGATGGGAGTGCTTGGAGGCGCCCTGCTTGGACTCGGCGCGGCAATGATGCAGAGGAAACAGCCGGAGATTCCCTCCGCCGCCGGCGTGCACGACGCCATGGCGGCAGCGAGGCCGGACGTGCCGGAAGCGCCCGCCGCGCCGGCGGACGCGGCGGATCCGTCCGCAACGGACAACCCGCTCATGGAAGCGGAACGCGAACGCGAACGACGCGAAGCCGCGCTGCGCCGGCTGCGGGCGCAGGAAGTGTTCACCTCCGGCCTCGGCGCGGCCGGACTCGCCGGAACAGCGAAGAAAACGCTTTTGGGAGGATGACATGGAAACCGGAACGCACAGTGAAACACAGGCAGCCCTGGCCGCCGCGCCCTACCGCAGGCGCTGGCGCGAACTCGACAAGCTCGCCGCGCCCTGGAAACCGCTCTGGCGCGAAATCAACGAATACGTCCTGCCGTGGAGCGGGCGCTTTCTCCACTCCTCCAAGGACAGGCAGGAGGTGCGGCGCGGGCAGAACATTCACAATTCCACAACCTACAACGCCATCCACACCGCGGCGTCCGGGCTGCACGGAGGGCTGACAAGCCCGTCCCGGCCCTGGTTCGAGCTGAGCCATCCGGACGAGGAGCTGATGGAGTCCGCCGCCGTCCGCGCGTGGATCCACCTCGCGCAGAACCGGCAGCGGCAGGCGCTTGCGCAGTCGAACTTCTATGCGGCAGTGCAGGATCTGTACTACGAGGCGCTCGCCTACGGGCAGGGCGTGACCCTCATGGAGAAAGACCCGGGCGGCGGCATCGTCCGATTCCGCACCCTCACCTGCGGGGAATACCGGCTCGCCAACGGGGCGGATCTCCGCATCAATTCCGTCTACCGCCGCCTCGCCATGACCGCGCCGCAGATGCGCGAAGCCTTCGGGGCGGACAGTCTGCCCGACCCTGTCCGCCTCGCCCTCGACGACAGGCGCATGGACAGGGTGTTTTACCTCGTGCAGGCAATCCAGCCCTGGGGCATGCTCGACGGGGCGCGGAGCGGGGAGTGGCTGTTCGAGTCCGTCTACTTCATGGAGGAAGGGGGCGAGGACGCTGTCATCGTCCGGCGCGGCTACAGGAACAAGCCCTTCGTCGCCGTGCGCTGGGGCGCGATAGGGGACGACGTCTACGGGTACAGCCCGGGGCAGATGGCCTTGGCAGATATCCGGCAGCTCCAGACGCAGGAGCGCGCCTACGTGAACGCGGTGAACTGGATTGCCGACCCCGCCTGGCTCGTCTCCGACACGATGAAGGACAGGCTCGCGCGCGGCGAAATCCGCCCCGGCGCCATCGTCGGCGCAAACCCGCAGGAGGCGCAGCACCTCTTCCGCCCGCTCCTCCGGCCGGAATTCGACTTCGCCAACATCCGGCTCAAAATCCAGGACGCGCAGGAGCGGATCCGCAGCGTGTTCTACAATCCGCTCTTCCTCATGGTGCAGACGCGCGGCGGGCAGATGACGGCGACGGAGATCATGCATCTGGTCGAGGAGAAGGCGGCCGTGCTCGGGCCTGTTCTGGAACGCTTCCAGGCGGAACTCTTCGACCCCGTGCTGGAGCGCGTGTTCTCGATCATGAGCGACGACTTCGGGATGATTCCGCCGCCGCCGGCGGAACTCGCCGGCTCGAACCTCCGGGTGGACTACACCTCCATGCTTGCGCAGGCGCAGCGGCAGGCGGGGCTGAGCGGGCTGACGCACTTCCTGTCGATGGCGGGGGAAATCACGGGGCGCTTCCCGGAGGCGGCGCTCAAGATCAACCCCGACGAGGCAATCGATCAGCTCGCCTTCATCGACAACGTGCCGCCGAAAATCGTCCGCTCCGACGAGGAGATCGCGAGGCTCAGGAAAAACCTCGCGGGGGTGGAGGGGAACGGGCATAATGAGGGTGTTCGCGGCACGGGGCGGTGATCAGGATAACCAATGAAACACAGAGGACACAGAGAGCACAGAGAACCGCAACTGCAAACTGCTTTTTTATAGCATACTGAAAAAGTGTTTGTGGTTCTCTGTGTCCTCTGTGCTCTCTGTGGTTCAAAGTAGAAAATTAATAAAGGATTCCCAATGCATCTGCGCGGCATGGTCATGTCGAAAATTCTGGCTATGGAGACGGGGGTCACGATCATCACGCCAGACGCCTCGCGTTCCGGCGCGCCCTCCGTCTGCTATCTGCTTCACGGCGCGTACGGCAACAACGAAAGCTGGGCTACCTATACCATGCTCCCCGCGTACGCGCAGGCGCACAACGTCGTCTTCGTCATGCCCGAGACCGCGCGCGCCTTCTACGCCGACACGCATGCGGGGCCGCGCTTCTTCACCTACGTCGCGGACGAGTTGCCGAAGATCGTGGAAAAGACATTCCGCATCGCGGCGGGGCGGGAAAACACCGCCGTCATGGGCGGCTCCATGGGCGGATTCGGCGCGCTCTGCATCGCGCTCCGCCGCCCGGAGCGCTTCGGGCGCTGCTGCGCGTTCGGGTCGGCGGCGCTGTTTCTGCGGAAATTCATGGAGGGTTTGCCCGGCAACGGAGCGGAGAAAATGCGCGCGCTCGAAGGCATTCTCGGCCGCCAGCTCGCGGAGGATTTCCGCCTCGTCCTCGGCGACGAGTTCCGCGTGCCGCAGGAGCTGGACATTCCGGCGCTCGCGGAGGCTGTCGCGAAAATGGACGCGAAGCCTGTCTTCTACTCCGCCTGCGGGGAAGAGGACGCGCAGTTCCGCGCGGAAAACGCCGAGTTCGCGGCGCTCATGCAGAGGCTCGGGTTTGATTTCCCGCACGAGGAATTGCCGGGGGGGCATGACTGGGGGTTCTTCGACAGGGCGGTTCGGCGGGCTTTGGAAGTGTGTTATGGGTAGCTGGTTTTCTATTTTAATAACTACTTGACACGGAGGACACAGAGAGCACAGAGAACCGCAACTGCAAACCGCTTTTATAGAGTATACTGAAAAAAGTGTTTGTGGTTGTGGTTCTCTGTGTCCTCTGTGCTCTCTGTGTCCTCTGTGTCAAGTAGTTATTATGATCAAAATGCCCTATACCTCCCAGACGTCGTTTCGTTCCGCTATTCCCCGCGTCATCTCCATGCAGAGCTTCGCCGTGCGGCAGAATTCGCGGCAGTGGGCGAAATCGAACTCGTCGAACATCCCCGGCACATCCGTCCGCCCGCTCTTCGACAGCACCGCAAGGCGCAGCGTGTTCCCCACGCACGACAGGCAGAGCATGCCGCCCGACTGGCGGCGCAGCGCCTCCAGATTCGCGAACGCGGGAGACGAAAGCATCCGCAGGACAAACTCCTCGCCGCCCGAGGGCACAAGAATCTGCCGACCCATCGGGGCATCGTCCAAACGCAGCAGACCCGCGCCCACAGCCTCCCCCGATGCGCGGAGCGACGCCTCCACGCCGCTCCGGCTCACATCCGCCGTCGACGGAAACACCAGAAGGGGCAGGGCGAATTTCCTCTCCGTCGTCGCGCAGAAATACAGACCCGTCAGCAGCTCCGGCTTTCCGTCCGCGCCGGCGGCGCGGCGCAGGCGGATGTCGGAAAACCGCACCGACGCGCCGGGAACGCGGCCGCGGAACATGTCTGTTCCGGAAACCGCCGCGCCGCCGAGCGGCGCGAACAGATCGCCCGCAAGCTCCTCCTTCGGCAGCGGGCGCTCCGCCTCGTGCACCAGACCCGCGTCGATGAACAACGCAATCTCCCGCACCAGACCCTCCCGGAATTCCTTCACCGCGCTCCGGAGCAGGAGGATGTACACCAGGCAGAAGACGATGAGCGCCAGCGACGCGGGCGCGCAGTACAGGAGCGGACTGTAGCTGATGCCGTGCTCGCTCATCATGGCGGCGTAGGGACGGAAAAACAGGTACACCCCCGCGACGCCGACGGCGAAGACGGCCGCGCCCGCCGCAAGGGACAGGTACAGCCCGCGCCGGCGGCGGACGTTCACCGCCGCAACGGCGGCTTTCAGTTTCTCCTGCGAAAACACCTCGAAATTCCGTGTCAGCGAATCGGACTGCATGCAAATCCCCCTTTGAGGCGCGGGCATTGTGAGGGCTGTAACTGCTTTTTATTTTAATAACCTCTTGACACAGAGGACACGGAGAACTGCCACAGAGGACACAGAGAACCGCAACTGCAAACCGCTTTTTATAGTATACTCTTGAAAATGTTCTTGGTTGTGGTTCTCTGTGGCGGTTCTCTGTGTCCTCTGTGTCCTCTGTGGTTCACAATAGAAAATAGAAAATGAAAATAGAAACGCCCTAAACTCTTTAGGCTAGTTGATCGATTATCCATTCGATCGCCGCCGCGGTGCCGGGCAGGACAATGTCCGCGGCGCGCAGATCGCGCGGTGTCTGCGCCCACGAGACGCCGACGACGAACGCGCCGGCGGCGGCGCCCGACTCCGCGCCCGCGGACGAGTCTTCCACCACGACGCAGCGAGCGGGTTCTGCACCGAGGCGGCGCGCCGCCTCGCAATAGAGATCCGGCGCGGGCTTCCCGCGCTCCACCTGATCCACCGTGGCGAGCGTACGGAAAAAAGGCAGAAGCCCCGACGCGGAAAGAACGAAACGGCTGTTCCGCAGAACGCCGTTCGTCACGACAGCCATCGGGATCCCGGCTGCGGAAAGCTGCCGCAGCGGCGTGAAAATCCCGGGCATGGCAAGGCCGCCGCCCTGGCGGGCGACAAGCTCGCGGTAGATGTCCTGCTTCATTTCCAGAACGTCGCCGGCGCGGGCAAGGTCGGGGAACATGGCGAGGATGGCGAGGCTGGTTTCAAAATCCGGCACGCCGATGAAGGCGTCCAGCCAGGCGGGATCGGAGACGGGGTGGCCGAGGCTCGAAACAAGCCGCGTCCAGGCAAGCGTGTGGAGCGGCTCCGAATCGACCAGCGTGCCGTCCATGTCGAAAAGTATCGCGTCGAATTTCCGCACTGTCGCCCCCGGTACGGGATTCCCCCACGGAATGCCCCCACAAACGACATTGTACGGATGCGCGGCGTTAAACAAAGTATTTGTCGATTTCCCGCGCCAGATCGTCCCGCGTGAAGCAGAAGTTCAGGCGGTTCCGGAATTCACGCGCACCGGCGAAGGATTTGGAATAGAACGATCCGAGCTTGCGGCAGTGGCGTATCGCGCGCTCCTCGCCCAGGAGTTCGACGAGCAGGTCATGGTGCCGCAGGATGACGGCGCCGATCTCCGGAATCGTCGGCGGCGCGTAGTCGCGGCCGGCGCACTGGGTCTTGATCCTGTCGAACACCCAGGGCGCGCCCATGCAGGCGCGGCCGACCATCGCGCCCGCGACGCCCGTCTCCTCGAACATTTTCCGCGCCGTCTCGCCGTCGCGGACGTCGCCGTTCCCGACGACGGGGATGTTCACCGCCTGCACGACTTTCGCGATTTCCCCGTAGCGGCAGGGGGTGCCGTAGCTTTCCTTCGCGTGGCGGCCGTGCACCGTTATCCAGTCCGCGCCCTCGGCCTCGGCGATGCGGGCGATTTCCGCGCCGTTGAAATTCCCGGCATCCGTGCCGACGCGGATTTTCACCGACACCGGCAAGTTCGTGTTGCTCCGTATCGCGCGGACAAGTTCGGCGACCAGCGCCGGCTGCTCCATCAGCTTCGACCCCGCGTTCGCGGCGCGCACCTTCCGCACGGGGCAGCCGCAGTTCAGGTCGATGGCGCTCGCGCCGCGCTCTGTCACGCGGGCGGCGGCGAAGGCCATGGCGTCCGGCTTCGCGCCCCATAATTGATAAAGGACGGGGCCTTCCCTGTCGGATCGGGCAAGGTACTGTTCCTGCGAATCGGAGTTCTGGAAGAGGGCGTTGGCGGAGATCATCTCCGTCGCCAGCAGGCCGGGACGGCCGAGCGTCCACGAAAGCAGGCGGAAGGGGAGAGAGGAATAGCCGGCGAGAGGCGCCTGGATGAGGTTGTTTTCCAG
>QMCE01002500.1_pt1 | contig 10138 bp, 9 predicted proteins | sample 1821851 | NCBI WGS metagenome assembly QMCE01 (sample SAMN09453174, study PRJNA476694) | Termite gut metagenome, whole genome shotgun sequencing project. | isolation source: worker | host: Odontotermes sp. | place: South Africa:Pretoria | collected 2016-01-28 | reverse complement strand
GCTTCGGCGGCGGTGTTGGGGGTGGAATAACCAATGTACAGGCTGTTTTCCATGGCCACAGCAGGCTCGCACAAAAAGTTGATGTACATCTCCGCCGCTTCTTTGTTTTCACTTGCGGCCGGAACACAGGCGGCATCCACAAAGTAGTTGGTGCCCTCTTTGGGCACGGCAAAGGCAAGGTCGGGGTTTTCCGCTATCATCGTAATGGCGTCGCCGGCGTAATAGGGCGCCAGCGCGGCCTCGCCACCCTCCATCTTGTCAAAAATCTGGTCCATCACATAGGCCTGCACCACGCCCTTTTGGTTCATCAGCTCTTCCTTGGCCAGGTTTATGTCCTCCTCGCTCTGCGGGTTCAGCGAGCGGCCAATCTTCTTCAGCGCAATGGCAAAGGCATCGCGGCTGTTGTCAAACATCAGGATGTTATTCTTGTGTGCTTCGCTCCACAGGATGTCCCAGCTGTCCACCGGTTCTGTTACCATGGTGGTGTTGTAGATAATGCCCACATAGCCCCATGTGTAGGGCACGCTGTAGGTGTCGGCGGGGTCGTAGTCCTGCGCGCGGTAGCTTTCGCCAATGTACTGGTAGTTGGGTATATTGGCAAAGTCCAGCGGGGCCAGCATGTTTTCCTTAATCAGCAGGCCAATCATATAGTCGGAGGGAATGATGACATCGTAGGTTGCCCCGCCGCTCATCAGCTTGGCGCGCAGGGATTCGTTGGTGTCGAAGGTGGTATAGTTCACCTTGATGCCCGTCAGTTCCTCGAAGGCGCCGTTCACGTCCAGGCTTTCGCCGTCGGTGCCGGTGGAGATATATTCCCCCCAGTTATACACATTCAGGGTAATGCCCTTGTCCGCGAAGCGGCGCCAGTTATAGCCATTGGCGCCCGCCTCAATTTCGGCCACAATCTCACTTTCCCCGGCGGCCTGCGCGCTTAAAAACACCGGGGCAAACAGCCCCAGCAAAATAACGGTTACGGCGGCGATGGCAATTGCTTTTTTCAATGGTTTCCTCCTTTGGTGCGCTTGTTCTCTCTGTGGTTGGCTATTAAAATAATGGCCAGAATGGCCGCAAACATAATGGCCGACAGGGCGTTTATTTCCGGGCTAACTTTTTTGCGTGTCATGGAATAAATGGCAATGGGCAGGGTTTGCGAGGTGCCTGCCGTGAAATAGCTGATGGTGAAATCATCGATGGAATAGGTGAGGCAAATGAGAAAGGCCGAGAACACCGCTGGCATAATCTCTGGCAGCACCACCTTGAAAAAAGCCTGCCGCTGGTTGCATCCCAAATCCAGCGCGGCATCCACCAGGTTTTTGTCCATGCTGCGCAGCTTTGGCACCACATTAAACAGCACGTAGGGCAAATTGAATGTGACGTGCGCAATCAGCAGGCTGGGCAGGCCCATCAGGCGCAGGCCGAAAAAATCCATCCCGGCGGCAATAAGGCCGCTTTTCATCACCACAAACAGCAGCATCATGCTAACACCGGTAAGGATTTCCGGGTTGACGATGGGCAGGTAGGACAGGTTCATAACCACGGCACGGGGGCCTTTGCGCATGCGCCCCACCCCCACGGCGGCCATGGTGCCCAGCACTGTGGCAACAAACGCGCTCACAAAGGCCAGCACCACGCTCAGGGCCAGCGCGCTTAAAACGGCGCTGTTGCGGAAAAGCTGTGCGTACCAATCCAGCGTAAAGCCGCTCCACACCGTGCGGCTTTTGCTGGCATTGAAGGAGAAGGCAATCATCACGGCAATGGGCACATACAAAAAGCTGAATAATAATACAACGTATCCACGCTTTAAAATCTTACCCATCACACCACCCCCTCAATCTCTTCCTGGCCAAAGCCGCCAGTTACGCCCATGCACAGCAGCACCACCACCATCAGCACCAGGCTCATGGCGCTGCCCAGGTTGTAGTTGTAGGCGTTGCCCAAAAACTGGCTCTCGATGAGGTCGCCAATCAGCCAAAAATTGCCGCCGCCCAGCATTTTGGAGATGATGAAAGTGGAGATGGACGGCACAAACACCATGGTGATGCCCGTTCGGATGCCCGGCGCGGAAAGCGGCAAAAGCACATAGAACAGCTTGTTCCAAAATCCGGCGCCCAAGTCCTCCGCCGCCTCGATGACGGAATTGTCGATTTTAACCATGGCGGTGTACAAGGGCAGAATCATGTAGGGCAGATAATTGTACACCATGCCTAGCACCACCGCCCCGGCGGTGTTGATCATCTCGAAGGGGCCAATGCCAAACAGCCCCAAAAAGCGGTTGATGAGGCCGTTGCGCTCCAAAAGGCTCATCCATGCGTAGGTGCGCAGCAAAAAATTCATCCACATGGGCAGCATCACCAGCATTAGCATAATGCCTTGCCGGCCCCGCCGCATGCGCGACAGCATGAAGGAAATGGGGTAAGCGATGACCAAACACAAGCTGGTGGCAACGATGGCTAAAACCAGGCTTAAAAAAAAGACGGAAACATAGTTGCCAAGGCCAGTGAGGTTGGCCAGCGTGGGGCGGCCGTCCTTATTGGTGAAGGCAAAGTATAGCACCAAAAGCAGCGGCAGCGCGGTAAAAATCAGCATCCACACCGCATAGGGGGCGGCCAGGCGGGTGCTTTTCCCGCTTCCCGCGCGTTTTGCTCTAGCCCTCATCGCCAGCCTCCTTCCAGTCTTCGCTGTAGGCCAGGGCCTCCTCGCTGCGCTTCATAATGTGAATCTCATCCGGGCCGATGTTCATGCCAATAAGTTCCCCGGGCTGGCTGGCCACGGTGCTTTGGATAATCCACTCGCTGCCCGCCTGCTCCACCAGCATCTCGTAGTGCACGCCCTTAAAAGCCAGGCTCTTCACCACGCCCGTAAGCTGGCCCTGCACGGCGGGCACCACCTGCACATCCTCGGGGCGCACCACCACCTGCACCAGCTCATTTGTGGCAAAGCCACCGTCCACGCAGGCAAAGCTTTGCCCGGCAAACTCCACCAAATGGTCGCGCGGCATCATGCCGTCAAAAATATTGCTCTCGCCAATAAAATCGGCCACAAAGGCGTTGTTCGGCTCGTTGTAAATATCTTGCGGCGTGCCAATTTGCTGGATGCGCCCACGGTTCATCACCACCACCGTGTCGCTCATGGTCAGGGCTTCCTCCTGGTCGTGCGTCACGTAGATAAATGTGATTTCCAGGCTTTGCTGAATGCGCTTCAGCTCGGTTTGCATCTCCTTGCGCAGCTTTAAATCCAGCGCGCCCAGCGGCTCGTCTAAAAGCAGCACGCGGGGGCGGTTTACCAGCGCGCGCGCAATGGCCACCCGCTGCTGCTGGCCGCCGCTAAGCTGCTCCGTGCCGCGGGCCTCGAAGCCCCGCAGGCCCACCAGTGCCAGCATTTCCAACACGCGCTCTTTCAGTTCCTCCGGCGGCACCTTTTTCAGGCGCAAGCCAAAAGCCACATTCTCAAACACGTTCAAATGTGGAAACAGCGCGTATTTTTGGAACACCGTATTCAACTGCCGCTTGTAGGGCGGCAGATTTGTTATGTTTTGACCGCTAAAAAAGACATTGCCGCTTTGGGGGGGCAAAAAACCTGCAATTACACGCAATGTGGTTGTTTTCCCGCAGCCCGACGGCCCCAGCAGTGTAACAAACTCCTCGTCGTGGATATCCAGCGACAGGCCGTCCAGCACCGCTTCCTGGTCAAAATCCACCACAATATCTTCCAAGCGTACAATAACAGACGTATCCATAAAAAGCATCCCCCTTTGCGGTTTGAAGCCCATGAACCTGCTGTTGAACACAGGTTCCAAACACGGCTTCTGGTCCACGGCAGACCGGCATCTTTTACCGCCGTGGGTTTGGGCTGCAAACCACCCCGCAAAAGGTTTGTTACACCATTCCCTGCTTTTAAATTAAAATAAGGAACAGCTACAGTGGTTCCAGGGCCCAAACAGGGCGCCAAAGCAACGCTGCAAAACGCCGCAAAAACGCCCCAAGTGCCGAACAGGGAACACCCGCTGGCGAGGCAAAGCCCCGCGTGCAGTGTTCCCTGTATCTCAGATGCTGACACGTGTACTACTATACGTGGCGCGGCGCGGTTTGTCAAGCGTTTTGCACCACTTTTTACCCGGGCCTAATCGGGGCTGGGCGGCGGGGCAAACAGCAAGCCTTGGCTGCCCTTGCCACTAATTCGCTTTGCCGGAATGCCGCCGATACTAATTCCCGGTGTATCGAAGCTTTTGTTCACCACGGCGTTGGCGCCAACGGCAATATCGTTTGCAATGTGGATGGAGCCGAACAAGCGTGCGCCGGGGCCGATGTAAACGCGGTCGCCAATAATGGGGGCCGCGTTGTTTTGCCCTGCGGTGGTGGCCACCGACACAAACAGGTGGATGCGGCAATACTCGCCCAGCTTTGCGCTGCCGTTCAGCAAAATTGGCCCCACATGGGCGATGGACAAGCCCTTGCCGCAGCTGTTCAGGGGGAACTCGAACCCGCACTTGATGCCCAGCCGGAAAAACCGCCAGCGGTAAAACAGCGCAACCAAGCGGCCCACGGGGCCGCGCCGGCAGTTCAGCCAGTACTCGCAACGGCGCATCAGCCTCTCGTAACGCCACACAAGGTCGAAGGGAGAAGGCCGCCGCCCGCTGCGCGCAAGAGCAAATTTATCCGCCTCCATGTATTCTTTCAAATCCTGCTTCGAGCGTATCATGCTAACCCACCCCGGCTGTTTCATTGTTCTGTTTGTTACAGTATAGCACATGGGGGGAAGTTCTGCCATGAAAAGCCTCCATGAAAAGCCTTATAACTACCCGTGCAATTGCGTGGCAAACATGGTATACTATGGTTTACTATCCATGTTCTGGAGGGCTTTATGGAGATACGCCGAAAACGACTTTTACGGATACTGGCGGGCGCCGTGCTAATTGTGTGCGCCGCCTTTGTGGCCGTTTTTGTGCGCAATGCGCTGGAGCAGCGCAACCCCGAAAATGCCCTGCCCACCATGCAGCTTAGCTTTACCACCCCGGGCGGCACCACCCCCCTGCCCACCAATATTGTGCGCATGGATACCTATGACTGGACCTTCCTGTTCTGGCAGCGCAGCGGCGGCGGCAAGGACGCCGAACTTTGGCGCGAAATTGAGCCGTCTTTGGTAGACCCTTACTCCGAAATCGACTTCAACTTCACCTTTGAGCCGCGAAGCTATAAGGTTTTTATCCGCGCAGAGGAAAGCGAATGGAACGAATATGAAACCCGGCCACTGATTATGCCGGAGGTGCCGCCTGTGAAAACGGAATACACTATTCGCGTGGAGGCCAACTGGGGTGAGGGCAAAGACATAACCTATTATGCCAAGCTGGCCCTGCCGGACTGGAAGTGATACCGGAGGTGCCCATGCAAAAAAAGAACACTTTGCTTCGATGGTTCATCCCGGCGGTTTGTATATATGCCGCCGGGTTCCTTGCGGCCACTTTTTGTGATTTACCCCTGACCGCAGCTTTGTACGCCCCGCAGAACACATTTGCCATCCTGATGGAATCCTTCGGTTGGTATCCGGCTTTCCTGCCGCCCGTTTTCCTTGGCCTTTTGTGGTGCGTCCGCCCGCACGGCAGCCGGGTAGGCCTTGCGCTGCGGGCAGTCGGCGGCCTTGCGGCGGGGGCCATTCTTGTGCTGGTATACCGCTCCGGCCTGCATCATCTGGCGCAGCGGGAAATGCTGATGGACGCCGGCGACCCGGTGTTCTGGCTGTGGATTGCCACCCTGACGGTGGCCGCCGGGGCCCTTGTGCTTGCCGCCGTGCGCTTTACCGCACCCACCCGCACAAAGCTGCTGTTTTTTGCGCTGGTGGGCTGCTGCTATCTGGTGGTGGACTATGCTGTTATTGAGACGCTCAAGCTGGTTTGGGCGCGCCCCCGCTTTGACGACATGCTGGGCACAGGCAGCTTTGCGTGGTTCCGCTCCTGGTATCTGCCCTTCGGCCATGGCGGCACTTCCTTTCCCTCCAGCCACACCGCCCACGCCGCCGCCGCTTTTTTGCTTTTGGTATTGTGCGACCTTTTCCCCTCTTGGAAAAACCACCACACGCTGGTGCTGCTTGTCAGCTGGGGCTATGTGGCCGCCATGGCATTCAGCAGGCTGGTAATTGGGCGGCACTTTTTGTCGGACACGCTGGCCGCCTCGCTGCTGATGGCGCTGGTGATTTTTGCCTTCCGGCGCGCGTCCCTTTACCAAAAGGGCCTGCAAATAACCCTGCAAAAGGCGGGTGCCACACCATGACATTCAACTTCACCGCCCCCTGCTACTTTGGGCTGGAAAGTGCCGCTGTGTTCGATTTCAAACGCATAGGCGCGCAAAATATTCAGGTAACAGACGGGCGCGTAAGCTTTACGGGCGACGAGCGCGTTCTTGCCGACGCCAACCTGTGGAGCCGCTGCGCCGAACGCGTCCTGATTGTGCTGGCCCGCTTCGAGGCCCACAGCTTCGACGAACTATTCGACGGCGTGGCCGGCATCCCCTGGGAGGATTACATTCCCAAAACCGCCAAGTTCCCGGTAAAGGGCTCCAGCCTTTCCAGCACGTTGTCCAGCGTGCCCGCCTGCCAAAGCATCGTGAAAAAATCAGTGGTGGAACGGCTGAAGAAGGGCCATAAAACGCAGTTTTTACCCGAGCGCGGCGAGGAGTACCGCATCCGCTTTTCCATACGCAAAAACCTGGCCGAGGTGTTTTTGGACACCAGCGGCGACGGCCTGCACAAGCGCGGTTACCGCAAAACGGCTGGGGCCGCCCCGCTAAAGGAAACATTGGCGGCCGCCATGGCGGATTTTGGCCGTGTGCGGGCCGACAGCCTGGTGGAAGACCCCTTTTGCGGCAGTGGCACGCTGGTTATTGAATCGGCGCTGAAGGCGCGCAACATTGCGCCGGGGCTGGGGCGCCCCTTTGCCGCCCAGCACTACACCTTTTTGCCCAACGGCCTGTTTGACGAGGCCCGCGCACGCGCACGCGCGGAAGTGAAGCCTGACGCAAGCTTTGCGGGCTTTGGCGCCGATATTGACCCCGCCGCCGTGGCGCTGGCACAGGCCAACGCCAAAATTGCCGGTGTGGCCGATTGCTGCCGCTTTAGGGTGGCTGATGTGGCAAGCTACGCGGCGTCACCGCAGGCATTACTTTTCACAAACCCACCCTATGGCGAGCGTATGCTGGACGAAACCGCAGCCGCAAAACTGGCCAAAACACTGGGCGAAGCCACAAGGCGCACACCCCCAAAAGCCGCCTACATCATCACCGCCGACGATGCCTTTGAGCGGCATTACGGCCGCCGAGCCCAAAAGCGCCGCAAAGTGTACAACGGCATGCTGCCCTGCCAAATTTATATGTATTTTTAACGGATACGCACAAATTTTAGCTGTGCTTTGCCGTCAAACTAAAAGCAAGCCCTAAAAAGGTGCACCCTTTTTGGGGCTTGCTTTTTTGTCATTACTCTGCTTCGTCCTCGGGCAAGGGTTCCTTGCGCGGGCGGCCACGGGGGCGCTTGGGCTTGTTTTCTTCCTCTGGGTCCTTGGGTTTGGGCGGGCGACCACGGGGGCGCTTGGGTCTGTTTTCTTCCTCTGGGTCCTTGGGTTTGGGCGGGCGGCCACGGGGGCGCTTGGGCTTGTTTTCCTCCTCCGGGTTCTTGGGCTTGGGCGGGCGGCCACGGCGCGGCTTGTCCGCCTCGTCCGGCGGCGCCGCCTGGGCCTGCTGGGCTGGAAAGCTTCCGCTGAGAGAGGAAATGGAGCCCGTGTACCCCGGCGGGGCAAACGCACCACCGGAAGGGGCAGGAATTCCGCCGGTGGCCCCCAGCGGGCGCTGCACCGGGGAAGGACCGGTTTGCCGGGTACCCAAAGGCGGGGCCAACGGCTGGCCTTGCATGCCGGGCTGGGCCGGGCGGGGCGGCGGCAGGGGCTGGCCCTGCACGGGGCGCTGGCCTTGCACCGGGCGGCCCTGCACCGGAATGCCCATTGTATTGCCGGGCGGCAGGGGCTGGCCCTGCACGGGGCGCGAGCCTTGCACTGGGCGGCCTGCAACCGGCCGGCCCTGCACCGGAATGCCCATTGTGCCGCCGGGCGGCAGGGGCTGGCCCTGCACGGGGCGCTGGCCTTGCACCGGGCGGCCCGCAACCGGCCGGCCCTGCACCGGAATGCCCATTGTGCCGCCGGGCGGCAGGGGGCGGCCTTGCACCGGGCGGCCCTGCACAGGGGCACCTGCGGCAGTGCTTTGCGGCACCGGCCACACCTGGTGGGCATGGGGGGGCATCACGGCATGGCCGGCTGGCTGATGCAGCGGGCCCGCCGGTGGAAAAGCCTCCGCCTGGGCCGCGGCAAAGGCTGCGCCGGTGGGCGCTGTGCCCACCGGTGTGGGGGCGGAAGAAGTGTGCGACGCTGCGTCCACAGGCGGCTGTGCCAGAGCCATGGGCGAAAGTGTGCCACCCGGCCCAATGCCATATTGGGCGGTGGGGACATACTCACGGGAGGAAAACTGCGGCGAGGCAGACTGGGGCGCGCGCATCTTTTCCCAAAGGCTCTCCCCTTCCACGGGCACGCCGTGCTCCTTAGGTGGGGCGGTGGCCTGCTGCCGTAAGGAAGACTGCCCCTCGGCCTGCGCGGCGCTGAACGCTTGGGTGCGGGCCGCCGTTTGGGCCGCGCGCCGCCGGGCTGCCGCCGCGGCTTCCGCCTGCTTGCGCGCGCTGGCAACGGCCTGTGCCTTTTTCTCGTCAGGGCTAAGCGGCTGGCTGTCTGCCACAGCCGGTGCTTCCGCGGGTAGCTGCGGCGCGGGCACATCCACCGCCGGCGGCTCTTCTGCCGCCACGGCAAGGGCGGGCGCAGCCGGCACAGGGGCGTCCAGCGCCACACCGTGGTTGGTGGTCAACAATTTTTCCAGGTTCTTTTCGCTTAAATTGTCCTCGTCTTGCTTGCTGTGGCGCACCGCGTCCACAATCCAGCTAATCATAATATACAGGATGAACAGCATTAAAATAACGATGCATCCGCATAAAATGATGGTAATTGCCTGGCCAAAAAACTCCTGGGCCTGCAGAAGAACCGTTAGAAAGAAAAGCAGCACCAATAAGACTGTTACACAGCCGGCCACAATTCCCAGAATTTTTTTTACCACTTATACGCACACTCCGTATCAGGCACGTTTTGCCGTAAAAAACGGCTCCTGTCCTGCCAGGCAGGGCACGAAACAAGAGGCTACTTTGTGCCAAAAATGCGGTCGCCCGCGTCGCCAAGACCCGGTACAATGTAGCCGTGCTCGTTCAGGCGCTCGTCCAGCGCCGCCACATACACCGGCACATCCGGCCATTCGGCTTGCAGGCGCTGCAAGCCTTCGGGCGCGGCTATCAGGCCAATAAACTTGATGTGGTGCGCACCGCGCTGCCGCAAAAGGCGAATAGCGTCGCAGGCGCTGCCGCCGGTGGCCAGCATGGGGTCCAGCACAATCACGTCGCGCTCGCCAATGTCGCTGGGCAGCTTGCAATAATACTCCACCGGTTCCAGGGTTTCGGGGTCTCGGTACAGGCCAATGTGCCCCACCCTGGCCGCCGGCAAAATGGCCAGCATACCGTCCACCATGCCAAGGCCCGCACGCAAAATGGGCACAAGCGCCAGCTTGCGGCCCGCCAAAATGCGCGCCGTTGCGGGGGCAACCGGCGTTTCCACCTGAATTTCCCGCGTGGGCAAGTCCCGCGTTGCCTCGTAGCACATCAGCATGGCAAGCTCGCCCACAATCTCTTTAAATTCCTTTGTCCCGGTCTTTTTGTCTCGCAGCAGGGCCACCTTATGCTGCACCAAGGGGTGCTCCACCATCACAAGAGGGTCGTTCATCACGCGTCTCCTTTCTATATCACTTCCGGGGCAAGGCTGAGGATTTTCATGAAATCGCGGTCGCGCAGCTCCCGGGCCACCGGCCCGAAGATGCGCGTGCCGCGCGGGTTCTTATCGTCGCGGATGATGACGCCCGCATTGTCGTCAAAGCGTACATAAGTGCCGTCGGAGCGGCGGATGGCCTTGGCTGTCCGAACGATAACCACCTTGCACACTTCGCCCTTCTTGACCACGCCGCCGGGGGCGGCCTTACGGACCGAACAGATGATGATGTCGCCCACGCCGCCGTAC
>QMCE01769706.1_pt1 | contig 10140 bp, 9 predicted proteins | sample 1821851 | NCBI WGS metagenome assembly QMCE01 (sample SAMN09453174, study PRJNA476694) | Termite gut metagenome, whole genome shotgun sequencing project. | isolation source: worker | host: Odontotermes sp. | place: South Africa:Pretoria | collected 2016-01-28 | reverse complement strand
GCTGGCCAGCCAGTAAATGACTGATATGACATCACAAAAAATGACCCTCACTCCTCGGAAAATGGGGTGGCGCTTCTTCCTGGTGCATATCAATAAACTCAGCCAGGGTTGTGGAAGTTTAACGTCAAATTCAGTTCAATTATATGGCGTATAATGTGTGTTTCAAGTACGCACATAAGCGTTATATACTTACTAATACGATATCTTTTGTTGTCGATTTCACTGGGCGAATTAGCCACTTTTCTGCCCAATAAAGGTTTTTCAGTGTATGTCCACTTGAAAGGCTTTGGAGAAATATTGTTATAGCCATTGATGTAGGCCATGATTTGGGAGACCAACGCTTTTTTGCTGGGCCGGATACCGCCACGTAAAACATCAGGGGAAAAATTTCTCAATAAAAATAGCTGGCGTATAGGTTAGTATATAACATTTTTGTGCGTACTTGTGGCACGAACTACATTCCATATAATTCAATTCATTGAGGAAAGCCGGTGAACACCGCCGCGCGAGGCATGGTGACGGGTTAGGTTATGAAGCGTTCTCATATACAGTCAAGGAGCCGTCAATGCGCTTGAAAGCTTTGACCATGAAAAATTTCAAAGGGGTCGACGAACGCGGGATACGCATCGAATTGGCGCCCATAACCCTGCTCTTCGGCCCCAACAATGTGGGCAAAAGCACGGTCATTCAAGCCTTGCACCTGGCGCGGGAGGTGTTCCACGGCGGCCTTCCCGACAAAATCGAAGCCTCCCGGCACGGGGTGGAACTCGGCACGTTCAAAGACTACGTCCACCGCCATGAACTTGACCGTGTTGTCCAAATAGGCTTCAGCTTCGATACGGAGGCGGACAGCTTATTTGTTGGCAAGCGGGTCGGCGTTGAAGTTTCCATTTGTTGGAACAAGCGGCTCGTCAGGGCCGAAGTGGCCGAGTATGCCGTTTTGATACATGACAAAAAGATCGCCGCGTGGAGCAAGACCGCTCCCCTTGAAGCGCCGGGCAGTGGCAACGCCGCCAAGGCCCAGGCGGAATCGTATTTGTGCGTTTATGATACGACGCCGTTGATTTCCGACGCCGACATGGGGCGTCTCACCGCCAGGCGCGACGTATTGCTGCCCCGTCTGGCCGAAACGGAATCAATTGAGCAGGCGCGCCTTGTTTTCAAGTCCGTCGAATGGGCCGGCTTGTTGAAGTCGTACTTTGAAGCAATCCCGGAGGGGTTGCACTCTGTTTCCAATGTGAATGCTTTCCTGCGGCACCTGGGGATCGGAACCGAATTTCTTAATCATGCCGGCATTGATGAATTGTATGAAAAGTCGATGTATACGATGGAAGCCGCCACTCCTGATTTTGCCGATCTTTTTAAACGCCTGGGGGAAGACTTTCCCGATGACGCCGGGTTTATTAATGACCTGGTGGGAAAATTCTCCAACCCCAACGATGTCTTCAGCCATCTGGTCATACACTTTCAGGACGATTTTGATTCCCTCAAGCGCTTGTGCGAATACGCGCCGGGAACATATCCGTATTTCGCTGATTATTACGCGGATATGGACATTGGCGTCGATGAAATCAGGAAGAGGTGGAAGTTGTCTTTTTATGAAGAAGAAAACATGCCTTTCTGACGACCAGCCTTTTTACTCCTTACGGCCGCCCAGAAATATCCAATCGCGAAGCGAGGCTTTGAAACCGAATGTGGAACTGGAATGAAATATTGAAAGGCTCCGATGAAGATATCATTGAAGCGCATAAAAAGGGTGTTCACCAGAGTTTGATTGCCGGGCTGTTAAGCGTATTCAGCAAGGATAAACCAATATATCCATCAAAATTCGCCGCCCAATACGGGCAAGACCTTGACCGCAGGAAGAGGTTTTTTTCCATTGACGCCTATATCGCCTATTGCAAATTTTTACGCGCCAGTCATAGCGACCCGGATCAGGACGACCACCCGAACACCAATTATCAAACATATACGACAGGCACTGTATCCCTTGTCAAGGAACTCTCGTCGCCTGTCAATTGCAAGCCTGAATCATTGTATGACGAACTGGTTCATTTTCAGGTTCCAAAGGCGCCGCCGGCGCCGCACTGTTCGGAAGGTGACGTTGAGCCGGTCAATGCCAGGTTCCTGCGTCTTTTTTCCTTACCCGCCGAAGAGACGGGCCGTTTCCTGGATTCCTTGTTATACGTCGGGCCGCTGCGCAGGATTCCCGAACGGGGCGACAGTCGCGGTCTATGGTTCCGCGAACTCGACGGCGAGCGGCCCCAGGCGAGTTGGAGCGAGGGCCTGGGGGCCTGGGACTGGATGGCCTCGGCCAGCGACGAAGCCTTTGAAAAATTGAACGGCCATTTGAACGGCGCCGGCTCCCTGGAAACCGGATTTACCGTCAAGCGCGACCAGTACGTGCGGCTTGAAAAAGGCGGCGAAGTATTTCAGGCCCTGGACAGGGCGCGGCATAGCGGGCTCAATAAAGCGGGCCAGGAATTGCTGGCCGAATTTCTCGCCCAAACTTCGGAAGTGCGCCTAAGCCTGTACAATGAGCGGACGGGCCTTGAACTGGAGCCATACGCTATGGGCACCGGTATTTCCCAGGTTCTGCCGATAGTCGCGGCCTCGGTGGCCGTCGAGGAGGGCAAGTTCGCCGTCCTGGAGCAACCGGAACTGCACATCCACCCCAAGTTGCAAACCACCCTGGGGGATATCTTTCTCCAGGCGGCTAACAAAGGCGCCGTGTTTTTGCTGGAAACCCACAGCGAACATCTGCTCTTGCGCCTGTTGAAGCGCATCCGGCACACCCACGGCAAAAAGGCCCCCGACGGGCTGGCCATGAAACATATTGATATCTCCGTCAATTGGATCGGCAATGAGGATGGGCGCACCTACGCGATCCACCTGCAAGTGGACGAGGAAGGCTCCTTCGACACCCCTTGGCCTGAAGGATTTTTTGACGAGCGCGGCGAGGAACTGTTCGGATGATCCACGAATACGCCATAGACCCGGAATTCCTGCTGGAACTGGCCGGGCAAAAATTCGTGGCCAATACCGTACTCAGGGAATTCAGCGTCGGGCGCCCGTGCGTTCTGGCGGGTTACCCGGAAACCTGGGCCATTGCGGCGCGCGCCCTGGTTCAAGAGGAAATGGCCAGGGCGAAGGAGCCCAAAAAGATAGCCAAACTGCAGGAAACCATCAAGCAGGTGAGCGAATTGGCCGCCGACTTCGCCGGCCCGAACAGGAAAAGGACGAAACGGCACGGCGCGGCCGAATGGGCCGGTTCATTCGCCGAAGAGCACCGGCGCTTTCCCTTTGCGGGCATTTTGTCAGGCAAGAGTGATAATCCACCCGATTTGCCGGTAAAAAACATGGAATGGCTGCGCTCTTCGGATTGCCCTTTGTTCCTCTCCGGGCGCGGCGCTCCGGTTCAGCGGACGGAGCGGGGCCTGTGCGAAGCCTTGACGCCGTTTCTGCAAAACGCCGGCACGCTCACTTTCGTCGATCCGTATTTTTTCCCGGAAGACCGGTACAAAAAACCGTATTGCCTGTATTTTGAGGCCATCAGCAAATCCAACCATGTCCGCTCCCAGGGAGGTCAGCGGGAACTATTGATCGTCTGCGCGGTGGAAACGGACGGCAAACACCCGACGTCACCCGATGACTTCATCAGGGTGTGCGAGGCGCGGCTCCCCGCCTGGATTCCGGCCGGCCTGGCTCTTCGCCTCCACCGCATCAAGCGCTGTGAAAGCGGGCAGGAGATTCACAACCGGTACATTTTGGCCGATATAGGCGGTGTCGCGCTCGGCCACGGAACGGACGTGAGCCGGAATCCCGGCGCCGCTTCGTATGACGACATTTCCCTTCTGGATGAAGCCCAATGGAGCCGCTGGCGCTTGGCGTATACGCCGGGCTCCCCCTTTTTCGACTGGTCAGAGCCGCCGGTCGTGGTGAACCGACGGGGCGGCCGCGCCGTCAGTACATGATCACGATCATGCCGCTGCAAACATCTGATCGCAAGAGGTCAGCGCGTCACCGATAGTTGCACAAATTTATCATCGTCACGGCATATCCGATTGCCTGCAACAACGGCGGCATGATTTCCCCAACGCATTTGAGCGAATTTGACGGCCAAATCCCGTATGGATTCACTGTGGGCGCTGAAATGGACGACGCGGCCGGTGTCGCGGATGGAACCGCCGGGCAGGGTGAAGATAACCGTGCCCTTGGCGTCTATCCTGAATTGAAGCTCCTGGGGCGTCCCTCCGTGTTCGGCTTCCCGCTCCAACAACTCGCGCATTTTGACCACCGACAGCAAAGCCCGCTGATGGCGGTATGAAATGCCGGGGGTATCCAGGATTATCCGCCTTTGTTCCGACCAGGACTGATCCGGCTCATGGGGTGTGGATGGCGCTTGTCCGAGGACAGGCGCCGCTTCCGGCTGGACTTCCATATTTTTTGACCGCAGGACGGCCAGCGCCGTCTCGTGACCTTGGGCGGCCAGGTGTTGCAGATATGTATTCCAAGAAGTGTAAGGGCGTTCTGCCCGCGCTTCTTTCCGCTTCATGGCCACGTCGGCCCGCAGGGCGGCCAGTTCCTCCCTTTCCCGGTTTTGCAGGGTCAGATTGACGCGCTGGCGGTCGGCCTTCAGCATGGGCAGGAGCTTTATTTCGCGGCGCTTCTGTTCCCACTTCTCTTTATGGGCCTCATAAAGCCGTGCGCCCTCATGATTGATGGCGCCCAGGGCGCTTCGCCGGGCGGCTATTTCCGCCAGGAAATCCTGATACAGGCCGTCTCGCTCCGGGTTTACCTGAAGCGGCCTGGCTTCATAGCGCCGGTCGGCCTTGACGCTTTGGAGCAGTTCATTTGAGGGGGCCTCAAACGGGCCGAACCGTGCCTCCAGGTTGGCTTTGCTCCACAGTCTGTCGATATCGCTGGGCTTGACGTGGTGCTTCCCATATCTGTCTTTAATCTTCAACCCATTGCCGGCGGGAACCAGGGACAAGCCATTTTGAAGAAAGACGACATGAACTTCCGGCCAACTTGTCGCGGGGGTAAGTTTGGCCATAATGTCAGGCTTGTGGCGCAGGACATAACTGAACAAGCTTTCTTGGCCACTTTGCGATTCGATGGTCTGGACTTTTGCGTTGCCTTGACTATCTCGCTTAATGGCGCCCGCCTCCATGCCTTTGTCCACCGCCAGACCGTACTTTTGCTCAATGGCCCGGCATACCCGGATCAATTTGTATTGATCGCGGTATGGATTATGGCGATTATATGTCTGCGGATGTACGCAATTGAACGATATGTGCATGTGGAGGTTGCTTGTGTTCCGATGCGCCCCGCAATGCCTTTGATGCTCATCAAAGCCAATGGCGGCCGCCAACATGCCCTCTATGTCCCGCAGCACCTCCTCGGTGAGTTTATCCTCATCTTCCGGCCGGAAGCTTACCATTAAATGGTAGGTCTTGCCCGCCCTGGTGCGCTGGTTCAGGGCCTGAACCAGTTCGACATCCTCCAGGCCCTGCCAGTAATCGCCCGTGTCGCCAAGACCGCCGGAGTACCAACTGAAAATTGTCTTTTCGCCCGGCGTTTTGCCCAGGGCGGCGTCGGCGATATAAAGGGCCAACGCCCGGTAGTTGTCGCAATCCGGGTCATGGTCTATCCGTTTCGGGATCATTGCTTGCCCTTCCTCAGTTGATGCAAAACCCTGGTTATGCCTTCACAGTCTTTGGTTAATTTCCGTTGGGAATATTCGATGCTCCGCAAGAGGCCCCGCAGTTCCTGATGCCAATCCTCAGTACCGCCGGTTTCTGAAAGATGTTTCTTGAGAAGCCCTCCCAACCTTCCCAGATCCGCTTTGCTGTTTTTGACCAGCAACACTGCCTCCAGATCAATGAGGCTGTTGACTTCCTGGCCCAGGCAGACGCGCCGGACAAATGTGGATACAGAAAGCTTGGCTCGGCGGGCGCTGGTACTGACGGCCGCGTATTCCTCCGAGGTCAGATAGGATTTCAACGTTTTTTTAGGCTTTGGCATTTCTTCCTCCTTTACCGTTGAGCGCAGCGAATAAGGCCCCGGCGTGAAGCCGGGCAGGGTGGTATTTGGGCCGGAGCAGGCCCAGAATACCCATCCTGCCACGGTCTCAAGAATTATTTTCTGCGGCTTTTCAGCATGTTGCTCTATTTTGTGGCATTTCCCACCTTTTCCTGAAAAATCACAGGTCAGGCTGGAAAATGTCAAAATCACCGAATTATTCCGAAAATCCCAGGCCTGGCCCATCGTGCCCCTCGGCGGCTTCCGGTCTCATGCCAGTTTGGAAATGTCGATGTTTTTTTCAAACACAAACGGGCCGGGAGTGGCCTCCCTGGGCGTGCCGGACTGCCCTGGGGTCAAGCCCGTTGGCTTCCGATTTCTGATGTGGCGTTCACTATTCCGAAACCTCTGGCCGCCGCCACGCACGTAATCACAAAAGGTGCTGTAGCTGATCGTGATCCGGCCCTTTCTGGACATTTCCTCAAAAATGGCCTTACACGAGTGTCCCTGTTCAAGCATAAGTTCGACCTCGGGTTGGATGGCAATGTACTCGACGCGGCCGTCATATTTGGCCCGTTGTTTTCTTTTCATAGCAATGCTCACGGATTCAACCTCCCGCTTTCTTGATGTAAAGTCGGATTTTTTCTTCATCTTTTCAACAGCAATCCGACGACGAATCATGGCCGCTGGCGGGGCGGCCCCGACCAGCCAGCGACAGCGGCCATGATGGGCTCACTTACCGGCACGCTCTCCTCTCTTATCTTTTGTTCTTGATAATTAACGCTCGACACCTACAGGCAATCCGCACGACACTTATTCGCTTCAAAAATTTTTGGCGCAAAAAGTCGGATTTTTTTTGAACGCGAATCAGGCATTTTGACCTCCAAAATCGGATAGAGTTTGGCCAAAAATCGGATTATGGCCGAAGAAATATCGGACGGCTGTCATACACTCACGCTTCCGCCGGGGCGCCCAGGGCAGGACTCCAGTCAGGTGGGAAGTTCATCCTGGCATTTACCAGCCTCTGAGCCTCTTTCATATCCACCCCGGCGTCTATGAGTTCCCGCATCAGACTATGCCAGGAACGGAGGCGTTCATAATCCAATGGCTTTTTGGGTTCCTGGACAGGCTTCGGCCTGAACAGCGGCTGGAACAGATTGACCGGCCGTTTCATGACGTCGGCCAGGCTCCGGCCATACTGCGCCAGGCGCTTCTTCAGGATTTTCGAGGCCCTGGCTCTTTCTCTGGCCAGCATGGGGCCGAGACCGAGCCATTCAAAAAAACGCACGGTCAGAAGCCGGATGGCCCGCAAACCGAAATAGCGACCGTCTTCACTTTGAAAGCGCGGCTGTTTCACTTCCATGAACCCGGCTTCTTTCAGGTTACCAATGGCCCGCTCACAACGCCGCTGGCCCAGCCCCGTGCCTTCGACGATGCTCTTCATGTCCAGATCAATGAACCCCTCCTTCATTGTCGGTGTCCCGATCCAGAGACTGGCCAGTTCCAGACGGCTCAACAAAAACTCCAACACCACTTGAATGGCTTCCCGACGCTCACTCCGCAACTGTCGCTCAGATTCAGCCCGAAATAGCGGACACTTGTCAGGCGTGAAAAACCACTCTTTGGCCCGTTCGGCGGCCAAGGACAGGATACGGGGCGGACAGCCGGGGCCGCTTTTTATGGGCTCAAGCGGATTGAGGCGCGGATTTTTGGGGTCATGCCCGCAACGATTGCCGGATATTGGTGGGAGATGGGCCAGGTTCATGGCTGACCTCCACCGGTTTCGATGCTGTGGAGTGAATCAGCCCGCACCTGTTCCAACTGCTCGGACAAGCCGGCCCATTCCAAAAACGCCAGGGCTATCGCCCTGACCACCCGCAGTCCGGCATGAGGGACAGGATTATAATAGTGTTGCGGTGGGAAAACCGAGACAAAGCCGATTTTTTTGAGGTGCGATATGGCCCGTTCACAACGGCGGCGGCCCAGACCGGCTTCACCGGCTATGGTCGCCATATCTAGGGGGATAAAGTCGCCTTTTGCTGACCAATGCCCGACACACAAGGTTTCAAGGTCAAGGCGTCGCAGTAAGACGCTTATGGTCAGCCGTACAGCTTTAAGGCGTTCATGTCGAACAAAATGCCCGGCTGGCCATAATCGCCCCACTTGCTCAATGCTATCCTCAAAGCAGGCCCGTATGACAGACAAGGCGGCCGCGATGAAATTGGCCCTGCCAAAATGGCTGTCTATGAGGTGCGTCTGGCTCATGACCGCACCTCCTCAATGGAGGTATAAAGAGCGGCATAAAACAACAAGACTACTTTTATAGATAAAATTGAGAGCGCCCCAAGTTGCTGGAAGTTGACCGGGGTTGAGGGGTGTTTTCTGCCTAAAATCCCGGATTATGACTATGTAGGCCAAGCGATATTGAAAGCGTCCAGGATTTTGCGTTGTGTGGGATAAGGCTCAGTGCAAAGCTGACCATAACGCCCAGGATAGGTGATTTGCACCAGTGACTCCATGGATTCCATGATTTCCCTGACGCTCAGGTTTTTTAAGTCCTTATCCGTATTGATGACGCTCCGCAAGCGGCACAGGAAAATCAGCGCGATGAACTGAAGAAAAAGACGGCTGTCCATGGCGGCGGAGCTGTGAACCCGAAGGCGTTTGACATCAAGTTGGTTTTTCAGATCGTCAAAGCTGTTTTCCACAGCTTCCTTCGCTCTGTAAACTTCCAGGGCCTTGCGGGAGTCTTTTATATTGCTGGAAAACAGGCAAAAAAATCCGGCATAGCGCTTGCGGTAGTTTTCCACCGCCTCTTCATTGAAGCTGACCCGAAGCCCGCGCCTGGGCGTCTGGCTGATAATCAAGTACCGACGATAGGCTTCTTCGTTGGCGTCAACCCTCTTGCCTGACTCGACTTCAGCCTTGTATTGCAAGAGCTTTCTGGTAAAACCATCAAAGTCGTCCGCCGCCTGCCGGGCATTGTAGTAGAGGTGGAGGTAGGTGCGGCGGCGTTCCGTCCCCCAACTGTGAATATGGCTGACAGCATAAAGCGCCTCTTTGTCGCTTATCGCCATATAATTTCCCGGTGAGGCGATCTTTTCGTAATGCTGATCCAGGATGTCCTCCACCCACTTACGGCCGGAGGGGACGGCCATGGTAAAGTGATGGCGGCGAGAGAGCAGTTCATCGACATTAGCCTGACTGTAAAGGCCCCGGTCAAGAATGAAGTGCATCCCGGAAGCGCCAAGGAAATCCAGTGATTTAACAGTGGTTCGCAAGGTCGCCACATCGGATATTTTACCGGGCATCCGCCGATAGTAAGCCGGCAGACCACTTTTTTGACCAAAGAGCATGGCCAGATTGACCTGGGGCAACCGGTCTCCGTCGCGGTTATACCCATAGCGGACATACTCATTGGCTTCCGAGTATGATGATATGGAAGTAATGTCATAGCAAAGGTAATCCCGCTCCATCATGCGGCCAAGCCACAGGGACAGAAATTTCTGGCGCTCGCCTTCCTTGATTTGAAGCAGGAGCTCACTGACTCTCTGGCTGCCAAAGGGCTCGCCGAGGGGATGGCGGTTGTTCTGGCTCCATATTTCACTGCGCGACAGAGGCAGCCCTTTCTGGACAATGAAATAGACCAGACTCAGTATCCGCTGATACGACGAAGGAAAGCAGCGCTTTAAAACAGAGGCCGCGCCGGTGTCCTGAGCAATCTTATCCAGCACCAGAGACGGGCCGACCACCAAGGCCTTGGGCGGGCCGACGTCAGGGTTGGTTTTGACCTGGGCATTTTCGTTGCGCGGCTTCCTCCGCTTGGCAGGAATGATTTCCCCTGTGTCTTGATCCAATACGCCGAGGTAGAGTTGTTTGGTTCGTGGCGCCTTTTTATCTTTGTCCCAGTAACTCTCAACAGAGTAAACGTACACGGCACCGGTCTTTTTGTTGCGCTGATAACTGATGTTGGCCATAGTCCCTCCAGATAGTCACAATCTATATTATAACTATTTAGAGGCAGAATGTCATCTCAATTATTGCTGTATTATCCGCATCTTTTCACGCACTGGCGCTTTCTCATAGTCATAGTCCGGGAAAATAGGTTGTAAAGCT